>Ga0126381_100007230_pt1 | contig 12338 bp, 7 predicted proteins | sample PanSoiMetPlot_28_FD_96465 | JGI IMG/M metagenome (GOLD analysis project Ga0126381, IMG submission 96465) | Tropical forest soil microbial communities from Panama - MetaG Plot_28 | ecosystem: Environmental > Terrestrial > Soil > Tropical forest > Bulk soil | place: Panama | collected 2016-02-17
CGGGCCGGGCTGCCGCGCAGCAGATAGATCTGGCGTAGAAAGATAGCGCCGCTGCGGCTGATCTGCATATCAGGTCCGGGTCAGTTCCAGCGGCTCGCGCGCCACAGTAATGAACAACTCTTCGAGCGACTCTTTGCCGTGCTCTTGCGGCAGCGTCTTCGGATCGCCTTCGAGCAGAATCTTCCCGCGCGAGAGGAACAGCACGCGCTTGCAGACTTCTTGGACCTCATACATGTTATGCGAGGTCCACAACACGCCGGTGCGGCCGCGTGAGGCGAACTCGCGGATCTTTTCGCGGACTTCCTGCGCGACGGAAGGATCGAGCGACGCCGTAGGTTCGTCGAGCAGCAGCAGCTCGGGTGAGTTCAGCATGGCCTTGGCGAGCGCAACGCGCGTTTGCTCACCGGAAGATAGCACGCCGCATTTCGTATCGCGAAACCTTTCGAGGTCGAATTCGCCGAGCAGGGTCTGAATACGCTCCTCCAGCGCCTTAACACCGTAGATGAGGCCGAAAATCCTGAGATTCTCGCTCACGGTCAGATTGCCCGGCAGCGGCGCGTAAACGGCTGCGAAATTAGTGTGCTGGAGCGCGTGGGCGCGGCGCTTCGCCAGATCGATGCCCCGTATCCGGATGGTCCCCGACGTCGGCTCGAGAACCCCGAGAATCATGTTGATCGTAGTTGTTTTTCCAGCGCCGTTGGGACCTAGGAGTCCGACGATTTCGTTTCGAGCCACATGAAACGATACGCCGTCAACGGCCAATGTCTCCGCATATCGCTTGCTGAGCTCGGAAACCGATAGAACTGTGGGCGCCGTGGACACTCTTCACCCGAGCGTCTCACGGCTGGATTCGTGTCCCGAGTACGTCAAGGAATTGCGCCAGCCAAGCCGGGTGAGCTGGCCAGGCCGGGGCGGTCACCAGGTTTCCGCAAGTGTGCGCCTGATCCATGCCAATCTCAACGTACTTGCCACCGGCGGCCGCAACATCGGGCGAAACCGCGGGATAACAACTGCACGATTTTCCCTCGACTACGCCTGCTGCAGCGAGCACTTGCGCGGCATGGCAGATCGCTGCAATCGGCTTGGAGGCAGCTGCGAAATGGCGGACGATGTCGAGCACGCGTGGATTGAGCCGAATGTACTCGGGCGCGCGGCCGCCCGGGATCACGAGCGCGTGGTAGCTTTCTGGTGAAACGTCGTCGAACGTCGCGTTCAGCGCGAAATTGTGCCCGCGCTTCTCGCTGTAGGTCTGATCGCCCTCAAAATCGTGAATCGCAGTGCGGACCGAATCGCCGGCGCGCTTTCCCGGACAGACGGCATCCACTCGATGCCCCACCATCTGGAGCGCCTGAAAGGGAACCATGACTTCGTAGTCTTCGACGTAATCGCCCACCAGCATCAGCAGCTTTTTCGCGGCCATGGACTTATAGTCGCACTTTTGTACGCGGACGATTGTGACTTACTGCATCATCTCCGCCAGCACTCGTCCGATTGACCCGCTGGGAGCCTCTACACCGAACATGGCTGACAACGTGGGTGCGATGTCGTTCATCGCGATCTTCTCGTAATAACCTCCCGGTTTGACTCCCGGGCCGAAGAAGATCACAGGAACGTGGTTGTCGTAGTCGTACGGCGTTCCGTGCGTTGTGCCGCTGGCGTCGAACAGGTAGTAGGGCTCCTGGAGGATCACCAGGTCGCTCGATCTCGGACCGAAGAAGCTGAGCGTAACCGCGCGCCCCACGTCATCACGCTGGACTTCGCCGGCCAGGATCTCGTGACGCGTGTAGACGCGCGCGATGTGTTCTTCCGATTGCGCCGCCTGCGCCGCGACGCGTTCCACCTCAGCCGGATCGAGCTTGCGCGTCTGGATGAATTCAAGGTTGAGATACGGCGAAGTCGCGGGGCCAGGCACAAACCATTTTCCTGGACCAAAACGCTTGACCAGGGCGTCCGTCATCGTCTGCGCGAGATGATCGGCCGATAAGCGTCCGCCGGGCATGTGCCGCGCTTCGTTGACTTCAGGAACCGGCGCAACGCCGTGATCAGCGGTCAGGACAAGAAGCGTGTTTCCCTTGCCCACTTGCGCGTCGAGAAAATCGAGCAGCTTGCCGAGCAGCCGATCCGTCCGGATACTGATGTCGCGAACCGATGGATCGTCAGGCCCCACGGCGTGGCCAACATAATCGTTTGACGAGAAACTAATCGCGAGAATGTCGGTGCCTGAGTGCGTCCCGAGCTTTTCGCTCGTCACTGCCCGCTCGGCGAACTCCTCAATCATTTCGTTGCCCCAGGGCGTGGCTTCGAGGCCGCCGCAGTAGCGGACGTCGGTACCGGCGGTCATGGTGCAAAATGGCTTCGCCGAATCGTTCGGAGCATCGAAAGGTAGCCACTTGGCGCCGACATACCGTTGATAGCCTCGCTCGCCGTTCAACTTCTGGACCCAACCGGGTAGCTCCGCCTGATAATACGTGCTCGTTACCCAGTGATTCGAATCGCTGTCGTACCAGTAGGCGCCGTCTGCCATGTGGCCGACCGGGAGAATGGCACTGCGGTCTTTGATCGAGACGCCGATGATCTTCGACTCTACGCCGTGCATCTTCAGCTCATCGCCCACGGTGCTAACCAGCAACCGGCGCGGAGAAGAGCCTTCGGACCCCGGCACACCGCCTACCATTTTTGACTTTGGATCAAACACGCTGGTCACGCTGCGATGGCTGGCGCGATCATACCATTCGTTCGCGATGATGCCGCTGATCGACGGTGTCGCGCCGCTCAAAAATGTGGAATGGCCGACTGCGGTGACCGTTGTCGCATGGATCAGATGCGCGTCGTGAAAGACCGCTCCTTGATCGAGCAAGCGCTTGAAGCCGGACGTATAGTCGCCGCGAAAGCGCTGCAGATAGTCGTAGCGAAACTGGTCAATCACGACGGCTAGCAGCAGCTTGGGACGCTTGGGAGTTTCGTTAGCGGCGTGGAGAGTAGCGAGCGACGCGAGCAGGAAGAGAACGGTTCGACGAATGCGGTTCACGGTTGGTCCTTAAACAGTGACTAGAATGGCATATCGCGCCGGGTGCCCGCTATGAACAATCGATTACAACATTTGGGTCGCTTCGAGTCCGAGCCGCGTTAGTGGAAGGTGCACGGATTACTGGATTAGCATGACCGGCGCCTGCCAAAACGCGGCCTTCTGTGTCGCTGGATCGAGAATCGTTACCTGGCAGTTGTAGTCGCCGGGCGGTAGTTTCGCCAATGACAAGCTGAACTTCAATGGTGTCGTCTTGAGCCGGTTGCTCAGCGATTCGCTTACTTTCAATGGCGGTGTTTCGAACGCCTTCGCCTGGCCGCGATAGAATGTGACGAACGCGACTAGCGGATTCGCGGCCGGCGCCTCCTGCTGGTAAGCCTGCAAATACACGTACAAGTCGCGAGTCTTGCTGAACACGCGCGTGACGCTCGGGATCAGCTTCTGTCCTTCCTGAACCAGCGGATTCACGGACTCACCTTGGTTCTTGTCCTTCGCATTGTAGAGCGCGTCTTTGAAATCGACTCGCTGGCTGCTTAGAACTACGGAACTGATGGCGACACGCTTGTCTTCCTTGTTCAGGTTTGGAATGACGAACGGTGTCTCGTAGGTTCCGATCCGGCCGGTCTCGGAATCGCGCGCGAGAAATTTGATCTTGTACTTGCCGGGCAGGAGCGTGAACCCTGTGTCATATTCAATGGGCCGCTTGGCGAGCTCCGCCGCGGTGGCATCGCTGAGCTTGATATCGATCTTGTCTTTTACGTTCGTAACCGTCGTGCCGAAGTCGTCTTTAATCTCGCCGATGAAGTCGAGCAGGGTATGTTCGGCACCGCCTCGTTTCGCCAGCGCGAGCTCGCTGCCAGGAATCTTCACCACTACCGGCGTGAAGTATTCAGCGCGATTGAGCTGGAAATAGTCGACCTCCATCGCGATGGTCAACTCGGTGATCGGATCGCCCAGCATGAGCGCGTCTTCGAGTTGGCGCTCCTTCTCGGTTGTCGTAAACTTCCCGAACTGCTTGCCGGCAAAGTAGCCCTGGCGAAAATCGACATTTGCCGAGAGTCCGTTGTTCAATGTCACTCTGATGCGCCGGAATTTCCCATCCAGATTCGCGTTCGTCGTGTAGTAGCCGATGATGTAATAGCTCTCGATGGCGTGCTGCGCCTGCACCATGCCGCGCGTCAAGTCGTTGTAATCGAGCAGAGCTTTCCCGCCCGTGTCTGCCGCCAGCGCCCACATTGTGTCCTGCGACTGTTGGAAACCATCGCGAACCGCCGATGCCGCCTGGCCGTTGTACATTGCAATGCCGCCGGGCGACCCACGCGTCGCATCTCCAAGCGGCGCTGTTGCCACCAGCCCGCGGGCGTCGATCGGCCAGAACGAAACTCCTGCGCGAATCGCGGCATTGGTGGTGGCGTGCAGTTGCGCCTGATTGTCGAGACCGTTTAGCCGGAGGCCGCTCGCGAAATACACCAGCGCCTTCTTCTCGCTCAGCGTCCCGAGCATTTTCGCCGCAGTTTGCAGCGCCGACAATTGCCGATCGGTATTGAACAGGTTGAACTCAGTGTCGTCCTGTCCGAAGGCCGCGCCCGTATCGGTCGCGCTCGCGTCCGTCGTAGTGTCTCCGGAATTCTGGTCCTCACCGACCACCAGCGTCTCGATCACCGTTGCCAGCCGCTCGCGATCAGCGGTGAAATCCTGCAGCACCTGCACCGCTGATCCCTGATACATCAGGACCGCCACCAGATCGTTCAGCGTCAACTGCGTGTCGATGAACTTCCGCGCAGCGCTGAAGGCGCGAATCTGATCGGGGACGGGCATCGCGCTCATGTCGAAGTACAGCGCCAGTAGCCGGCGGTCGCGATACTTGAAGTCGCCAGGAGCTTCGGGCGTGATCTGATCGTGCGGATATTTCGCCAGCGGCGTAACCGGCTTGACAGGCTCTGGCGCTGGCGCTTTCTCGGCCGGCGCGGGTTCGTCTAGTTTCTGATACTCGAAAAACTTGATGGTCTGCGCGACGCCGTCTTCGGTGATCGTGAAATCTTTCGCAGTGAGTCCTTCCACCGGTTTGCTGTTCTTGTCTCTGACCGAAACCGTCTCCACTACCAGGGCTGTGCTGGCCTGAAACGTCACAGGGCCAGTCGGTGAGGTGTTGTTTTGGCCGATCTGCTGGCCGTTGGCGGCCAGAACGAATGCGAGAGACAAAGCGAAAAAACGTCGCATGTTAGAACCTCAAGCGGATCGTTGTCTGCACGCTGCGCATAGCGTTGGCCGAAGTCGGCAGGCCGAACTGCGTACTGTTGATTGTCGTGACCCAGTTCGGAAACGTGACGTGATTGAGCGCGTTCGTGGCATCCACTCGAAAGTCTAAGCCAAAGCGATCCGAAACTTGAAACACTCGCCCGAGTGATGCGTTCAAGCTGAGCTGAGAAGGCCCTGTGATCGAGTCGCGGCCTGCGTTGCCGTATTCGCCGGACAGAGGCACTACGTATGCTGCCGGATTCAGCGCGAGGCCAGGCGGCGCGTTATAAAGCGGCGCACCCGTGTACTCCGGACGCAGTGGTCCCGTTACCCCGGTGCCTGGCACCGGGGCGATGTAGGTTGGCGTCAACGGCAATCCGGTTCCCGCATTGACTTGCGTGGTGGCCGTCCATTCCTTGAACAATGCGCCCCGCCATCCGCTCATGAGCGTGCCTCCGCGCAGACCCATGCCGGTCGTGTATTGGATCTGCGCGTTCAACAGTTGGCGCTGATCGAAACTAGAAGGGCCGCGCTCAGCGCTCAGATCGAGCCAGTTCTGCGCGATTAACGGCGTCCCTTGATTCCTTCCGCCCAGTGCCGCGTTGTCAATCGCTTTGGCGTAGGTGTATTGCAGCGTCGCCGTGAAGCCCGCTTGGAGCCGGCGCCGCAACTGCACTTGACCCGCCTCGCGTGTAGAATTTCCGTTCGAAGTAATGTACTGAAATCCCGTCGGGCACGCCACGCAGGGATTCACGGCTCCCGAGGGATATGTGTTCGGCAGAAAATCCTGTACCTGGTGCGTTCCCTTGCTGCCCTGATAGGTCACCGTAATGACCAGCGCGGCTGGCAGATCGCGCTGGATCGAGGCTTGCCAGTTTTGCGAATAGCCAGGGCGGAAATTCGGATCTATCGCCACGGTGTTCGGCGTGATGACAGGCGATACGCCAAATCCATTAGCGAGCGTCAAAGGATCTTCTGGACTGTTGGCAACGTTCAGACTCTTCGATAATGGCGGCTGCTGGGCGATCTGCGTTGCGAGCGTATAGTAGGCCGAGGTGTTGTAGTAGACGCCATACCCAGCTCTAACAACCAGTGACGAAGCCGCGAAAGGACGCCACGAGATCGCCACGCGAGGTTGCACGCCCCGCTTGTCCGGCCTCATCAGCGATGCCGGGAAACCGGCCTGGCTCGCGGAAATGCATCCCTGGGCGGCGGAGGCGCAGACCGGCGTCTCGGAAGTAAAGCCAGGCCCGACATCCAGGTTCACGAGTCGCCCGTACTTCTCAGTGATCGGCGACCAGTATTCCCAGCGCACACCCGCGTTCAACGTGAATCCGGGCGTCACCCTCCAATCATCGTTGACATACGCTTCGAAGATCGACGCGCGAAGGTACTTGTCCGCGTTGCCGAAAGCAATCGAGCTGGTGTCCGGTTTTCCCGCCAAAAAGTCCGCTAGATCCGAGCCCTTGGCAGCGCCCGTGAAGGTGAACGTCCCGCGTGGGTCCTGTTGTGTCAGGAGATTGAACTGCTGCCGCCGGAAATCGCCACCAAAGCTGATATTGTGCCGCGAGCGCGACCAGTTGTTATCGGCGCTGACAGTGCCGGTTTGCGGCCGGAAGTGCGAGGCGAATCCGTCGGTGAGGCTCGTAATGCCGCTTGCGAAATTGACGGTCGGAGGTCCCCAGTTCAACGGCGACTGATTGCTTCCTCCGATGCCGGCATTCCCGGAGACATTCTCACGATTCGCGAAAAACGGCACCACCTGTCCTAGATATCGATTGAACCCGAGCCCAAAGTTCGTGAAGAAACGCGGAGAAAACGAGTGCCGGAAGTTGATGGCGCCATTGAGCGCGAAATAGCGGCTCGTGTCCAGGAATCCGAACAGGTTGGGATTGTCCGAACGATTGCTTTGCAGTGCGAACTGGGCCGAGAAGAAATTCTTGCGGCCGATCGTTTTGTTGTAGCGAGTCTGCAAGCTGTCGGTGTGCGTGTTGCCGAGCAGTTCATTCTGATAGTTGTAGCGCGTGCCTCCAGAAAAATTCGGCAGCGGATAGAGATTCAACAGCGCCTGCGCCTGAGGGACAATCGGGAACATTCCCAGACCAGGAATGATCCCTTCTCGCTCAGACTGCGTCGGCATCAGTCCTGTCGTCAAAGTCGCGTTGCGGTTACGCGTCCACTGGTAGTTGATGAAGATTTGGCCGCCGTCACGGAGGATACGCGGGATCTTCAGCGGTCCGCCGAACGCGAACACGCCTTGAAGGTGATCGTAGGCCAGCTTGGGCGTATCCTGGCCGGTGATCGAAAAATTGCGCGCATCGAAAATCGAATCGTCGAAAATAATTCCGATATTTCCGTTGTATTGCGAGCGAACTCCCCGGCGATTGTTGCCGAATGCCTGCGCCTGCGCGAAGGGCGAGCTGGCCGCGTTGTTCGAAGTGCCGTTAATGAGCAGCCCGTCGGCCGCCCGTTGAGTGAGCTCCGTCGCGCTTTGATTGGCGAAGCTGCTCGCGCTGCCGGAAGTGGTAGCGTCACTTCCCGGTGTGCTCGTGGGAGCTGCGCTGTTGTTCGACGCGTTGACCTCGGTCCGCTGGAACGCCGTCTGCGTGTTGGTCGGCACCGGCGGTGTCTTTCCCCTGCGCGGCTTCCCGGCCGTTTCGGCGTTCACGGTCACTGGAGCGGCTTGCGGAGAAGGCGTGGTCCCCGCGCTAGGCTGTGCAGCAGTGGCGCCCATTTCATCCAGCGTCAGCATCTTCAGATTCCACTCGCCAGGTGGTGTGGCGCCCGCGATCGTTATTTCTTGCTCAATCGGCCCGAACCCGGGCATCTCCACACGCACGATCCATACGCCGTCGGCAAGGTCGGGAAACGAGTAATTCCCGCGCGCATCGCTGAGGACGCTGATGGCCTTGTCGCCCTGTTTCGCGATGATCGTCGCGCCGGGAACCGGAAGCCCACTGAATGTCACCTGGCCGCGGTAATCGGAAGCAGAGAGCGTGAGAGCGGACAGCGCAATCGCCAGCATGCTTGGCGTCATGCGCCGGACTGCATCGCGAATCCTCTCGCGGATCAGTGCGGCGCTGCTCATCCCTTCGACCCAGTGAGTGTGCTCTTCCGTTTGACACCGCGCTTGGCTACTTTGTTCCGCGCGGCGCGCGGTGTCGATTGGCATAAATTCAGTTTTCGGTGGGTCTCTCAACGCGATCGATCACAATCAGCTCGACAGGGCCCTTTTGCGATTCCAGGCGTAAGCCCAATTGCTCCTGCAGCGCCGTGAAAATCGATGGACCGTTCGGATCCGACGGCGGCGGCTCGACGCCCGGCGGAGGTGCACCCCCAAGCGGAGTGAGAGCCTGGCCGGGGTCGGGCGTCCATTGCAATTTGATGTCGAAATTGCCAGTCAGCCCGGTTCGATCGATCACCGGACGTCCCAGTTGTCCGGAAATGGCACGAATCAAAAACTCGACGGGCAGGCCCTGACCGTCCACCGACCCACGGCCCATTCGCATCATCCTTTGCCGATCGCTGGCACCTGCCTGCGCTGGCTGCAGTTTCGACCCGCCCTTTCCAACCACCAGCGCGTACACCTGCTGCTCCTTCGTTTCCTTGTGAAACGCCAGGTGAAACCGGTCGGCGAAGAGCGCTTGCAAGCGCTGCGCCATTTGCTCCTGCATGGTCTTTCGCTCTTGGTCCGACAGTCTCGGCGGCGGTCCTGCCGGCTCTGAATCCGCATTCGTGCTTGCTCCGCGCTCCGCTTTCGCCGAGATGTCGAAGCGATCCGTTTCGATCCATTTCGGCCCGCCTGAGATCTGAAATTCACGCACATCGTAAGCCAGCGTCAGGAGCGCCTTAACTGTGACGCCGGTAGCGCGAAACCCTCCGCCGGGTTGGAACATCATCGCCGACCGGCGGTCGTCGCCCGAGGCCGGTTTTATCGTCGCCACCTCAAAGGTCAATGGCGCAGCCGCCGGTTGGGCAAATAATCCAACAGCAGTTAGCAAGATCAGGGCCATGCCACAAACTCTGCCAGGGGATCTCCCTCCCGAAGGAGCCGGAGTCTTCATAGATTCTAAGACGAGATTGTGTTCAAGATCGTTTGCTGAAAACATTTACGCAGTCCTTTTGTGTGAGGTTCCCGATGAATTTCCGCCCCATTACTATATAGGACAAGTGACAGCGGGCAATTTCCGGGGCTCGACGCCTCAACCAGGGTGATTGGTGAGCAGTACCTTTCCGCCGCTGCTCACTACCACGTGGATCTGCTCTTTTCCCGCCAAGCCCTCAAGGCGCGGGACGGCAGCCTCCGAGGCAACGATGTAGAATCGCTCGGCCCTCAACCAAAGCTCGCGAAAGCGGGCATCGTCGATGAACACATCAGGCGCTGCCGGAGCGTACGAACCGTAGACCAGATTGTTAAAACGTCCATTCAGGAGCAGCGCGGGGCGATTCGTATAAAAAAAGACCGACGAGAACGTATAGTAATGATGGTCGACAATCAGCTTTGCCTCCGGAACACGGAGCAGCGCATCTGCGAGCGGCCGCGAGGCCAAATAAGGATCGAACGTCACTAACGCAACTCGCGCCGCGTGAAAGAACAGCACCATCATCAACGCCGTCGCAAGATACGCCCGCTGTCCAACGCTTTTCAGCATCCCCGCCGCGCCAATCAGAAAGGCAATACCAGCCATCACCAGCGGCGTCCGAAGGTAAGCAAATGATCGCAACGTCAGATCCCTAATGTGGTCGAGCGAGAGCGTGTACGACCCAGGGCGCGATACTAGCGCGTTGGAGATGTCTCCGGGCGTCGGATAATTCCGCGAAAGAAATGCCAAGCTGAAGACCACTACCGCGGCGGCGAGCGCGATCCCTGCCAGTACCCGGGTTCCTCGCTTGATCCATGGGCTTTCGGTCGTCATCGCGCAACCGATCAACAGGGCCAAGGCCGGATAGCTGGGCATCGAATAATATTCCTGTGTGGTCGAAAACGTGAAGAAAACCAAGATGAATCCGATCCAGCAAAGCGCCAGCAAACGCGTCCGTCCCGCGCGATCTTTCGGATGAAATGAAAGCTTCGCAACTGCCGGCAGCCACACGCTCCATGGAAACAGCCAGAGCAAGTGCATGAGCCAGAACAACGCGCGCGGGACTGTGTCGTAGTCGCGCGGATAGCGCATGTTCAGAAATCGCAAAAGCTGTTCGTTGATAAAAAAGAACCACAAAAAACCGTGATACTCTCCAGGCGCGCTCCGCATCGTGAAATCGAAGTACGGCGGATTCCGCAGCGTAGCCAGGATATGCCAGGGGGCCGCGATTGCCAGAATCACTAGAAGCCCGCTAAACGGATGCAGGCGCCTCCAGACTTTCTTCACGAACAACTGCCGCGTCACGGCCAAGTACAAAATTCCTGCGGCGATGGGAAATAGTGTTCCCACAAGGCTCTTCCACAACAGCCCGACACCGAGACTCGCCGCCAGCACTAACGCCCAACATCTCGGCCACTTTTCCTCGTCGTCCAGCGCTCTAAGAAACGCCCACATCGCAAGCGCGATGGTCGCCGTCAGCATCACATCCGGAATCTGAATCCGCGTGAAGAGAAACAGCCCTACGCACGTCGACATGCACAGCCCCGCGTAGAAACCAGCGCGCCGCCCGAACGCCCACGCGCCGAAGGCCCACGTGAGCCAGCCGAGAAAGATCGACGACAGCGCCACGGGCAGACGCGCCACCCAGTCGTGAACGCCGAAAATCTTGTAGCAGCCCGCGATCATCCAGTAAATCAACGGCGCTTTTTCGAGATAGGCAACGCCGTCCAGCCGCGCTGTAACCCAGTCACCCGAGGCGAGCATGTTGCGCGCGATCTGCGCCTGAACGGCATCTACATCGTCCATCAACGAGGGCGGGGAAACGATGCAGCCGAGATAAATGGCTGCTGCGAACAGCAGAATAACTAGGTGATCGTAGAGGCGCTGACCGCCAACTGTTGGGCCGCCGCCGGGGCGCTGGTCTGTATGTTCCACCTCTTCATCCACAGAAAAAGAATCATCAAGCCCCATAAGTGGTATCCAAAATTTTCACGCCGCGCAAGGTGACTGTCCACGCACGCCCGAATCGCACTTCGATCGAACAGGTCTCCATGCTTATCGAGACCGGCTTCGAGCGTGTCGCGAAGCAGCGGAAGCAGCGGTCCGCGCAGCCAGTCGTGCGCGGGAATATCGAATCCGATTTTCTTTCGCTCGAGCACCGCGTCCGGCAGACGATTCTTCATGAGGCGCCGCAAGATCACTTTTTGCTCGGAGCCGTTCACTTTGAATTTCTCCGGGAGACGCGCTGCAAACTCCACGATGCGATGGTCCAGAAAAGGCGGACGCACTTCAATCGAATGCGCCATGCTGATGCGGTCCACCTTGGCAAGAATATCGTCGGGAAGAAAATATTTTTGATCGAACCAGAGATAAGCCGCGGTCCGGTCACCCGCGCGTGCCAACTGTCCCAGCAACACGCTCAGCTCTCCGATCGGCTCGGCGTGTAGCAGCCGTCGCCGTTCCGCATCGGAAAACGTTCCGTTCCAATAAACATGTGCACGCTCCGGACGCATTCGGCACCCTTCGAGAAATCGCTTCAGCTTGTACTCCAAGCCGATCTTCTCGTCGGAAACGGGCATCCACCGCGCCGCAGCGGCGCAGGTTCGCAATAAGAGCCCATGCAAACGACGCACGCGCCGCGCCAGGTCGTTCGCGCGATAAGTCAAATACCCGCCTAGCAGCTCATCGGTTCCCTCACCGCTTAAGGCCACTGTCACGCTGCGGCGCGTCATCTCAGAAAGAAACCACACCGGAAGCGCGCCTGCATCGGCATTCGGCTCGTCGGCATGGCTTGCGAAACTCTCGATCGCGTCAGTCAGATTGAGATCTGTGGTTAGGTCGAGTTCCTCGTGGTCGGAACCATACCGCGCTGCAATCGGTCGGATGTATCCAGTTTCATCGAAACTGCGCCCTTGGAACGAGACGGAAAACGTTTTCAGAGGGCCGCCCAGGGCGTGCGTCGCGTAATGAAGGATGGTCGACGAATCGATGCC
>Ga0126381_100007231_pt1 | contig 12336 bp, 9 predicted proteins | sample PanSoiMetPlot_28_FD_96465 | JGI IMG/M metagenome (GOLD analysis project Ga0126381, IMG submission 96465) | Tropical forest soil microbial communities from Panama - MetaG Plot_28 | ecosystem: Environmental > Terrestrial > Soil > Tropical forest > Bulk soil | place: Panama | collected 2016-02-17
CGAGTGTCGTTCACTGACCAGTCGGCTGAAGCATGTATATTGGATCGGCGGCGGTAGCAGCGCGGGCAAGTCAACGACCGCTCGCCGCCTAGCCAGCAAGCATGCGGTGATACAAGCCACTAGATTAAAACGCGCCGTTATGTGCCCGTCGACGTTCTGTGGCCGACCAAACCAGCGACCCTTAAAGCGCAGCGCTGCCCGCAACCCAGCGACGCACGGCACCACCGGACACCATATAGCCTGTGACCCGCGAATTCCCGGAGCGCTGCAACGTAAAATCGGCCACCGGACGCCCCGTTTGAGCGCCACCGATCGAGCCGCCTGTCGGGTATTCTGGATGCACGGGCAGCCTGCGGTCGATGCCCCTGCGGCTGCCGGCAGGATGGCGATCGAAGCGACGGCGGCCGACCTCGTGCCGGCCGCCGCCACCACGTTGCCGGCCGGTGCGTGGACGGCGACGCGCTAGCCGACGTCGCCAGGGTTGGAAGGCCAGCAAGCACACGAACATCACAAGCGCCGGACTTTTGTAGGACGACAAGCGTTCGAAAAAATGAAATGACTGTGATGCGTCGACCACAACTGAGTCGATAGAATCAAAAAATGACAAATGACTTATGCCAAACTTACATCGCCATATCTTCAGGATCGACGCGATGCGAACGTCGATGCCCGAAACCTCCGCCTTTAGTATGAGCAAACGATGGCTGGCTTTGGGATGCGGCGCAAACTGCCTAAGCGAATCGGGTGGATGATTTTTCGGCGCTCGGGTTCAATCCCAAATGAGGCCGCCTCAAGGGGGTTCGCCGCTCTCGGTGCCCATGTCGCTTTTGGGTCAAAATGTGCCATAGCCGGACTCATGCGTTGTCACCAAGGTGGGAGCGGCTGGCACGCCCGATGGCTTCTCTTCCTGGAGCGCGAAGAAATACTGCGGGGTCTGTACGACTAGTTAGTTGTAGTATGAGTCGAATAGTATTGTGGCACTCTGCAGTTGGTGCCGTCCGAAATCGTGTTGGAATTCGAGTGACGCGATCTGGCGGAATGACGTTATTGATCACAGCTACGTCAAGTGGCTGAGTGGTTTTTTTTCTCCAGCATTTGCCAGCCATCAACCTTGCGCATGATGATCTGACCGGAAGCAAGCAGCGCCCAGAACAGCATCGCGGCAGTGTCTGACGACGGCAGCGCGGTCTGAACATGAGTTTTGATACGCGGCTTGAACTCCTCATGCAGACGTTCAATGGCGTTGGTTGTGCGAGCGCTCCTCCATTGGTGCGCGTTCCACGTTCGAGATCAGTCATCCGCCACACCGGATCTTCTTGGTCTCGCAATGTGGTCGAAGGAAAGGCGTGGGCTAGCGGCAAAGTGCCGCCGGCGGGGCGGGGCGAGGGAGCGCGACAACGTGGGGCGGTGGAGCCCACGTGGTTCCAATCGAAACGCGCGGTGTTCGCCTGGAATTCATCATCGGCGCCATCGCAATGTTGGTCACGAGCGCGCGCTCAAAGGGCTCTGTTCTCATTCGGCAACTTCTGCCACGCGCTGGTCTGCTCGCTTCGTCTCTTCGGCTGATGCTGCGGGTCCCCACCGGCCGGAGCTCGAGAAGCGGACGTAAAGTGCTGGTAGCACAACAAGCGTCAGGATCGTCGCGCTGACCAAGCCGCCAATGACCACTGTGGCCAGTGGTTTTTGCACCTCAGCGCCAGTGCCTATGGCGAAGGCCATCGGAACGAAGCCCAGAGAGGCCACGAGCGCCGTCATGGCCACGGGCCGTAACCGAACCATCGCTCCTTCGTAGATCGCTTCGGGCTTCGACCGGCCCTCGTCCATGAGCTGCTTGATCAGCGTCAGCATCACGAGCCCGTTGAGGACAGCAACGCCTGAGAGGGCGATGAACCCCACCGCGGCAGAGATCGAGAGCGGCATGTCACGCAACCAAAGGGCAACGATTCCGCCCGTGATCGCAAGCGGCACAGCACTGAATACAAGCAGCGCATCGCGCGGGGAGCCCAACGCGCTCCACAAGAGGAGAAAGATCACAGTGAAACAAGCGGGAACCACGACCGTAAGCCTGTGGCGGGCCGCCATCAGGTTCTCGAACTGTCCACCCCACTGCAGATAATAGCCGGCGGGCAGACGGACTTGCCGCTCGACCCTGGCTTGCGCTTCCGTGACGAGCGACGCGATATCACGTCCGCGCACGTTGGCCGTGACAACAACGCGGCGCTTCCCATTCTCCCGGCTGATCTGGTTCGGACCCTCTGCTATTTCAATCTTGGCGACTTCACTCAGTGGTATGCTTGCCGCCCCGAGCCCCGGCAGAGGGACGGGGAGGCTGAGCAACCGATCGATGTCGGAGCGCGTGGCTTCCGGGAGACGCACAACGATATCGAAGCGCCGGTCCCCTTCGAACACCGCGCCCGCCTCGCGTCCGCCGACTGCCGTCCCGACGATGTCCTGCACCGCCGCAACGCTCAGCCCGCGTCGTTCGATCTCCGCTCTGTCGGTTCTAATCTCCTGGTACGGGAGCCCGGTAGCCTGCTCGACGTTTACATCCGCAGCACCTTCGAGCTTGCGCAAGATGCCAGCAATTTGATTGGCGACGCCCATCATGGGCTCGAACTCCTCTCCGAACACCTTAATCGCAAGATCGGCGCGCACGCCTGCGAGAAACTCATTAAAACGCATCTGGATCGGTTGGGTGAAGGAGAGATTGTTCCCGAGAAGCCGGCCGAGGGCGGATTCCATCTGCTGGATCAGGTCGTCTTTCGTCAAGCTGGGATCAGGCCATTGTTCTTGCGGCTTGAGTACGATGAACGTGTCGGATGCGTTTGGTGGCATCGGATCGGTCGCCGCTTCCGCTGTTCCGGTCTTCGAGAACACGAAGGCAACTTGCGGAAATTCGGTGAACGCCCTTTCGACCGCGAATTGCATTTCCTGTGACTGGGACAGCGATGTGCTCGGAATGCGTAGTACGTTAATGGCGATGTTCTTCTCGTCTAGCGTGGGAATGAATGCCTGACCAAGTTGCATGAACAACACGCCCGCTGAGACCAACAAGACGGTGGCGACGAGTAACACCGGCAACGGGAACTGAATGGCAGCACGCAGGATAGGGCGGTATAATGTCTTGAGCCGGCAGATGGCTTCGTTTTCCTGTTCCTGGAACCGTCCGGTGACAAGGATTGCAATCATTGCGGGAACGAAGGTTAGGGACAGGATGAAAGCGCCAATCAGCGCGATCATGACTGTCAACGCCATTGGCTCGAACATCTTGCCTTCAACGCCTGTGAAGGTGAGTAGCGGTACGTACACGAGAATGATAATGGCTTGCCCATACGCTGAGGGCTTTATCATCTCCTCGGCGCTCGCGATCACCGTGCTCGTGCGCTCCAACTCCGTTAGCAATCTCCCGAGTTGATGCCGACGCTCACCCAAACGTCGTAAGCTGTTTTCCGCGATGATGACCCCGCCATCGACGATGAGTCCGAAATCGAGCGCGCCAAGGCTCATTAGATTGGCACTGATCCTACCCTGGACCATGCCGGTCACCGTGAGCAGCATGGTCACGGGAATGACTAGTGCCGTGATCAGCGCAGCGCGGAAATTGCCAAGCAGCAGGAATAAGATCAGGACTACCAGCAGCGCACCTTCTGCCAGGTTCCGGGCCACGGTCTCGATCGTCGCATTGACGAGCAGAGTTCGATTCAAAACGGTCTTAGCCATTACCGAGGGCGGCAACGACTTGCTTATCGCCTGAATCTTGGTATCGACCGCCGCTGCGACGGTTCGGCTGTTGCCCCCAATCAACATCAGCGCGGTGCCGATCACCACCTCATGGCCGTTCTGGCTGGCGCTTCCGGTTCGAAGCTCACTTCCGATCGAGACCTCCGCGACATCCCTCACGCGGATCGGAACGCCGTTCCGTGTGCTAACGACGATTCCCCCGATCTCGTTCATGTGCTCGATGCGGCCTCCCGAACGCACTACGACGCCCTCGCCATTGCGCTCTACGTAGCCGGCACCTCGACTGACGTTGTTTGATTCGATGGCCTTGGCGATGTCGACGAACGAGAGTCCGTATCCGACGAGTTTCGCAGGATCAGGCTCCACCTGATACTGCTTCTTGTAGCCGCCGATCGAGTCGACCCCGGCGACACCAGGGATCCCTTTGAGTTGGGGCCGGATGATCCAATCCTGCACCGTGCGCAGATAAGCGGCGCGCTGGAACTCACCGGTGAGGCGTTCGCCTTCGGGCGTCAGATACGAGCCATCGGTCTGCCATCCAGGGCTGCCGTCCCGGATGGTTGGGCCCTCACCCGGCGACCTGTATTCCACACTGTACATGTAGACCTCGCCGAGGCCCGTCGAGATAGGGGCCATCCGTGGCTCCGCTCCAGGTGGCAAACTACCCTTGATGTCGGACAAACGCTCGTTGACCTGCTGGCGCGCGAAGTAGATGTCAGTCTTATCGCTGAAGACGGCCGTGACTTGCGAGAAGGCGTTGCGCGACAGGGAGCGTGTATATTGCAACCCGGCAATACCCGCCAGCGCCGTCTCGACAGGATATGTGACCTGCTTCTCAAGCTCGTAAGGTGAGAGCCCGGCCGCTGTCGTATTGATTTGAACCTGGTTGTTGGTAATGTCTGGCACTGCGTCGATCGGCAAGCGGCCCAAAGAGTAGACACCAAAGGCGGCCGCGAGCAGGGTGATCAGTACCGCCGTCCGGCGATTATGCACTGATAGAGCCAGAATGCGCGCAATCATGCGACCTACCTCAGTCTTCGTCGGAGAGTTCGGACTTGCCGAGTTCGGCTTTGAGAGTAAACGTGTTGGCGACGGCGATTTCCTCCCCCGGTTGAAGGCCGGAGACGATCTCGACCAACTGGCCGTCTTTACGGCCCGCTGTGACCTCGCGTTTCTCGAACCCCTCTGACGTGCGCACGAATACGATCTGATCCTTTCCGAGCGTCTGCAGCGCGCTCTTCGGAACGACCAGCGGGACTTTCTGCGAGTCGACGATGATCTCGGCAGTCACGAAGGCCGCGGGCTGCCACAAGCCAGCGTCATTGGAAAGCTGAGCCACGACCCGTGCCGAACGCGTATCCGCATTGAGCATCGGACTCTTGAAGATGATCTTGCCGTCGGCCGGCCGGCCCCCAGCGCCGGCCGTGATCTTTACGGTACCGCCTTCGCTGACCGAATCCAGGTCCTGGAGCCGGACGGCAAGCTCGACCCACACCCGGGAGAGATCAGCAATGCCATATAGTTCGTGAGGTAGGCCTTCGCTCCCGACTGGGGCGCCAAGGCTAACGAGCCGTTCCACGATCCGACCACTGATGGTCGCACGAAGCTCGTATCGTTGGAGGCCTGTTGACTCCCGCGACAGGCCGGCGATCTCCTCCTCGTTCACGCCGAGGGCGTATAGCTTCTGCCGGGCGAGATCGATGCGCAGTTGTGCTTGCGAGTAGGTCGCGCGGGCGCGCAGAAATTGCTGCTCCGCCGTGATGTTCTTCTGAAACAGCGACTGCTCGCGCTCGAACAATGCCTTCTGGAGATCGAAATTGACGCTCGCGGCGAGATGTTCGCTCTTGGCATCGGCTACCTCGCGGCTGTCCAGGACGGCAACGACCTCACCGCGCGTCACCGGATCGCCGAGTTGTTTTCGAAGCTCCGCCACCGTGCCGACAACCTTCGCGGCAACCCGGCCGACGCGGTCAGCTGCCAGCACCACCGTCCCCGGAACGGTCAGCCGTCGGGTGAGCGCCCCGTCTGAGACCTTTGCCGTCTCGATCCGTGACGCGGCGATCTGCTCGTCGCTGAGCTTCAGAATCCCTCTCTTGCTCGCGGCCAACTCATCGGTGCTGCCGCGCGGACGGGTATCGTCCTCGCGTTGGGGCCGCTTGGCCCTGCTTGCGTCCTGCGCATTGAGTTGGGCGAGCCTCGCCAGTGGACTGTGGCTAACGATGGTGCGGGCGGTTTGCCCAACTTGCGGGAGTGTCGCAGCAAGGGCGAGTCCGATTGCAACTCCGCTAACGGCAATGAGAACACGCACGAGCATGTCGCGAACCCTCCAGCATGCAATCCAGATAAAGCCGATCGCTCGGGCGCTACCTGTCTCACAGGCAGGTCCGACGATGATCATTGGCAACCTGTTCCGCGGGCTTGGAAAAGCCAGTCGGCTCAAAACAAGCCGTCAGGTCGCGGCGAGGTCAGGCTCGAGGTGGTTTGAAGGGAGGGGCAGGCGGATGGGGCCTAGGCAGCGCGTCCACCGAGGCCCAGCGTCTCAGCTTGGAAGTCAGTGGAGCTGCCTGCGCAGCCGGCGAGACCGGCGGGACGGCCAGATGACAGGCGCAATCGACGTGCTGTGCAAACCCCAGCTCACCAGAGAGATCACGCAAACCGCCCGCATCGCTCAGGGTCCTTGTGGCGAGGGCGGGCGCGTTCATCGGTGCGGTTCCGTTGGGGGCGTCCCGGAGCGGCACCAAGAGCGTTATCGCGATCACGAAACCCATGAGGCGCGCAATCATGTTGCGCCAGAATGGACGCTGGCTCTCAGCGCTGTCAGTGGACCTGACTGCCATGGCTCCTGTTGGCCAAATATTTCATCGGCTCGCGGTCGCGTGCCAAGTTATGGCGACGGCTCCCCACCGGCTGAGGTAACCATTATGTGTCCCGTATCGCGTGAATTTCAAGGCATCGATCCTCACCTTATTGGCAAGCGCAGGATCAAGGTCGGCACTGGGACGCTGTGCCGCAGGTGCGGTCGCGATCTCGTAACCTGATCGGGAGCTAGGCGGCATGGGTCCGTGGTGCACCTGCAGAGTTGCATGCTGCATCCCCAACCAGTGCTTTAGTTGGTGGCCATGCCGTGCCCCGGTAACAACTGCGGTGTCGAGCGTCATAGCGTTTGCTTTGGAGCAATCAAAACGATACTGAGCGATCTCAAGCGGCGATTAGGCGTCGGACGAAGTCGCGCGACCTCGCACATATTAGCACTTGCTCGCGCGAGGCGTGCGAAGCTTCACGGAATGAGAGGCCGATCGAGCCGGCCATCGGCAGCTGAGGCTTTCGCCTTCGTTGTTTCTATCTGTATGATGGTTCCGCGCCGCTTAGGATTTGTTCTGCCGTACTTCTACGGCGACAGCGACCTTCAACCACTCTCGTGATTTCCTTGTGATAAGCTTAGCTTCGAAGGATGCCCCGACCCCAATCAAAAAAGGCAAGCGGTGCGCCTAAGTAACAGGGAGAAACTCCAATGACGATGAGACCTGATCCGACCTTCCACGCATCACCGAAGCTTGCGATGGAAGCTCCGCCGGAGAGTTTCGCCTACACCTTGCTGCTCAGTCCAGACTTCTCAAAGCCCGACGCGCTCGCGGTGATCGACGTTAAGCCGGGCTCCCCCACGTTTAGCCAGATCGTCCACACGGTAGTGATGCCTCACAAAGGCGACGAGTTTCACCATTTCGGCTGGAACGCTTGCTCGTCCGCCTTATCGCCGCTCACTGGCCACGCGTTCCTCGAACGGCGGTACCTGATCATCCCTGGGATCCGGTCCTCGCGGATTTACGTCGTTGATACGAAGCCCGATCCCACTAAGACGAAAATTCACAAGATCATCGAACCCGAGGAGGTATTCAAAAAAACCGGCTACTCACGTCCACATACAGTCCACTGTGGGCCAGAGGGCATCTACGTCAGCACGCTGGGCGGCGCCGGCAAGGACGGCAACGATGGTCCGCCCGGCATCTTCATCATGGATTGTGAGACGTTTGAGATCCTCGGTCGTTGGGAAATCGACCGCGGACCCCAGAAGCTGCACTATGACTTCTGGTGGAACCTGCCGCGCGACTACATGGTGACGAGTGAGTGGGCACTGCCGCCGCAGTTCGAAAACGGAGTCGTTCCGGAGGACCTGCTCTCCAACAAGTATGGCCATCGGGTCCACTTCTGGGATCTCCGGGCTAGGCGCAACGTGCAGACCATCGACCTCGGCGCCAACCACCAGATGGCGCTTGAGGTGCGACCGGCGCATGATCCCGTCCGCGAATACGGCTTCCTCGGCGTCGTGGTCGACACCACAAACCTAGAAGGCTCGATCTGGACCTGGTGGCGCGAGGGCGGCAAATTCCACATCGAGAAGACCGCGACGATTCCCGCCGAGCCGGCGCCAAAAGACCGGCTGCCGCCTCTCCTGCAAGGATTTGGCACAGTGCCGCCGCTGGTCACTGACATCGACCTCTCCATGGATGATCGGTTTCTCTATGTCGCCTGCTGGGGGACTGGTGAGATGCGTCAGTACGATGTCACTGAGCCGAGGAGGCCAAAGCTTGCCGGGTCGGTCCACATTGGCGGCATTGCACGTCACACCGTGCATCCAAACGGTAAGCCGTATGCTGGCGGCCCTCAGATGGTGGAGATCAGCCGCGATGGCAGGCGGGTCTACTGGACGAACTCGCTCTACTCGACGTGGGACAATCAATTCTATCCTGACGGGGTACCGGGCGCTGAGGTCATGGCCAGTGTAAGCCCGAATGGCGGCCTTGAGTTGGCGAAGAATTACTGGGTGAGCTTCCCGGACGGCTATCGGGCGCACCAGATTCGGCTTGAAGGCGGCGACTGCTCCACAGATTCGTTCTGCTATCCATCGGTTGGAACTTGAACGGAGGGGATTGGGCACCCGCCGGGCTCTGGCTGGCTGTCGTGGTGAGCGGCCTCTATCACGGGGTCAACCCGGCGATGGGTTGGCCACTCGCCGTTTCAGCCGGATTGATGAAAAGGAGCTCGCGCGCGCTCATGGCGGCGCTTTGGCCACTCGCCGCAGGCCACTTGCTGGCGATGCTCGTGGTGATGCTCCCCTTCGCGTTGCTGGCCGCTCTCGTCGAATGGCATCGGCAGATCCGGATTGGTGCCAGTCTCCTGGTGATCGCGTTCGGTATCTCGCGGCTCGTCAATTCGCGCCATCCGCGGGCGCTGGCGCGAATACCACCGACACAGCTCGGCCTCTGGTCCTTCACCGTTGCGATTGCTCATGGGGCGGGATTTATGTTGGTGCCCATTTATCTCGGGCTCTGCCGGGCCGCCGACCTCGACGGCCACGAGGCGGTCGGCGCATTCGTCAACGGCAATCTGAGCATGGCCCTCTTGGTCTCTCTTGTCCATGGTGCGACAATGATCGCTGCTGGTGGAGCCTTTGCATGGTCAGTCTACTGCTACCTCGGTCTCAAGTTCGTGTCGCGGAGCTGGTTCAATCTCGACGCCACTTGGGCCCTCAGCCTCGCTCTGGTGGGCGCACTCTCACTCGCGTTCAGCCTTTTGGGTCAGCACTGAGCCGCATCTCGATTGCGACTCGCCCTTTCCTACCTTCTGCTAGTACCTCCTAGTATTGCAGCGCTGCCGCCTAGAATCACTTGTTGGGTGTGTATAATTAATGAACTGACGAAGCGGAGGCGGGCTCTGCTCGGGAGCAACCCGTCGAGGAATCGCCGGTTGCGAAACTCACTGCGACGAGAGGTGAGGCCAGCGTATACTAACATACTGGCCTTTCGTTACCTTGTCTCATCCGGCGTCAAATACCGAGTTTTCTTCAAGCGGAAGCACTGGGAGGGGCTCTAAAGACTATTTGCTGCTGTTCTCAGTCCCATACGGCCTTCTGGTCGCAAACCTGTGAGATTTAACGATGGTGCTCCGTGAACATGCAATGCAATTCCCGGGAAGCGCGCGCGGCACAGATCCTTGCAAACTCACGACGCCGTGCAGCAGCGGCGACTGAAGGCAAAAGCGTACATTGAGCGTCTAAAACTATCTTGCCGAGCAAGCAAAGTGCGAAGCAAGAAAGTCGTGGGCCTGCTCTCGCTTACCCTGATCGTGCCACAGCCGCGCCATCGCCGCGCACAATTGCCCAATCCGTGGTGGCTGACGGTGTCGAAGCTCTGTTTGTAGCTGTTGAAGGCTTGGTGCGAACGTTCGTGCCTTCTCCGAAAGCTGGACCGACGCGCGGTAGGGAGTAACCGGGAAGGCGCAAAGACCAAGACAGGGGCAGGGCAGCACTCAGGGCCCGTTCGGTGAGAAACGAGAAGCGTGCGACGGCGCTAATTCGCTCCCTGCGCTCCAGACACTTTGCCAATCCGGTCGGCCAGGACTTTGTTAGAAGCCTGGAGCGGCCGGGCGGCAATATCACGGGCTTCACCGGGCTTGATTTCTCCGTCGGAGAAAAGTGGGCCGAGCTTCCCAAGGAATTGGCGCCGGACGTGACCCGCGTTGCGTATGTTTTCCATCCAGAAATCGGACCATTTTATTCGATTTGGTTGAAGTCGGTCGAAGACGCGTGCGCCGCTTTGGGTATCGAAACGATTGCGGCCCCGTTGCGCGCTGTCGGCCATCGTTCGGCGCAGCCGCGAGGGTGCTGATCACGCGTCCGATGTCGGCTCGCTGGCGCATCATCGAACTCCCCACCCAATGCCGGCTGCCCGCGTTCTATTTCTTATTGTTTTGAGGTTGTAGAGGGCGGTCTTGCATCCTACGGGCCGGATGGAGTCGACGGCGTCGCCGGTCTGCAGACTATGTTGATCGCACGCTCAAGGGTCAGGAGCCCGCGGACTTACCGGTGCAGCAACCAATCAAGTATGAGCTGGTGGTCAATCTCAAAACGGCCAAGTCGCTCGGCTTCCCAATCTCCGGGCTAGTGCTTGCCCAGGTCGATGAGGTCATTGCGGGCTCGCTGCATGTCTCCCTTGGATCAGAACGAGTAACGAATCACCCGACAGCAGACCTCCTCCACGACGGATTAAGAACCTCATTTGACTTTTCCCTCGAATCGTCCCCGCCGATTGAAGGAATGGGACGAATTACCCTTTTCTTGACGACGCCAATTTTCTGTAGTCGTTTCCATATCTCTGGGATCGAGTTCTGGCTTCGTCAATGTGTTCAAATTAACTCTTTGTTTGCTGCTAGTGCACCATATTTTCAGTAGACATTAGGTCGTATATATACGGGACATCCAGTGTCCCGTGGCCGAGCGCAAAGACCGGGTCTTTGGTTCGCCCCCATATCATCACATATTTGAGCGGGGCACGTCGCGTTCTCGTCGCAATAGAATTTCAAAAAGTCCGCGGCGGCGAGGACAACCGGGCAAACCGTAAAGGGGCATACATGACGACCTTTTCTACGAGAACACACGTCGTGTCGGCTTTGGGATCCCGCCGCTATCCGTAGTCGAATCGAACAGAAACACACCTGGAAGCCGACCGCGAATGAGTTCGCGGCGGCACAAAATGTGTTTACCGCTACATTGCAAATGACTTGGGCGGATAAATGAAGTAGTCGCCGAATACGACCTCCCAATGGATGACAAAGTGATGAAGAGGTGGACCTCATCATCTGCCGTTGTTCGTTGGCGTAATCATAAGATCATCATGAACAAGTCAAAGGATAAACAATATGTCTCAGCGACAAATGACGTTTGCCCAAATTGGGACGCTCTACAATACGATAAACAACGAACTAGAAGGTGGAGTGACCGCTCAAAACCAGCAGTTGCTCTTGACACAAGTCGGAACGGTCCAAACGCAACTGCAACATCTGATCGATGGCGGAGCTTTGGACCACGTCGACGGCATAGGAAATGCAGCTATAAGTGTCGTCCATGCTCAGAACATCGCTGATCAATTGAATTTCTTGAGTACAGAGATCGGTGCGTTCGGAACGGATGCCTTTGTCCCGAAATTCATCAACGATGTGGTTAGGGATCTTCAAGATATCGTGGCCGGTGATCCGCAACTGACCGCGCTCGCCCATCAGGGCAATCACTCGGGTTTTGAGCAGTTCTCATTTCTTCTGACGCCGCCCACGCCATTCCCTGATACGCCTCTCCAAACGGACACCCTTCTGAAGTTTATCGCAGACTCAAATGATCTCGCCGCGCGAGCTCAAGCGCTCGCTGGCCACGATCCCAACGGCACCGACTCAGCGGCAATCACACAGTTGGAAACCGATGTTCACAATTTTTCGGTCGCTGCCGATGCGTATTCGACGGCACAGGGCGGGTTGTTTTCTGCCCGCTTCAACAACGAGTTCAACCTTAACGGCGTTCAAGGGACAGCGTCGCGGGAACTGATGCACGGTCTCGAAACCGGGAATGCAGACCTCGTCAATGGCGCAGCAGATGTTCTGATGGCGAATGCAGGTGATGTTCGGAGCAATATGCTGGCGAATGGGCTTGGCCCAGATGGACAGCCGTTCTTACCGGCCGCGAATGGAGGCATTCCAGATCAAATCGACACGGTGAATGTTGCCGGGCTCGTCTTCAACGATTCTATGACTAAGCTCATTGGCGGAGTC
>Ga0126381_100007232_pt1 | contig 12333 bp, 20 predicted proteins | sample PanSoiMetPlot_28_FD_96465 | JGI IMG/M metagenome (GOLD analysis project Ga0126381, IMG submission 96465) | Tropical forest soil microbial communities from Panama - MetaG Plot_28 | ecosystem: Environmental > Terrestrial > Soil > Tropical forest > Bulk soil | place: Panama | collected 2016-02-17
AACCTCTCCGTCATCGCAAAACAGCCGATTGTTGAACACCTGACACGCAACGACCCGCGATTGGTCTCGCGCCACACCTGCAAACGCCCGCGACACAACGGGCAATGCGTCCACTTGCACGTGCCTTTGTTCTCTGCCGTGTTCGGAAACGTGCGGCCGATCTTTTCCATCAGCCTGAAGCCCTGGGCGAACGTACGCAGGTGCTTTTTGGGCATGCGCGATTACCTTGACTCTTGGGGCCTCCAGGCGTTGCGCCACAATGACCGGGCACTGCTCTACGGCGGGCCGACGCCGGGGTCAACGTGACGCCAGCCCTGACCGCACCCTGCCCATGTGCGGCCGGTGGCGTCAACAACCCCAACAACTAAGTCACAACTATTAGCACCTGCAGCTAGCACCGGTATGGTCTTTTATGGGCATGATGCTTTGCTCGGATCGCAACACCAGGATCGCCAGCCGGTACATTGCGGGCCGCCATCGTCTTGGCCGGTTGGCATGGACGCCAAGCTGTTCGACTAGTCCGACGAGGTCGCTTAGGGCTCGTTTTTGCGCTTGAGGGGTAGCTTTGACGATTGGAGCTGATTTGGCTCTGACGGTAAGCGCATCATTGGTATCCGGGTCACGGAGAACCACGGCAAGGTGGCGAAGTATGTGACCAAGCCGGGTGGCTATCTGGAGCTGACTGGTGAGCAGTGGCGTTGTGACGATGAGGTACTCGAAACCTTACGGCGGATGATTGCTTGGTCGAGGTCATTGTCTCGGATACGCATAGAGCTGGGCTTCCTGGATGCGGAGGAGCAAAGTGAGGATTTGATTGATGTGAGGAGGATGAGGACAGCGAGGTTTGGAAGGTAGTGCGCGTCCTCACTTATCGGTGGTCTCGCAATAAGGAGGGCGATGGGCATACCGTCTCCGATACATTTGTTTGCCTGATGGACTAGGGGACAGTGATGATGGGTGACTTCGATTGACCATCATCGAGTCGTTGCCCGGGAGGTGATGGTGATGCTGCGTGGTTCAACAGCGGGTAGGGTTGACCCACTAATGACCGGTTTTGACCCAAGTGAGACATCGCTGCATTGCAGCAAGTACCCATCATTCGATCACCTCGTCAGCACGGACAAGCAGCGATGGTGGGATCGTGAGGCCGAGCGTCTTCGCGGTTTTGAGGTTGATAGCTAGCTCAACTTCGGGTTCTGTTGGATGGGAAGGTCGGTCGGCTTGGCACCCTTGAGAATTCGCCTCGATCCGAGCGACCGGTTCGCGTTGGGCCATTCCTGATCCATAGCGGTCCAGGACAGAACATCATTCGATCACCTGGTCAGCGCGGGCGAGGAGCGAGGGTGGGATCGTGAGGCCGAGCGTCTTGGCGGCCTTGAGATTGATTGCCAGTTCAAATCTCTTTGGCTGCTCGATCGGCAGCTCGGCCGGTTTGGCGCCTTTCAGTATTTTGTCCACCAAGGCAGCCGAACGGCGGATCAATTCGGGAATGTTAGGCCCGTACGAGATCAGCCCGCCGTCCTCCACGTACTCCCGAGCCTCCGACATGGCTGGCAGGCGACGCTCTGCCGCGAGCGCAACGATTTGCCGTCGCCAAGCGTAGAACATAGCGTCCGAGAGAATGATCACGGCATTGGCGCCGTTTCGTTGCATGGCTGCGAACGCTTCGGCAAGGTCGGCCGGTTCCCGCACCATGTACGCTCCGTTACCTCCGGCTGTTTTGTCGTCATCAACCCAATCCCTGCGACATTCAACGACATCAACAATCATTGCCAATGTTGCCAGCGTAAGCGCAAGTAACTCATTTGAGTTCCGCCGCTGCGCCCAGCCGAGTGTTGCATTTCGGCAACAGTCCTTGTGTGGACCTGCACCGCTTGTAGTGCTCCAGCCTGCGGCTTAATCATGTGTTCACCATTGGCGTCACGTGCCTTGGCCGCAAAGCAGCGATATCTGTGCTATGTCCCCAGGATCGCACCGAGGCCGAAAGAGGAGACGCAGTGCCCGAGCGTTTTGGGATCGGTGCTCAGACTGGCTCGCAGTTTGACCACGAGCGATCCCATAATGACCTAACGCCCGAGGACACGCTCGTTTCCCTGCTCGTTGTTCAATGCAGACCGCTGCGTATCGTAGGGGACAGCAGCGTTCTCCGGTACACACCGCAAGTTCAAGTGATGCGTGGCGTCGTGTCGGCCCGAGAAGCGGTCCCGCGCAGCCGTGCACGCTTCTTCGGTAGAATAGGTCTGCGCGTGTCGACCAGTAGCATCCGCTTCAACAGGACGGAGGCAAATCACGTCCACCCCGCAGTTGATGCTCGTCATGAGAGCTAGGACGTAAAGAGTGGTGCCCATAGTCGCACCCCAAAGTCGAAGACTGCTCCCCCAAGACGACAAGTCCAGCAGACGCGTCAAGGTTCCGCAAGGGAGTGACGTGTCGCAGACACGATGTCTGCTGAGCACACAAACGCTGCCAGCGACGCTCTTCGGTCAGGCTAGCAGAGCTCGGAACGAGCGTGACCAAAGCCCTTGACTGGGCACGCGGTTAAACCCGCGTCAGCCGCCGAAAGCACGCTGCAGTATCAGCAGGCACCGGAGACTGCGTCCGCTCTGCGGGGCCCGATCTGGTGGCCAGCGGTGAACTGCGTGAGTTATCCGTGGGGCGGGTTAGCCGTAATCATGCATCGAAAGCCACCTCCGGCAGCGCCGAACCCCTACGTGTTTGGCCGGCAAGTGGGCACCATTCAGAGAGGCGATGATGTTTGGAGTAAGTAGGAGAAGAGCCTTAGAGATAGCTGTGTGCCCGTATGGCCAAAAAAACCAAAACTGTAGCAAGAACGGTCAGTTATCCACCTCGGCGCCTCGGCGTAGCCTTACTGGTGATCTTTTGTTACCCCTTCTGAGGTCGATCATCGGGCGCTGGTCGCGGATCGGCGGGCAAAGGGGGGGAGCTATGGAGTGGGCACGCATCCTGGTATACATCACCGGGACCGTGGACCAGGAATTGCTGCTACGCAATGAGTATCTGGTTTCTGAAAACCGGATCCTGAAGGCCCAGCTACCGGGGCGCCCGAGACTGTCGGATGCCGAGCGAGCAACCCTCGGTGAGATTGGCCATCGACTGGGCCGCAAGGCCCTCAGCGACGTGGCGACGGCTGCCCGGCGGATACCATTCTGGCATGGTACCGAAGGCTCGTCGCTCGCAAATTCGATGGATCACGGGCACGTCGAACTTCGGGCCGGCCGGCGATCGACCGAGCCGTCGAGGAACTGATTGTTCGCATGGCCGAGGAGAACAAGTCCTGGGGCTATGACCGGATCGTTGGGGCGCTCGCCAATCGAGGGCACGGGGTCTCGGATCAGACTGTCGGCAATGTCCTACGTCGTCACGGCGTACCTCCCGCGCCACAGCGAAAGCGCACGACCACGTGGGCGGCATTCATTCGAGCTCACCTCGCGGTGCTCTCGGGGACCGACTTCTTCACGGTGGAGGTCCTCACGCCGCGGGGACTGGTGATCTATTATGTGCTGTTCTTCATTCCTCTCGCGAGCCGAGAGGTAGAGATCGCCGGGATGACCGCCGATCCGACCGAGCAGTGGATGGAGCAAATGGCTCGGAACGTCACCATGGAAGGATGCGGCGCCCTCGGAGACAGTCGTTATCTCCTGCATGATCGCGACACGAAGTACACGGCCTCCTTCCTGGCAATCATTGAGTCGGGCGGCGTGAAGACGCTGCAACTGCCTGCACGAAGCCTGGATTTGAATGCCTATTCCGAACGCTGGGTAAGATCGGCCAAGGAGGAGTGTTTGTCAAAGCTTGTTCTCTTTGGTGAACGCTCCTTGCGGCGAGCGATGAGGGAATACGTTGTACATTATCACGCTGAGCGAAATCATCAAGGAAAGTCCAACATCCCGTTGTTTCCTCGGGTCACGGAAACTCGTTGCGAAAAAGCCGTAGAGTGTCGACAGCGGTTGGGCGGGCTATTGCGCTACTATCATAGAGAGGCCGCGTGAGTTTAAGTCTACAGTAGGTCTATAGCTATGGGGTTGTGACCATGCCTAAACGAATACGTTGTTGATGTCGACGACTACGAACTCGCACGTTTGTTACCATAGATCGTGGCCTGCATGCGCGGCCGGCTCGATTTTCAATGAGGAATCATGACAGGCGACTTGATCAATGCCTCAAGAGATCGGCACGCTATGTCAGACTAAAATTTTCACCATACGGGGTCACAAGGGGGGATGCCGGCACAAACATCAATTGCCTCTATGCAGAAAGCTACGCCAAGTCGGGGAGGGGGCTTTAGGGCGCCGGGGCACCGGTCCTTAATCACGGCTATGCGATCGGCAAGCATCAGGGCTTCGATCTGGTCGCGGGTGACGTAGATCATCGTAGCACGCCCCGTTCGCCGCTCGCACCCCCCGGGGCCTCTTTTTTCGCCGAACGAAGCCCCGCCATTCCGCTGCCATCATTCTGTGCGCACCCCGATTTGTGGGGGAATGAAGTGAAACCGGAATGATTCAAGACCTCGCGAGGGTGCTAACGAGCCCCGACCGAGCAAGGCGATGAAGCTCACGCCTGCATCCCTGCTTATCCTAGAAGAGACCAACGGATGAGAATTGCTCAGATCGCTCCACTATTTGAGCGCGTGCCACCCAGACTATATGGAGGCACTGAACGCATCGTTTCCTACCTTACCGAAGAATTAGTTCGGCAGCGACATGACGTGACGCTGTTTGCCACTGGAGATTCGAAAACTGCCGCAAAGCTGGTACCGTGCTGCGATCTGGCTCTTCGCCTCAATCCGACGGTAAGGGATCCTCTGCCGTACCATGTCATCATGTTGGAGCAGGTCAGGAAGAGAGCACACGAGTTCGATATCCTGCACTTTCATATCAAATTCATACACGCTCCGCTAGTTCATGGAGTTGCCGACCGCACCGTGACGACGCTACACGGTCGGCTCGATTTGCCGGACCTCGCCTCCTTTTATAGAGTCTTTCCGCAGCTGCCGCTCGTTGCCATCTCGAACAATCAGCGCAATTACTTGCATAATGTGAACTGGGTCGGGACCGTTCACCATGGACTTCCGCACCAGCTTCTTCCATTCGCGCCGAGGGCATCTGGCAGCTATCTCGCTTTCCTCGGTCGGATTTCGCCGGAAAAACGTCCAGATAGGGCGATCGAGATCGCCGTGAGGAGCGGCATGCCGCTGAAGATCGCAGCCAAGGTGGACAGCGCCGATCAATCCTACTGGGAGGAGATGATCCGTCCGATGGTTGAAGCTTGTTCAAACGTGGAGTTCCTGGGTGAGATCGGCGAAGCGGAGAAGGCGAGTTTCCTTGGCGGGGCGGCCGCGTTGCTCTTTCCGATTGATTGGCCTGAGCCTTTCGGGCTCGTGATGATTGAGGCGATGGCGTGCGGCACACCCGTCATCGCCTTCCGGGGCGGTTCAGTCGTCGAAATCTTGGAGGACGGCACGTCCGGCTTGATCGTGGACACAATCGAAGAGGCGGTGATGGCTGTCCGAAGGATCGCAAGGTTGAGCAGAGCGACGGTTCGAGCACAATTCGACCGTCGCTTCACGGTCGAGCGCATGGCTCATGACTATTTGGAGATATACCACAGAGCGGCGGCTTCTAGCACGGACCGCGCACAAACTGACAGGGCGAATGGCGCACATCTATCGCCGACCATGACCACGCCTGCTGGAGCTGGTGACAGGGATCAATTACATCTTTGGTCTCGTCGCGATCGGCGATATGGCATCAAGACTTGAGCCGTCAGCCTAGTCGTCGGACGCGCGCTCGCGGTCGCCTACGGTGAAATCGCTGCGCTGCCCGGCATGAATCGAAGTCGCAAAGGTCGCCTTCCCCGTGTTGAGTGATGCTGAGAAGCAATCGTCTTCAGACCTCCCCTTGGCTGCTTCGGGGTCAATGAAGCGTGCGAGGCCATCGGCGGCGATGTCCAACTGGCGCCGCTTCGAGCTCACCTTGAGTCGGTGGGCCGCGAAGAGCAGTTCGAGACGTTGGTAGCTTCGATTCTGCGCAACACACCTTCCCCGTCGTTTGTGCTTTCGGTCGAGGTATGTGGCGCCTCCCCCGCGACTCCACGGAACGGGTCTGCGCTGCCGGATTGGCCGTTTTCGGGCGCGCTGAGCTGCCCCGCCACAACCTTTAAACTTAGCGCTTTATCGCTCTCGACTTCACGAAGACCCCCCTTAAAGTCAACAACCCCGCAACAGGCGGCGAGCAAACGACAGGAGCCGATCGCGTCGGTATCGAGCGTGGCATAGCTGCCCCCTTGCGGTTCCAGCGGGTGAGGCGTTTCCGGTTGCATGGGCGGCGTCGAGCCACAAGGCTGTAGGCCTGGCCGCCTCTGGGGATGAAATCATATGGCGATTGTTGGCTTTCGCTTGCGCGACGGGCGGCAGGAAGAAGGGCGGTTGAGCCCCGTTGTCTTCAGGCCCGCTGGCCTTCTGGCGGACCTCTTTTGCGCTGTTCATTATCCATATTGGGCTGTAGCGCAATGCCATTCACTCTTTGAAATACGCGCGCAAGAGCCTTCGGTACGTCAAGCTGATGCCAAAAGGAAAGTTATTCGTTCGCGCGTTAGCGAACCGCTCCTCCCAACGCGCGGCCAGTCTCGGGTCGCGATCGTATGCCGTCAACAGGACAATGACAGCGGCAATGGCTCGCTGCGCACGCAAATCGTTATCGGGGGGCCGGATGCCGGCCAACCACAGGAGAACGTCACGATACGGACGCTTCATGATTATCGCTTGACGCTATCAGTTCACTTGCAACCCGAGCAACCTATGCAGGACAGCCATGATCACGGTAAGCCTGCTCGTCGCATAGAGGAGGACTCGCGCATTGGCTGCTTCTCTGGCTCAACTACGTATGCTTTCCGCGTTTCGCTGGCAGCAGACAAGGTGCTTTGCCGAGAATTAAATTAACAAAGACGAAGAAGCGCCTCCGGAAGGGCGCCTCGTAGTCTATCGGCTAGAGCGGAACGTCGTCGATGTGGTCAGTGGTGGCCTTTGGCCTCACCCGACGGATGACGTCCTGTGCGGCGATTTGCTGCGCCTCGCGCGCAGGGCCGGTGGTGCCCTGCTCGACGCCCTCAAGGCGAAGCTCTCTGCGCTGAGCCATCGCTGCGTTTGGTATCCGTGCCTCAGCTGAGAGCACAAAAAAATACTGCAGAATTTGTACGAATGGCAGTCACTCGATAGAGTAGTTGTGTCGCTGCATGGAATTGACACTGGCCCGCTAGCATTCTGGCGGGGCCCTCTATCCGTTTTGGGGCTTAGGCAGCAACGGTCCTTCCGCCTGTCCTTTTGCTTTGTGAAGTTTCGCACACCCGTCCATGTGTCAGAGATGAGGGTCGTGCTTTGAGCGGGCTGTCCCTACCGGAAACTCGCCTCACTTGAGAAATAGGGATACACAATAATTGACTATGCAGGTTGCTAGTGTGAAAAATTACTAGGCGATAGCCGGCGGCGGCCACCTGACGCACCTCGCCGACGAGCTCATCAACCTGCGTGCGCGCCGGCCGCACAATCACCGGCGGAACACTCAGTCCCGTCGGGCGGATCAATTGTTCGACGAAGACCCCACCCGATTGCTCAATCTCCCAGGCGGCGGGCGTGGCCGAGACGCACATCGTCTGCGGGCGCATCGCATCCCATTCCTTACATCAGTTGCTTACGAGGCCAAGAGACAATGGAGTGGGGATCGAGGGTGCTCGCCGCGGATCGGACCTGGCCGCCTGGTCCCCGATCTGATGTCAGCGACCACCAATGCGCAGTATTCGCGTCGAAACGAACCATGCGACGAGAGCTGCGGCGACCGGCGCAACAGCGACTCGGCAGCTTTGTCGAATGTCGGGTCATAATCCTTGAGCACTGTCACGACGCCGAAATTGACTTAGCACTCAAACCGACGACGGCGAGAGCGTAGTTTGCGATTTCGCGAAGCATTGCTTGACGACTCATCGCGCCGAACTCCCCATACTTTTGGAACGCAAGGACGATGGCATAAGAAAGTATACACGAAATTCCTGAAAGCCGCTGCGTAGTTGCTTTCAAAAACCTTGAGCATAGCTATATACAGGCCGCCGTATACGGGCCAGCTCACCATGGCATCGATCGCATAGCGCGCATCCGCAGTTTTAAACATATGAACAAACATGTTTATTTATGGCCCCCGGCAGAAAATCTGTGGGTTTCTTCGTCGGCGCCAAGGTGTTGTTAGACGTGAAGGGCGTCCACTTCCGTCATGGGAGTGGCGCAAATCCGGAAAGGTCTGTCCGCATTGCGCAGACGCGGCTGCAGGTGCCTGAGCTGCAAACAGCAATTGCTGCCGCAAGCACAGGTCCTCGACGAACAGCAGCGCCATCGGCCTGAGAGCAGCCGAAAAGGGCCAGACCAGAAAGCGAACCACCCCTGTCCAACCGGAACGAGGCTGATCTGGTGTGCTATTCCGGGTGGCGGGCTGTGGCTCTTTCGCCTTTCCCGCGCCAAACATTGATGGCTCGTATTTCTTTGGTTGGCAGCTCTGGCGAGCCCTCGACGATTGGACAGATATCAATGATCAGTTTGTGATGACGTTCTGAGGAAAAGAGCGGCAGGCGCCGCCGGTAGTGAGCCCCGTCACTGCGAAATGTCATCGACCTGGTCAGTAGGGGTCTTTGGCTTAATCCGACGGATGACGAAGTACTGCCCCCGCAATCGCAGACGGCTCGTCAGAATGGGCGTCTGCGTTCCTGAGTCTCCCCAGAGCCGACAAGATCCCCGACCACGACCAAGCCAGTCGCCGCGGGACCCGGTTGCGACCGGTATTTTGCTCCAAGCGAAACGCCTCGGAGGATCGATCCAGGCGGCCACTGATCGGACGCCTTGTTTGCGATCTGAAAATTCTGAAGGGATGAGTTGGTTGAGAGCGAGCAGCGGATAATTCGCCGCCTTGCTCAAGATTATCCTTGTGATGACGACCATGCAATTTGATGCGTCCGAGCAAACCCCTTTTATTCACAAAACTCCACGGACTACTACCGAGGTCGAGCGCGAGAGGCTTCCGTCGACAATTACAAGGGGGATCTCACATAGACCTGATTCAGCGGCAGATCCTTTGCAGTGCTCATGGTCCTGCTTGCGGATCGCCAATATGGTCGACGCGTACAGGTTTTGGCTCGCGCCGCACACCCACCGCCTGTCAAACTTTTGACACTTCCGGTCTGTTGCACTGGGGGTAATTGAGCCGTCATTGAGGAACGCCGGCGGATAGCGAGAAGCGCATTCGCCAGATCGGAACCGACCTCTACGACATGGACCGAAGCGGATCCCGCGGTTCGGGCCCGCTATTCGTGCCCTATGAGGCAGTTACATGGGCTTTGAGGAGCCCAAGATCGAAAGCACGCGCAAGACTCCGATCGTCAACTAACAAAGATCGTTGCGCGTGCTAAATCCTGTAACACCAATTGGGGGGCATTGACTGGCGCAAGAAGAGGAGAGTGAGCGATGGTGGCTAAAAATGGGAGAAAAACAGCTCGGCGACCGTGGACCAATGCTGATTTGGGCTTGGCCAAGCGGGAGCTTAAAGCGAGGCCGAAGACCGGAAAGTCGGTCAAGGATATTGCCCGCGCACTTAAACGCAGTGAGGGGGCACTACGGCAGAAGATTTTCGCCGAGGGCATAGATTGCTGGGGTGCATCGGCAACGTACTGACATACTGAGGGATTTGGGAGGGCGATTTAGAGCGGTCCCGCGGCATCGTCACGGGACCGTGGTGTTATTGATTTTTGGCCGCGCATCGCGCGGTATCGGGTGGAGTTGTCTAGCCGGTAATGCCCATTTCTGAAACTGCAGATCAACCCCCGTGGTTACATTGCGAATGGTATCACGCGGCCTGTCGCCCCGCCCGTGGCGCGCCTGCGCAAAAATGGCACAGATGAAGCACGTTCTGGTCCAACTATAGCCGAATTGGCCGGGGATTTTCGCTACGCTTATTAACTTGCTGGGGGCAAGTGTGCTCGCGACCGAAGCATCGAGCGAATGCCTTCTGGCTGCCGTCGTGGCGGCCGGTTTTTTTGTCTGCATTGATCTTGAGAACGTCGGTCCCGTGCACGCCCATGCTTTTGAACTCCAATTCGACCCCAAGACCGATTCGCTCGCCGAGAAGCATGCCGTCAAAAGCCAGGTCAGCGATCCTGAGGGCCGGCTCACCCTCAAACTCGACGGTACAGTGTGGGATATGGACGCGCCCGGCGTGGCCCCTTCCTACGGCCCGGAGATGTTCAAGTCTGGCTCGCTCATGGCGGATCCTGCCCCGTTAGAGGGGGGGCAATTCTCAGCCGAAAAGAGCACAGTGGCCGATACGCGGGCGACACTCGGCTTGTTGGGCGACCGGGTGCGTTTTACCTACCGGCAAGCCGTGTCCAGCTACATGCTCCCGGGAACAAACACTGCGAATTTCACGCGAACTGGGCTCGGTTTCGACAACACGGCGTCGTCGGAGCGCATCGATGCCACGGTTTGGAAAACCGGCGCCACGGCGCTGTCACTGTTGGCGGAATATAACCGGGTGGGAGCAGATTTCCTCGCTCCCACTTTCGTCATCAAGCCGCAGGACGCATTCTGGACGGCGAATAGCACGACCACGCGCTTGGGCGGCGCATTTCAACAGGGACCGGTCACGCTCACGTTGGAGCAACGCGCCCAGCAAAGCCTTGCCCAGGACAATGCCCCTACAAAAGTCGAGAACCAAGTCGGAATCACACTAGGTCTCGACGAGCTGTGGGGTCGAAACAGCTGGGTCCCTGAAGGCCTCTCATGGGCCGTACCGACGTCCGCTTACGCTGCTGTCGGGCAGGGAAGCGTAAGGGCAGCATTGAGTCAGGGCGTCAACGGCGACACGATGTCCGATGTTAGTGCCGGCTTTTTCTGGAGTCGCAACAAGGTCTTCGCATACCTGGGCTACTGGCGCTCGGATTACCAAAGCCAGCTCTACCCCTGGCAAGGATTGGGAATTGACGGCTCGGTGGGCTACCACGAAGACTGGTGGGGAGTCGATTTATTTTTCGATGTATACCGCTCGGTGACATCGTATCCCACGGCCATTCAGCCTGCCGCCGGCATGCAGCCGCTGACGAGTCAGAGACTTGATTCGATTTTTGGTGGTCTGGCCTTTAGTGGCCACTTGTGACGGAGCGCACCGCGGTCAACGCCACGGGCTGAGGTAGCAGTACTGGACAAACGCCCGTCAGTTCTCGCTTGCATGCGGAGCGCGGCACCTTGCGATTTGAGGAATTCCGTGATGGAAATCCGTACGCCAACTTGCCCGCACCGAGACGAGTTCAATCAACCAGTTCGGGAGCCCGGCGCGACGCAGCAGCAACTCGTTGGGCTCCACAACAGATGCCGGTCAGCAATCGTCTACTCCACGGAAGGCCCGTCAGGGCCAACCTCAAGCAGGGCGGCTTCCGAGGACTACTGCCATTCCGAGCTTGTCCGCTCCATTACTTCTTCCTTACTTGTTCCTTCCTTGTTTCTTCCTTCTTTCTTCTTCCTTCTTCCACGATATCGTCAATAAGGCAAGGTTTGCACTATCGGGAAATTGAAATAGGTGTGGTGTGAGATGATGCATTTGCAAGACCGAATTCTGGTTACAGGTGGTGCGGGCTTCCTCGGTTCTCACCTTTGCCAACGATTGTTGGCGCAAGGCGCTAACGTTCTTTGTGTCGACAATTTCTTCACCGGGTCGAAGCGAAATATCGAGCAACTCGTCGGTCATAGAAATTTTGAGCTGCTAAGACACGACGTGACATTCCCGCTTTACGTTGAAGTTGATGAGATTTACAATCTTGCTTGCCCCGCCTCGCCGATACATTACCAGTACGATCCGGTACAAACGACGAAGACGTCGGTGCATGGCGCAATCAATATGCTCGGGCTCGCCAAACGGACGAGAGCGAAAATTCTGCAGGCCTCGACATCGGAAGTCTATGGTGACCCGGAAGTCCATCCGCAGACTGAAGATTATTGGGGCAACGTCAACCCGATCGGGATCCGATCCTGCTATGATGAATCGAAGCGCTGTGCAGAGACGCTGTTCTTCGACTACCGGCGTCAGCACAAGCTCCGTATCAAAGTTGCGAGGATCTTCAATACTTACGGGCCACGCATGCATCCGGGCGATGGTCGCGTCGTGTCAAACTTCATCGTTCAGGCATTGCTCGGCCGCGACATCACGATTTATGGCGATGGCTCACAGACGCGCTCATTCTGTTATGTGGACGATCTGATTGATGGCCTGATGCGCCTTATGTCATCGG
>Ga0126381_100007233_pt1 | contig 12333 bp, 9 predicted proteins | sample PanSoiMetPlot_28_FD_96465 | JGI IMG/M metagenome (GOLD analysis project Ga0126381, IMG submission 96465) | Tropical forest soil microbial communities from Panama - MetaG Plot_28 | ecosystem: Environmental > Terrestrial > Soil > Tropical forest > Bulk soil | place: Panama | collected 2016-02-17
AGCTCCGCCAACCCATAAAGGCCCTGAGCATCTGTGGTTGTGTTCTGAGTAAAGCCTGCGCCATTGTCCACGGCCACGGTCGCTCCTGCGAGCCCGGTTCCGTTCTGATCGCTAACCATTCCAGTGACGGATGACTTCGACTCCTGGGCAGGCGCCGTCGTCGCAGGCGCAGCTGTCGCTTGCTGCGCCTGCGTCGCGACGGAACCCCCGAAGCACAACGCCAATAAACAAAACAGAAGCTTTGAAACGTTCACAACCATACCTCCACCGGAACCATGGGATCGATGAATTCGGGCTCTCACAACAACAGGCGCAATCACGTAATCGCACATAGGAACTGTGCAAATAAGAATGGAAACTACTAGAAGTCCTCTTTTACGTTACGCAGTAAAGCCGTTGGTGACGGCATCGTTAAATTCGGGTTACAAGGAACCCCTGTGTTGGCGCGGCTGAGGATGTGGGTCGCTCATGGGAGGTTGAATTACAGGGAAATAGCGGTCGAAATTTACGCAAGATTAAATCCCGCGTCATTCCGGGATCACACACATTGGCGATAGTCGCAGTGGCTTTGGGTCGTGCTGTGCGTGGCGCGAGCCTCGAATGGTGCCCTCAACGTCGAGATTGCACTCGGGCATGCGGAAGCATCGCTGCATGGCCGCAACGGGGAGTTCCCCACCTACCTTGTACGCCAAACTCTTTAAGGAGATTTGCAGATGAATAGACTGAACTCGCTATTCGCAGCCGTGGTCATAGCTGCGATAGTAGCCGTGGCCCCGGCCGCCAATGCAGCTCCGACAGTGCACTTCCTCGGAGCGGGATCTTCGGCTATGTATACCGGATTTGCGATCGCCGCTTCCAATGACTTGGCTCACGGCGGAGCAAACTCGGTTCACCATTTTACGATCAAAGGCAGTTGCTCGGTCCAAACCTGCGCGCAGTTAATAGATACGCGCAGCGGAACCATCCCGAAAGAATCCGCAACACTGTGGGTGGTCTATACCTGCGTTTCCGCGGGTTGCAGCGGCTCCGACGCGGTCGATGTTTGGGCTTACCTCCAAGTCGATTCTACCGTGGGCGTCCGCAGCTTCATGTCACGCCCCGCCGGATGTGCTAATCCTTGCCACACCTCCGCTGTGAATTCGCTTATCGATCCGGGAACCGTATCCCCCGGCACTAACGTTGGGCAGAACCTGATCAACCCGGCGCTGTTCACGGACGGCGTTCACACCTCGAATGGCGGCTGCCCCGCCAGCGGTCCTGGCACCAACACTTGCGACGATGTCAATTTGCCGAGTGATGTTTGGACTGGGATCAGCGGCTCGCTGGGCGTGGCAATCAATGCTGGCCTGACCGACATCCGTCCGGAAGACGCGAAGTATGCCACCAAGCGCCTGAACAAGCCTCTCGACACAATGAAATGGGACGGCTTGGGATATGGCACAGCGGGTAGCGCTTTACAAGGCGCGACGATCAAGAGTGCCTTCACCCCTACTGGCGCGACGCCGGTCAACTTTGGCTTGCCCGGGAGCACTGATCCGTTCAATACGTTGGTCACTGTCCCCACAACCATCACCGTCATTCCAATCGGTGAATCGCCGATCGTGTTCATTACCAACCGTACTAACCAGAAGGGCCTCGGCAATGGAATCAACACCGCGAGCCCGCAGACCAGCACTCCGTTCTATAAAGATGCTACCGACTACGCTCCTCTTGGAAGTGCGGGCATTCCGACCGCGTATCCGCTCGGGAAACTCTTCAAGGGCAAGGACTGCGAGGGCAATGCTGGTATCTTTAACGCCGGCACCAACGTGATTCCTCCAGGCGGTGCGTCGATCTCCGGTATCACCCTGGTAGCGGTGCCTGGAGTCGGCGGAGCCGGAACTGCTGACTACAAGTACACCTCAAAAACGGGGACTCTTGGAGTCGGTCAGCCACTGTCAGTGATAGGAATGTCAGCACCCGGTAACAACGGGGTTTTCACTATTACCGCGTTGAACCCGGGCGGCACGGTCAACAAGATTGAAGTCGCTCTTACCACACAGGTCGCTGCAACAGGTCAGGCTGGATTGGCGCTCACCAACAACTTCGCCATCCACGTGATCGAGCGCGAAGGTCTCTCCGGAACGATGAATACCACGGAGTACACCTCGTTACGTATGTACGGCTCAACCCAAGGCTCAAAGAACGTTTCCATCCCTGTGCCGACGAATTCACAAGAAGCAAATATCATTGTGAACAACGGCACGGGCGACAACCCGTTGAATGCTAAGCCGTGTATTATGTCGTATGGACCGGCCGGCGATCGGTCTCGTGCGATCGGCACCGGCGAAGAAGTTAAGCAAGTGAAGGCCATTGGTGACGCTATCGGCTACGCCTTCTTTAGCTTTGGAAACGTGGCTCCGCTCGCGCTCGCTGCAAACAACAACACTACCGGAACTGCCACTCCTTACTTGTATGGTTACCTGACCTTGGACGGGGTTGACCCGATCTTTAAGAACTACAATGGAACGGGTAGCGATCCCGGTCAGCCTTCTGGTAGCGCAACTCTCCTAGGCGCACCAGGTCAACTCCCCGCTTGCGACTTTGTCGGATCCTCCATCAATCCTCCTTGCACGGCACCGGCGATCTGGCAAAGCAGTCTGACGTTCCCGCACCTGCGTGACGGCACCTATCGCGCTTGGTCGCTGCTGCGTGGGATGTGCGACACGGCCGATGCAACCTGCACCAGCTCGCTGGGGCTACAGGCTCTGATCTCGAACGCACAGTTGGACATCGACTGCGCGAACCCGGCGAACCCGGGCTTCTGCGGCGTGCCCGACTTCCTCCCGTTCTCAGACATCAGCTTCTACCGCTCGCACTTCCAGTCGGGAGCCAACTTCGGCTTCCCCACTGGTCCTGCAGGCAACAATACTCCTGAAGCTGGCGGCGACGTAGGGGGCTGCATCTTCCCCACGCCTCCGGACAACTCCGCTGCCCATCTGAACTGCCATCAGTAGAGCAGTTGAGAATCAACAATTGGAGCAAGAGAAGGGGCAGGTTCCCGAACGGAACCTGCCTCTTTTGAAGTTCAGGGAGAATACATGCAAATGGGATTCGCAGAGAAATTACGGTTGCTACCGTCGACATTTCTGATCACAACGTTGTTATTATGTGCCGGCCATCTGGCGTCGGCTCAGTCTCAAACCAAAGACTCCAGCGGCAAGACGAGTAATGTCAAGACTGCACTCGCTGGGGGTGCATGGCGGGAAGATTGGACAGCGTTGAAACTTCCAGCATCGGACCGGCCACACGTGGACACGGAATTACTGAGCAATGACAGCCATCCCGGATTCACCCGCGAACTGCTACAAGTAGAATGGCGAGTCAACGACAACATCGATCTCTGGGTGATAAAACCGGAAGGCGTAAAGAATCCCCCAGTCGTTCTGTACTTATACAGCTATCCTTCGACCAACAACCGCTACCAGGACTTGGATTTCTGCAAATTCCTGACCCGGAACGGAGTTGCTGCGGTTGGCTTTGTTTCCACGCTCACCGGGCAGCGTTATCACGATCGTCCCATGCAAGAGTGGTTCGTCAGCGACCTCCAGGAAGCGCTTGCTACCACGGTTCACGATGTGCAAATGATTCTGGACTATCTCGCTTCGCGCGGTGATTTGGACATTCACCGAGTAGGGATGTTCGGCGACGGCTCTGGCGCGAGCGTTGCGATCATGGCGGCCGCCACCGATCCCCGCATTAAGGTTCTCGACCTGCTAAACCCCTGGGGAGACTGGCCGGACTGGTTCGCGAAATCCACCCTGGTGCCGGAGGGCGAGCGCGCCGACTATTTGAAACCGGACTTCCTGAAGAAGCTAGAAGGCGTCGATCCTGTGAAATGGCTTCCTGAGCTCACTTCTCAAACTGCGCGTCTGCAATATATAAAAGCCGGAGTTCCGGTTACGCCTCCTGTGGCTAAGGAGAAAATCGTCTCTGCTGCTCCTGATAACGTGAAGGTCACGCCTTACCAGGACACAAAGGAGTTCTTCCGCCTCGTAGCCACGACCGGATCTGGATTTGATTGGATTCAGGATCGGGTCAAGACATTGCCGTCAGCCGGCGAGATCAAAACTGCGGCACACATGCCGGATCAGGAGAATCGAGGGGGATTGAGGTAAGCTTGGGTTGCCGCGCACTGAAGCAATGATCAGGTCTAATTGCCTGCCTTCAGTGCGCTCAGCGCCTGTTTTGCTTCCGCCAGGTTGGGATCTAGGGCTAGAGCCTTTTGATAGGCCGCTTGCGCCTTTGACGGCTCGAGGTTCTGTTCGAGCATTTCTCCGAGCTGAAGATAACCCGCGGGGGTGGGGTTAGCAACAAGAGCCTTGGACAACCGATCGATTCCGTCTTCAACCTCTAACATGCTAAGGTTGTACATCTCGCTGGTCTCGCCGGGACTTAACGCCAGTGCTTGCATGAAGTCTTCTCTCGCACGCTGACGATCGCCGAGCGCCGCATAAGCCACTCCCAAACCGCGATACGCTGCAGTCAGCTTAGTTGCGTCCTTGTTGGTGCGGACCACCGTCTCAAATGCCTCAATGGCTTCCTGATGACGTCCGAGCTCGTCGAGAGTGGTTCCGATATTCAACAGGGCAGTCGCATCGTCGGGCCGAATCTCTCGGGCAGCTTCGAAGTGGGGCAGTGCCTCGTTATAATGACGCATGTCGGCCAATGCGATCGCCAGATTTTCTTCTCCTACCAAATTACTGATCGTCACTTGCAGTTCGTGCGTCCACAGGTCGTAACTGCTCTTCCAGTATCCCACCTGCCGGCAGGTTAGCACCGCAAGGACAAGGACCACGGCAATACCTGCGCATTCGAAAATGCGACGGTTCCAGCTCAGAGATTTGCTCAGATCGGCGAGTCCCCAAACCGCAGCCGTAAATATCCCGATCAGCGGAATGTAAGTGTAGCGGTCCGCCATGGCCTGCGCACCCACTTGGACGATTCCAATCACCGGCACTAACGTCCCCAGAAACCAGAGATAGCCCACGGTTAGATAGGGACGGCGCGCCTTCCAAACGAGGATACCGACGCCCGTGACGATACCGGCGGAAAGCGCGACTTGCCACTTCTCTAAGAGCATATCGGGATAGAAGGGCGCCAGATCTAGCGGTACGAATGCCTTCCAAAAATAGGTTGCGTAAGAATGCAGTGCATTTTCGATTCTCGGCGTGAGTGACCAGGCGGTTGCTATCGCGTTTGCTTTTCGTTGCGCAACCACGGTCACAACCGCGCTGATAACAATGAGCGCAAACAGCGGCACTTTCTCAAAAACCAAAACTCGAAGGGACAACTGCGGAACGGAAGAATCGGCTGGCGTCCGGCTCCATTTCTCAACCCGCCCGAGCGGCCAGAAATCCATGAGCAAAAGGACGAAAGGCAGGGTTACTGCCATTGGTTTGGAAGCAAGTCCGGCCATGAATAACACGACTAAAGCGAGATACCGCCTGGCGCGTGGGTTGCGGACGTACCATCCATAAGCCCCGAGCGCCAGTAAGAAAAACAAGGTGCACAGAAGGTTCTTGCGCTCGGCAATCCACGCGACTGTCTCGACGTTAAATGGATGGACTGCAAAAAGGCCGGCGACTAGAGCACTGCGATGCATTCGTCGGGTTGCTCGCCATAGCAGAAGGAATAACAGTAGGCTGTTCACAACGTGCAAGACGAGGCTGGTGAAGTGATGCCCACCTGCATTGAGGGCGAAGAGCGTGCAATCCAACTGGTGAGAAATCCAGGTCAGCGGATGCCAATTTCCCACAGCCATCGAGGTAAACGCCCATCGGATGTTCTCCCAGCTCAGCCCCGAGCTAACGAAGGCATTCTTAAACACATATTCGGGATCGTCGTAGTTTACGAATGGGTAGTGAATGACCGGGGCGTACACGAACAAGGCTACGAGGGCCAGCAGCAAACTGAAACCCAGTACCTCCCGCTTCAGCACGAACTTCCGAGGGTATGCTGCTTTTGCGACGTGCGGAACAGGCTCGGGGACAAGAATCAGATTCTGTCGGTTTTCGGTATTCGGCCTTCGAAGCTTTCGACTAGTAGGCTTTTGGACAGGCATTTTCATTGGGGTGGAATGGATCTCTACGCGCTCGATCACGGAAACGTGATCTGAAATGTGCCCAAGTCTCCGGAACAGTTGCTCGATTGCGACGAGAATACGTACCCGCCGCTCATGGCCGAGGCATCGGGAGCGATTGTGGCCGCAGCAACCGTAGAGGGGATCTGGCCTATCAATGTGCCTGAGGGACCGTAGATATTCAAACTGATAGAAGTACCGCTGATCACACCTCGCAGACTCGCTTTGGTGAGATAGGGACACGGTCCGGAGCTGGTCGCGTTTAAGCTGCCGGTGAGGGTGGCCGTACTACCCCCGACGTTGGCTCCCTGGTTAAGCGTTCCGCTCACAGTTTGGGGGCCATTCGTCTGCCCAGAAAATGTTCCATGAAAGCTGCCAGAAATCGCCTTGACTTGAACGGCTGTAAAGCTTCCGGTCGAGGGCTGAACGTCGCAGCCTCCCGCCAATGTCGAATACGAGCCGGAGAGTGTGCCATTGGTAAATGCAGTGCCCGATAGGCTGATGTCCTGGCCAAATTCATCAATCGTCAACGCCAGGTTTTGCCCACTCACGCTTCCACTCACCGCGCCCACGCCGGGGCAGCCGAACCCCAGAATCAGGTTCCCGTTCAACGAAGTTCCCGACTGGATCATAAAACCGGTGAACGTTTCAGGAGTTGCACAGCAGTGAGGCGTGAGCGTCATCTGCCAGTTGCCCGAAAGAGTGCCTGCATTGGCAAAAGGAAAGGGAGGGCGGCTGTTGCCGCACCCCTCGAGAGCAGCCATGGCCAAAACAAAGAGACCTAGGACGACCAAATCGCGAAGTCGGATCGACGGTGTGCGTGTTGCGGATTGTCTTAAAGCTTCGTTCTGCGTGCGCATTTCGTTTGCCTACTGAACCACAAAACTCACCGTACCCTGATCTAGGCCCCCGCAGCCTGCCAGCAAGTTCGTTTGCGGATTGATGAACCGGTAATTGGCCGTGATTGTGCTCATATCGGTCGACCCCGTACCCCAGATTTTTCCGAGCGGGGTACCATCGGAGGCCTGCACGTTGAAGACAACCGAGGTTCCGCTGATGAGGCCCGATAGCACCGCAGTGGTGAAACAGGTCGCATTGGGTGAAGTCATATTGCCGGAGAGGCTGGCCGCGCTGGCGCCAGTGTTTGCCCCTTGCGTCGCCGATCCAGAGAAATTGAAAACCACGCCAGACAGGACAGAAGTAAATGTTGCCTGGAAACTCCCGTTCAACGGCTTCACCTGGTTCGCCGTCCACGTGCCCACTTCGGACGTGCCGCAGCCCGAAGCGAGCAGTGAGTAGGTCCCGCTCATGCTGGAGCCATCTGTGGATGCGGTTCCCGTTAGCGCAATGGTTTGTGCGCTCTGAATCGTGGTGATCGACACTTTCGATCCGCCAACTTTTCCCTGCGCCTGGCCCACACCTGCGCAGTTCCCGGAAATCATCAATCCGCCGCTGAGCACGCTGCCTTGCTGCAGAAAGAATCCCGACTGGTTTCTGAGCGTGCTCGGATTACCCAAAACCATTTTCGTAAGTGCTAGCTGCCAATTTCCTGCGAGGGCGACTGAATTGGACGTGCTCGGACTGCTGCTTCCACCGCAGGCTGCCAGCCCTGCGACACAGGCAATCATCAGCGGGAGGAACTTCTTGGTACACATGAGTCAGTTCCGAGGAGAAGTGTCGCTCAAAACAGTAGGACAACAGGATGGAAGTGAGTGTGGCTAAACTGTGAAAGTTCGGTGAAAATCGCAGGGGATTCTCGCGCCACGGCACCCCCGGATGCGTCGAGGCGAACTGCGCTCAGATGAGATAGTGAACTACACAGTAAACGCATGTGCCGAAAATACTTACCACAACAATCGCACCAAGCGCGGCCAGCACGTTGTCGCCGGGTGCTTTCGTGCGTTCGTCTTCGGTGCTTACCGTTGCACGGAATTTCTCGAGCAGAACCTGAGAGACTTGATCCGGAACCACTGCGGTGTGTGCGGACACGAACCACCTCGTTGAAGTGATGCTACATCTGGGATTGACGCTACCAGCAGAAGTGGTCAATCGCGCAACTTGAAAATTAAATGTGAGTAAATTTGAGGAGAATCAATGCGTGAATCTGATGATGCTGCTGTGCCACATGGTCGTCAGGTCTTCTTCAAGGATCACGAATCCAGCGGCCCGCACCATGGCACGCATTTGCTCGGGAGTGTTCTTTGAAAAGCTCGGATTGACCTGTGCCATGATCTTGTTCTGATCCGAGTAATGGATCACCGCATTTCCTCCCCGCTTCAGGACTCTGTGCATTTCGGAAAGGTAGCGCTTGATCAGATCGGCATCCAGGTGTACAAAGCAGCCGAAACTAAAGACAAAATCGAGAGCGGAGTCCTCGATCCCGGGAAGGTCGCAGCCATTGTTCTTGACGAATGTGATATTAGGCCCATGAAAGCGGCGACCGGCCTCCTGCAACAGTTCGCCGTGATAGTCGACTAAATAAAGCTGTCGGAATGCGGTCAAGTATTGAGTCCATCTGCCGCCTCCAGGGCCGATTTCGGCAGCAATGTGCATGGGATTCACATACGGCAGTAGATAGCGGTCGCGGATAAATCCCAAAGGCCGCACGATTTCAGGGTCACCCCACTCCATTCCATATAGCTTTCGCGGTGACGTAACCTCGCGGGCAGCGCGGCGCAGGCGTCGCAACCAGGAATGCTTCTCCCGGTAGGCGCGGTACATATCGAGATGGAGGTTCGTATCGAGGCCAGGCATTCCGACCTGTTCGAAAGGGCAGTAAAGCCCTCTGAAACTTTGATTCTTTACCGACTCCACGGTTTGGTGTCAATGAATTCTGCCAAGTCCATGCTCATTTTTACCAACCCTTAACCGCTCTGTCTTTTCCCGCTGATAAGCTCCGCTTCAGTGCAGGCCACGACTACCCAGGAGCTGGATCGTTCGCTGGTGCGCAGCGTGGCTTGGAATACGGTTTGCGACTGGACCAGTCAGGTTGTCAGTTGGGCCTCCTTCCTGGTGGTCATGCGCCTGCTTACTCCCGCCGACTTCGGCATCGCAGCCATGGCGGCCCTGCTGCTGCCGTACATGCAGCAAATGACCACATTCGGAATTGCACGCGCGATCATTGCACTTCGCGACCTTTCAGAAGATCAGCTCGCGCAGCTGAGCACGGTCAGTTTTCTGTCGGCGGTAGCGCTGTTGGCGTTGTCCGTGCCTTGTTCGCCGCTGCTGGCCGCTTTCTTTAAAACTCCACAACTCTCGCGGGTCCTCATAATTTCTTGTCTCGGCTTAATTCCCTTAGGCCTCCAAGTGGTGCCCTCCGGTGTGCTCGCGAGAGACTTGCGCTTCCGCCTGCTTTCGCTTTGCGGCGCCGCGCAGGCGGCGTCCTCAGCCATTGTCACTCTCGCAATGGCGTATTTCGGCTGCGGATACTGGGCACTCGTTGTAGGCAATGTCGCGGGCACGGTCGTACGAATGGTGCTCGTGCTGAAGGCGCGTCCATGCAAATTAGCCTTACCGAAGTTGCGTGTGATCCGCGAGCCGCTCACGTTCTGCCGTCAGTTGGTGGTCTCCACTTTGGCTTTCTCTTCGTATCAGCGGATCGACAATTTCACCGCCGGCAAAGTACTCGGCCAGTCGGCGCTTGGACTCTACGGTTCCGCATGGGCACTCGCCAATGTGCCGCTGGAGAAGATCACCACGCTGGTAGTCACGGTGATTCCCAGTTATCTCGCGGCCATTCAAGATCAACCATCCGAGCTCAGGCGGTATCTTCGCACTTTGACGGAGGCGGTCGCCCTAGCGGCTTTTCCGGCCACCGTGGGCCTGGGCCTCATAGCTCACGAACTGGTGCCCTTCGCTTTCGGTCACAAATGGGACGGCATGATTCGACCGCTCCAGGTGCTTTCGTTCTACGCGGCGTTCCGCTCCGTCGCAGCAATTCCTCCCAAGCTGCTGACCTCCATTGGCAACGCCCGCACCGTCATGTGGAACGATCTGCTGGCGCTAATCCTTCTTCCCGTGGCCTTCTACCTGGGCAGCTTTCGCGGCATTGCGGGAATCGCCTGGGGATGGGTAGCGGCCTATCCCCTGGTGGCGCTACCGATCTATCGCAAAACCTTTCAGACCATCGGGATGCGCACCACTGAGTACATTCGAGCGCTGCTCCCGGCGCTAGAGGCAACAGCAGCGATGATTCTTGCCGTGGTGTCGGTGAAGCATAGCCTTCCGGCAACCTGGCCGTTGCCTCTGAGGCTTTTGACCGAGATTGCGGCGGGAGCGACGGCGTATATGGTTGCACTTGTCGTGCGGCACCGAGACCGAATGACCGCTCTAATCAGCATCGCGGCGTCCGCATGGACGACCAGATCGCAATCGAAGCTCCCCCAGGTAAGGAGTTCCGAAGTGAATTCCAAGAGTCAAGCCGTGATCGAAACGCGATGAACATGTCTATGCACAGCGGCGACAAAGCCCCCGTCCTGGTGCTGCGCTCGAAAACGCAGAAGCCTGAACAAAGCAGTATTAGAACCTAGCAGCAAATCGGAGCGTGATGTGGAAATCAATCTTGTAGCGAAAATCCGAGCAGTACGAGAGATTGTCGAACTTTCCATGCGTTACCCGCGGCTCACTCGCGGACTGGTCAGGAAACTTCCCGCAATGGTCCGCGGGCGACAGTACGGTATGTCGTGGTCTCCCCTACAAGGAGCGGCAGATGCTATCTGTGGGGACAACAAGCCCAACCCTCTCCAGGAGTTCTTCGATTCGCACACGGAGGGGCGGGGAGTGTGGAAGTGGATGCACTACTTCGACATCTACCATCGCCACCTTCAGAAGTTCACTGGGAAAGAAGTTCATGTGTTGGAAGTGGGCGTTTATAGCGGCGGGAGCCTGGAGATGTGGCGAGAATATTTCGGTCCGAAATGCCGGGTGTACGGAGTCGATATTCGAGAAGACTGCAAAGCACTCGAGGATGACCAGACTAGAATCTTTATTGGAGACCAGGCGGACCGGCGATTTTGGCGACAAGTAAAACAGGAAGTCCCGAATCTTGATGTTCTGATCGATGATGGCGGTCACCTGCCTGAGCAGCAGATTGTGACCCTGGAGGAGATGCTTCCGCATTTGCGTCGTGGAGGAGTATTCGTGTGCGAGGACCTTACTGGCGAAATGAATGGATTTGCTGCTTTCGTCCGGGGACTTGGTGTCAACTTAGATTCATGCGCTCTGACATTCGGGCGCGGCAAAGAGCTTTCGAGTCCGGTAACGAAGTTTCAGTCCGACATTCATTCCATCCACAGCTATCCCTATGTCACCGTCATTGAAAAGCATCCTTCGCCCCTGCCTCGATTGATTTGTCCAGCTCAGGGGACGGATTGGACGTGGCGGATCGGGAGAGAAAAGGGCGAACCCGAAAAAGTGTAAAGCCAAGGCGCGTACAAGCCGACATTAGTTCACGCCCAGCTGCCGCTCCCCGTCGAATCCCGTTTGCCGTGGGAGGCAATTCATCAAAATTTCAAGCCGGTGTCGATTTCACTGCTCACGCCGGGGTAGCTCACTGTTGACTCTATCGATGTGTAGTTGCTGTTGACGGCTGTCGCGGGCAAAATTCCATAAACCGCGTTAATTCCGTGTCGCTCCAGGTCGATTTCCTGCAGGCATTTGTTCTCTTGCACATCGAATAATGCAATATGAGTGGGTTTCGCGATTGTGCCTTCCCTGAACGTCTGCTTCAGCCAGCGCACGTTTTCCTGGAATTTCGTCTTTCGAATGCGCGTAAATCCAACCCATATTCGACGGTCGTCCACGGGCAGGATCCCGCGACACCAAGCCGGCAACTTCACCCCGTCACGGTCCTGAATTGCTCGGAGATCGACAACTCCTTGCAGGCGCAAGCTTTCTCGGTCCACGATAACAATCTTTCCATCGACTGCGGTGAAATAGATTCGCGGGCCGACGATCAGACCATCATGCGGAAATTCGCCAGCAAGATCAATGCGGCGATGAGGACGATTCAAGCAAACGGCATCGCGCTGGTGGAAGCGTGTAGCCCAAATCTCGCCATCCAATTCGAACACGAAATTCGGATGTGATGCATGCGGCTTTGTGCTTGCCACCCTGCGGTAATCGATTGCAGGAGAGAATCTGGCCCAGGGATCTCCTCCGAGCGCGCTCCATTGCGCGAGCACTCGGCCATGAGCCGTTATCTTGAGCACCAT
>Ga0126381_100007234_pt1 | contig 12332 bp, 16 predicted proteins | sample PanSoiMetPlot_28_FD_96465 | JGI IMG/M metagenome (GOLD analysis project Ga0126381, IMG submission 96465) | Tropical forest soil microbial communities from Panama - MetaG Plot_28 | ecosystem: Environmental > Terrestrial > Soil > Tropical forest > Bulk soil | place: Panama | collected 2016-02-17
GGGTTAAGCATCGTATGCTGAGGGATCAATATTCGTAGTCCGCAGGCGCATGTCCCCCTTTCACCGGCAGCTACCTGCCAGCTGCGACGAGTATCGCTGAAAGAAAGACAGACTAGCTATATCAGGATCAAGCGAATGACGATGCATTGCCACTCGCCCTGGCGGCCTTGCCGCCCCAGAAGAACGTTGGTGCCGCAGCGTGTCCAAGGGGATCAAGCGAATGACGATGCATTGCCACTCGCCCTGGCGGCCTTGCCGCCCCAGAAGAACGTTGGTGCCGCAGCGTGTCCAAGGGGTTGATCACATTGCCGTGGCTGCCGCTACCCTGGCGCCAATCCTTGACTGGCTCGCGTTGCGGGCGATCCGCGTTGCTGCAAAGCGGGGACGACGACACGGCATCCAATTCATTGCCGCTGGCTGCGACTCCAGTCCGCTTTCCTGGCTTGCCGGTCGCCGTCGTTCATTCAAGCAAAGCATCGCGTCACGTCAAATGGCTTGCCCTGGTTCAAGATGTGGAAGTACGCTCGAGCGAGCTTGTGTGCCAGTGCCTTAATCGCCACCACGCGGTTGGCTTTCGCTTTCTTTCGTTCGTAGAACCGTCTGGCTTCGGCACAGTAGCGAAGGGCGAAATTGGCCGCCTCGACGAAGGCCCAGGCGAGGTACTTGTTGCCGTTCTTGGTGTTCCCTTCACCCTTTTTCTTGCCATTGCTCGTGCGCTGACTATCGACACAGCGAGCATAGGAGGCATAGTTGCCGACGCTGGCAAAGCGTTCGATTGGCCCGGTTTCGAGAAGGATCGTCGCCGCCAGCACCCGGCCAATGCCAGGCACACTGCTTAGCAGTCGGTATTCGGCTCGCTCTTCAAGCAGTTGCCGCAACCGTTTTTCCAGAATATCGATCTGTGCCGAAAGCACCGTGATCACGGCCACGTTGGCCTTAACCGCCAAGGCCACTTCTGCCGGCAGTGGCATCCGTTCAATCGCTTCCGTAGTCAGGCTCTTCACTTGATTGCCGCTTATCCGCGCCCCGAGCTGGCGCGCCGTGATGTTCTCCACCGCGAGAACGTGGGTCGTGCGACTGCGTACCAATTGCAGGCGCTTTCGCGCCAGATCTCGCACCGCACGTTGTTCCGGCGGCAGGATGGTGCCCGTCGGCAGGATCCCCAAGCGCAGCAGGTGCGCCAAATACCGCGCATCCGCCTCGTCACCACTGTGCTTCAGCCCGTCGTACTTCTTGATCGCCGTGGTATTGGCCAGATGCACCTTAAACCCCGCCCCCTGCAGACCGTCCACCAGCCAGTACCAGTTGAATGTCGATTCGACGACTACCCCGACCAGCTCCTCCCGCCAGGGGCTCAGAAATCCAATAATCCGCTTCAATTCGTTCGGTAACCGCCTCTCCGCTACCACCCGATCTTGCTCGTCCGTCACCGTGACCACGCTGTTGTTCGAGTGCAGGTCAATTCCGCTATATTTCATCCTCACCTCCCACCGGTTAAAGCAGTTCGCAAACTCACTTTAACCTCGCCGCCACTACGACGGCGGTGGGAGGCCAGCTAGATGATTTTCATCGCGTGGAAGGATCGGTGTCTGGCTGCACACGGTCGGGGAGGCTGAGATTGCGCCGCTTCCTCCCAGATTGAATCGGGGCACTGGATTGCCGCGATCGGCGAGGCGCGTCATCGTCCTACAAGACATGAGGAATCATTCGGTAGCAGGGCGATGGCGACGACGAGAGCGACGCGCGCGTGGCGCTTCATGCGACATTCTCCGCAGGGCGGGTGGCGAGGACGTATCGCAGGCTGCGGAAACCCACCGCGCCGCGATCCACGACCTGGAGTCCCGCATCGGCGAGAAGTGCGTCGATCTCCTCCGCCTTCACGTTCCCATGGCGGACGAAATGCCCGAGAGGACCGTGCCCCTCGCGCTCGTCGAAATCGACCGCGAGCACGCGTCCCCCCTGGCGCACGATCCTGTGCATCTCGCGAGCGCACTCGACGCGGGAGTTGCGCGGCAGGTGGTGCAGCATCAGGGTGCTCGACACGACGTCGAATCGACCGTCGGGAAATGGGATCGCTTGCGCCGGCGAGACGCGGAAATCGACTTGCAGCTCGGAGCGACGCGCCTTGCGCGCGGCACGCGCGATCATCTCCGGCGAGGCATCGATGCCGTGCACGTCACCGCCCGGTCCCACGATGCGCTTCGCCTCAAGCGCCAGGCTTCCGGTGCCGCATCCCACGTCGAGCATGGATTCGCCGGACTGCAGACGCGCGGGCGCGAGGAGGCGCCTGCGGAACGCGCGCGGGCGCCCAACCGTGAGCACCCAGACCACCGCGTCGTAGGGCAGCGGCCAATGCAGGGTCAGGCCGGGGCGCTTCGAAGGGGGCTCGGCCGACTGCATGCATATCTCTCCGAAAGAGGGAAATGGACATTTGCCAATAGGAGAAGTTCGCGAACGTGCGGTTGTTGTCGATGCGCCCGGCAGCACCCGCGCGACGTTAGGGATTGCTGAGTTCTGCGATGCGCTGTTGAGTGAGGCGCACCAAACAGTCGCGCTGCGCGTCACCGCGCCGGTTCCGGCATCCATAGCGTCCGGTACGTATTGGCATTGCGCCTTCCGGTAGGCCAAGAACTCCCTCTGCGATTCTGCGGACCAACGGCCGCACGCCGCGACTCGCTTACCAGGCTTCGGGCTGAATCTGGGTAACGCGGCCGCCAGGGAGTTGCACGGTCGCCGCGGTGGGCGAAGTAAAGGTAATCGTCACGCTACCGTCGTTGCCTATCATCGACGGCATCTGATACATGCACGAAGCGCACTGTCCGCCGCGGTATTTGTCGAGCGTGCCCGTCGCTGCCACGCCGCCGCCCGATCGCCGGTGGCGATGGCCTGCGCAATGTGTAATCAGACGCAATCAAGCGCGCACCCCATAGGGCTCGATCCGAGTTCTCCTTGAGCAGCTGATTCAGGATGACTGAGCCTGCGACGAGGTCCTCGCCGATTGATTTGCGCGCCGTGGTCATGCCGACCGCGTTGATCAGCAGGACCCCGCCAACCTGCAAAACGACTATCAGGAGGAGAGAGAGCGCGACGATGTGGCTCTGTAAGCGCAGCTGCATGGGCCGGGCCGCGAGGCGTCGAAACAAGCGCCCCGCATTCCGAGCGCATTTCGTGAGTAGCGCTGCCGCCATTGATTTCTTGCTATCCCCCATCACCACCTCTTTCGCTAGGCCCACAGAGGGCACGCGTTTTTCAGGGTCGCTGGCCTACTCGCTTGGTGAGCTGAAGCTCTTCGTCGAACGCACGCTCAGGGTCGTAGCGGAAGTCCAGGGATCTGAACTGAACGCGTGCCACATCGGCCTCAGTTGCTGGCGTTGACTCTGGCTTGGCCGGTTCTCGAGTGTTCGCTTGCGCCTCTTCCATATCGAGAAGGGGTGCTGGGCTCATAGTGGCCTCAGAGGTATCGAACATCATTCGCTCTGGCGAGGTATCCAAGTCGATTGCCGTAGCCGCACCAGACACCGGCGACTTGATGCGCCGCTGCGACCACCTCTCTAGCAAGAGTCCCATCAGCACAAGCGCCATGATTAACAACAGCCAGTCTTGATAGGCTCGAGTAGGCACTTCGAGTGTTGTCTTTTTAGCAGCTGCTCTAGCGGCATCGCGTTCAGCCCGTGCAGCGCTCAACTCCTGCTGCATTCGCAGGACCATTTCTGAGAGTTCTTCCACACGTCGCTTCAGCACAACCGTTTCGACGTTAACGTCCTCGACAGATGGCTGGACGCCATGCTCCACGTCCCGCGCACTACGAGACACGCTTAACTTAGGTTGCCCGCCGGAGGCTACGGGGGCAGGTTTTTTGACGGTGTTGGTAGCGTGCGATTTGGAACCTGTCTTCACTGATTTGTGGTGCGAAACTGACTTATTCGATTTCGCCGCTGCTGGTGATCTCTTCACCGGGGGATCAACGGCTGCCTCTTCAGCGTATGGTGTGGCAACCAGAGCTTCAGCGCGCGGAAGTTCGCTTGGAATTGTTTCTTGTGTTAAGCCAGTGGCCTCGGCCATTGGAGTATCTATCGCGGGAGGGTCGAGCAGCAGCGTGTATTGGCGGCGAATTGAATCCCTGCAGCCAACCTGCACGGTAAGAGCTAAGACAGGCTCATTGATCGGACGACCGGAGGTGACGACCAACTGTGTACCTTTCGCGCTCCTTTCGAGCGACACCCGTCCACTTGTCAGTTGTGGCACGTCAGACTCGGATCGATCACCGGGCGGTGCGACCAGCTTCGTGCACTCCCCTGAGAGGTTGTCATCCGATGCATCATCGCTGTTTGCTATAACCGGAATCACAACGCGCAGGGATTCGCCGAGAGCCGACTGCTGCACGACCTCAGCGAGGCCGATGGCGTTCACGACGTCGAAGTTCCCAAATCCCGTCAGGAACCCGACAGCAATAGACGAACAAAGGCGCTTTGTGCCGTCGAAGGACAGCGAGAAACGCGAGTTACGCCTCTGGTTGACGCACTTCACACCGGACACAGAAGACACCCTTGTGTTATTCAAGCTGGATTTGCAGGCACTCACAGGAGCGGGAACCTGGCGTAGCGATAAGCAAACTTCTGGTTTCGGGTTGAGGTCTGTAACGGATCACGCGACCTTTCTCGAGGCGGCGGCCGACAGCGAATTGCTACGTTCAATGGTGAGCCGATAGACTTCCAACGCCGATAATTCGGTCAGCACCTCGGGCGGGAATCCTTTTCGGTTTCCCCGCTTGTCGGTCAGGAGCGACTCCATGTAGGGTTCGAAGTGTTCCAAGTTGCCCCATGTAGCTGCGATCAAGTTGGCAATGCGGGCAAACTGACGCATTAGCGCGATCGGACGCACTCGAGGCGGAAGGCTTTCAACCCACCGTACGGTGCGTGGAAGCGGGGTGTCTACTGGGGTGGTCTTACGCAAGTGTTGATACTCGTCGAGTCCGGCACGAATCTGTGGCGAGAGCCGCCGCACCAACGAAGGCCTCATTGTCTCGAGCGCATAGACATCGCTGCGGACATCGTTAGCGTTTGGCAGCGATGGGGCAAATTTGCGGTAGCACGACATGGCATACACCCAATAGAGGGGTTTGCAATGTGTCAAACCACGCAACGGGCGTGCCAAAGCGATTCCCCGCTGACCGTCGATAGCCACAAGCATGCAAGCGTCGCAGTCATGCGATCACGCCGTCCCAACGTGCCGAACCACCTCGTTGCCAGTGTAGACAACACGCTGCCGGTGAACATGCGCAATCACGACACCGGCACTAATATCGGCGCCAGCTATGAGATGAGTCTCCCCTTTTTCTCGCTCATGGTTAGGACGCCGCCGGCGATCACCCCTTGCCACGTCGGCGGCGTCCGCCTGCCTCGAGTCGTTGCACATCGGCGCGACAGAATCACGGCGCTATGCCTATCGATGCTGACCTCGTGCTCGACTTGTCCGACCCGCGCTTGTATGCGCGCTACGTCGAACTGTGTCGGCAAGCGCGTCTCGATCCGCCGCCGCCCGAGTGGGTATACGAACAACTGAACAAGTGGAATGCGATGCTCACCGACGACGCGGCGCGAGTGGAAGTGCGAGCCGCGGGCGGATTTCGAAACCCTCTCGGGCGCGTACTCAAAGGGCACAAATGACAACCCCGCCAATGCGGGCGGGGTCTCGTATTTAAGGCGCGCGTTGCAGAGTCAATGCAATGTGCGTCGCCGCGCGAGCCCCACTCCGGCGAGGCCAACACCGAGCAATACAAGCGTAGTGGGTTCTGGCACGGACTGGGTGGAGGGGGTACTAATGAGGCTAGCTCCGCCCTCGGTTAAGCTGCGAACGTGAATGCCGGCCGCCAGCGTACCGATGTCGAAGCTATCGAGCGTGGCGCCTAAGATGTGGAACGTTGCCGTCTCGCCTGAGTCGATGCCGCTGTGAGAGGGTCCTCCATCGGAATCAAAGGCAGCGTCTGATACGAAACCCACGCTCCCTCCGCCGGGCAAACTTCCGGGGTTTGCGCCGGCAGTGAACAGGACGGCCCCCGTGCCACCGGAGAAGGACGCTGCCATGCCGGCACCAAGATCGAAGTAGACCTCGGAGACATAGCCGCCGCCGTTGTTGGTGATTGTGAAGTCGACGCCGTTCCAAGTCCAAGACAACGTAGAGTCGGCGAGCGCGCAATCGATAGAGGCGCCGCTTATGCACGTGAAAGCACCCGCCTCGGCGCTCGCGATATGAACCAATACGAGCGCGACGGCAAGGGCTGCACGACGCAGAAGACGTGCTGAGAACAATCTCGTTGAGGCTGCGACTTCCGAAACTAGATTCGTAATTGGCTTCACGGTTTGTCCATTTAGAGTCAGAGAAATAACGCTGCCAGACCCGTGAGCAATTGGCATACCAACATCAACAGTCAGCTGATGCGCAAGAAAAATGTTGTTGTACTCAGGCCCGGTAAGAGCTTTCTGTAAGACTCAAGACATTGGACTGGTTGTAGCCTTTTCTCTGTGTTCAATCGCGCGGGCGATAGCGATGTGCAATCTCGCGCCTAAAGAATCAACGATCGGTAGAGACTCTGTTTAGAGAAATCGACAGCTAAACGGTGGACTGTTAGCAGCTCTGGAATCATCAATTAGTCGTCAACATGCCCGACTGTCGGCCGAAACCATGTCAGTCGTTGATGCTGTGACACTATGGAGCGCGTGTCTTTCTATCGAACCTTTAAGCGCTCGCCACTCAGCGACGTTTATTACGTCGCAGTGCATGCCGTCGGGCCACAAAGGTCCGAGCAACGAGCTGCCGCGATTCCTTCGAAGCAGGACTGGACAAGCCGAAGGAAAGCAAAGCCAGTTGAAGTTCTGCTGCCAAGGACTGTGTCCTGGATTGCGGCCCTGCCAGTTGAGTTCCAGCCGACCGCGACTGCGAGGGCTTTTCCACGGATTGCGAACCAGCTTGCGACACTCTGGTCAATACCAGGGGAGATGGCGAGTTACTTTATTGAACTCCTCGTGGACAATCGCGGTGGACGGCACGGGTTCCCTGTCCGCGTATTGGGCGAGTTGCACGCGTTAAGGCAGTACTACGCGTCGCTCCAATCGTGAGCGCTGCTCAAGTTTCAGAAGCACCGCTACTCTAGCCGCCTTACTCAACAGAGAGCATGTCAACCCATCGAAAAATCACTCCGTCGCTCCGAATCGCTGACGACACTCGGAGTGACGCGTATGCGATTGAGGCTATGAAGGCGTCGTTGATTAGCCAGCCGACGACGCAGATTCGCGTATCAGTTGACGAGCACAAGGATCTGCGCAAGGAGGCCCCGGCAAACGTACCGTTTCGGCGCACGTTGAAGTGGGTCGAGAGTCTCCCTGCGCATGTCAGACCGATTAACCTCTTGCACCGATTCGCACGCGTTGCCAACCTCATAGCGGCAACGTGGGGCAATCGTAGGCACTTCGAGTCCTACATGCAATCGCTGCGCACCGATAAGCGGGGCAACCGGAAGGGCTTCCCGCCGGATGTCCTTGCCGAACTGTCGGTCCTGGAAGCTTACCGATTTGCCATCGAGGATCGCGATTCAGCATGGGCTACCATGTGCAAGCGCGGATAGTCTGCTCCCACAGGTTTCGCGACTGATCGCACGAACAATCGCTGCTGCTGCGCGCCAACGAGGTCATCGAATAGCCGATTAGACGGCGATCGATCATCGCTGCGAGGCCGTGACCGATCTCCCGATCCAAGCTGACGGGCGCAACGCCAGCCAGCAAAACCATTGGCAGGTGCGGTGGTGGTCGACAATTCGTTTTTCTGACTGTTGCCGCTAAGGTGACGTTTAGCGCGTCGGCAACAGTGCTTCGTTCGCGCGGTCGAGGCTTCCGAGGCCTGTTTTAAAGCGACGTTTTTGGGCTGGCATGTGACATGCGTGAAGCCGTCTGTCATAGCAAAAGATGGCCGATTCGATCGACCGCGTACATTAGCAATGAATCGTCGCCACCGCATTTCGATACCCCTCGGATTGCTTCTCTCGACCGGCGCGAGCGCCATTGACGTCAACGTCGTCGGCCTGTTCCCAAACAAGGCCGTCGTGCAGATCGAAGGCGGTGCCCTGCAAACCCTTTCGGTCGGGCAGAAGACTCGCGACGGCATCGTCCTCGTGTCCGTGGCGCGCGATGGCGCGACCTTTGATATGCATGGTCAACGCGTGACGCTTGCACTCGGACACGCGCGCACACAGATGAGCCCCGCCGCGCCTGACTCAGTGGTGATCTCGGCAGATGCTTGGGGCCATTTTTCGCCGATGGCCAGGTGAACGGCTTGCCGACCCGCTTCGCCGTGGATACGGGAGCGACTTTCGTCACGCTTTCCGCTACCGAAGCGAGCCGTCTTGGGCTCGACTACCGCCAAGGCCGCAAGTCCTTGATGGAGACGGCCAACGGCGATGTGTCTGCCTATCGCGTTAAGCTCGACACCATACGCGTTGGCGAGGTCGTCGTGAACAACGTCGACGCGGTCATCACCGAGGGCAACAGCCTGCCTGTTGCTTTGCTTGGCATGAGCTTCCTCAACCGCATGACCATCAAGCACGACGGAGCGATCATGACGCTGACGAAGCGGTATTGAGAGATAGTTGAGTCTGGCTTGCTTCCAACCTTGACGCGCCAGTCCTACAGTTCGTGGCTGGTGGACCCCGCAGGTACCACCCTTATGAGAGTTCCAAACCGCTTGCCTGAGTGTTGGTTGTCTCAGCGCGATACCCAGGGAAACCACGACCACTTCTGAAGTTTGATGCAAGCTACTGCTGCTACTGCCCAAGCGCCTCCCATGAATGGAAGGCCGGTGACGAACGTCCACATTATCGCGTTAACCACGCACAGTAAGATTGCTAAGGTACCGACGAGTGCGTTCATGGCTCCGTCGCTATCGCGAGCCCTGGGAGCACGCAGTCGGGAGCGTATTACCCAGTCGTTTAGTCGGCTCAAATACAGTTCCAAATTCAACTCCTTCTCAGGAAGACGTTGCTAACCGGTGCACCTATATTTGGGCGCCGGTTACTGAGCAACGTAGCAAGGGGAGTGCCAGGCTTTAAGTCACGCCAAGCAATGCGCTTCGCGGCTCATCGTTGCGTACGCAAATCGGGACTTTACTTGCTAGACAGACGGATCGTGCAATAACGCCGTCAGGATCCGCGCCAAGTCACGAGACCTATTTCGTGCATTCGATACCAAGCGTGCAGCTATTCTTGCGGCCGAAGCGAATTGCTCAGGCGTCGCGTGCTGCTCAGCCCTGTCCAGCTCGTTAACCATGGCAAGGACCTGAAAGTGTCGCTGGGCTTTTTCGGTCATCACCCTAGCCCCTTGGTGCCGGATACGCTTGTGCATAACAGGGTCAGCTAGTCGCCTGCGCGATGATTACAGGACTCCATTGCGAGCAATTGCCGATCCAAGATTGGCATTTGTCATTCACTACAAAGTCTTGGCGTTGAAGCATCCTCGAGCACAGCAACGCACTGTTAGAAGCGCCGACACTTAGATAGTACTGATCTGATACGCGTCGGCGGCGTTGGCAGGCAATCGAACATCACGCGTTGTTCGTGACAGTTCGTTTGTACCCAAAAACTGACCACCGCTCAGCAAGTATCTCGCGGACGCTGTGCGAGTTGGCATCATCGTCTTAGTTAAAACGAAAGCAACACGGTGAGCCAAGACGAACCGCCGATAACATTGGAACAGCTTGAGTGCTTAGGTCGATGCGCACGAGGCCTCTCAATTCGCTTCGAGAGCTCGCAAACGATTAGGGCACTGATTGATGGCGGCTATGTAACGAGAGGCGTGGCAGGTGTCATCACCGTGACACCTAAAGGACAAGAGTGTCTGCGCAAGCTGAATTACGAGTAACTGGCAGCTGGGAGCGTCGTTTGTTCACTGGTCATCATATGTATTCGATGCCGTTGCAGCACCGAGTCGTTAGTCTCGCTAGGTCAGGACATGACACAACACGCCGCCACGAAATTGTCGCCAATTGCCAACCATTCGCAATCAGTAGCCCCGTTCAGAAGGCATTTGACAAGCGAGCAGCTTGAGGCCTTGAGTCGGTGCGCGAAAGGCATTTCCCTGCGCTTTGACGCGACGGAGATCGTCAACGCACTCATTGCTGGTGGTTATGCCGAGAAAGGTGTGGCGGGTACAGGGGTCATCACCGTGACGGCTGAAGGCCATAGGTACCTGCAGAAGCACGCAACTGAATTGCGCTCGCGTTGAGTCTCCTACTCTGTATGAACGCTCGCGAAGTGACAGCGATGCCGTGTGAGGCTTTGTTGCCCGAAACAGCGCACTGGCTGGCGACGCTGCCGTTAGACATCCAGCCAGCAGCACTCACTAGAGGGCACCCGAGCATTGCCAACACGCTGGCAGAGCTTTGGGCGGCGAGACCAGACGTCCTGAGGAGTTACGTGGACGAGTTACTCGTCGATCAACGAAAACGCCGACGAAGATATTCCATGAAACTCTCGCGCGAACTACAGGCGCTACGAGCGTATCACGCGTCACTACATCTGGCTCGCGATCGACAACGCCGTGCGAAGATCGCAAGCGCCCTAATGGCATTGCGTCCGACGATCTAGTGGCCCACCGTGCAGCAGCGAAACGCATATTGAAGGTTCCGAGCAGCCCTCACAGTGTTTGGCCGAAGATCGGGCCGATCCGCCATGTCCGCTATTGAAGCCAAAGAGCTATGGCCGCTCTTGGGCCGGCTGCAGCCGTACCAAGTAGTCGCCGATAGCTGTCGTTCGAATGGCGCTATCGACCCGTTCCGGTCTTACAGCTTCCCCGGAAGCGGACATCGCGGTGACGTCGACTGCGCAGTGAAAACATCGGACGCGACCTACTCTTTGCCCGACCTCCGAATCCGTTTCTTTCCGGCGCGCCGATCGCCCCGGTGTCCGCGCCGGTCTTCGCGCTTGAATCGGTTCCTCTTCGCCGGCGAAGCGAAAAGTTGGACCCACTTCCCGTCCTTGTAGATACCCTGGTAGCCGCCGACATGGATCTGAAAGGGCTTTTTGATTTTTCCGAGATGGTCGAAACGAACCGAACCCGACTTATGGAAAGCCTCGAAATACGCCGGGTAAACGAAGTTGGTCATGGGAATCCCCTTGACCCGGAATGTGAGGTCTTCCACCGGATCAGCACTCTCGTAACCGTAGACGAGTTTCGAGCGCGGCTTCATCACTGTTAGGTTGATCGACGGATCCACCAGCATCTCCACTAGCTCGTGCGAGGCCGAAACGCTGACCAGCTTTTTGTTATTGAGCGTCGTTTTGACGAACACTCTAGATAGCGGCAGTCCGTCAGGGGTGAGATCGTGATAGGCAAGCGAGTGCGCGTGATCGGCATGGTCGAGGAAGACCATTGCCCACTTACCTTTGACGAAACCGCTGGCCTTGACCAGCCTTGCTCGCGTACCCCACACCGGCGCAACGTGATCGTCGACGAACTTCTGCATTGCCGCGATCAAGGCGTCGAAGTCCACGCCGAGCGGAGCTGTCTCCTTATTCACGCATACAATCGTGGGGATGTGCACCCTGTTAGACAGGCCAGTTTTGGCTCTCCGAATTCTTGCCATCGCCGCTCCCAAGAATATGCAACCTGATCAACTACTCTCGAGCCCCATCTTTTCGAGGAACGCCTGCCAGCGACGATCGCCATAGAGGTTACGCAGAAGTATCTCCGCTTTCACCTCGACTAGACCGGGATCCCGCTCCGCGTCCGCACGGTCCAGCCACTCAAATGCTCGATCGGGTTCGCCCATATAGGCGTGGGCTCCGGCAATCTGAAAGGCCGCGCCATCGGCGTGGTTCGCTGTCAGTTCGCGCAATGTCGACTGAGCTTCAGACGGGTGGCCGAGCGCATGCTCGCCCACCGCAAGTCCCAACAGGGAGAACACGTCGTTGGCCTCGCGCTTGAATGCAGCAAGCGCCTGCTCGCGTCTGCCATTTGCGAGATGCCACATACCAAGCCAGTAGTGCGTGAAGCCGCCGCGCGGGTTGAGCTCGAGGGTCCTTTGCAGCGCCGTTTCGGCATCCGCAAGCAAACCAGCGTACAAACATCGTTGACCGAGCAGACGCTGCGCGGGGACACTCAGCGGATCGAGCGTCACAGCACGTTGCAAGAGCGCGATCGATTCGTCGTTGCGCCCAAGACACGCAGCCAGGATCGCCGAATGGCGAAGAACCAGGACATTACTTGGCGCCAGCTCCAGCGCGCGCCGAAACGAAGCTTCGGCCCCCCGCCAGTTCCGGTCGTTGGCCAGTCGACAAAGACCAAGCA
>Ga0126381_100007235_pt1 | contig 12331 bp, 10 predicted proteins | sample PanSoiMetPlot_28_FD_96465 | JGI IMG/M metagenome (GOLD analysis project Ga0126381, IMG submission 96465) | Tropical forest soil microbial communities from Panama - MetaG Plot_28 | ecosystem: Environmental > Terrestrial > Soil > Tropical forest > Bulk soil | place: Panama | collected 2016-02-17
GCTTCACCGGCCGCGACGTCACGCCGGAGGCGATCGAGCCGCTCTTTGAAAAGCGCATGGACGGCTTCGCCACGCTGTTCCTGATGGTGAGCCACGCCAAGATCGGCACCTCGGCGATCCAGACCCGCGCCACCGCCGGGGTCGCCGGCGCGACCTACATCTTCTGCCTGCCCGGCTCGCCCGGCGCCTGCAAGGACGCCTGGGACGAAATCCTCGTGCATCAACTCGACTACCGCTACCGGCCCTGCAACTTCGTCGAGATCATGCCGCGCCTCGACGAGCATCTGCGCCGCCCCAAGGCGCAGGGTGCGACGCCCCCACCCTAACCCTCCCCCGCTGGCGGGGGAGGGAAGGGAGGGGGAGCAGCCATCAGGGCGCGGCTGCGCAGCAGGACGATGCGACGGCGGCCGAGTTGGCGCAGGAATTTCCCCTCCGGATCAGCGTCGTCGCCGGGATGGCCACCGGAGCGCTCGTAAAGCGTTTTTGAGATCAACAATCCCTGATGCTGCGGCTTGCCGCCGAGCGCGGTCGCGATCAGGGCGAGCGCCTGCATGATGACGGCGCTGAGCGTGTCGGCCTCGACTGTGCTGCGGAACGCGGCTGCACGTGCACCCTCGCGTCCGCCTCGCTCGGTTTGCTCGATGAAGCGCCTGGCCTCGTCGGTCCAGGTCGAATCCGGCACCGCGCCCGGGCGCAGGAACAACAACCACGCCGCGCGCGCTCTCGCCGCCGCCTGCCGCAGGCGCTCGCCGAGCGGCGCATGCGTGACGTCGATCCGGCAGCCGGCCGCGTCCGCGATCATGGCGGTCGCATCGCTCGAGCCGGCGTCGGCGACGATCACCTCGCGCACCACCCCCGCCATGGCGCCCGGAACGAGCGCTGCCAAGGTCGGCACGAGCGTGCGCTCGGCGTTCTCCGTGGCGATGACCACGCTCAGCATTGCCTTCCCCATATCCCCGCGCGGAGGCTAGCACGTCGGCGCAAATGACAAGGATTTCGGCTGCCGAAAATTCGGGCGGGCGGCCGGTTGTTCTTGATTTGTTCACGACGCGGCGTTACGTTTGCGCCATGGCCCGGTCATCTGCAGCTCTGCGGCGACCATCGCCGCCCAAAGCGCCGCCACCGGCGCCGCCGCCCCCCGACCCGATCGGGGACGCGGCGGTCGCGGCCGGCCGCCGCAGGGGCCGCGGCGCGCATTCGAACGCCTCGGGCCGCTATGAGGCGCTCGCCCACGTCGCCTTCGACGATGGCTGGCAAAGGCTCGACGACTTGCCGGTGTTCAGGACCAGCGTGACGGTCGATGCCACCCGCACCGTGATCACGCGCAACGATTCGCCCGACATCTCCTTCGACCGCTCCATCAATCCCTACCGCGGTTGCGAGCATGGCTGCGTCTATTGCTTCGCGCGCCCGACCCACGCCTATCTCGGGCTCTCGCCGGGGCTCGATTTCGAATCCAAGCTGTTCGTCAAGCCGGAAGCGCCGCGCCTTTTGGAGCGCGAATTGTCGGCCGCCGGCTACCAGCCGCGCACCATAGCGATCGGCACCAATACCGATCCCTATCAGCCGATCGAGCGCGAGTACCGGGTGATGCGCGGCATCCTCGAGGTGCTGGAGCGATGCGGTCATCCGGTCGGCATCGTCACCAAGTCGGCGCTGATCCTGCGCGATCTCGATATTTTGACCCGCATGGCCAAGCGCCACCTGGTCAAGGTTGCAGTGTCGGTGACCACGCTCGATCCCAAGCTCGCACGGGTGATGGAGCCGCGCGCCACGACGCCCCCGCGCCGGCTCGAGACGCTGCGCCAATTGGTGGCCGCCGGCATCCCGACCTCGGTGATGGTGGCGCCGGTCATTCCCGCCCTCAACGACAGCGAGATCGAGCGCATTCTGGACACAGCGGCGGCGCTCGGCGTCAAGCGCGCCGGCTACGTGCTGTTGCGGCTGCCGCTCGAGGTGCGCGACATTTTCCGCGAATGGCTGATGGCGAATTTTCCCGATCGCTACCGCCATGTCTTCAAGCTCATCCGCGACATGCGCGGCGGGCGCGACTACGATGCGACCTTCGGCAAGCGCATGACCGGATCGGGCCCGATCGCCTGGATGATCGGGCGCCGCTTCGAGGCGGCGTGCGAGAAGCTAAAGCTCAATGCCGGCATGACGCGGCTCTCCACCGAGCACTTCGTGCCGCCGCACCGCCCGACCGAGCAGCTGAGCTTGTTTTGAGTCTGTTGCGTGTCAACCGTGTGAGTGTGCAGCCATGCCAGAGCCTGTGCCGTTGCCCCGCCTCACCGCCGTTACGCTTGGGGTACGCGACTTCCAAACCAGTCTGCGCTTCTACGAAGCGCTCGGATTTGCACGCAAGCTCCGCGCGGCCGGCGACCAGATCGCTTTGTTCGATGCTGGTGGCGTTGTGCTCGCGCTCTATCGCTGGGATGAGCTGGCACAGGACGCAAAGCTCGACTCGATTCCGGCTGCACCTGCTGCATTTCGAGGAATGACCCTGGCCTGGAATTGCGCTTCGCGCGCGGCGGTCGATGCAGGTCTCTCCCGCGCGCTCGCGGCCGGCGGCAAGCTGCTCAAGCCGGCGCAGGAGACGAGCTGGGGCGGCTATTCCGGCTATTTCGCGGACCCGGACCGGCATCCCTGGGAGGTCGTCCATGCGCCTGGCCTGCCGTTCTCGCCGGAAGGTCAGCTGCGGGTTCCGGACTAAGGTTTTCCAAGGCCCGCGACATAGCGATTGACTAGGTCGGCCGCGCGCGCACCATCGCGGCATGAGTCGCGCCGGAAGTCGCAAGCCCGCTCGCCCCGCTCGTGCCGCCCGCCTCCCGCTCGGCGAGGAGGACGTGCGCCCGACCTTCCGCCGCGAGCGCGCCGCCCTCCGCCGCGGCGTCTGGCCGGTCGCCGGTTGCGACGAGGCTGGGCGGGGGCCGCTCGCGGGGCCCGTGGTTGCGGCCGCCGTGATTCTCGACCCCGATCGTGTGCCGCGGGGCCTCGACGATTCCAAGAAGCTCCCCGCGGCCATGCGCGAGGAGCTCTATTCCAAAATCTGCGCCAGCGCGCACGTCGCCGTGGCGCTGGCCCCGCCGGCGCGCATCGACCGCGACAATATCCTGCGCGCCTCGCTCTGGGCGCTGGCGCGCGCGGTCGCGGCGCTGCCGCTGCGCCCGCAGCTCGTGCTGGTCGATGGCCGCGACCGCATCGCCGTGTCCTGCGACTGTCAGGCTGTGATCCGTGGCGACGGCAGCGTCGCCTCGATCGCGGCCGCCTCGATCGTGGCCAAGGTCACGCGCGATCGCCTGATGGCACAGCTCGGCCGCGCGCATCCAGGCTATGGCTTCGAGCGGCACATGGGCTACAGCGTGCCCGAGCACTTCGATGCGCTCGCACGGCTCGGGCCGACCATCCACCATCGCCGTACCTTCGCACCGGTCGCCGCCCGCTACGACGATCGCGATGCATCGGCGCAGGAAATCCTGCTGGACTTGCCGCCCCCCGATGCGGAAGTGTGGACCCCGACGTAACCCTGCGCGGGGGACCTTATGCTTCACGTCTCCATCATCGTGGAATTGCTTCGCGCGCGCCCCGCGCTGACGGTATGGATTGCCGCCGGCATCCAGGCCATGGTCTGGACCCTGGTGCCGGGCTGGTTCTATTCCGCGCCGCCCGGAAACCTGCCGGCGGTGCTCGCCATCGGGCACGAGTTCCAACTCGGTACGTATCTCGGGCCACCGCTCGCCTTCTGGCTCGCGGAGATCACCTTCCGCCTGACCGGGCGTAGCCTGTTCGCGATCTACTTGCTCTCCCAGGTCTGCGTGGTCGTGACCTATTGGGCGGTGTTCACGCTCGGTCGCGCCATTGTGGGCGCCCAGCAGGCCGCGATCGCGGTGCTGCTCCTGGTCGGCGTCTCGACTTTCACGGTGGCGACGCCGGAATTCGGTCCCGTCGTCTTGGCCATGCCGCTCTGGGCCGTGACCTTGCTGCACTATTGGTGGGTCGTCGAGGAGCGGCGCTCCGTCTACAAGTACGCGCTGGCGGCTGACGTCGCGCTCCTCCTGCTCACGACCTATGCGGGCCTCCTGCTGGTCGGCCTGCTCCTCGCCTTTACCTTCGCCAATACGCGCACCCGCCCGCTCCTGCGCTCGCCCGACCTCTGGCCGGCCGGCATCGCAGCGGCTGCCCTGTTGTTCCCGCACCTCTATTGGGTGGTGCGGACCAGCGACGAGCTGCTGCCCGCGCTGGCGCGCCTGCGCGCGCCCGAATCGATCACCGGCAACTTCACCGCTTGGCTGCGGCAGCTCGCCCTGCTGCTCGGCGCCCATGCCGGGCTCATCGTGCTCCTTGGTCTCGTGATCGGCTGGCCATGGGCGGAGGCGGAGCCGGCGCCAGTGATCGTCGGGCGCACAATGGCGCCGTTCGCGCGGCGCTTCGTCTACTTCTTCGCCGCGATGCCCGCGTTGCTTGCGACCATCGCCAGCGTCGTGGCAGGCTTGCCGGGGCCGCTCGGCGGGATCGCACCGCTCCTCGTGCTCTCCGGCCTCGCGGTCGTGGTCGCGGCCGGCGAGGCGATCGCTCTGTCGCGTCAGCGTCTCGTCATCGCCACCTGGTTCGGCCTGCTACTGATCCCGCCGGCACTTGCCGTGCTCGCGCTGGCGACCCTGCCCTGGCTCGGTATCGACCTCGCCGTCAATCAGCCGGCCGACGCCATGGGGCGGTTCTTTGCCGACAGCTTCCAGCGCCGCATCGGCAAGGATCTGCCGATCGTGGCCGGCGATCCGCGCACCGCCGCGCTGATCGAGCTCGCCGCCGCGACCCGCCCGAGCCTCTATCTCGACGCCACGCCCTCGCGTTCACCCTGGGTGTCGATGCAGGACGTCATGACCAGGGGCGCCATCGTGGTATGGCCGACCACCGACACCGCCGGCATCCCGCCGCCGGAGATCAAGGAACGCTTCCCCGACCTCGTGCCGGAGCTGCCGCGTGCCTTCGAGCGCGCCGTGCAGGGACAATTGCCGCTCCTGCACATCGGCTGGGCGGTGATCCGCCCGCAGGCGGCGCCGGATTTGGCCGCCCCTGCGGCGGAGCTCAAGCCGTAGAGCGGGATCACGTTTCCGCGATCGCGATCCGGCTCCACATTATTGGTGAAGCATGATCTTTTCCAAAAACCGGCGGCCACCCGCCATCGAGCCGGGGGCAGGCTTTTTTCGGGATCATGCTCTGAGGCGGTGGACAAAGTTCGCCGCCGGGCGCGATCCGCGCGCCGCGTCGGGATATCCTTCGGGCGGGCTCTGATGGGGGGAAAGATGAGCGAGATCGCGCAAGCTTCCGGAACGGCAGGCGGGTTTGTCGAGCGGCAGTTCGAGCTCAAGCGACACGGCACCGATATGCGCACCGAGCTTGTGGCCGGCCTGACCACGTTTCTCACCATGGTCTATATCGTGTTCGTCAACCCGACCATCCTGGGCAATGCCGGGATGGACAAGGGCGCGGTCTTCGTCGCGACCTGCATAGCGGCGGCGGTCTCGACCCTGGTGATGGCGCTCTACGCCAACTACCCGATCGCGCTCGCGCCCGGCATGGGGCTCAACGCCTTCTTCGCCTTCACGGTGGTGCTCACCTATAAATACACCTGGCAGCAGGCGCTTGCCGGCGTGTTCTGCTCGGGCCTGATCTTTCTGCTCATCTCGATCTTCCGCATTCGCGAATACGTCATCAATTCGATCCCGAAGAACCTGAAGCTTGCGATCTCCGCCGGGGTCGGGCTGTTCCTCGGGATCATCGCGCTCGAGGAATCCAAGGTCGTGGTGGCGAGTCCGGCCACGCTGGTGACCTTGGGTGACCTGCGGCAATGGCCGGCGCTCTTGTGCCTCCTCGGCTTCGTGCTCATCGCCGCGCTCAATTCCCGCAAGATCATCGGCGGCCCACTGATCGGCATCCTCGTTGTGACGCTCATTGGCATCCCGCTCGGCGTCGCAAGCTTCGGGGGCCTCATCTCGTTGCCGCCCTCGCTCGCCCCGACCTTGCTCCAGCTCGACTTCTCGCGCGTCGGCGAGCCGACTTTCCTGATCGTGATATTCAGCTTCCTAATCGTCGATGTGTTCGACAATGCCGGCACGTTGATCGGAGTGACGCACCGTGCCGGCCTGCTCGACGCCGACGGCAATCTGCCGCGCATGCGTCAGGCACTGACCGCCGACAGCTTCGCGGCCATGTTCGGTGCGCTGATCGGCACCTCGACCACGACGAGCTACATCGAGAGCGCCGCTGGTGTGGCGGCCGGTGGCCGCACGGGACTGACCGCTTTGTTCGTCGCCATCTTCTTCCTCTTGGCACTGTTCTTTGCCCCGCTCGCCGGAACGATCCCGGCCTATGCGTCGGCGGCGGCGCTCCTCTACGTGGCCTGCGTGATGACCCGCGGGCTCGCCGAGATCGATTGGGACGACATCACCGAATCCGCGCCCGCGGTGATCGCGGCCGTGAGCATGCCGCTCACTTATTCGATCGCCACCGGCATCGGGCTTGGCTTCATCACCTATGCGCTCGGCAAAATCATCTCCGGCCGGTTCGCCGAGGCCAAGCCCACCGTGGTTGCGCTCGCCGTGCTGTTCGCGATTAAGTTCGCGCTGCCGGGCTGAGGGTGCTTTTCATTCCCTCCCCTGGGGGAGGGTGGCGCGAAGCGCCGGGTGAGGGTCCCGCGCCTCCCCACGGCAAAGCCTTGTTTGTGGCGGGACCCCTTCCTGATCCGCTGCGCGTCCTCTTTCAGGGGGAGGTGGTGTCTGGCGCAGCGCCGAGCGCCTTCTTGATCGCCAGGAAATCCCGCCAGGCGAGGCGCTTCTGCAGGGGCTGGCGCAGCAGATAGGCCGGGTGGAGCGTTGCGGTGGCGCGGATCTCGCGCGCTCCGGTCTGGAATGGGAACCAGCGGCCGCGCGTGCGCAGGATGCCGTCGCGGGTGCCAAGCAGGGTCTGTGCCGAGGGACCGCCGAGGCAGACCAGCACGTCGGGGTCGGCGAGCTCGATCTGGCGCAGCGTGAAGGGCAGGCAGATCGCCGATTCCTGCGGCGTCGGCGTGCGGTTGCCGGGCGGCCGCCAGGGCACGATATTGGCGATGTAGGCGTTGGCGCGGGTCAGCCCGATCGCCGCCATCATGCGGTCGAGCAACTGGCCGGAGCGCCCGACGAACGGCAGCCCCGCAAGGTCCTCGTCGCGCCCCGGCGCCTCGCCCACGAACATCACCCGGCCCTGCGGATTGCCATCGGCGAAGACGAGCTGCGTCGCGGTCGCCCGCAGCGGACAGCCGGTAAAACCGCCCAGGATGGACTTGAGCTCATCGAGGGTCTTGGCGCCACGCGCCTCCTCGCGCGCCGCCATGACGGCGCCATCGGGTGAGATCGGGGCGGGCGTCGCGGCAACCGCAGGCCACGGCCGGAACCGCTCAGGGCTCTCGTCGCGGGGCTCCGGTTGGGCGGTGGGCGGCCGCGGGGCGGCCTCAACCGGATCGGCGAAGCGATCGATCGCGACCTCGCCCAGCGCGGCATCCACGCCGGCCTCGAGGTAGAAGTCGAGCAGCTCGCGGGTGGCTTGCTTGCGATCCGGGTTCATGGAAGGTCTCATCGCGATCGAACTGGCACACGGCTTGCTCGACAGGCTCTGCCGCCGCCCGTTCGCGGATAGAATGGCGGCCTCGAGCCGCAGAACGCAAGACGCATGAACGCAAGACGCATGAACGCAAGATGCCGGACTGAGTGCGCATGAGTGACACATCGGATTTGCCCGCGCGCGAGGCGGTGGAGTTCGACGTGGTCGTGGTCGGGGCCGGCCCGGCCGGGCTTGCGGCGGCGATCCGCCTCAAGCAGCTCGCGCCGGACGCCGCAGTCGTCGTGGTGGAGAAGGGGTCGGAGGTCGGGGCGCACATCCTCTCGGGCGCCGTGATCGATCCGGTCGGCCTCGACCGACTGCTGCCGGACTGGCGCAGCGAGGACGCCCCGCTCAAGACACAGGTCAGCGACGACCGCTTCTACTGGCTGCTGCCCTCGCGGGCGGTGCGCCTGCCCAATCTCCTCATGCCGCCGCTCATGAGCAACCACGGCAACTACGTGGTCTCGCTCGGCAATGTCTGCCGCTGGCTCGCCGCCAAGGCGGAGAGGCTCGGTGTCGATATCTATCCGGGCTTCGCGGCTACCGAAGTGCTGTTCGATACCAATGGCGCGGTCGCAGGCATCGCCACCAGCGACATGGGGATCGCCAGGGACGGCCACCGCAAGGCGGCTTTCACGCGGGGAATGGAGTTGCGCGCCAAATACACGCTCTTTGCCGAAGGCGCGCGCGGCAGCCTGACCAAGATGCTCCTCAAGCGCTTCGCTCTCGATGCGCAGTGCGAGCCGCAGAAGTTCGGTCTCGGCCTCAAGGAGCTCTGGGAGGTCGCGCCGCAGCGCCATCGCGCGGGCCTTGTGCAGCACAGCTTCGGCTGGCCGCTCGACAATGCGACCGGTGGCGGCTCGTTCCTCTATCACTTCGACGAGCGGCTGGTCTCGGTCGGCTTTGTGGTGCATCTCAACTACGCCAACCCATACATGTCGCCGTTCGAGGAGTTCCAGCGCTTCAAAACCCATCCGCTGGTGCGCGACACTTTCGCCGGCGGCAAGCGGCTCGCCTATGGGGCGCGCGCCATCACCGAGGGCGGCTATCAGTCGGTGCCCAAGCTCGCCTTTCCGGGCGGCGCGCTCATCGGCTGCGCGGCGGGCTTCGTCAATGTGCCGCGCATCAAGGGCAGCCACAACGCTCTGCTGACAGGCATGCTCGCAGCCGAGCATGTGGCAGGGGCTCTCGCGGCGGGCCGCCACAACGACGAGCTTGCGACCTATGAGGCGGCCTGGCGCGCCTCCGATGTCGGCCGCGATCTCTGGAAGGTGCGCAACGCCAAGCCGCTGTGGTCGCGGTTCGGGACGCTCGCCGGCATTGCGCTCGGCGGCCTCGACATGTGGACCAATACGCTCGGCTTCTCATTGATGGGAACCCTTCGCCACGGCAAGCCCGATTGGCAAAGCCTGCAAGCCGCAGACGGCGCGACGCCGATCGCCTATCCCAAGCCCGACGGCAACCTCACCTTCGACCGGCTCTCCTCGGTCTTTCTCTCCAACACCAACCACGAGGAAGATCAGCCCGTGCATCTGCGGGTCGCGGATGCGGCGCTGCAGAGCGCTTCCGAGCACGACATCTATGCCGGGCCGTCAGCGCGCTATTGCCCGGCCGGCGTCTATGAGTGGGTCGAGGAGGGGGGCTCGCCGCGCTTCGTGATCAATGCGCAAAACTGCGTGCATTGCAAAACCTGTGACATCAAGGACCCGAACCAGAACATCACATGGGTGCCACCGGAAGGCGGCGGCGGGCCGAATTACCCCAATATGTGAACAGGCGCGTCATCATGCTGCCATATCAGCGCTTCCAATGCGGCCAGTCTTGCTCTAAACGGGCCATTCTTGCGGTCTTTGCCCCGATCGGCCATGCTTGCTCGGAACGGCCATTCTGGTGCCAAGACCCAGCCATAAGGCCAGCTTTTCTGCTTCCATGAATGCGGCCCGTCGGACGCGGGCTGCCAGATGGAGACGAACGTGATCCTCTCGCTGAATCTCCGGCGCGCGATTCTTCCTCTGCTTGCCGCTCTCGCCATCACCATTTCGCACGGCGCCCGGGCGCAGGCGCCGACCGGAGCCCAAGCGGCCGGCCAAGCCGGCAACCAGGCCGGCGCGCACGTCACCACGGCGGGCAGCTTCCTCGCCGCCCAGCACGCGACCCGCGATCACGACGCGGGGGCGGCGGCGGCCTTCTATCGCTCGGCGCTGCGGGGCGACCCGCGCAACACCGAGCTGCTCGACCGCACCTTCCTGTCCGTGCTGCTCAATGGCGACGTCGACGACGCGGTGCGTCTCGCCGAGCGCGTCCTGCAGGTCGACAAGGATGACCGCATCGCCCGCCTGGTGCTGGGCGTGCGCGCCATCAAGCAGAAGCAGTATCAGGTCGCGCGTCAGCAATTGGCGCAGTCGGTACGCGGCCCGATCACCGATCTTGCCGCAGCACTGCTCACCGCCTGGACCGAGAGCACGCCCGTCGAGGCCAAGGCCGCAGTCGATACGATCGACAAGCTGTCGGGCCCTGATTGGTACGGCATTTTCAAGGATCTGCATGCCGGCATGCTTCTCGACATGGCGGGCCAGAAGAAGGACGCCGCCAAGCGGCTGGAGCATGCACACCAGCTCGACCCGAGCGCGCTGCGCGTGGTGCAGGCCTATGGCAGCTTCCTGTCGCGCAGCGGCAGCAGGGACGACGCGCTGAATGTGTTCAAGGCCTTCGACGAGCAGCTGCCGCGCCATCCGCTGATCACCGATGCCATCGCCGACATCAATGCCGGCAAGAAGTTGCCCATCCTGGTCGACTCGACCCAGGCTGGCGCCGCCGAGGTGCTCTACGGGCTCGGCGCCGCGCTCGGCCGCCGTGGCGGCGAGGACTTGGGCCTCATCTACCTGCAGCTTGCGCTCTATCTCGCGCCCTCGCATCAGCTTGCGCTGCTGTCGCTCGCCGACCTCTACGAAGGACTCAAGAAGCCCGACCTCGCCATCAAGACCTATGAGCGGATGCCGACGAGCTCGCCGCTCGAGCGCAGCGCGCTGATCCAGCGCGCCATCGATCTCGACGGCTCCGAGCGAGGCGACGAGGCCAAGGCCGACCTGCAGAAGCTGATCTCGGCGGCGCCGACTGATGTCGAGGCGATCACCGCGCTCGCCAATATCGAGCGCGGCCGCAAGGAGTTCGCCGAGTGCGCCGACACCTACGCGAAGGCGATCGGGTTGACGCCGGTGCCCGACAAGCAGGCTTGGACGTTGTTCTACTTCCGCGGCATCTGCTACGAGCGCTCCAAGCAATGGCCCAAGGCCGAGGCCGACCTCAAGAAGGCGCTGGAGCTCTTTCCCGATCAGCCGCACGTGCTGAACTATCTCGGCTACTCATGGGTCGACAAGGGCATGAACCTCGACGAGGGCATGCGCATGATTACCCGCGCGGTCGAGCAGCGTGCGGACGACGGCTACATCGTCGACTCGCTCGGCTGGGCCTATTACCGGATCGGCAAGTACGACGAGGCGGTCAAGCACCTCGATCGCGCCGTCGAGCTCAAGCCCGAGGACCCGACCATCAACGACCACCTGGGCGATGCCTATTGGAAGGTTGGCCGCGTGCTCGAGGCGAAGTTCCAGTGGGCGCATGCCCGCGACCTCAATCCGGAGCCCGAGGACCTCACCGTCATCCAGCAGAAGCTCAAGAATGGCCTGGAGGATGCCTCCGCGAAGAAGCCGGGCGGCGGCTGAGCCGAACGCTCACGGCCGTGCCGGCTGCGCGCGTCGAGCGGGCGCCCGCCAAGGTCAATTTGACCCTGCAGGTGCTGGGCCGCCGCCCCGACGGCTATCATGAGATCGAGAGTCTGGTGGTATTCGCCGCCGTCGGCGACGCCTTGGCGCTCACACCCGGCAACACTTTAGGGCTGAGCGTGCGTGGCCCGACCGCGCGGGCCGCGGGCGCCGACACTGACAACCTCGTGCTCAAGGCGACGCGCGCGCTCGCCGAACGAGTCGAAGGCCTGCGGGTCGGCCGCTTCGTGCTGTCGAAGCGCCTGCCGGTCGCCGCGGGCGTTGGTGGCGGCTCGAGCGATGCCGCCGCGGCGCTGCGGCTCCTCGCTCGCCACAACCACATCGCGAACGATGATCCGCGCCTCCTCGAAGCGGCGCGCGCGATCGGCGCCGACGTCCCGGTCTGCCTCGACCCGCAGCCCCGCCTGATGCGCGGCATCGGCGAGATACTGTCCCTGCCCTGGCGGCTGCCGCCGCTGCCGGCGCTGCTGATCAATCCGCGCATGAGCGTCCCCACCAAGGACGTGTTCGCGAAGCTCGCCGCGGCCCCGCGTAAGCGGCGTACATCCTCGGTGGGCGAGGGATGGGCCGGCGGCACCCGTGACGAGCTGGTCGCGCTCCTGGCGCGTCACGGCAACGATCTGGAGGCGCCGGCAATCGCGCTGCATCCGACCATTGCGCAAGCGCTTGCGGCGTTGCGCGCGCTCCCCGGCTGCCGGCTTGCCCGCATGTCTGGCTCGGGTGCGACTTGCTTCGCCCTGTTCGACACACAGCACGCCACCGCTAGCGCGGCGCGCGCCTTGCGGCAAGCGCAGCCGGGCTGGTGGATAAGGCCGACGGTGCTGGGCATACCAGCCAAGCACGCCCGCCGGTGAGCGTCACTCCAACAACGGGCAATCGCTTTCGCCTTCACAGCAGTTGCTGCATATTTTCGA
>Ga0126381_100007236_pt1 | contig 12330 bp, 5 predicted proteins | sample PanSoiMetPlot_28_FD_96465 | JGI IMG/M metagenome (GOLD analysis project Ga0126381, IMG submission 96465) | Tropical forest soil microbial communities from Panama - MetaG Plot_28 | ecosystem: Environmental > Terrestrial > Soil > Tropical forest > Bulk soil | place: Panama | collected 2016-02-17
ACCTGGCACCCGGCGCCCGATCGCGTCCTCGGCTGGACACCGGACGGCAAGCGGATCATATTCACCTCCACGCGCGCAGCCTATTCGCGCTACGGCGAGATGTTCACCGTACCGGCAAGCGGAGGAGTGGAAGAAAAGCTGCCTTTGCCGACGGGATACGGCGCATCGATGTCGGCTGATGGCCAGTCGATCGCCTACGAACCCATCCAGCGGGCATTCGGGATGTGGAGAAGCTACCGGGGCGGCGCGACCTCCCGCATCTGGCTGGCGCGCCTTTCCGACAGCAGCGTAACGCCGGTGCTGCGGACCAATTCCAACGACTACAACCCCATTTGGTCCGGCGATCGCGTATACTTCATCTCCGATCGCAACGGGCCTGCGACGCTTTTTTATTACGACACCAAAACCAAGGCGGTAAAGGAAGCGATTCCGAACAAGGGGCTCGATCTCAAGTCGGCCTCACTCGGGCCGGATGCGATCGTGTACGAGCAGTTCGGCGGCATTTCGCTCTACGATCTGAAAACCGGAAAGACCAAAGCTGTTCCAATCCGGGTGCAGGGAGATTTCACCGAGCTCCGCGCGAAATTCGTAAATGTGGGCCGCACGCTGGCCTCTCCGGCTGTCTCGCCGAATGGCGCCCGCGCTCTGTTTACCGCTCGCGGCGAAGTGATCACTGTGCCGGCGCAGAAGGGCGATGCCCGCAACATTACCAATTCGCCGGGCGTGATGGAGCGGGACCCGCAATGGTCGCCGGATGGTCGGTTCATCGCATATCTGTCCGATGAATCAGGCGAGTACGCGCTGCACCTGCATCCACAGAACGGGTGGGGCGAGGTAAAGAAAATCGCGCTGAAACCGGGATTCTACCGGCTTCCCAGATTCTCACCCGACGGCAAAAAGGTGGCGCTCATCGACAGCTTTCAGAAGCTTTGGTACGTCGACATCGAGAGCGGAAAACAGGTGGAAGTGGCGCACGACACGTATCAGATGCGCGCAGGAGACATCGGCGGCGCATGGTCGCCCGACAGCAAATGGCTGGCTTATTCCAGGGTGCTGCCAAACGAGCTGAGCGCCATTCACTTGTATTCGCTCCCGGACGGAAAGGCCACTCAGGTAACCGATGGGCTGAGCGACGCCACCAATCCGGTGTTCGACAAAGACGGCAAGTATCTCTTTTTCACAGCCAGCACGAATTCCGGAGAAAGTCTCGGACTGGACATTCATGCCGCGGCGGCGACGGCTACGAGTTCGATTTATCTCGTCGTCCTGGATAAGACGCAGCCTTCGCCTTTCGCTCCCGAAAGTGACGAGGAGAAGATTCCTGATCCGAAGGGGGAGGGAACAGGTCCCGACGCGGCGAAGCCTGACGGAGCCAAACCCAAAGTCGAAACAGCGCAGCTCAAAGATATCAAGGTTGATCTGGATGGCATCGATCAGCGGATTCTCTCTGTGCCCATGCCGCCGCGCCGGTACATGGCCCTGCAGGTGGGGAAGGCTGGCACTCTGCTCGCGATCGAAGTACCCACGCCCGCGGCGAACGCCCCCGGCCCGGTCGGCCGGATGATACATCGGTACGATTTCAAGAGTCGAAAGAGCGATGTTGCCCTGACAGGAGTGACCGCCTTCGAGATGTCCTTCGGCGGCGAAAAAGCGCTCTACCGGCAGGGCGACAACTGGATCATCGCGGCGCTGCGTCCACCGGCGAATGGACCGGGCGCCGCTCCCGCGCCCCCTCCGGCTGCCGCGGGGAATAATCAGGACGCACTGAAAACCATTGATATCCAGGTGCAGGTCGACCCGGTGCAGGAATGGAAACAGATGTATCGGGAGGCCTGGCGCATTGAGCGCGATTGGTTCTACGACCGCAACATCCACGGCCTGGATCTCAAGGCTGCCGAAAAGAGGTACGAGCCGTATCTGAACGGCGTCGCTTCGCGCAGCGATCTGACGTACCTGTTTCAGGAGATGCTGGGCAACATGGTCGTGAGCCATATGGGTACGGGCGGAGGCGATATGCCGGAGGTGAAGCGCATACAGACCGGTCTGTTGGGATGCGATTACGAAGTGGACAATGGCCGCTATCGCTTCGCGCGAGTATACAGCGGTGAGAACTGGAATCCCCAGCTTCTGGCTCCGCTCACCCAGCCGGGAGTGAACGTGAAAGCCGGCGAGTATCTGCTCGAAGTCAACGGAAGGGAAGTGCGCCCTCCTGCGAATGTATACAGTTTCTTCGAAGCTTTGGCCGGAAAGTCCGTTCTGTTGAAAGTCGGAGCGGATGCGTCGGGCGGCGGCGCGCGCGAGGTAACCGTGGTCCCGGTAGCGGACGAAAGCAGCCTCAGGAATCTGGCATGGATTGAAGAAAACCGCCGCAAAGTCGATCGGTTAAGCGGCGGCAAAGTCGCCTATATCTATATGCCGGACACCGCTAACGGCGGTCTGACCTCGTTCAATCGTTATTTCTACGCGCAGATCGGCAAGGACGCGGCCATCGTCGATGAGCGCTTCAACGGCGGCGGCCTGCTGGCGACCGATATCGCCGAGATCCTGAACCGAAAGCCGCTGAGCGCCGCGTTGAATCGCGTGGGCGACCCACTGCTGCAGCCGCAGGGAATTTTCGGACCCAAGGTGATGCTGATTAACGAGCGCGCCGGATCAGGCGGCGACGCGATGCCGTGGTACTTCAAACGCGCCGGCGTCGGAAAGCTGATCGGGACCCGCACGTGGGGTGGTCTAGTGGGGATGAACGGAGCGCCGCCGCTGATGGATGGCGGATTTGTCGCGGCCCCGAGCTCGGGCATTTATAACCCGATCACCGGTGAATGGGAGGTGGAGAATATCGGCGTCGGGCCGGATATCGAAGTCACGCAGGACCCGGCGCTGGTGCGCGCTGGCCACGATCCTCAGTTGGAAAAGGCCGTGGAGGTTGTAATGGAAGAACTGAGCAAAAATCCACCGCCCAAACTGCGCCGGCCGGCATTCCCGAATCACTATCCGACGGCGGCGAACTAAGGAATTACAGAACTCGGCTCGTGAGCCAGCGAATGGAAAGCCTCCGGCTGTAAGATACCCGAATGGCTGCTTCACCGGCAAAGAGCCCAATTCCTGCAACACAGCGGCTGGTCTCGCTGGACGCCTTCCGAGGCTGCGTGATGGCGTTCATGATCATGGTGAACAACAACGGCAGCGAGCACGCCGCGTACGCGCAGCTCCGCCACTCGGAGTGGCACGGCTGGACCCTGACGGACACTGTCTTTCCGTCTTTCGTCTGGATCGTCGGCGTGGCGATCACGCTCTCGCTCGGCAAACGTCTCGAGGCAGGGGTTCCTCGCTCGCGTTTGCTGCTGACCGCTCTCCGCCGCGCCACGATTCTCTTCGTGCTGGGGGTGGCAGTGTATGCGTACCCGCAGTTCAGCCTGTCAACCCAGCGGATACTCGGCGTCCTACAGCGGATCGCCATCTGCTATCTCGCCGCATCCGCTATCTATCTCTGGTGTGGCGTGCGTGGGCAGATCGCATGGCTGATCGGCCTACTCACGGCATATTGGCTCATCATGACCTTCGCGCCCGTGCCGGGCTTCGGCAGCGGTCGGTTCGATATTGAAGGCAACTTCGCGCACTACGTCGATCGCATAGTGCTCGGAACCCATAACTACAGGTCCACCCGCGACTGGGACCCCGAGGGGATTGTGAGCACGCTTCCGGCAGTCGCGACCGCGCTTCTCGGGCTTCTGGCCGGGCGAGTCCTTCAGTTGCGGCGAACTCTGGCCGAACGAACGACCTGGATGTTCCTGGCTGGGGCTTTGCTCGTCGCGGCCGCGTGGGCGCTCAGCTTCGCGATGCCGATCAACAAGAAGCTGTGGACCGACACGTTCTGTCTCTTCATGGCCGGGCTCGACTTCACGGCCTGCGCGATGTTCGTCTGGGTAGTCGATGGGCTGGGGTGGAAGCGCCCGTTTCAACCGGCGGTAATCATGGGGATGAACGCGATCGCCATATATCTGGCCTCTGAATTTGGCGCTGAGTTGATCGAAGGCGTGCAGCCGCAAATCTATCGGGCCGTCTTCGCGCCGCTCGCCTCACCCGCAAACGCGTCGCTCCTGTATTCGCTGGCGTTCGCCGGCGTCATGTATCTGATCGCGTACGTTCTTTATCGCCGGCGCTGGTTCATTCGCGTCTGAGGTGGTTGCTGCCCGCAGAAACCGACCGGAATCCTGCGACCAAGAGGGCATCCCCTGCTTCCAAGTACCCTGAGGACTCACATGCGATCTGACATCGTTCCAGGAGCTAAATTCCCCGACTATGAACTTTCGGACCATACCGCGCGGCGTCGCAAGCTCTCCGAACTGCAGGGAATACATCCGATGGTTCTTGTGTTAAGCCGTGGAGGTTATTGTCCCAAATATCGCCGGCAGGCTGAGGGACTGGTGGAACTCCATCGGGAATTGGAAGTCGGCTACTGCCGGCTTGTGACCGTCAGCACGGACAACATCACCGAGACGAGCGAGTATCGCACGGGTGTTGGCGCCCATTGGCCGTTCCTGTCGGATGCGGGCCGAACTGTTCAGAAAGATCTCGACATCGCCGAGTACACGGATCCCGCGCACAACCCGATGATTCCCCACGTGATCGTACTCGAACCCGGTCTTATCGTTTACAGGATTTACAACGGCTATTGGTTCTTCGGCAGGCCCACGGTCGAGGAACTCCGCCAGGATTTGCGCGCCGTTCTACGGAAGTGCCGCCCGGACTGGGACATCACGACGCCCGAAATGAAAGCGGCGTGGCAGCAAGGGCGCAAAGACCTCTTCTATCCTTATGGCAAAACATTCGCCTCAACTCTCGGCGAGCAGGATTAGGACGGAGTTCATCGCAGCCGCCAGCACAGATTGACATAAAGGAAAATCGACGAGTATGCAATCGCGTCGTGATTTCTTCCGTTCGGCTGGTTTCCTGACATTCGGGGCGCTGGGTGAGAGCGCTTCCCTGGAGTCGATCGTACGCGCCGCCGCTATCGACCCGCCCGCCGGCAGTTCCTTTCTCGATGCCGAACACATCGTGATTCTGATGCAGGAGAATCGCTCCTTCGATCACATGTTCGGGACCCTGCGCGGCGTGCGGGGATTCGACGACCCGCGCGCGGTAACATTGCCCAACCAAAAGCCGGTGTGGCTTCAGACAAACCGGACGGGCGAAACGCACGGCCCTTCTCATCTCGACCTGAAAGCCACCAAGGCGACATGGATGGGGTCTTTGCCCCATTCCTGGCGCGATCAGACCGACGCGCGCAATAACGGAAATCATGACGGCTGGCTCGAAGCGAAGCGTTCACATCGGGAAGACGCGGCGGGAATTCCGTTCACGATGGGCTATTACGATCGAAGGGATCTGCCGTTCTACTACGCGCTCGCCGATGCGTTCACGATTTGCGATCAGCACTTCTGTTCCTCGCTGACCGCCACCACGCCCAACCGGCTCCATCTCTGGACCGGCACGATCCGCGCGAGGCCGGATACCGCGCCGAACGTTCGGAATTCGGATGTCGACTATGGATCGTCGAAAAGCTGGAAGACATTTCCCGAGCGTCTGGAAGAGGCGGGAGTCTCCTGGCGCATCTATCAGAACGAGATCAGCGCCGCCTCGGGACTGGAGAATGAAAGCGATGCATGGCTGACCAACTTTACCGACAATCCCATGGAGTGGTTCGATCAGTATCGGGTAGAGACCCATCGGAAGCATCGCGCGCATATGGATCGCCTGGCGGAGGAACTACCGCCGCGAATCGAAAAGCTTCGCGCGGACGGTGACCCCGAAAGGAAGTTGGCTAGCCTGCACAAGCAACTTGCCTATGTAAAGGCGGAGCAAGAAGACGCTATGCGGCCGCTTTCGGCGCGGGAGCGAGGCCTCCATGATCGGGCCTTCACCACGAATGAAGCCGATCCCGACTACCGTGAACTCGCCACGCTGCGATACCGGGACGGCGCAGTTGAGCATGAAATGAAAGTTCCGAAAGGCGATCCGCTGTTCCAATTTCGGCAGGATGTGAAGAGCGGAGGGCTCCCCGCCGTTTCCTGGGTCGTCCCGTCCGAGAGAATTTCGGATCATCCTTCGTCGCCCTGGTACGGCGCATGGTTTGTGTCGGAAATTCTAAACGTCCTGACGGAAAATCCGGAAATCTGGCGCAAAACGATCTTCATCCTGACCTATGACGAGAACGACGGATATTTCGATCATGTTCCGCCGTTCGTGGCTCCGGACCCGACGAATCCGGAATCAGGGAAGACTTCACCGGGCCTGGATGCCGGCGCCGAATTTCTGCCGCTGATGGAGGATCTGAAACGGCATGTGGCGGATGAGGCGCGCGGAGGTCCGGTAGGTTTGGGCTATCGGGTTCCGCTGATTGTCGCATCGCCGTGGAGCCGCGGCGGGTATGTATGTTCTCAGGTCTTCGACCACACGTCCGTCGTTCGGCTGGTGGAAAGCGTAGCAACGCGCAGGGCCGGACGTGAAATTCGCGAAACGAACATCAGCGCGTGGCGGCGCGCAATATGCGGCGATCTGACTTCAGCGTTTCGACCTTTCGATGCGAGCGCGCCTGGTCTGCCCGCGCTGAAGCGCGACGCGTTTTTTCAACAGATCCATCAGGCTCAGTTTCGGCCCGCGCCCGGCGCTTCGCAAAGCATGCCTCGACAGGAGCGAGGGATGCGGCCGTCGTGCGCGCTTCCCTATTTGCTCGTGGCCGATGGCAGGTTGAGTGCGGAGGGAAGCAGTTTCGAACTGGTGCTGGAAGCCAAAAGCGGATCGGGCGCTCCCTTTCATGTATATACGCCAGGGAAGTACCGCGGCGGCGCGAAGCTGCGTACGCGCGCGTATGCGGTCACGGCGGGCGGCCGGTTGACGGATTCCTGGGATCTCGATGGATTCGATAACGGCATGTACCATCTGCGCGTGTGTGGGCCCAACGGCTTCTTCCGCGAGTTCGCGGGATCGGCGAAGGATTCGCGCGCCGCGATTCTGCTCGAAACAAATCGCGACGGTTCGATTGAGGTTGTCGTCGTAAACTCCGATGAACGGCCATTGACGATTCACGCGGTCGATGAGATTTACGGCCGCCGCCCGGCTGCGATAACCGTTACGACCGGCGGACGCGGCTCGATGCGTTTCGATCTCAGCGGCAGCCACAATTGGTACGACTTCAGCATTGCCGTCGACGGCGACGCCGACTTCCGTCGCAGGTACGCAGGACGAGTGGAGACCGGAAAAGATGGCTTCAGCGATCCGGCGATCGGACGTTCGTGACTTTTATGCGGACAGCCGCTTTCCGCGCGATAGGTACCGCGGCGCCCCGTAACGGTCCGGCGGATTTCCCGGCAACGTCCACCGTCGAGGGGTTCCAAACGGATCCTCGAACTGATCCATCATTTCGTACAACCGCGCCCGCATGTCATCTGCATGAGCGCTATGCGCCGGATCGTCGGCCAGATTCCGCATCTCCTCCGGATCATCCGACAGGTCGTACATCTCATCCATATCGAAACCGTTGAAGACGTACTTGAAGCGCTCCGTCATCGCAATGCGTTGCGTGTAGAGAAATTCACCGCCGTAATACGCGCACATGCGCTCCGCCGGCCAGGAGTTCGCCGCGGAATCGGCAAAAAGCCCTTGCAGTGAAAACCCGTCGGAGTAGGGCATTGCCTTCGCGCCGGCGGCCGCCACATAGGTATGCGCCAGATCGTGAGTCAAAACCAAACGCTTCGTTGTGGCGCCTGCTTTCACCGTTCCGGGCCACCGCACTACTAACGGGACCCTATAACACTCCTCGTAGGGAATCCATCCCTTTAACCACATCCGATGGTTGCCGCACATATCGCCGTGGTCCGTCGTGAACGCGACCAGCGTGTTCCCTGCCTGATTCGTCTCCTCGAGAGCCGAAAGAATCCGGCCGATCTGCGCATCAAGCTGTTCGATCTGAGCGAAGTAACAAGCCCGGCCCTGGCGATAGTCGTCCTCGGCAACATTCCCCCAACTGGCGGACTCGCGTTTGTGAAGGCCGGGCTTGCCGTGGAAGGTGTCGCGAAAGCTGTTCGGCACGGGAATACCGCGAGGATCGTACCGGTCGTGGAACTCCTTGAGCGGGAAATACGGATCGTGCGGCGCGACGAAATGCGCCTCCAATAGCCATGGTTTGGTATCGCGCGCGAAGCGTTTCATCATGCGGATGGCTCTTTCGGCAGTCTGCCATTCGCCGGTGCCCTCGACCGGGCCTTCTTCATAACCCCACATCGGAAATGGCGGCGATCCCGGCCATTGCATATTGCGTAGTACAGTCCGGCGCGGCTGGCCTGCGGGTTTCTCCACGCGGTCCGGGTTCAGATCGTACTTCCGCAGCGCCTCCGGATCGCAGCCGGATACGCCCGACATTTCGTAACCGAAATCCGCCGGAGTTCTCACCCAGCTGGCATGCCATTTGCCCACATAACCCAGGCGGTAGCCCGCATCGCGGAGCCGGTGAGCATACAGCACGACATCCGGATTCATATCGCGGTGCACCGATGGCGCCGAGTGAATCTGGTTATAGACGCCGTTGTGCCAGTGATACGCGCCCGAAAGCAGCATCGCTCGAGCCGGGCAGCAGACCGCGGAAGGCGTGTAGGACCGCTCGAACAACATGCCCTGGCTCGCCAATCGATCGATATTCGGAGTCCGGCACAAGGACCGGCCCGCGATGCTGGCCCACTGCTGCTGGTCAGTCATTATGTGGAGGATGTTGGGCCGGTTCGCTTGCGCCGATAGCGTTTGCGCCGCCGCGGCCGAGCCGGCGGCCAGCGACAGAAGTTCGCGCCTGCTGACGCCTGCCGCCGCAGGTCGATTTTGATTAGTGTTGTCCATGCGCGACGCCTTCCCGGCTACTATTTTGCCTACCAGCCGATCTTTTCCCGCACGTTATCCCACCAGCCCGGCCGAGTGAAGCCTTCGAGCATCCACAAGCCGGTCGCGCTGCGTCGCGCAGGAAAAAGGATGCTCTTCCCGTCGGGCGAAAGACTCAGGCGAACGCCAGGGTTGCTGTAGCTGGACGGTGCGAAATCTCGGGCGAATTCACCGATGGTTTTCATTTGTTTTGTCTCGATATCGATCGAAAACAGAATGCAGCGGTTGGACCCCACGCGGATTCCGTACAACAGCTTCGAATCTTTTGAAAAAGTCACCTGAGCAGTGTCGGGAGCCCCAAAGTTTCTGACTGTCTTGCCATCGGGAGAGATGATGTTCAATCCGGCCTGATCCAGAAACGCGATCCATTGGCCGTCGGGTGACCATTCCGGCAGAGTATTGCCGTTGATCTCTCGCAGAACGGTCGGCGTTGCCTCGCCCGTAGTCTTAGCAATCATCAGCGCGGGGCGCCCGTTGTGGTATTGCCAATAGAGGATTCGGCTTCCGTCCGGCGACCAGGAGCCGCCGCGTTCGACGACGCCGTGCGCATTGGTCAGGCGGACGGGCGGTCCGCCCGCGAGGGAGGAGATCCAGTTAAAAAAGACCTGGTTCTTGTCTACTCGCGTGTATTCGATCCGGTCACCGGCGGGAGAGAGCGCGGGCGTCATGAATCCCGCCGTGGTTCCCGGGGGAAAATGATCCGCCGTGACGATCGGCCGATCGTTCCCATCGCTCCGCATCCAGATGGCAGAGTTTCCGCCACGGTTGCTTGCGTAGACGATCTCATTTTTGTTCAAAGCCCAGGCGGGCATGCCGGTCTGCACTTCGGAGGATATGACCCGCTCGATGGCGGCGTCCGTCAGCGAAGCCGAGAGGATCATGTTGTCGAAGTCCTCATGCACGAACAGCAGCTTGTCGCTGGCAGGAGAGAGCGCGGGCTGGGTGTCATTTTGGGCGGTTATGTTCGCCGTGATCTGGCGCTTCAGGCCCGAATGCATTCCGACGAGCCACAGATTGTATCCGCGATCGGTGACAAGCGACATCACGGCGTTTGCGCCGTTGGGAAACCACGACCAGCGCGGCGTGAAACCCGTGTTCGGCAGATCTTTGAGAATGCGCCTCGGCTCGCCTTTGCCGGGCGGATAAGGGAGGAGCCACGCCTGGCGGCCCCCCGTGACATCAATGACCAGCAGGATCGAGCGATTATCCGGCGAGAACTGCGCAAGCGGCTGGTTGGAGAAATCGGCGGTGGCGAACGGTTCCGGTTCGTATTTCCTGAGGGGTGATCCGACGGGAGAGGCCGTGTAGACCGAGAGTCTGTTGCCTTCGTACATAACGGCCGCCAGCGCCGATCCGTCGGGCGAAATGCGTGGGAAAGACGGGTTGATGGGCATGAGCAGATCCGGCTCACCGCCAATCACAGACGCCGAGTAGAGGGCGTAGCGCGGCGTTTCTCCGCTCGGGTTCTTGCCGCGAATGATTACGCGTTTGCTGTCGGGAGACCATCCGGCAACGTACCAGTCTTGGGCGCCGGGGGTCAAAGGAGTGGCAGTGGGCGAATCGAGATAGCGAACAAACAGACGACGATTGGAGGAGGCGCCGGCGACATACGCGAACGCCTTCCCTTCCGGCGACCAGACGGCGCCGGAAGGGTTCTCCCAGGCGACTTCCATCGGAGTGAACCGTAGCTGGCCGAATCCACCCGCCGGGCGGAGAGCCCAGGCGAGTGCGAAGGCAATGAGCGCGGTAGCGGCTATCCCCGTTGCGAGAACCCGCGCATTCAACCGTGGCTTCGCGTTCGCGCGCGACGGAGCGGGTTCCGCGACCGGGACCGCGACTGAAGACGAGCTTTGTGAGAGGTGGTCGCGCACGTGGCGAAGCTCGCGGAATAAATCGCGCGTGGAATCGTAGCGCTCGGCAGGGTCCTTGGCCAGCAGACGCTCGACCATCCAGCGCAGCGGCGCCGGGACCGTGGGCGGCAGAGGCGCGAACTCCTCGCGAATAATGGCGGTCATGGTTTCCGGGCCGCTCGCTCGCTGAAACGCGCGTTTTCCGGTTACCAACTCGTAGAGAACGAGGCCGAAAGAGAACTGGTCCGATTGAGGAGTAAGCTCCGGCTCGCCGCGCGCCTGCTCAGGGCTCATGTAGGCGATCGTGCCGACAGTCGTTCCGGCGTCGGTAAGGGCAACCGTGCGCGTCGCGTCGGCAGGGCGGGCGTCCGCGGCAGCGGCGGCAGCTTGTTTAGCGAGACCGAAGTCGAGGATGCGGACGCGCCCGTCGCGCGCGATCAGGATGTTCTCGGGCTTGAGATCGCGGTGGACGATTCCGGCGGCGTGGGCCGCCGCCAGGCCGTCGGCGATCTGGACCGCGATGTCGAGCAACCTGCGTGGAGAATCGACGGTCGCAACCGGATTGCCATCGATGAACTCCATGACAAGATAATCCGGACCGACATCATAGAGTTGGCAGATATTGGGATGATTGAGGGCGGCGATGGCGCGGGCCTCGCGCTCGAAGCGTTCGGTGAACGCTTGCCTGGAGGTCTTGACGGCGACGATGCGGTCGAGCCGGGTATCGCGGGCCTTATAAACTTCGCCCATGCCGCCCGCGCCGAGCTGAGCAAGTATTTCAAACGGGCCGAGGCGCGCGCCGGGCGCTAGGTGCATAAGTCAGCGTCTCGAACGATTCTACGTCACAGAGGCCGAATAGATCACCGTTGGCGCCGCGCTGCCTGATCTGCCCGGGCCGATTCTGAGCGCACAGCACCTGTCGATCAACTGGTGGGCGATCCAGGCCTGATCGACCACTGGCGCAAACAAAAGCGCATTGGCCAGGAAGCGGATAAGCTCGCGCTCACTTAGCAACTCGAGGCCGTAGTAATGATAAGACCGATGCGATTCCAGGACCACCCCGCCGCCAGACGCAAGGCGCGCCGCAACCCTGCAAACGACATCGCGGGATTGCTGAGACTTAGGGATTAGAAAATCCATCATCGGGATGTGTCTGATCGATCCGTTTCTGAGCTGCGCCTGGGAACACATCGAGAAAAGACTGTCCTGAGGCGCCCGCTCGATCAGTTCGCGAATCAGTTCAGGCGTGAGGCTTTCCGCTTGAACGGCAAAGCGCGTCTCGGCGATTCCCTGATGAAACGGCATCGCCTCAAGCAGCGCTTCCGGGATCTCGGAGCCGCTTTCCGGCGTTGACAACAGACACTTCATCTGAGCCTGAAGAGGAAGATCCCGGTAACGCTTGAGCGCCTGCTGCGCATAGTCCCATGCCGCGCTCGGATACCCGACGCGTTCCCGCAGTGGCGGATTAATTCCGGGAGCGCCGAAAAACACTTTTCCGATCTCCGGATGGCTCTTCACCAGCGCTATGAAAACAGACGGCGCACTCGTGCCGATC
>Ga0126381_100007237_pt1 | contig 12329 bp, 11 predicted proteins | sample PanSoiMetPlot_28_FD_96465 | JGI IMG/M metagenome (GOLD analysis project Ga0126381, IMG submission 96465) | Tropical forest soil microbial communities from Panama - MetaG Plot_28 | ecosystem: Environmental > Terrestrial > Soil > Tropical forest > Bulk soil | place: Panama | collected 2016-02-17
CCGCTTGCCGACCCGCGTCTGGAGCATCCACAGCTTGCCGCGCTCGATCGTGAACTCGATGTCGCACAGGTCCTTGTAGTGGTTCTCCAGCGTCTGCATGATCTGCATGAGCTGGTCGTAGGACGTCTTGTCGATGCGCTCGAGGTCCTGCAGGGGCACCGTGTTGCGGATGCCGGCCACCACGTCCTCGCCCTGCGCGTTCTGCAGGTAGTCGCCGTAGACACCCTGCGCGCCAGTGCCAGGGTCGCGGGTGAACGCGACGCCGGTCCCCGAGTCGTTCCCCAGGTTGCCGAACACCATCGCCACCACGTTCACGGCCGTCCCCAGATCCGCGGGGATCCGCTCCTGGCGCCGGTAGAGGATGGCGCGGTCGGCGTTCCACGACTCGAACACGGCCTTGACCGCCAGGTCCATCTGCTCGCGGGGCTCCTGCGGGAAGTCCCTGTTGGCGTACTTCCTGACGATGTCCTTGTACGTGCTGACCAGGTCGCTGAGGTCCTCGGCGGTCAGCTCGGTGTCGTTGCGGACGCCCTTGGCCTGCTTCGCGCTGTCGATCGCGTGCTCGAAGTGCTCGCCCTCGATGCCGAGCACCGTCTTGCCGAACATCTGGATCAGGCGCCGGTACGAGTCCCAGGCGAACCGCTCGTTACCCGCCTGCTTGGCGAGGCCCTGCACGGACTCGTCGGACAGCCCGATGTTGAGGACGGTCTCCATCATGCCCGGCATGGAGAACTTGGCCCCGGACCTGACGCTGACCAGGAGCGGGTCGGCGGGGTCACCCAGCTTGCGGCCCATGGCCTGCTCGAGCGCTTGCAGGTGCGCGTCGACTTCCCCGTCAAGGCCCTCGGGGGTCGTACCGTGGGCCAGGTAATATCGGCACGCCTCGGTACTAATGGTGAAACCCGGCGGGACGGGCAGGCCGAGATTGGTCATCTCGGCGAGGTTGGCGCCCTTCCCTCCGAGCAGGTCTTTGAGGTCCTTGTTACCTTCTGTGAAGTCATAGACGAACTTCGGCACTGAACGCTCCTCGCGCAGGCTGGCTCCCGTTTTCTCCGGACTCTACTCCGCTCGAGTCGGCGCTCGTAACGCGACCAAACGGTTCCCCGATATTTGGTTTAGACCGGTGGTATAGACCACCGTAATGGATGCACGGATGTCGTCGGGCAACCTCGGCGGCTCCCGTGCGTTTCAAAGACGTGGACACAGCGAACACGGATGTTCCACCGCACGCCACCGATGCGGTGACGGCGCTGTACGCCGAGCACGGGCTCGGCCTCGTCCGGCTGGCCGTCATCATGCTCGGCGACCGGGCCGCGGCGGAAGACGTCGTGCAGGACGCCTTCCTCGGGCTGTACCGCCGCTGGGACAGCCTGTCGGACGCCTCGAACCCGCTCGCCTACGTGCGCGCCAGCGTGATGAACGGGTGCCGGTCGGCGCTGCGCCGCAGGTCGCGCGGCGCCGCCGGACTGTTCATCGAGCCGCCCTCCGAGTCCGCGGAAGCGCGCGCCCTGGTGAGCGAGGAGTACCGGGCGGTGGTGGCGGCGATCAGGCGGCTGCCGGCCCGGCGGCGCGAGGCGCTGCTGCTGCGCTACTACCTCGACATGAGCGAGGACGAGACCGCGCGGGCCATGGGGGTCAGCCGCGGCACGGTCAAGTCCGCCACGTCCCGCGCGCTCGCCGCGATCGGGCGAATCCTCAAGGAGGAGTCATGACTCCTGCCGAACGCGTGGTGCGCGCCGCCACGCGCGCCTACGGCGAAACCGTCACCGAGATCCCGCCGCTCGAACTGACCGCTGCCGCCAGGCCGGGCGAACGGCACGTCCGTCCGCGCCGGCGGCGCCGCTTCCCGGCATGGCTGGCACCAGTCGCTGCCGCGGTGGCCGTGGTAGCGCTCGCCGTCTCCCTGGTGATCGTCCGGAACATCTCGGCCCCGCCGGCTCCTGCCGCCGGCGGCGTGCCCCGGTACTACGCGGCTCTGGTTCCGCAGCCCCCGCAGGGCTTCCAGAACAAACTGGTCGTGGGCAACACGCTCACCGGGGGGCGGCTGGCCACCCTGACGCCGCCCCGGGGCAACTCGTTTTCCGTCGTGACAGCGCAAGCGGATGACCGGACCTTCGTCGTCGCCGCCCAGCCCATTTACGACGGCGCTGCTGACAAGCAGTTCCCGGCCAGAACGTGGTACCTGCTGCGGATCGCGCCAGGCACCTCGTCTCAAGCGCGGCTGACCAGGCTGCCCACGCTTCCGGACCTGAAGGGTGCCTACCTCCTCGCGGTCGCGCTGTCCGGTTCTGGCCGCGAAATCGCGGTGGGCTTCATCCCCAACTACGCGACATCACCCCAATCGCCGGTACAGGTCCGGGTCTACTCGGTGACCACCGGGAACCTGGAGCGCGCCTGGTCAACCAGCGACCAGACCGTGTTCGGCGGCCCGGGCCGGGATGCCGCCGGCAACGGGCCGCCAACCACCGCACTGACCTGGGTTGACGACGACCGCGCCCTAGCGTTTCCCACGATCTCGGCGGCCTCTGACCCGCGCACACATCAGGACGTCATGCACGAGACAGTGCGACTGCTCGACATGTCGGCAGACGGCGGCGACCTCATCGCGGACAGCCGGGTCATCTGGTCGACGCAGCGCGAATCCGTCCCGGTCACCGACCAGCACGGCCAGCTGAGCTGCGTGAACAACCTCTCCATCTTCCCCATACTCACCGCCGACGGTAAGACGATCGTGTGTGCCGCCCTCAGGTCCCCGAACCCACAGGGGACCATTCCCGGGGCTGGACCCCTGACGCTGGCGTGGCTGGCGTACTCGACGTCGGCCCCGACCGTGGCCCGCACCCTGGCTCAGGTCACCGTCGGCGCGCCCAGTCCGACTACTCCCGCTACTCCCGCGATCGACCTGCTGTGGGCAGACTCGTCGGGTGGCACGCTGATCGGCACGTGGACCCTCGATACGGCCGTCGCTCTAAGCGGTGGCGGCTCTTCCCAGAACCTTCCGCAGGCCCACCGGCCGCATTGGGGCGTGATCTCCGATGGCAAGTTCCGGCCTCTGACGACCATGGGCGACCTGAACAACTACAGCGCCATCGCCTTTTAGCCTCGCCCGGTTAATTCGCGAGCAACCTTCCCGGGCCGGCCGAGTCTTTACCACGTGGACCACGTGGACACGGAACACGCCGGCGCCGGGGCCTGGACGGCTGAGCGGCATGTGACGGCGCTCTACCAAGGGCACGCGCTCAGCCTGGCCCGGCTGGCCCTGCTCATGCTTGGCGACCCGGGGGCCGCCGAGGATGTCGTACAGGACGCGTTTCTCGGCCTGTACCGCCGCTGGGACAGCCTGGCCAACCCTTCGGCTGCCCCGGCCTACCTGCGCACCAGCGTGCTGAACGGCTGCCGCACCGCGATGCGCCGCCGGTCAAGGCCCGAGGTCCCGCCCGACGGGCGGCCCGCCGAATCGGCCGAGGCGGCGGCCCTGCTCGGCGAGCAGCACCGTGCGGTGCTCGCCGCGATCCGGCGGCTGCCGGCCAGGCAGCGGGAGGCGTCACCTGGTAAGAAATTTACGGCGCGGGAGCAACCCGGCGCCCCCGGCGGCATCTTAGGTGATGTGGACACAGACACGCGCGGACGCCCGCCCGGTGCGGTTGACGCCCGCCTGGGCGTGACCGAGCTCTATCAGGCGCACGGGGTCGGCCTGATCAAGCTCGCCGTCATCATGCTCGGTGACCGGACGGCCGCCGAAGACGTGGTGCAGGACGCCTTCTTCGGCCTGTACCGCAACTGGGACCGGCTGTCGGACCCCGGCAAGGCCCTGGCATACGTCCGCGCCAGCGTGCTCAACGGCTGCCGGGCCGCGCTGCGGCAGCGGATCCGGCGCGACCGGCGAGACCGCGCGGCAGCCCCGGACGCCCCGGCCGCCTTCGAGTCCGCCGAGTCGGTGGTGCTGCTCGGCGAGGAGCACCGGGAGGTGCTCGCCGCGGTGCGCAGCCTGCCGGACCGGCAGCGCGAGGCCCTGGTGCTCAGGTTCTACCTCGGCGTGTCCGAGGACGAGACCGCCCGGGCCATGGGGATCAGCCGCGGCACCGTCAAGTCGTCCACGTCCCGCGCGCTCGCGGCGCTCGGCCGGATGCTCAGGGAGGAATCATGACCAGCGTGGCGGACAGGACCCGCGCCGCCATGGACGCGATCACCAGCCAGGTAGACAGCGCGCCGCCGCTGCCGCTGCCCCCGCCCGCCGTGGCCGGCCGCCGCCGGCGCGCGCCGTCGCCCTGGCGCCGCTGGGGGCTGTGGCTCACGCCGGCCGCCGCGGCGGCGGCGGTGATAGCGCTCGCCGTATCGCTGGTGATCGTCCGTGATGCCGGACGGCCGGCGCCCCCGCCTCCCGCCATCCCCGTGGCAGGGGTGCCGAGATACTACGTGGCGCTACCCGGTTTGCTCTACCCCGGGATCACGGCCCAGGGTGCCCGAAACGCCGTCGTGGGCGACACGTTCTCCGGCAGGCGGCTGGCGACCGTGCCCGCGCCCGCAGGCTGGACGTTCGTCAGCGTGTCCGCGGCAGCCGATGACCGGACGTTCGTCGTCGGCGCCTCGCAGAACGGCACGGCGGTGGCGACAGATGCGAGTCGCTGGTACCTGATCCGCCTGACGCCGGGGTCGGCGCACTTCGCCACGCTGCGCGAGCTGACCATTCCCCCGCCCGAGCGGCCCGGCTTCATTCCCACCTCGATGGCCTTGTCCCCCGACGGCACGATGCTAGCGCTCATGCAGGGGATGTTCCCGCCGCAGCTGCGGATCTACTCGACGGCCACCGGCGCGCTACTGCACACGTGGTCCACCTCGCTTCGCGGAACCGCCAACTTCGGCACGTCGGTGTTCTCGCCCTCCTGGACGAGCGACGGGCGCCAGCTGGCATTCCAGGAGTCGGGCAAGAACATCCGGCTGCTCCAGGTCAACCAGGGCCACGACCTGCTCGCGGACAGCCGGGTCGTGTGGTCCATGCCAGCCAGCCCCAGCCGTCCGGCCGGCGTGACCGCCACACGGCCATTCGGCTGTAGCCGCGACCTCAGCCTGCCCAGCCTGCTGGTGACGGGGGACGGAAAGACGGTGGTGTGCGGGGCATCCGGCGTGTTCCGCACGCCGGGAAGCTTCAGCCGGAACGACGCGTGCCCCGCTATCCCGCCGTGGAACGAGGGGGGTGTCGTCGAGTACTCGACGGCGACCGGCAAACTGACCCGCACGCTGTACCGGGACCAGTCGAACTGCGTGCCAATCTCCAGCCCGGCACACCCGGTAGAGGTGCTGTGGACCAGCGACTCCGGCGACGCGGCGATCGGTTACTTCCAGTTTTGCAGCTTGGCGTGCCCCGGCCTACCCGCTAAGCGGTTCGGGCTCTTCACGGCCGGCAGGTTCACTCCGCTGCCGGCCCCCCCGACAATTAGGACAGATCAGACTTCCATCGCGTGGTAACAATGGTCTATGGCTACCGTTGGGCTGCTTCATCCTGGTGAGATGGGGGCCGCCGTAGGCGGCTGCCTGGTCTCCGCCGGTCACACCGTGCTGTGGGATCCGTCCGGGCGGAGCCGGGCCACCACCGGCCGCGCGCTCGCCGCGGAGCTGACCGGAGTCGAGAACGGCGACCTGATGTCCCGGGCGGAGGTGATCGTATCGGTGTGTCCGCCGCACGCGGCGCTCGACGTGGCGCGGCAGGTGGCTTCCGCCGGGTTCGGCGGCCTCTACGTGGACGCGAACGCGATCTCGGTGGCGACCGCCGCGCAGGTCGCGTCGGTCGTTACGGCGGGCGGGGCCGCCTACGTGGACGGCGGGATCATCGGGCCGCCGCCGGACGCGGCCGGGCGCACCCGGCTGTACCTGTCCGGCGAGCGGGCCGCCGAGGTCCGCGCGCTGTTCGCGCGGTCGGCGCTCGACGCGCGGATCGCCGACGGGCCGGCCTACGCCGCGTCCGCGGTCAAGATGGCCTACGCGGCGTGGACTAAGGGCACCAGCGCGCTGCTGCTGGCGTGCCGGGCGCTGGCGCGCTCCGAGGGCGTGGAGAAGACGCTGCTCGCCGAGTGGGGCATGTCCCAGCCCGCGCTGGGCGCGCAGTCTGAGCGATCCGCCGCCGCGGCGGCGGCCAAGGGCTGGCGCTGGGTCGCCGAGATGGAAGAGATCGCCGCGTCGATGGCCGCCGCGGGGCTGCCCACCGGGTTCCACGACGCCGCCGCCGGCATCTACGACCGCGCCGCGCGGGCCGACGGGCCGGGAACGCGGGTCACCCAGACTGACTCTCCACCGACCCTGGACACGGTCCTGTCGGCACTGACGTAACAGGGAACGTCACCTCGACGTCCAGACCTCCCTCGGGACCTGGCCGGGCAGTGAGGGCGGCGCCATGCGCGGCGGCGATCGCGGCGACTATGGACAGCCCGAGCCCTACTCCGTCGTGACTGCCAGCGCGTTGTCCGCCGAGCCGCTGGAAGGGTTGCAGCAGGCGGCCGACCTGATCGGCGGGAATCCGCGGGCCGGTGTTGATTACTCGCAGGCTCGCCTGGCCCGTGGTGATGTGCACACGGCCGGCCGGGACGTTGTATCGGACCGCGTTCTGCAGCAGGTTCGACACCAGGCGCTCGATGAGCTGTGCGTCGCCGAGGACGCAGCCGGGGGAAAGGATGGTACCGACCCGCACCTGACGCGCGGCGGCCTCCGCGGCGCCGGACCGCGCGGCGCTGGCGGCTACCGCCGCGAGGTCGACGGGTTCGCGGTGATCCAGCTCTTGCTGGCTGCGCGACAGTACCAGCAGGGCCTCGATCAGCCTGGCCTGCTGCTTGCTACTCGCCAGCACGCGCTCGCAGGTGGATCGCCAGGTCTCGGGGGCGGGGTGCGGATGAGTGAGGATCGACTCGAGCAACGTCCGCTCGAGCGTTAGCGGAGTGCGCAGCTCGTGTGAGGCGTTGGCGGCGAACTGGCGCTGCGCGGCCAGCGCCTTCTCCAGCCTGCCGAGCAGCTCGTCGAAGGTGTCGCCCAGGTCCTTCAGTTCGTCGGGCGGTCCGTCGACGGCCAGCCGTTCGTGCACGTTGCGCTCGGAAATGCGCCGGGCCGTCACGGTCATCGTGTGCAGCGGGCGGAGCATCCGGCGGGCCATGAACCAGCCAAGGCCGACCGAGACGACCGCCATGAAGGCCAGCGCGATCCCGCAGATGAGCAGCAGGTGGGGCAGCCCGGTCCAGCTGACCGCCGAGGTCGTGTCGTTTGCCGCCCGCGACGGGGCCCTGCCGCCGATCGGCGGCAGGGCCGAACCCGCCTGCTGCTGAACGCTGACGAATTGGCCCGGCGGTGTGTGCACGATGAGGAATGCGGTTATGGCCAGCAGGCAGCCGCCAGAACCGACGAACAACGCGCCGTAGAGCATGGTGAGCCGCAGCCGGACGGTACGCTGACGCAGCACCATGGACATGCCACTCAAACCCGGTAGCCGGCCTGCGCGACCGTCTCGATGAACGGTGGTTCGCCGAGCTTGCGGCGCAACCGCATGATCGTCTGCTTCACGGTCGTGGTGAACGGGTCTGCCGCCTCGTCCCACGCCCGTTCCAGCAGTTCTTCTGCCGAGATCACGGCACCGTCGGCTTCCAGCAGCACCTCGAGCACCGCGAATTCCTTAGGGCTGAGATCAAGGCGCCGGCCAGCCCGGGTGACGAGCCGGTGCGCCGCATCCAGGCACACGTCACCGCGGACAAGCACGGGGGGCAATGAGCGGCGCCGCCGGCCGAGGACCCGGATCCGGGCGATGAGCTCGGCGAGCGCGAACGGCTTGGCCAGGTAGTCTTCTGCGCCCAACTCCAGGCCCGCCACCCGGTCTTGCACCGCGCCTGACGCGGTGAGCATCAACACCCGGCTCTCGCGGCCCGCGGTGACCAACGCGCGGCAGACGTCGTCGCCGTGCACTCCTGGCAGGTCCCGGTCTAGGACGACGACGTCGTAATCGTTGACGGCGGTACGCTCGAGCGCCGCCGCTCCGTCGAAGGCGACGTCGACCGCCATGCCCTCACGGCGGAGCACGTCGGCGACGACCCCGGCCAGTTCCGCGTGATCCTCGACAAGCAGCACCCGCATCGGCTTCCTCCACGTGTTCCCGCACCACCATGCCCGATCGCCGGTAACACGGCGGTGACAGCTGCGCGCACCGTGCTGACACTGGCCCCGGCGTACAACTCAAGGTCATGAGAACAGCACAGAGGCTCGCGCTGACCGCGCTGACGAGTCTGTTCGCCGCGACAGCCTGCGCGGGCGGCCCGGCCGCGATCGGTGCCGCGCCGGGCACGGCCGGCGGCGGTGGCGCCTCCCACGCGCTGCAGGGCGGCGGCGGGAGCCCCCTGCCGGGAACGCCCGGCCGCCAGCAGTCCGGGCTCTACGCCGGCAGCTTCAGCATCGGCTTCGCCAGCTGCATGCGTGCCCACGGCGTGCCCGCCTTCCCTGACCCGGACGGCACAGCCGACCAGCTCAGCCACACCGGGATCGACACGCACTCCGCCGCGTTCCAGGACGCGCTCTATGGCCCGTGCAAGACCCAGGCCCCCGCCGCCTGGGTCGCCAGCCAGCCCCTCGGCCCCCCACCCACTGCTCCTTAGCAATCGGAGGATCTGATGCAAACGACAACAGCGCACGAGGCAGTCCGGCGCCGCGGCAGCGGGCCGGTGGCCTTCTTCCTCGCCTATCTGCGCGGTGAGCTGCGCCGTCGCTGGCGGCAGTCGCTGCTGATGGCCGCCGGCCTCGCCGTCGGGGTCGGGCTGGTAATGACCGTGACCGCCGCGGCCGCGGGTGTTGGCGAGGCGCAGGCGGCGGTGCTGCACTCGCTCTACGGGATAGGCACCGATGTCACAGTGACGACCGCGCCGCCGCACTCCCCGGCCTCTGGCAAGGGCATATTCTCGCCGGGCAAGACCCCGCAGCACATTGACGAGCTGAGTGCGGCGACCGGTCTCGGCCTGCTGCCCGCGTCCGCGGTGGAATCGGTGTCGCGGCTCAAGAACGTCGCGGCCGCCGCGGGCGGGCTATCCCTGACCGATACCGTGTTCAACATCCCGTCCGCCGCCCAGGCGGCCCAGTCGGGCAGCCTGACCCGTCCGGGCAGCTTCAGCGTCGGCGGCGTCGACGTCGCTCATCTTGGCCTCGGGCCGATCTCGTCGGGCACAATTGTCGCCGGCCGGCCTTTCGCGGCCCGGGATGCCGCCGCGGATGTCGCCGTCGTCGACGCGGATTACGCCAGGGCACACGGCCTGTCCGTCGCCCGGACGGTCACCGTGGCGGGCCGGGCCTTCCGGGTGATCGGGCTGATCGGCCAGGCACAAGGCGCGCCGGACGTGTACATACCCCTGGCCCGCGCGCAGGCGATCGGCTCCTTCCACGGCAAGAGCGGCGTGAATGGCAAGATCACCACGATCTACGTCGCGGCTGCCAGCTCCGCCGACGTGCCGGCCGTGCAGGCCGAAATCGCCAGGATCCTCCCGTCAGCCACGGTAACCAGCTCGGGCAACATGGCCAGCAAGGTCAGCGGGGCGCTGGCCACCGCCGCCAGCCTCACCACCGACCTGGGCAGATGGCTGGCGGTGGCAGTGCTGATCGCGAGTTTCGCGATAGCGAGCCTGCTGACGTCGGCATCGGTAGCCCGGCGGGTCCGCGAACTGGGCACGCTGAAGGCACTTGGCTGGAAGAGCCGGCGGATCGTCGCGCAGATCATGGCGGAGGCCGCTGTCACCGGACTCGCGGGAGCAGCGATCGGGCTGGCCATCGGGTTCGCCGGCGCGGCCCTCATCACCGGACTGTCGCCGACCCTGCCCGCCACGGTCGCCGCCAACCCCGGCTCGGCCCCGGCGCAGGGCCTGACGATCACCGGCGGCACCCTGCACCAGACGACCCTGCCCGGTGCCACCCGCACGGTCGCGGTGCCCATGAGCGCACCCATTCACCCGACGGTGGTCGTGATCACCGTATTGCTCGCGCTCGGCGGCGCCCTGATCGCCGGAGCATTCGGCGCATGGCGCGCGACCCGTCTCAGCCCGGTCCGGGCCCTGTCCCAGCTCGGCTGACCGTACCCGAAGGAGAACGTCGATGTACACCCTGCACGCCATCACCAAGCAGTACCGGACCAGCAGCAGCACGGTTACCGCCCTCGACGGAATCGACCTCGAAGTCGCGAACGGCGAGTTCCTCGCCATCCAGGGCCGCACCGGCAGCGGCAAGACCACGCTGCTGCAGATTCTCGGTGCCATGGACCGGCCGACCTCCGGCCAGGTCCGGCTCGCCGGGCAGGATCTCGGCGCGCTCTCGGCGCATGAGCTCACCGAACTGCGAGCGGCCTCGATCGCTTTCGTCTTCCAGACGTTCAACCTGATACCCACGCTGACCGCCGTCGAGAACGTCGAGTCCGCCCTGGTACCGCTGGCCTCGCTTGGTCCGGGACGCTGGGCCACCGCAGCGGACGCGCTCGCCGCCGTGGGACTGGCGGACCGGGCCCACCACCTACCCTCCCAGCTGTCCGGCGGCCAGCAGCAGCGAGTCGGCATCGCCCGCGCGCTGGTGAAGCAGCCGCGCGTGCTGCTCGCCGACGAACCGACAGGCAACCTCGATACCGACACGCGCGACGAGATCATTGGCCTGCTCGAAAGGCTCTGGCGCGAGCGCAGCCTCACCCTGGTGCTGGTCACCCACGACCAGGCGATCGCCGACCGGGCGCAGCGCGTGATCTCGATGAGCGGCGGCCGGCTGTGACGAGGCGCCGGTTCAGGCTCTCCTACCTGCGCGCCGAGCTGCGCCTGCGGACCCGGCACGCCGTTCTCACCGCGCTCGGGCTGGCCGTCGGCGTGGGCCTGGTCATCACGGTGACCGCAACGGCCGCCGGAGTCGGCGCCGCGCAAGCCACGGTTCTGCACGCGCTGTACGGGATCGGCACCGACCTGACGGTCACCGTCTCCCCGCCGGCTGATCCCGGTGGCGCCGGCGGGACCGCCGCGGGCCGCACCCTGCTAACCGGTGACCTCGGGCTGCTGAGCGCGTCGGAGACATCAGCCATTTCCCGCCTGGATGGCGTTACCAAGACCGCCGGCGGCTTGCTGCTCACCGAACTGAAACCCGCCGCGGTCCCGGTCACGGTGACCATCGACGGCCTAGACCTGTCCAATCCCGGCCTGGGCCCGTTCACGTCAGGGACCATCATCGCGGGCCACGGATTCGTCGCCAGCGACGCAGCGACGAGCGTCGCGGTCGTCGACTCGCGCTACGCCTCCGCTAACAAGATCTCCGTCGGCTCGTCTGTCACCGTGGCTGGCACCGCACTGCGGGTGATCGGCATCATCCGGCAAGCCGGCGGCGGCTCAGACATCTATCTTCCGCTGGACCGCGCCCAGTCCCTCAGCGGCCACCCCGGCCAGGTGAACATCGTCTACGTCGCCACTTCGGGACCGGCCCAGGTTCAGGCCGAGATCACGGGACTGCTGCCATCGGCCACCGTGACCAGCACCGCGAACCTGGCCACCGCAGTCCGCGGCTCAACGGCCGGCGCGGCCAAGCTGGCCGGTGACCTCGGCCGCTGGCTGGCCATCATCGCCATCGCGGCGGCCTGCGCGGTAGCCAGCCTGCTGACCCTGGCTGCCATAGCCCGCCGGACGCGCGAAATCGGCACGCTCAAGGCAATTGGCTGGCCTACCAGCACGATCGTCGGCCAGCTCCTCGGTGAGTCGTTCATCATCGGCGGCTGCGGCGCGCTGGCAGGCCTAGGCCTCGGGTTCGCCGGCATCGCCGTCGTCGACGCCATCGCCCCTGACCTGACCGCCGCCAGCACCCAGACCGGCGGCCCGGCGGCGGTTGCCGTCCGTCTCAGCGCGCACGCCACGACCGCCATCATCTCCTCTGCCGTGCTGCTCGCCATCGGGTGCGCCCTGATAGCCGGCGCCCTCGGTGCGTGGCGAGCCGCCAGACTCCCGCCCGCCGCGGCATTCACCGAGGTCGCCTAGGAGCGAGCCACCGGGAATCGCTGCTACCAGACGGGAAGCCGCTCGGCCAGGTATCCGAGGAGGGCGTCGATCCCGATGCGATCCTGGGCCATCGAGTCACGCTCCCGCACGGTGACGGCCTGGTCCTGCAGGGAGTCGAAGTCGACCGTCACGCAGAACGGCGTGCCGATCTCGTCCTGGCGGCGATACCGGCGGCCGATCGCGCTGGCGTCGTCGAACTCGGTGTTCCACCGCTTGCGGAGCATGGCCGCGACGTCGCGCGCCTTCGGCGACAGGTCGGCGTTGCGGGACAGCGGCAGCACCGCGACCTTGACCGGCGCGAGCCGC
>Ga0126381_100007238_pt1 | contig 12328 bp, 15 predicted proteins | sample PanSoiMetPlot_28_FD_96465 | JGI IMG/M metagenome (GOLD analysis project Ga0126381, IMG submission 96465) | Tropical forest soil microbial communities from Panama - MetaG Plot_28 | ecosystem: Environmental > Terrestrial > Soil > Tropical forest > Bulk soil | place: Panama | collected 2016-02-17
AGGCACTCGAAGCGCCGGAAGAAATCCGTGTTGAGGATGCAGGTCTTCGTGTAGAATTTGAACCCGGCCTTGCGGCGTTGCTGCAGCGGGTCGGAGTCCGACGCCGTCGCGGGGGTCAACGTCGCCTGCACGCGGGCGCCGATCGCCGGCACCGCAAAGGCCGACTTCCCGAAGACGTAGCCGGTGTGCACGTTGCCCGCGGCAGGCGGGTCGGCCGTCGCCGGGGCGCCGCTCGGATTCGCCTGGATGGATACCCCGCCACTCGTCATGGCGACGTTGAATGTGGCCGCGGTGCCGGTGGTGAAGCTGACGATGCCGGCATAGAGCGGCACCGAGCCGCCCGGCTGCGAGACGTACAGGTTGTACCGGCCCGACGGGGCGCTGGCGCCGATGGTGAACTGCACGTCGAAGGCGGCGGCGTTGGTGACGTTCACGGTGGCGGTCTGCTGCGTCGACAAACCCGAGATAGGATCGGCGACTGCCGCCACTACCTTGACCGTCGAGCCGGCGGTGAACCCGACGTCTCCGGCCGGGAGCGACGTGATCGCTGCCGCGGTGACTCCGGCGCCGCTCGCCGGGAGCAGCGACTGGATCGGGAGCAGGTTCGAGCGCTTCCAGCGTATTCCACGCCACCGGCCGATCTCGGCGTTGAAGAGCGCCGTCGTCTCGGCGTACTGATGCGAGAGGACGAACGTCTGATCCTTCGCGATGTCCTGCTCGGTGTACGGGTCGACCACGCCGGCATACATGGAGCCGGCGAAGGTCGGGGCACCGAGCTGGCGGAGCGTCGCCACCAGCATCGAGACGAAATCCGTGCCCGGAACGTCACCGGCGACCAGCGCGGAGCGCGAGGCGCGGTTGTTCGGGAAGACGACGACACCACCCGCCATCAGCACCTTTTGGATCTCCCGGTCTTGGAGCTCCGCGGAGGCATTCCCGAGCCGATCCTTCGCGGCCTGCAGCGCCGGATGCTTCGTCGTCATGAGCGCGACGTCCGAGAGCGAGCAGACCATGCCCCACTGCTCGAGGACGGCGGTCACCTTGTTGACGATCAGCGCCGTCGAGTCGGGCGTGATGCCCTCGGTGATGGGCGACCCGGGGAGCGGCAGACGCTCGTAGCGCTGCGCGGAGTACGTCTTGCCCTCGCCTTCCGGCATGTTCGGCGTATCGCCGATGTCCTGGAAGACGGTCAGCTTCTCCGCGATCGCGAGCAGCTCGTCCTGTAGCCAGAGCGGCGCGAGATCGTTGACGAGTGTGGTGCTAGTCGATAGCCCCGGGTCGGTGTAACTGTAGGTGCTGCCCGCCATCGCGTGGCCCTCCCTCTACCTCAGAGCGTTGCGCCCTCGAGGATCTTGCGTTTCTCCTCGAGGGATAGGCGGGCGAACTCCTCTTTCGACTGCGGTGCCCGCGGCTGTTTGGTTGGCTCCGGCCCCGCCTTCTGCACGGTGGCGCCCCCTTCGGTGATGGCGGCGGCGGCGTTGGCGGCGCGGCGTTGCTGCTCGGCGGCTTTCTCCGCCTCGCGCTCGGCGAATAGCGTATCCATATACTTCGGATCTTCCATGCGGCGGGCCTTGACGGCCGCGACCGCCTGCTTGCGGGTGATCATCTGGCCGCGTTGCCGGTACTCGCCGCGGAGCCGATCGACCTCCTCGGCCAGCGTCTCGTACTTCGGCACCTCTTGCCGGGCCTGGAGGAGATCGACGACATCCGCCATGCCCTCGAGGCCGTTCAGAATCGGCCCGGCAAGCACCTGGAGGAACGCGGCGAAGATGGGGGCGTGCTGCTGCACCGCCTCCTCCGTCCAGCCACCGCCGAGCGACTGCGCCACGCGCCGCGCCTCGGCGGGAGCCAACCGGACGAGCGGCATGGCCTGCTCGGGCGTCTGCGGCTGCGGCGCCAAGAGCCGAAGCGTCGCGTTGGCGGCGGCGAGCTCCTCCCGGGTGCGGGCGTGCTCCTGGCGGAGCGTGTCGAGTTCGGAGGGGGGTACGGGGCCGGCCGGTGCGGCCGGGACGGGTGTCGGCTCGCCCGGCGCGGCCCCGGTGTCGGGTGTGTCGGGGGCGGGTGCGGTCTGCTCGTCACTCATGGCACAGGACGCTCGCTGGCGATATCGGGCGGGTCGGCCCACCACGGCCGCTCCGGTGGCGGCTCGAGCGGTGTCGTGTTCTCGCGGTCGCGGGCGGCGCGGGCGCGCAACCCTAACAACGCGAGGGTCTGACAGAACGCGGGCCGGAGGAGGTGCTGGAGCTCCTCGACCTGCCCGCGGCACTTCGTAATCTCGTGCGGGTCGGTCAGCTCCTTGTCGAGGAGGTACGCGATCCGGTCGCGGACGTAGCGTTCCATGTGCTCGTGATACGACGTCGTGCGGAGCGCCGCGGTGATCTGCGCCAGCTCGTCGGCGTCGATGGGGATCAGGTCGTCCATCCTTTAGAAAGCCACCCGGCCGCGACGCATCGCGCGGGCCATGGCGAGCCGCCCGGGAGATGCCCCGACGCCGGCGGCCATTGCCGAGCCCATCGGGGTGGATTCGGTGCGCTCCTCGGCGACGGCGGGCAGCGGGCCGCGGGCGGTGGCCCGCGGGAGGGGGTTTTGCACGGGGGCTCCCATGGCACGAGTCGCCCGCGGGCGAGGCGGAGGCGACGGCAGGGGCGGCGGTGCCCCCGCCCGGCCGGCCATGGTCCCGAGCTTCGGCTTACGGCCCCGTGGCGGTGCCGGCGGGGCGACGAGCAGCGATTTGCCGCGGCCGCCGCGTTTGGCCCCGGGCGGCACTAATTGCTTGCGTGCCATCTCGGGGCGTGCCGTCTAGCGCATGTTAGCGACTAGTCAACCCCACCGGCTTTTAGACGAGCTGCGCCAGGGTGACGAATGCCAACCCGAGGGCAACGAGATTGACCCGGGGGATGGGCGCATTGGCGGCGGCGAGGACAAACGACACGAAGCCCCCGCCGATGAGTGCAAGGTGTATTCCCATGCTTCCCCCCGTTACGTCGTCGTCGTGGCCGCCGTCGTGGTGGTCGTCGTGGTGCTCGTGGTGGTGGTGCTCGTGGTGGTTGTCGTCGTCGTCGTGGTCGACGTCGACGGCACGTTGGCCGCCGCCGCGCCACACCCGGCGCTTGCCGGGCCGCACCCGCCGACCTTCGCCGGCCCTCGAGGTTGCGCCGCGACGGCGGTCGTAATGGCGAGCGCCACGAGGCTACGGGCCAGCACACGCATAGAAAACCGTCGTCGAGCAGCTCGAGCACGCCGTGACATTCGCCCGATAGGTGCACGTTGGTTGCAGCATCGACACCACTTGACTCGGCGTCGCCGCCGCGAGTGACATGCTCGAATTCTGCACCTGTGCCCAGTTGGTGCCGTCGCACGAGATCTCGACGACCACCGTCGCGGTGCCCGCCGGGCTCGTCGCTTGCACGACGAGTGCCGGGGCGGCCCGGGCGATGAGCACGTCAGGCGTCGGCCCCGTCGTCGTGAGCGTGCCGCCGAGCTGCCCACTCGGGCACCCTTTGGTTGCGGCCGCGGCGCTCGAGGCGACGAGGAGCACGAGCGGCAGGAGAAACTTCGCCTTGCCGCTGCGGAGCTTCGAGAGCGTCTGCGCCATCGCCGCCTGGCGCTTGGTGCGGGTCGACGCCTGCGAGCCCTCTTTGAGTACCGAGCGCGCATAGCCCGCGGTCGACTTGCCCGCGGCCTTCGCCTTTGCCGAGAACGCGCCCGGCCGTTTAATGGCGCCTTGGATCCACTTCTCTGCCATTCGGAGCCTCCCAACAGAGCTTCCTTTGCAGCGGGTGCAGATCCACCCGAGGGCGACTATCACGCGACCACGAGCCACCACCCGCCTGACCAACGAGTCGATAGCCCGCCGCCCGCAAGCTCGTCCCGGGCTCAGAATCGAGGATGTAGGTCACGCAGCGCCGGTAGCCGAGGGCGAACGCCGCCCGCCGCGCCGCTCCGTAGAGAAACGAGCAGGCATTCGGCGTCCCATCGCTTGCGAGTCGCGTAATCTCGACGGTCCAGCCATCGTCGAGCCGACGCGCAACGGGTCGACCGACCACGGCCACCCCGACAACCTTGTCACCGACGACTGCGGCAAGGCAGAACCGACACCCTCGGGTCGCGCCATGGTGGCGGTGGAAACGCTCGATGTAGGCGTTCGCCTCACGCAGCGTAATCGGAATATGGATCATCGCGGGAGCCGCGGGAGGCGGCGGAAGAGATCGGCGACGTTGCCCGTCGTGCCGACGCGGCCCTGCCCGAGCGGGGCAGGGGGCCGGAGCCCAAGCATCGCCTTCGCCTTGTTGCGGGCGCCGGAGTGGGGCTTGAAGAGCGGCGTCCCGGGAATCTGCTGCGGTGTCGGCCCGATCCGCCGGCCGAGGGTGTTGATACCCCGGTTCGGCGTGGCTCCCGCAAAGGGTGGCGGGCCACCGATGGCGCCGACGGGTGGCGGCATCGGCTGCGTCGGGTAGCTCGGCGGGATCGGAGCCCCGGGACCACCCCCCGGCGGCGGTCCCATGGGCGGCAGGCCACCACCACCCGGCGGCGGCCCTGGAGGCAGCGGGCCTCCCGGGCCCATGGGAGGCAACCCACCGGGCAGGCCCCCAGGAGGCGCCCCGGGCGGCATGCCACCACCCGGCCCGGCAAGGGTCGCCATGGCCTGCTGCATGCGCTGCACCTCGTTGGCGACCTCGAACCCGATGTGGTCCTGGACATGCTTCTGCATGAGCGTGTGGGCATCGTCAGTGAGGTCGCCGCGGTCGAGCACATGCTGGTGCCCCTGCACGTGCTCGATGTGGTTGTCGGCAGGCGAGACCTGCACCTCGGCAGCCCGGTTGACGCGCGCGAGCGCGTTCTCGTAGCGCCAGTCCTGCGGTTCTTTCGGGCCCGTCGACTTGAATACCCGGTCACTGTTCGGGAGCCCCAAGCCGAGCGACCAGTACTGCTCGAGGATGTAGCGCCAGTCGACGGTGATGTTCTGGGTGGCGAGCTGATCGGGAGGTACCTGGACGAGGAGTGCGATGCCCTGCACCATCTGCTGCGCCCGCACTTGCTGATTCAGTGCCGACGTCGTCCCTAACCATTCCCATTCGTATTCGCCGACGAGATCGGCCACCGTCACGGGATGCTCGAGGAGCTCGACGCCATCCTGCCCAGCCACCTTCAAGATGATGTCCCGGTCGAGGCACTGCTGCGCCAGGATGTCGGAGCGCTCGAGCAGCGGCACCATGACGTCGTCCTCGAGGTTCTCGATCACGGCGCGAATGTCGACCGCGCTATCGGCGAGCTGCGCCGCCAGTCCGCTGGCGCCACCCGCCCCGGCGCCTGCTGCCGGCGCCTGCCCCGGCACGATCGGTCTGGCAGGAGTCGGTGCCACCAGGTTGTCACCGATCCCGAGGTACCCTTGCACGGCGTCGAACCCGGCTTGCGCGGCCCCCGTCGGCGGCGTGGTGAATTGCACGCCCTGCGGGTTCGCGAGCCACTTGGCGCCCGGGGTCATGCGGAGCGATGTCGGATCCTGCACCGCACCGATATCGACGACGGCTATGGGGTTGGTCGCCCAGACGAACGCGTCGGACGACTGGTTCCCGAGATCGTTCACGAAATACTGGATGTAATCGAAGATCTCCGGCAGCCCTCGACCGTAGAACTCCTCGGCGATCTCGACGAACTTGCCGCAGAGCCATTGCGAGCCCCCGTGGAAGAACGGGCGGCGCTGCACCCGGAGCGGCACCGTGTCGGCCCCGAGGGTCACCAAGTAACGCTCCGGCCCATTGCCCTCCAGATCTGCAACCCAAGAACATTCGGTGATGTCGAGCGGCCGGAGGCCCGCCGGCAGATTCTGATCCAGCGGCGCGGTGAATCCCTTGTCCGCGAGCCTGATGGACAGCGCGTCGTACTTCCGGCCGCCGCTGTAGGACGACCCGCGGCTGGCTGTCGCCTGCTCGTAGAGCTCGAGCAGCTCGGGCAGGTTCTCGTAGACGTTGGTGGACTTCCGGTTGCCGGGATCGAGTGGCGTGCTCGCGAGCGCCCGCACATGCGCCCGGGTGACGCAGCGATCCTCGAACGCGAGCGTGGCGCTATCGACGCTCGACGCCGTGACGGGCCAGACGTAGAACGCGAACAGATCGACCGGCTCGAACGTCGGGCCGAGAAAATCCGCCACCTTGTCGACGATCTGCTTCGTCTTTCCGGTTGGCGCGCCGTCCTCGTCGAGCACGTCTTGGAGCGCCGGTTGCTCGTGCTCGATGCAGCGCCAGACGTTGCGGACGGGTGAGGTGCCGTACATGACGAGCTGCCGCAGAAAGGGCAGCGCATGGCGCCGCAGCCGCATGTAGCGGCGCATCCAATACTTCTGCAGCGCCACCTTCGCCGGCACGCGCTTCTCAAAGTCTTCGGCGAGCGCGCGGCAAGCGAACCAGTCGTTGTCAGGGAAGAGGTCGCGCTTTAATCGCGTCACCCACTGCTCGATCCACCGCCGGCCGATGGGGAAGTACGTGTTTGTCCTACCCCGGTAGCCCTGCACGTCGTGCCGGAGGCTCCAGATGCGGTAGTAGCGGAGCCAGCGGTCCCGCAAGACCATGCGCTCGTTCCGCACGAGCGAGATGAGCGGCGACAGCTCCTGGCGGATGCGGGCCTGGATCTCCGGGTCGACGGCGAGGTTCGTCGGCGGCTCGCCACGAGCGGGTGACAGCGTGTCGGTGCGTTGCTCCGCTGCCCCGCGTGCCATCTCGGGGCGTGCCGTCTACACCACGCGGGGCGGCGTGGCTAGCCGCTCCCATTCGAGCCGGAGCGGCCGCGGGCGGCGGGGCCGGCGCGGCCGGGCGCGGAGATACACCCAGGCCCGGTAGCAGGCCCGCGAGCATGTCGGCGTCACCGAGCGCGCCGACGACGGCACGCGCCAGAAGACATCGCGGCATTCTGGATTCGCACAGACGAGTCGTACCTGCAGGCCGGGCCGCCTACCACCCACGACGTCACCAGGCGCAATCGGCCCGCGCGATCTTCTGCAGCTTCTGCATCCAGTCGGCGGTCGCGCCTTGCAGGTTGTCGTGTAGGTAGTCTAACGCATCGACAGCATCCTTGTATGGGTGCGTATTCAGCGGCTTTCCGGTCTTCGGGTGGCACGCAAAGCCGCCGGCGAGCGCGCTATGCAGGATGGGGCAGCGTGGCGACAATAAGAGCGCCGGCGACGGCTCGGACTCGCCCGGCACGAGCACGCGCCGCAGCATGCGTTGCCGCAAACCCTCGAAGCGCCGGCCGCGGTTCGAGAATGTCTGCAGCATGATGCCCGCCTTCAAGAGCTCGCGGCGGATGCTTCCCAGTTCCATCTCGTGCAGTGCTTCCGGGTCGCCGGCATCGAAGCACGGACCCGTCGAGCCCAGCAGGTCGAGCGTCATGGCTTTTGTGGCTTCGATCTGTGCGGTGAGGCTCGCGTGTTCCATCACCAGCTCGCCGACGACAAGGAGCCGGCCCCAGGCATCGACCTGTGCGAAGACGGTGACGGGGCAGACCTGGCCAAAATCCCACCCCCGGAGCATGCGAGCCGACGGGTTGACGGGGATCTCGCGCCGCATGAGTGCCGGCACGTATTCCGGGAGCACCGGATCGCCGCCGCCCAGATCCCAGCAGATCTCGAACTCGCGCTGCCAGCCGCGGGGCGGCATGCCCCGCATGGCTTCCCGCTTCCACTGCGGGTCCCGCTTCTGCGGGTCGGCGGTGTAATGGACCTCGACGACGTGGACGCCGTTACGCGGGCAGTCCCATTCCGTGACACCGTGGAGCGGCTGCCCCGCTTTGGTGCGCGGGTCGGGCCGCTCGGCGAGGCTACTGGAGGAGAGAAACGGCACTCAGGCGGTCGGCTCCTCAGGCGCCGGTGGCCCGACGGGCAGCTCCGGCTCCTTCTCCTCCTCCTCCTCGTCGTCGGGTGGCAGATGCTCCTCCTCGTCCTCGGGGCGGCGAATGGTTCCCATGGGCTAGTGCCTCCTTGGGCGCCGTGCACATCGCTTACAACAGCGTGCGCCGTCGGCGCGGATAAATTCAGTTTCGGGCGTCAGTCGGTGGCCGCGGCGGCAATGTGTCCGCGCGGCTTTGATGGCGGCCTTTCCCCGCAAGATATTCAGCCGATGCGGCACAGGCTCGAGATGCTCAGGATTCACACACCCGGGGTTCCGACAGAGGTGGTCAATCACGCGACCCATGGGAATCGGACCGCGCAATGCCTCGTAGACAATGCGGTGCACGTAGCGATTCCGGCCATTCTCCCGCATGACGGCATAGCCAGCCGGCGTCTTCGCGCCGTGCCATTGCCAGCAATCCGATGAGGGCACGATGCGCGCCCACATCGCCTGCCGTGTCACGCTACCTCCGTCGCTGAATGCATGAGCGCCGCGGAGAATTTCAGCGCATAGCCTTGAATCTGTGAGGCACAATCCAGGCCATTCACGATCTTGCGCGCGTTGAAATAATCCGTCGTATCCTCGGGCGGCTTGGTGTCGGTGATGTACTTCGGGAGCCCGACGCCGGTGAAATCGCCGTCATACATGCCGCCGAAGATGATCTGGGTGGCGAGCTGCAGATCGAGCGCAAGGTCGGCGTTCTTGACCAGCGCGCCGTTCAGCTTCAGCTTCGCATCCTGCCTCTTGTAGTTGTCGTACCACGTGAGCTGCACGAAGCCGCGGCCGTAGTAGACCTGATTGTACGGCCCATCGGGCACGCCGTACGGCTTTCCCTTTCCCTTGCCGTACTCCGCGATCGGCTGCATCGTCTGCGCCGTCTCGTGGAACGTGGTAGCGAGGATGTACGCGAGGTGGCGATCGTCACACCCGATCTGCTCGCTGTAGTCGAGGAGCGCCGTCATGCCGTCGACCTGGCTCTGCTTCATGGAGCCGGAGAAGAGAGACGACCGGACGGCATCGAAGAAGTATTTGCGCTGAATCACGGCTCACCTCCGTTGCGGCCCTGCCACCACTGAACGAGCGAGTACGCGATGCCGACGATGACGAGCACCGCGACGGCGCACCCGACCCACTGACCCAGCGTCATGGCGGCGCCTTCCCGGGCTTGGGATACGAGTCTTTCTGGAGCTCGACGAGCTGCGTCGCATCCTGCTCGATCTTCGCCACCAGCGGCTCGATCTTGGCGAGTGACTGAGTCTGTGCCTGCATGGCAGCCGTGTTCGCTTCCATCCGCGTCGTGATCGCATCCATGTTGTGCTGGAACCTAGTCAACAGAAACCATAACAACACACCGGCGACCACCACTGGAAAGCCGACCTGCACGATGGCACGCGACGCGATATCGACCCACGTGCCGGGCGGCGGGGGCGTCGTCATGGGAGCCCGAGGCAGTAGACCGTCGTCGTGACGACGAGGGCGGAGTCCTGATGGAACCGGCTCGTTGCCGCCGCCCGGGCGAGCCATCCCGTCGCGGTCGGCCCGGACTCCTGCAGATGCTGCGTCTTCGAGTCGTCGGGGTCGGTCGCGTCGACCCGGGCGCCGCCGCCAATGACCTCCTCTGTCGACAGGCACTCCGCCACGGCAACGACGGGGGCACCGACGGCAGGCCGGAGCACCGTCGTCGTGACGCTCCGCGGTGTCACCGTGACGCCGGCCGCCGAGCCGGTCGGCCCCGTCGGCCCGGGAAGCCCAGGCGGCCCGGGCGGACCACTGACGCCCTGGAGTCCCATCGGGCCCATCGGACCCCGGGGGCCGATAGGACCCCCGGCACCCGCAGGCCCGAGGGGTCCGGCGGGCCCGGGGGAGCCTGGCACGCCGGGAGGACCTGCGGGGCCGGGAGGACTCTTGCAGATGATGTGGCAGGCCGCCCGCCGCGACGGCACGAGGGCCCGCGGCGCGGTGGCACTGGCGAGCACGAGCGGCATCATCAGAACGACCATCCGAGCCCCACGGTCGGGACGACGCCGGCGGGCCGCACACCACTCGAGCGGTTCAGCGGCACGACGCCGTTGGCAAAGAGCACGAGGCCGGGCCGGAGAACGCCGCGTAACCCGAAGGAAAAGTTGAACTGATCGAGCCGGCCGGTCCAGCCGACGCCGAGCAGCGGGTCGGCCGCGATCCCTCCTTGCGGCGTCAACACGAGCACGTCGGTATCCCCAGGCGCAAAGCCATTCGCGAGCTGCGACTGCCCGAGGAACTCGACGATGGCGGCGAGCCGCCGCGGCCAGACGACGGCGGACGCAGAAAGACCATATAAAACCTGGGACTGCGCCGCGTGGTTGACGTTCATGTGGAGTGCGGCATGCGCGTCGAGCTCCGCCCGCTTCCCCCAGAGCGGCAGCGAGAGGTCGATGCCGGGCGTCACCCAGTACGACCCGGTGCCGTGGAGCTCAAACGGATCGCCGGTCGGGAACTGCGCCTCCAGGGTGGCGGCCGCACGCCACGGAGCCGGCATCGGGAGCCTCTGCTTGACGCGGACGACGAGGTCACCCACCCCGGTCGAGTGGACGGGGGAGATGGTGCCGCCCACCACCGGAGCACCCCGGACGGGATGGAAGGCACCGCCGGCCGGAGACGTCGCCTGGACGACCCGGGCACGCACCGCGCAGTCGAGTCCGCTCGAGACCACCGGCACCACGACAGACGCATCGAAGGAGTCGGTGAACCCATGCGACACCGCCACCGCCGTCGCCCAGAGATGGAGGTCGAGCGCGTAGCGGAGCCGGAGGCCGATAGCGGCCGGTGCCATCGGGTTCCCCGTCGGGGTGCGTTTGACGAGCACGGGGGCGAACGTCCCGAGCTCGTTGAATGGCTGGCCAAAGAGCGACCCCTGCGCCAACGACCGCTGCGTCACCACGTTGGTGTTCGTCACCCCCGCCCCGAGGGTCGCGGCGTGGTCGAGAAAGACCGGCCCGAGGGCCGCCATCGTCGAGTCGATCGGCGCGGTGCCGGCGAGTGCCGCACTCGAGGCCGAGGTCAGCGACGGGGCGGTGACCAGAGTGGAAACATGGCTCGAGAAGGTGGTGAATGCCGGCGCCGGCCGGAGCCCGACCCGCTCCTGCGCATCGCCGAGCACCCCCTCGAGCGAGCGCGCCACCGCCACCCGACCGAGGGCCAGTGCCCCGGCGACGACGAACCACCGGCCGGGAGAGGTTGGGCGGGCCGGCGCCGTGCGGCGGGTACCGTCGGGGGCGACGGCTTTGGGTTGAGACACGTCCGGCGTCGAGCCCGCCCGGCTCATGGCGGGGTTGCCGTCTACCACACTCCCGGTCTTAACCAAGCCGGGCTAGGACCCGGGACAGAATCTGCTAGACGCTCCGCACATGACGACGAAACACGACACCCAGGCCGCCTCCGCCTCCTTGGAGGATCCGGTCGCCAAGCCAACCATCACCGTCGACGACGCCGCCCGCGACGTCCTCTCGGCCCTCCACCACATCGGCCCCCAACGCCTTGCCCACGGCTACGGCTGCCCCTCCGAACACGCCGGCCCGTGCACCTGCGGCACCGCCGACCTCCTTACCGCCGGCACGGCGCTCGAGGAGGCCCTTTCGGCCCCTCCCGCCCACTAATCCAACCCGTTTGCCTACTTTTCGGGTTTCGGAGCCCGGAAAAGTAGGAAAAACGGCTCTGTAGGGGCATCCGCGGGCCCCAAACCCCCGGAATCGTGCTAAAAGCCCCTCCAACCATGCGAAAACGCTCCTTCGAGGCGCTCAAAGCCCGCGATAGGGGCCGCAAAGCCCTCGAACGGCCCCCCGGGGGCGCTCTCGACACGCTCGACATAGCCCAACGGCTCCGCGAGCTGCATGCCCGGATCGTCGGCCCCACCTCGAGCCGCCCATACTGGTCGGTTTTCGCCCTCACGGGCCGATTTCTCGGCGCCGGAAAGACGCCCGGCCGTGCGGTCGCCGCCGCCACCGGGCGCACCTATCTTGACCGACGCCCCTCGCAAGGTGCATAGACCCCTCGGCGGTAGGGTGAGCAGACCGCGAACAGACCGACGCGGGCAATGCCCCGACGAGGGCTCATGTGGAGGAGTGGACTCGCTCACATGCCCCTTTGGGAGTGGGCGCCCCGGCACCGATTGAGGGCCGCGGATGCGCCCAGGCGTGCCCCACCCGGCGCGGCTTGACCCCGCACGGACTCAGGCGACCCCGCACGCCAACCCCTCGTCGTTACCGCTCGGGCGGCATACAACCCACGCGGGTAAGAGGGGGGGCAGGGGGGGAGATTCCGACCAAGCTCGGCCGAGCCCAAGTCCGGCAAGAGACCCGAGCGACCAGCGGGAGCCGGCACCCGAGGTAGCTGCGCAGCTTTCTACCAGAACCCGGGATCCACGCCCGGCCTGCAGGGGATGGCCGCTCCCTCCGGTCGCTCGCCCCCGG
>Ga0126381_100007239_pt1 | contig 12328 bp, 7 predicted proteins | sample PanSoiMetPlot_28_FD_96465 | JGI IMG/M metagenome (GOLD analysis project Ga0126381, IMG submission 96465) | Tropical forest soil microbial communities from Panama - MetaG Plot_28 | ecosystem: Environmental > Terrestrial > Soil > Tropical forest > Bulk soil | place: Panama | collected 2016-02-17
CTGGCCAATTGCGCATCGCGGTTCTGCTCCACCACGTACACGCGATCGTGCGACGCCACAAAGTCGTGAATCTCGTGCGCAAACGGATACGCGCGAATGCGCATGTAATCCACGTCCTTACCGAGTTCCTTCTTGATCTGGTCCATGCTTTCGCGTAGCGCGAAGTCCGTTGTGCCGAACGCCAGGAAACCAACGCGCGAACTGCCGTTTTTCACCGCAACCGGCGTCGGAACCAGTTTGCGCGCATTTTCGAACTTCCGCGCCAGCCGATCCATCACCGCCTGGTACTCATCCGGCTTCTCCGTGTATCCCGCCGCGTCGTTGTGCCCCGAACCGCGCGTGAAGTACGCCGCCTTCGGATGCATCGTGCCCGGCAGTGTGCGCCATCCGACGCCGTCCCCGTCCACGTCCTTGTACCGCGCGAATCCGCCAAGCCGGTCGAGCTCTTCCTTGGTCAGCACCTTGCCGCGATCCAGAGGCTTCTCAGGATACTGGAACGGCTCCGACATCCAGTTGTTCATGCCGAGATCGAGATCGGTGAGCACGAACACCGGCGTCTGCAGCCGCTCGGCGAGGTCAAATGCCGCATAGCCGAATTCGAAGCACTCCTTTACCGAGGCCGGAAGCAGAATCACATGCTTTGTGTCGCCGTGCGACAGGAACGCCGTCGACAGCAGATCCGACTGCTGCGTACGCGTCGGCATGCCCGTCGACGGACCGCTGCGCTGCACGTCGAAGATCACACCCGGAATCTCTGCATAGTATCCAAGACCGGCGAACTCGCCCATCAGCGAGATGCCCGGGCCCGAGGTTGACGTCATCGACCGCGCGCCGGCCCAGCCTGCGCCCAGCACCATGCCGATTGCAGCCAGTTCATCTTCCGCCTGCACCACTGCGAACGTCGCCTTGCCCTCCGGCGTCACTCGAAACTTCTTCAGCAGGTCCGTGGTCGCCTCGATCAGCGATGTCGACGGTGTAATCGGATACCACGCCACCACCGTTACGCCCGCAAACACCGCGCCCATGCCGCAAGCCGCGTTGCCGTCGACGATGATCTTGCCTGCCGTCTGGTTCATCCGCTCGATCACGAACGGATCCAGCTTCACCAGTTTCTGCACCGCATAATCGAAGCCCGCCTTCACCGCGCCGAAGTTCAGATCAAACACCTTCTGCTTCTTCGCAAACTGCTTCTTGACGGCCTGCTCCACCACCGCCAGGTCGATCGAGAGCAACTGCGCCACGACGCCCACGTACACCATGTTCTTCACGAGCTTGCGCAGCTTGGCTTCCGGGCAGATCGATGCAGTGATCTTGTCAAAGGGAACCGGATAGCAGACGATGTCGTCGCGATACTGCTTCAGGTTCAAATTCTCTTCGTAAATTGCGACGCCGCCGGCCGGCAGTGCAATCGCGTCGCTCTTTGCGGTCTCGGGATTCAAAGCCACCAGAAACTCGGCATCGCGCGTCCGGGCTACGTACCCGTCCTTACTCGCACGAATTGTGTACCAGGTGGGAAGTCCGGCGATATTCGAGGGAAACAGGTTTTTCCCGCTTACGGGAACCCCCATTCCAAAGATGCTCTTCAGCAGCACGCTATTGGCGGATTGCGAGCCGGACCCGTTCACCGTTGCTACGTTGATGCTGAAATTATTGACCACGCGCTTCTGCGTGCCTACCGCGCCCTGTTCTTGACCCAGGGCTAGGTCTCCTGTCGCCATTTGGCGGGATTCCCTTCAGGTGAAGTTCCGCGCGCACAAGGTCATCCACTCTCAAAGACCGTCAGAGATCGTCGCAACCTTTTGGGTTGCATTCACCACCGGACTTTGGCTCGGAGTCGGGGGTTCCTGAAAACGCGACGGAAAGCGAAAAACAACTTCGCTCACTTGTGATTATAGTCACTTGGAAGATCACGCGTACCGCTTCGAGACACTTCAGTTTGTGCCGTAAGTACCTTCTGCAGCAATGTTTGTTCATCCAAATGAAACCGGCGGTTGTGTTCAGTGATCCAACCCACATTTTGGAATCCGCTCGAACCGTAGCCTAAATCTAGCTTTTGAAAAGGACGCGGCTCGAGTTTTAAAAGGGCACGACTTTAGTCGTGCCGCAAAAAGTATACAAACGGCGGGCTTTAGCCCCTGAGGATGTCTAGAGAGACCGCTTCAGTTTGTGTGGCCAACCAACAGCGCTACCCTGATATTTTTGTCTGCGCCAGCGCCACGCGCTCTGAGTCGCGATTCCATCTCATCAGCAGGGTCGTTGCGATCACGATGAGCGATAGTGTCAGCCCAATCCACATCCCGTAGATGCCCCACTTGAGCAAGAAGCATAGAGAGAATCCCAGCGGCAGCCCCATCCCCCAATAACCCACCAGGTTCGCCACCATGGGCACGCGTGTCTCACCCAACCCGCGCAGAGCTCCCGTCGATACCGTCTGTATCCCATCGAAGATCTGAAACGCCGCCGCAATCGAAAACAGCGTCGGCCCCAGCGCCAGCACCTGCGGATCGCGCGTATAGAGCTGGATCAGCGGCCGAGGTGCAACGAGGAACACAATTCCGGCGCACACCATGAACCCCGTGCCCAGCGCCAGCGCCAACCACCCCGCCCTTCGCGCACGCCCCAGATCACCCGCGCCGACCGCATGTCCCACGCTCACCGCTGCAGCAGCCGAAACTCCCAGCGGCACCATGTACGAGACGCTCGCGTAGTTCAGCGCGATGGTGTGTGTAGCCAGCGCCACCGGGGTGAGATAGCCGGCGGAAAAGGTGCTCAGGTTCCACGCGCCCACCTCCAACACAATCTGCCCGGCAGCGGGCGCGCCCAGCCGCACCAGCTTGCGCAGCCGCTCTAGCTGCGGTCCCGCCCAATGCGCAAACAGCGGATGCCCGCGCTTCCGCTCGTACCTCCACGCAAACGCCAGCATCGCCACCGCCATGCTCACACGCGCAATGACCGTCGAAATTGCCGATCCGTTCACACCAAGCGCCGGAAAACCGAGCTTCCCGTAGATCAGGACCCAATCCCCTGCCCAGTTCAGCAGGTTCGCCAGCACGTACGTCAACGTGATCACCCGCACCTGGCCCACACCCTGCAGATAACGGCGCGTTCCGCCGTACAGCAACAGCGGCAGCGTGCCCCAGTTCAAAATGCGCAGGTACCCACCGGAAAGACTCGCCACCTCGGAAATCACACCGAATCGTGGGAAGCCGAAGCTCAGAGCCGCTATCAGGATCATCAACGGCGGTGTCACAATGCACGCCAGATATACACCCTGCGCCAGCCACCGGTGGCACTCATCGTGGTCGCGCCGCCCATATGCTTGCGATACCAAGGTGTCCAACCCCAGCAGCAACCCGATCCCGAATAGACACGGTGTGTAGTAGACGGCGTTTCCCAGCGCAACCGCTCCGATCGCCGCCGGCCCCAGCCTCCCCACCATGATGTTGTCGACAACGCCCTGCGCCATCCACCCCAGCTCACTCAACACCACCGGCACCGCGAGCGACACCATCGCCGCAAGCTCGCTCCTCCATTTGCCGCGCGGGTGACCCATCTTCCTAATGTATAGGCAGGCGTGCGCGATATCTGCTCTCCGGTCTCTGATCTCTCCTGCTCGGCATCTGATCACATTTCCATCGCAAACCGAATTCTGTGTTCTAGGATGGTTCGATCTGGTTTTTCGAAAGCTCGCACTGTACTGGTAAGGAGAGATTCATGAAAACCTGCTCGGTGATTCTCTGCGTCGTTTTTGCCGCCACCCTTTCTGCTGCGCAATCGCATGAAGCCGTGATTGAGCTTCGACACGTTGACGTTACCAACGTCGACGCTTCCGTCAATCCCTGCGACAACTTCTATCAGTACGTCTGCGGAAAAATGAATGCTGCGAGCCCGATTCCGCCGGATGAGATCTTCTGGGGTGTCGGCGGCGAATTGCACAAATGGAACGACCAGGTCCTGCGCGCCATCCTCGAGAAAAATCAGACCCCCGCCGCGTCAAGAACACCAAATGAACAGAAGATTGGTGACTTCTACGCAAGTTGCGTCGACCAGGCGACCGGCAAGAAGGACGACCTGGTTGCGATTCAGCCGCTGCTGGAACGCATCGACGCCATCCACGACAAGCGCGACATCGCCACGGTCCTTGCCGCTATTCACAGTTCTTTCGGCAGGACGTGGGCCGGCAACGACAACCAGACCGCAGTGGCGCTCTTCGGCTATGGTCCCCAGGCCGACTACAACAACGTCGATCGCGTCGTCGGAGGTCTCGATCAAGGCGGTCTTGGCTTGCCAAGCCGCGATTTCTACTTGAAATCGGATGAAGAGTCAAAGAAGATCCGCGACGACTACACGAAGCTCATTAAGGCGCTGCTCACACTAAGTGGCGTCGCCGATGCGGAAGCAGCAAGGAATGCCGGCGACATCCTGCAAATCGAAACCGCTATGGCCGCCGCACAAATGGATAACATCACGCGACGCGATCCCAACAAGGTCAACAATCGCTACACCCTCGGCCAGGTCAAGGCGCTCGTCCCCAACTTCGATTGGAACGCATACCTCGCGGCGCTCGGCGCGCCCTCCGTTCCGCTTTACGAGGTCAGCGCACCCGAATTCTTCCGTTCGCTCAACAAGCAACTGGCACAGGTCGACCTTCCCGCGTGGAAGGTTTACCTGCGTTTTCACCTTCTCCTCGGCGCTTCTAACACGCTTGGTGATCAGTGGCGTGATGCCGGCTTTGCCTTCTTTCGCGAACTGACTGGCGCGCAGGAGCAGCCTCCGAGGTGGCGCCGCTGCTCAGGTTCAGTCGATCGATACCTTGGCGAAGCACTCGGTCAGGTGTACGTCGCCCAAGTGTTCCCGCCGGAAAGCAAAGACCGCGCGAAGAAGTTGGTCAAGGACATTGAAGCCGCCATGGGCCGCGACATCGATACGATCACCTGGATGGAGCCCACCACAAAACGCGAGGCACACCTCAAGCTCGCCGCCATCATCGACAAGATCGGCTATCCCGACAAGTGGATTGATTACTCCTCGCTTTCGATCGCGCGTGACAGCTACACCGCCAACGTTCAACGGGCCACCGCATTCGAGCTCAAGCGCCAGCTGGCATTCATTGGGCATCCTCTCGATCGCACCCAATGGCAAATGACGCCTCCAACAGTCGATGCCTATGAAGACGCGCAGACCAACACCATCAACTTCCCCGCAGGCATACTGCAACCGGTCTACTTCGACCCGACCCGGGACGACGTCATCAACTACGGCGCCGAAGGCGCAGTTGTTGGCCACGAACTTACGCACGACTTCGACGACCAGGGTCGCAAGTTCGACGTGAAAGGCAATCTGCGTGACTGGTGGACGCCTCAGGACGCAAAGGAATTCGAACAGCGCGGTGACTGCATCGCAAAGGAGTACACGGGCCCTGTTCCCGGCATCGATGGAGTGCAGCAAAACGGAAAGCTGACCCTGGGAGAAGATACCGCCGACAACGGCGGACTTTATCTTGCCCTTTCAGCATTGAGCAAGGATCTCGAAGAGCAAGGCAAGACGCTCGACGACAAGGACCCGAACGGACTTACGAATCTCCAGCGCTTCTTCATCGCCTACGGCACCGCATGGTGCGATCAGGTGCGTCCCGAAGCTGCGAAAACACTCATCATGACCAATCCACACTCCGTCCCGTGGCTTCGCGTCAACAATGTTGTCGGCAACATGCCGGAATTCGAAAAGGCCTTCAGCTGCAGAACCGGCCAGCCCGAAGTTCACGCCACCCGCTGCCGCGTTTGGTGACGTGGAGCTCTGCTGCCGTCCCTCAAAGACCGGGTGTTTTTTTCCTGCCGCGGCTCGCCCGTTCCTGCGGATTCATCCGCTCGTCGCCGGCCAGAAGATCTTTGACCTCTAATTGCGGCTGCATTACTGCAAACTTCTCGTGTCCCACCCTCTGTGTTGCAATGTGAACCCATTCGTGGGCAATCACGGTTGCAATCGCCTCGGCCATCACTGTATACCGCCTCTCGCGCGACATCCCCAGTGCTAATGGCCGCAGCATCTCCACCAGACGAGCACAGTCTACGTACACGAACGGCTGAATCTCTCCGTCAACCTTCTTTACCCATCCCAGCGTACCCGCTACAATCGTGCGCGACCCGGGCAGCAGCGTACAATCGCCGACGAGATGTACAACAATGAACTCCTCCACACTCACGCCCACCTCCACATCGCGTCCGCGGATCACGTCGAGCTCTCCAGAGATCTCACGAACTGTGGCCTCCAGTCGGGCCTGACTTCTGTGTAGCTGATTCACGAGTGCTGTCCACTGGTCATCCGCCATCGCGTGATCGCTGATGATCACCATCGTGGTGTGGCTCGTGTGCGGCATCGGACTCTCCGCCGAAGCATTGCTGGCCAACAGTAACATGGCGCTCAGAGCCAATATCACCGGCGATAAAGCAACGACAATACGAGACGACAACAACCGAAACTGAAAGGAAACAGTCATAGCCTCACCTGCGTCGATAGTCGCCGCCATTGAAACGGCCGGCTATCCGTTTCTTGCGAAGAATTGTGTTTGTCCGAAAGAAGAGAGGCGCGCTGAGATCTAGTGGTCTCGCCAGATGCGCTTTGTCGAGATGTGGGGAAGATCATCTCTCATGTTGCAAGTTTGAATTCATTTGGAATATCTGTCCAATAGATTGCTAAGATGGATTTCATCTGTATCGGAGATATGAGATGGAAGTCCGCCAGCTACAGATATTTCGAGTCCTCGCGGAAGAGCTGAATTTCACCCGCACAGCCGAGCGGGTGCACACCGTTCAGTCGAACGTTACTACGCAGATCAAAGCGCTTGAAGATGAACTCGGGCAGCCGCTGTTCGACCGGCTCGGCCGCCGCGTCGCCCTCACCGACGCCGGCCGCCGATTCCTGCCATTCGCTGTGCAAGCCCTTGTCGCGATGGAACAAGGTGAGCGCGCGATTCGCAACGGATCCGAACCGAGTGGCCCACTCCTCATCAGTGCGCCCGAAAGCATCCTCACCTATCGCATGCCCCCGGTGCTGCGCAGCTTTCGGCGTAAATTCCCGAATGTGGAAGTGAGTTTTCGCCCTCATCTCGATATGACTCTGGCTGCTGAGCTCGAAACCGGCAAACTCGACCTGGCCATTAACATGTGTGACAACCCCTCCAACCTGGCACACCGGTCAGTTCGATTTCACACCGAGAGGATTCTTCTCTTGGGAGAGCCCAGCCATCCGCTTGCAAAACGTCGCACGGTGAAACCTTGCGATCTGGACGGCCAGAACCTGCTGCTCACCGAGGCCGGTTGCGGTTATCGTGCCAAGCTCGACAACATCCTGGCCCTGCAAAATGTCCGTCCCGGCCACATCACCGAGTTCTCCAGCGTAGAAGCCATCAAGCAATGTGTCTCAGCTGGAATGGGACTGGCGCTGCTGCCTGCCATCGTGGTGGCCCGCGAACTTCGCCAGAATCATTTCAAGGCCCTCCATTGGAATGGTCCTTCTCTCGACATCGCTACTTGGGTGCTATGGCACAAGGACAAGTGGGTCTCTCCCGCCATGACCGCCTTCCTGGAATTGATTAGAGCCCAGATGGAGCAGGCGGAATACAGCGAGCGCCCCCTTCACATCGAAGGCACCTTCGCAGACTGAGTCCCTCGGCTGCCTGATTCGATTCCGCCGGTCGGCAGAGCTGCCTTTCTCAATGAAATGCTCTCTTTGCTAGCCTGTCGAGTCCCTGGCCGGACTGCGGTTTGCCCCGTTTCACTTGCTCGCCATCCTAGAGATGGGTGCATACCGCCCAGTGTTGACGTCAACGATCCCACAAACTGTGATCAGGCCATCACATGGTGGACTGAAATGACTTCCGCTGGAGACGAACGTATGGTCGTCAAGCCGCTCAACCTCATCAGCAAAGTCGCGAGTTTGCTTTGGGCGTTGAGGCGCTCGAACGCTTCGTCCGTAAGGACCCCTTGCGTCGCACTCACAATGCGCCTTCGGTGTTCTCGCACTCGAGAGCGAACCGGTCGATCCGTGCCTCTAACGTTGAATCCAATCACCGCGTCCTGACGAATCAAGATGGGGCGCTCTGCTGTTTTTTACTTCCTACTTCCTAATCCCTGCTCTTCTCACCCGCGCTTTCTCGTCGTCTCAAACAGGAACCAGTGACGCCGCTGCGACTGGTCGATCCAGGTCTCCAGCAGGCTTGCGGTGGCAACGTCGCCGGCGTCATCGCACAGGTCATGCACCTCGCGCATGCTCAGGGTCAGCGCCTTCTCGTTGTCCATCAGTTCGGCGAGCATGTCGTCGGGCGTCACGTACTCCGCATCGTTGTCGGGAATTCGCTGCAACCGGCCAATTTGCCCGATCGATCGAATCGTCGTCCCGCCGATCTTTCTCACTCGTTCCGCGATATCGTCCGACATCGCGAATACCTGGTCCGCATGTTCATCGAGCAGGAGATGGTAGTCGCGGAAATGAGGGCCGCTCATGTGCCAATGAAAGTTCTTCGTCTTCAGATAAAGGCTGAACACATCCGCCAGCAGCGCATTGAGCGCTCCGGTAAGGTCTTTTACAAACTTGGGCTCGATATCCGACGGTGTCTTCAACGGAGCCTTCTGACGCTCGAGAACTTCTTGCGTGGGTGCCATCGCAAACTCCTTTTACACGTAAGATGTCGCCCGCACGCCCACCGGTGCCGTGGATTCTCAGATATTGGGGCAGGCAAGGCTGTGGAAAACGCCTGTCTACGGTCCCGATTCAGCCGCAGTCCCTTACGCACGGCCAACCTGCTCAATCCAGGGAGCAACGGAACGAAGGAACAAGAGAACCGTTGCATTGAGTTTGCAGGCAATTTCCGTGCGACTTATTTCAACCTGACACAGCTTGTTACTCTCTACTCCCTGTCTCTAAGTCCTTTACTGAGACAATTGTTTCGCTACTCCCTACTGGATCAGGGATGAGGGCCGAAAGCTGGAGGCTAATTTCCTGATCTCGTCCCCCTTTGTTACTCCCTGCTCCCTAATTCACTACTCCCTCCTCCCGTAGAGGAGAAATTCGACGTTGCCTTCGGTACCGGTGATTGGCGACGGGATGATTTCGACGACGTGCCAGCTCAGTTCGGCAACTGCATTCGCGACACTTTCGACGGCGAGTTTGTGAATTTCGGGATCGCGGACGATGCCGCCCTTTCCGACATTTCCCCGCCCCGCCTCGAATTGTGGTTTAACCAGGATGACGGTCTCGGTGAGCGCGCGCGCGGCTGCAAAAACCGGCGCCAGCAAAAGCGTCGCGGAGATGAATGAGACGTCCATCACGAGCAAGGTGAGCAGCGGCATGCCGGGCTCCGCGAGCGCGCCGGGAGCAAGAAAGCGCGCGTTGGTGCGCTCCACCAGGCGAACGCGGGGATTGTTGCGGAGCTTCATGGCGATCTGCCCGAATCCGGTATCGACGGCCGTGACGTGCGCGGCGCCGCGTTGAAGCAGGCAGTCGGTGAATCCGCCGGTGGATGCGCCAATGTCGAGGCAGGCGCGGTTGTTGACGTCGATCTGCCAGTGATCGAGCGCGGCCTCTAGCTTGAGACCGCCGCGGCTGACGTAGGGCATGTCAGCGCCGAGCAGGCGAACCGCGGCATCGGCCGCAACCGACGCGCCGGGCTTGTCGACCTTCTGCTCGTTAACGAGGACTCGCCCGGCTAGGATGAGGGCGCGTGCACGCTCGCGGCTTTGCACGAGGCCTCGGTCGACGAGAAACATATCTATTCGAATTTTCTTTGTTCCCCCCAAGTTCCAGCTACCTCGCGGCTGAGTCACGAAGTTTCTTCGTCTACCTTCCATTGCTCGAGATCATCGACGGGCCGTGGCAACCGACCTTCCAGCCATTCTGCGCAATCGCTTGGCTGGAAATCCTTATCCGTGCATTCAATGACCCAAGGACGTCGCGCGGCCCCCCCCCCGTTCATATAAGGAGGTGGCGATACCGGCTTGAAGACAGTCGGGAGCCTTTCATTGAGAGACAAGTAGTTCAGAACGTGTCCCAATTCCTGAACCACATTCCATGCGAGTGGGTGGTCGATGTCGATTGAAACCTTCAACCACCAATAGCCGTCGTCATCGAGTCCATATCCGATTGAGGAATTGATTGCGGGAACTCTCGACAGGAATTCCTTCAGAGGTTGGAATGGAGTCTCGTTCGACATGGCCTTGCTTCGTCCATGCTAAATCGCCTGTCTTCCGACCCACCCTAAGATCCTTTCGAACTGGGATTCGGTGACGAGGTCCTTGCAGATATGTAAACGATGACTCCGGCCTGCGATGCGCTGGGGAAATTGTCAGCGGGAATGATCTGCTCGCAAAGCGAGGCGAGAGTGCTGGCCTGTCGTTAGTAAGGAAATTCCAGTCGCCGCGAGCCGCACTGCGGCATCCGATGATTGCGGCGGCGCTGCCGAGGGCGCTTGCCAATGCAAATTGACGGCGCGTTAACGCGAATTTCGAATCAGGCCGGCGCATAGCCTGCCTCGGCGATGAAAGGTGAAGCGGGTCTGCTGAACACCCGCGCGTTGTTGATCACCCGATTACGCTTGACCGCCGGAGTCAGGATGGTCTGTGTCTTGAATCACAACCGAGACTGAAAACGATTAGGGCACGCGAAAAGCGAAGGGCCATCCCGATGAAGGGATGGCCCATGCGCTGTATTCAGGTCCAGCTTAAGGAATCGTTTGACAGGCGGCCAAAGAGCCTTCGGTTCCAGGCACGTAACACGGTTGCCCGCCGCCAGGGATACGGCTGGTAACGTTCCCATTACCTCTGGTGCCGGTCTGCGTGGTGGTGCGCACATCAACGATGTTGCCTTCGATCAGGACGGTCGTGTCGACGATGTCGAGGTCAGTGCGGATGATGGTGAGGAAGGTCGAGTCGGGCGAAGCAACGTAGACCTTGCCATAGAGCGAGTTCGAAGTAGAAACAACCGTGCGGGGGTGGCCAGTGACGCCCAGCGAAGTCTTCACCGTGTGGCTCGTGAGGTTGACCACGTGGACGGTGCCATCCGTCTGGTCGGCAGTGTAGGCGCGGCTGCCGTCAGCCAAAGCGGTGACGCTGGCCGGATTCTTTCCCACGGGAATCGTGAAGGTGGTACCAAAGGTCTGGCTGTCGTTGCCGTATTGATCGAGGCTGACGTCGATCAGGCTGATGGTGCCGCCATCGTAGTCGGCCACAACAAGCTGCTGAGTAGCTTGGATGTACTCGGCGTAGACGGGGCCGGCAATTGCAGGAAAGCCTGCAGTTCCATTCGGAGGCGTGATGCCGGTTGCAGTCACAGCTGTCGTCGATAGCGGAAGCGCAGGATGCGAGAAGTAAGTCTGGCCATTCTGATTCACGCACCCGGTTGGGGGCGGGCACCGGTTATCGAGCGAGTTGTTCTGGCTGTCGATTACGGTAACTGTGTCGCTGCCGCGATTCAGCACGAAGGTCCGCCTGCCGTCGGGGCTAATGACACCGTAGACGGGGCATGCGCCAACCGGAATACGGTTTGAGACCGTGAATGTCGCCACTTCGAGTGCATCGGCCTCGCCGTTCGTGGCGACCGAATGCGGCGTCTTGTTGCAGGTGACATCGAAGGGCACATCCTGGCTGATGGAGAACACGCGCTGTCCCAGAGTCCCAACGCCGACGACGGCAATGGGGGTCGGCGCGACCGGGATGGCGAGTTTGAACGCCTGAGCCGCACCGCTGATGGCCAGAACATCGATCACGTTCCCGTTCAGATCCGCAGCCCAAAGACCGGCAGACGGCGCGAAGAGACCCACGACCTGGGCACCCGCAGGCAGCGTCGAGTAGTGGATGTCCTTCTCTTGCGGGTCCGTTGCCGAGACCGGGAAGTTGGTCAGCGTTTTGTCACTGTTCAGGGTGTAGCCGTTACTGCCGTTGGAGTCGAGCGTGAAGGCAGAGGGATTTGGCCCAATTGGCGCCTGCGCCAGAATGCTGTCGCCTGAGTAGTCGACAACCGTCGCCACGCCGGGTGAATTCGGGCCCGGCGATGAAACAACGACGGTATAAGAGGTGGGTTGCGGCGCGGGGCCTGTGGGATTGGTCGGCGTAATTACCGGACGGTAGGAGCTTCCACAACCGACAGATATGAGAGCGGCGACGAAGGCGATACCCACTGGAGCCACTCGCGCTCGCGACTGGCCTAAAACACTGGAAAAAAGACTCATTCAGTTCTTTCCTGCTTACTTTCCGATTGTAAATCAGGGCGCTACCCGAACCCGGCCCCGGTCCGTGTTCGAAACGATTGGCATGGGGTTTCATCCCACGCACGCTAA
>Ga0126381_100007241_pt1 | contig 12327 bp, 12 predicted proteins | sample PanSoiMetPlot_28_FD_96465 | JGI IMG/M metagenome (GOLD analysis project Ga0126381, IMG submission 96465) | Tropical forest soil microbial communities from Panama - MetaG Plot_28 | ecosystem: Environmental > Terrestrial > Soil > Tropical forest > Bulk soil | place: Panama | collected 2016-02-17
AAGGATTGCGGCGACCCAATACTCCTGCCTCTGCCGGATCATCTACCCCGCCCGCCTCCGCCTGAGCCCTGGTATTCTTGAAATGGGTTGAAAACCCGGATCTCGTAATACCAGACGCTCGTCCCGCGCACTTGAGCTTTGATGGTGGGTCGACCGAACAGTCTCGCAACATCAGTCGCAGTGGTAACACCTGGGAGGATGGCCGCTAAACGCCGTTCCTGAAGCGATTCTGGGCGAATGGTGTAGATATAAACCGGCGCAAACCCAACGCGCTCATTCCGATCAAAGGGAATTGCAATCGCATCGGTGCCATATCCGTGATTAAAGGGCGTTGGCTCTTCGACGGGCGCACGCACAAGTCCCCAGTTCCACCATCTGCTCGAGCCAGAAGAGATCGCGTAAAATCCAGACTTTGGACCGGACCGAACAAAGTCACGATCGTTAGAGACATATGGGATCAATCCAGCCAACAATTGGGAAGCCAGAAGAAGACTACAACCACCAACCGCAAGCAACCGTTTCACTCTGGAGCATAGCTTGTGTTCCTGTTTCCGTCCAACGGGCGGCAGCTCATGGCCGGCGATAGAGCATGTCTATCACGATCGGTAGAGTCGCGCTTCAGCGCGACCTCGTGCCGCTGCAATGCCTACCAATCCACGGTGACAGAGCGTCGTCCTGGCAGCACCGTAACCCGCGACGTTCGAAGCAAACGGTCAACCGTTGACGGTCGACGTTTGACGGACAACAGCAGCGGCAAAGCCGCTGCTAAACCAGACTAACCTCTCGGCCAGTCAGGCTCGATTGGTATACCGCGTCAAGAATCTCCATGAGCTGCACCGCTTGGATAGAGCTGTTGATAGGCGCTTCATCACCTTGAATTGCCTTGAGGAAATTCTTCATTTGCAGCATGAAGTCGTGCTGAAAATCGGTGGACTCAAATGGTAGCTCTTGCCTTAGCGGTTCTCCATTCTGATCCTCAAACAGCGCAAGTGCCGGAATGTTTTCGGCCGAATCAGATTGGGAAATGTCGACCACTCGTAGCGACGCTTTTGGTCCGTAAACAGTTGTGCTGAACACCTCGCGAAGGCCTCGCTTTCCTCTGCCACGCGGGACGTCGTCGGTCAGATTTGCCGCCCACGCTACTTCGAATAGCAGCGATGCGCCCGTTTCAAATCGAATCATTCCGTAGGCGCTGTCTTCAACGTCGAAGACCGGCGTTTTGACCAGTTGCGGAAACTTTTGGTAGGTCTGGGCAGAGACGGTTCTCGGTTTTGGGCAACCCATTAAATACCATGCCGAATCGATAGCATGGACTCCGATATCGATCAGAGCGCCTCCACCGGCCCGTGACCGATCGGTAAACCAACCATCGATTCCACCAGGTGTTCCGCGAGATCGTACCCACTTCGTTTGAGCATAATAAATCTCGCCAAGGCGCCTGGCTGCGACTGCAGATCGAGCAGCTTGCATCGCTCCGGAAAAGCGCATTTGCCGGCCAAAACAATAGACCAAACCATTCTTTTGCGCCTCGGCCTGAATCTGCCGCATCTGGCCGGCGTTCAATGTCGGTGGTTTCTCGCACAACACATGTTTACCTGCCTTCAAGGCTTGAAGTGTCGCCGGAAAATGCAGCGAATTTGGAAGACTGACTACGACCGATTCCAAGCGGGTATCCGCAAGCATTTCATCATACTGACCGAACGCTTTTTCGGATGGAAACATCGCCGCAAAATTCTTGCGACGTACTTCATTCAAATCACAAATCGCGTAAAGCTGGCCTAGTCCGCACGCCTCGATCGCTTCTGCATGGCGTTCGCCCGGCCACCCCAACCCGACAATACCGACGCGGTGTTTTTCCATTGAATTGCCCTTAGCCGGGAAGGCCCAAAACGCAAGCCGTTTTGGGCCTTCCCGGCTAAGGGCAATTCAGCGCCGACAAATAGGATCCATGGCGCTGCAGCAATCGTGGCTCTAGTGCTGCTCGGTTAGCTCGTCACGCTCATCCGCAAGGGTTGGAAAACACCGCCCACCGTATTCTGTGTCTCCGCAGAACTCATCGCGGCCATAAACGAATCGCCTGGGCTTGTGCTTTCAGAGACAACTCAATTGATTTGAAAATATGCTTCTGAGTCATTGAAGCATCAGTGCGATCAAGACAGTCTCGAATCAGTTGCCCAAAGAACGGGAACCCAATTTTACCGGCGACAGAAAAATGAAATTCGCCTTCTGGGTTGACCAGGTAAAGTTGGTCTCCTCGATCGCGGGCGATATCAACATTCTTCCGAAGTTCGATATATCCGTCGGTACCTAGGATAATCGTTCGACCGTCGCCCCAGGTTGACAACCCAGCGGGAGTAAACCAGTCAACCCGGAAATAGTTGCTCGAACCATTGTCACCAACCAGGCTGGCTTCACCAAAATCCTCTAGTTCGGGGGTCTCCGGATGGTGATAATTTGCTACGGCAGCACTCAGAATCTGCGCGTCCTTGGCTCGCGAAAAGAACAGAAACTGCTCGATCTGGTGGCTCCCGATATCACAGAGAATGCCCCCATAACGATCTCGTTTGAAGAACCAATCTGGTCGAGCCGAAGCGTTAAGACGATGAGGACCAAGACCTAAAACCTGGATCACACGCCCAATCGCTCCGTGCTCAATCAGGATTCCGGCGGCGCCGGCGCATTCGCTATGCAATCGTTCGCTAAAGTAGACAAAGAACTTTCTTTTCGAACTGTCGACGGCGCTACAAATAGAACTGAGCTGAGCCAGCGTCGTTAACGGCGGTTTGTCGACGAAAAAATCTTTGTCTGCATCAAGCGCTTGAGCGGCAATCTCAGCTCTGTTACCGGGGACCGATGCGCACGCCACCATCTGAACGGCGGCGGAGCCGAGCGCTTGGCTCGAGGATTTCGCGACTCTTGCCGAAGGAAATCTTTGCCGAAAGACTGCGACCTTATCCGGATCAGGATCAAACACCATTTCTACCGAAGCGCCTGCCTCAACCAACCCTTGGCACATTCCATAGATATGATTGTGATCGAGTCCGACCGCAGCCACACGGAAATCGCCAGGCTTGCAGGCAGGCTCAGGTGAAATTGTTTCGTCGAGAATTTCTTGCCAACGCATGAGTTTTGTTTGCTTCAGGACATGGACTTCATTTGTCCTGGGCGTCGACGATGATTCCTTCGGGAAGATAGGGCCGAAGCGTGCCGCAGAATCCGAATTTGCGCGCTTGGGTTTCGGGTGGGAACGCAAAGATTGCCGATGTCGAAAGATAGTCACTCGACGCGGCGCGTAGCGAGTTCAGATACTTCTCGGTTCGCCTAAGTGTAGCTGCGGGTCCGGATTCCCAAATTTTTCGCCACTGCGGTTCTTTGGCGCGCATGAGACTTACGGCTCTCTCATAGAAAACATGAAGCGCTCGAGGACCATCGGACTCCACTCTCTTGCGTAGTGCCATAAAGCCTTCTACTGCCAAATTTCGTCTGCGAGTAGCCGCGTCGAGATCGTCGGCATAGACAGCGCCCTTGGAACTCAGCGAGGCAAACTCGAAATATTTTTCTTTGTTCTCCAGATACTCATCTGGAAACGCGAGCACGGAATCGCCGTGTTCCGGTAGTCCTTGATTTTCCATGACGACATAAATCTCCAGGTGCTTGTCCCGGTTGATCAACCGATGAATGACTCCGGGAGTAAACCAGACTACCGAACCCTGTTGCAGAGGTGTCTCACGGTAACCCTGCCCGCTCAAGGTCTGCACTGCGCCTTCGCCGGAAAGGACCAGATAAGCTTCAGTACAGGCGAAATGCATGTGGGCGCTGCCTCCGCAGAGCCGGTCCGGACCGGCGGAGTCATAGACTCGAAGATGTGTGACACTTATGCCGCCGGGCAGCACTGGGGCGTCGATCGTAGACGGATCCATAGTTCTGTTCTCCTTCTGCAGATGTTAGAGATGCGCGTATTTCGGATTGCTTTTGGCTAACGGCAGGGAAACATGTTCTCCACTCTCGGCTGACCAATAAACGGCGGCAACAAACTCCAAAACTCGGCGCGCGTCTTCCAATGTGACCGGCAGCGGTTCACCGTGACTTAATGCTTGATGGAAACGCCGGAATTGTCCTTCATATCCTTCCGCCAGGGGAGTGAACTCCTGCAGGACATTCAGAATCTGTTCATTTGGCTTTTCTTCCGGAAACGAGAACAGCCAGGGTTCGGTCGAGTTCCCGTACGGTTTCGTATTACTCTCCGCACTCAAATTGCGAAAGGTGAAGCGGTGACGCGAAATTTGTTCTGCCGACCCGAGCGTGACCGAGATCGTGCCAAGCGAGCCATCCTTCATCTCCGTTGAAATCGCCACGCAATCTTCAACCTCTATCGGATTCACACGTGTCGCGGCCCGGGCAAAGAGTGTTTGAGCCGGGCCAAGAATACAGAAAACCATGTCTAATGCATGGCTCGCCTGGCTGAGAAGCGCTCCGCCTAATTCAGTGGCACGTTTACCGCGCCATGGCACCGCATAGTAGTCAGAGGATCGCCACCAGGCGATATCGACGTTAAAAACAAAGGCGTCACCTGTCAGCCGGCGATCAACTAAGGATTTCAGCTTTTGCAGGCCATGACCGAAGCGGTACTGGAAAATCGGCATGATCTGGTTCCCGGTCCTGGCAGCAAGCTCTTCTAAACGATCCAACTCGGCCAGGCTGCCGGTGATCGGCTTTTCGCATATCACATGTTTTCCAGATTCAAGAGCAGCGAAGATCTGTTGGAAATGAAGATGAGGCGGAGTGCAAAGATCAACGACATCCACATCGGCGCGACGGATCACCGCGGAGAAATCGGTCAGCGATTGCCGGATACCATACTTCTGGGCCAACGCTGATCCGCGCTCAGCGTCAATATCGCAAACGGCGACGACCTCGAAAAGATCTGGAGCGGCTTGGTAGCCTTGGACATGTTGAGTGCCAATACCGGAACCGGCCACGGCGATACGGAGGGGAGCAGTCATCTTTCTGATGAAGCTAGTGCTGCCGGCGACCAAAGTCATAGCTGGCGGCGCACGATTATATATAATATATGATTACTGCCGACGGTTCAATTGATTGTGTGGTCCGCTTTTGAAGTTTTCCAAATGACGGCAGAACGATTCCCCTCCAAACAATGCAGCAGCAAATTCTCCCCATCCTGATGAACGGCGTTACTGGTCGCATGGGACGGAACCAGCACCTGGTCCGGTCCATCCTGGCAATCCGCGAACAAGGCGGTCTTCAGCTGACTAACGGCGAGTTGGTACAACCGGAGCCTGTGTTGATCGGCCGCAACGAACACAGATTGCGCGCGTTGGCGGAGGAGTTTGGGGTGAATCGGTGGATCACGAATCTCGACTCAGCTCTCGCCGATCCCGATGTCTCCATCTATTTCGATTCGCAGGTTACCAGCGAACGCGCTCCTGCTGTCAGGGCAGCGATCGCCGCCGGTAAACATGTTTACTGCGAAAAACCGGTCGCTGAAGACTTGCCAACAGCGCTTGAGCTAAGCCGATTAGCGACAAAGGCCGGCATCAAGAACGGCGTTGTACAGGATAAATTGTTTTTGCCAGGGCTTCGCAAACTTAAGCATCTCATCGAAAGCGGATTCTTCGGAAAAGTCCTGTCGGTGAGAGGCGAGTTCGGTTACTGGCTTTTCGAAGGAGATTGGCAACCAACTCAGCGGCCTTCCTGGAACTACCGTTCGGAAGATGGAGGCGGCATCATTCTGGATATGTTCAGCCATTGGCGTTATGTCCTGGATAATCTGTTCGGTCAGGTACAAAGCGTCTGCGCAATCGGCGCGCGCCATATTCCTGTGCGATACGATGAGAAAGGGCATCGGTATGACGCGACTGCAGACGATGCCGCATATGCGCTCTTCGAACTGAAAGACGGCGTAATCGCGCAAATCAATTCCTCCTGGTGCGTGCGTGTCTACCGGGACGAACTGTTCAGCCTTCAAGTTGATGGAGTGAACGGAAGCGCAGTCGCGGGACTTCGGAATTGCAAGGTGCAGCACCGCGTCCAGACGCCCAGGCCGATCTGGAACCCTGATGTACCGAACACACACGATTTCTTTGGCGACTGGCAGGAGATACCGGAGAACGAGACATTCGAGAACGGATTCAAGGCCCAGTGGGAGCTTTTTCTCAGGCATGTGTTGGAAGATACGCCGTTTCCTTACACACTTTTAGAGGGAGCCAAGGGTGTGCAATTAGCGGAGGCAGCGCTGCAATCGTGGAGAGAACGTCGTTGGGTGGATCTAGAGCCGCTATGAGTGTGTCGGGAAGCGACGACAGTCACCCCTGGCTTTCATTTGTTGTCGCGTTGCGACAAGCGAATATCGCCCGAGGTTTTGGACCGTATAAATGAAGACCAGGTCAATCAAGCTGCCACTTGGCACCGGAGATTTAACGGAATACACGCTGCGACCGAGGAGAGGGTTCGTCACGGTTTCAGAGTTTCACTGCCGGACTGCCTACGCAGCAGCGCACGTGGTCGCCGATCCGTTGGCGGAAAATGGATTGGGAATCCCGGCCGCCATCGATTGGGAGGCGACATTACGTTTTCGCGAACATCTTTGGTCGCTGGGCTTTGGGGTAGCTGAGGCAATGGATACAGCCCAGCGCGGCATGGGACTCGACTGGACTGCCGCTAAGGAGCTGATCCGTCGCTCTTGCCTCGCGGCATCACGCGGGAAGCATCAGATCGTTTGCGGCGCAGGAACAGATCAGCTTTCCAATGCTCGGTCATTGTCGGACGTGGCCGCTGCGTACGAAGAGCAATGCGATTGGATTGAACAGTGGAACGGGCAAGTCGTTATCATGGCCAGCAGATCGCTGGCCGCGATCGCTCGCTCATTTGACGAGTACCAACAGGTCTACAGCAAAATCGTTGGATCGTGCAAAGATCGTGTAATCTTGCACTGGCTTGGTCCGATGTTCGATCCGGCTCTCACCGGCTATTGGGGCTCAACCGACCTGGACATAGCGACGGAGAATTTCTTGGTCCTGCTTCACGCATTAGCCAGCAAAGTAGCCGGAGTAAAAATTTCGCTTCTGGACAAGGATCGAGAAATTGGAATCCGCCGAAGGCTTCCACCAGGAATGAAGCTATTCACAGGAGACGATTTTTCGTATCCTGAACTGATCCTCGGAGACGAACGACCTTGGAGGGGCGTCGCTAGCGACGCCCGTGCTGCTCCGGGGAAGAACCAGAACACAGCGCTCTCCGCCAAAGGGGTGCTGCAAGCAGCGCCCCTCCAAAATGACAATTTCAGCCATGCGCTCCTTGGGATTTTTGACGCGATTGCGCCGGCTGCATCGGTCGCGTTCGGTGCGTTGGATCGAGGCGATCGAGACGGGTTCCTGCAGATTTTGAATCCTACCGTGCCGTTGGCCCGCCACATTTTTCAGGGGCCGACCTACCATTATAAAACAGGGTTAGTCTTTCTGGCCTATCTCAACGGGCTGCAGACGCATTTTCGAATGGTTGGAGGACTCGAATCCGCGCGATCGGTCGCGCACATGAGCCGGCTTTTTATTCTGGCAGACCAAGCCGGGTTGCTCCTCGATCAGGAGCTGGCGGTGGAGCGAATCCAACGGTTTTTAGCCCTAGCGGGGGTGATGTGACAAATGAAGGCGCACGCACGGCTCAGCATTAATCATTCTTCGGTGCGGCAGATGACGCTGGAACAGCTCGTGGAGGGTTGCCGCAAACATGCCATTTCACATGTTGGCTTATGGCGAGACCGCGTACACGAAGTTGGAATCGAAAGAGCGAAAGAACTAATCGCGAATGCTGGACTCACAGTATCCAGCCTTTGCCGAGGCGGGTTCTTTCCTTACGATGATGACAAACAGCGCCAGGAGCGGCTGGAAGACAATCGCACAGCAATCGATGAAGCGGCTCTGCTTGGCGCCCCGTTGTTGGTGCTAGTGTGCGGTGGGATCGGGAAAACGGGGCTATCGGCGAGCCGTCGAATGGTAGAAGCAGGGATTGCGGAGCTCGTTCCGTATGCGGCCGAACGAGGCATTCAATTAGGAATCGAGCCCCTGCATCCGATGTTTGCGGCTGATCGATCGGTGGTCGTGACATTGGCGCAAGCAAATGATCTGGCGGCTCTTTTTCCACAACAAATAGTTGGAGTGGTAATTGACGCCTATCATGTCTGGTGGGATCCGGCTTTGGAAAAGCAAATCGAATGTGCGGCGGGCCGGATCCTTGGATTTCATATAAGCGACTGGATCCTTCCAATCCCGGACATATTGAATGGACGCGGGCTTATGGGAGACGGATACATTGAGCTGGCAGCGATTGCTGCGATGATCGGAAAGGCAGGGTTTAACGGTCCAATCGAAGTCGAAATATTTAATCAAGAGCTCTGGCAACTACCGGGTAACAGAGCTCTTGAACTGATCAAGGAGCGGTTCGGAAAAGTCCTCAGCGGAAATTAGAGAGCAAACGCTCCCGACTTTTTCCGGAGCACCTGGGCCTAAACAGTGATCCGATGAAACGTTTGATCGGCGTACGCAGCAAAAAAGATCTGGTTGTGGCAGAGATCCGACGAGCAATCCTGAATGGTGAACTTGCGCCCGGAGCCAGATTAGTTATCGACGATCTGGCGGAGAACCTTGGCGTCAGCTCAATCCCAGTTCGCGAGGCGCTTCAGCAGTTGCACGGCGATGGATATGTTGTGTTCGAGCCGTTCATCGGCGCGCGAGTAGCAGAGATCAAGGCAGAATCAATTGTTGAGGTGTTCACCCTGCTCGAGGCCATGGAGGTGACGAGCAGCCGGATCGCTTGTCGACGGTTGAACTCGGCAGAATTGGATCAGCTCGAGGCGATTGTGACTCGCATGGATGCGCTGACTTCGGATGCGGAGGCGTGGTCGCAAGAGAACCGTCGTTTCCATGAATTCATTTGTGCGCACGCCGGCACGCCACTCATCGCGAGTCTCATTGCCAAAGTACTCGATCATTGGGATCGGCTGCATCGACACTTTTTAAAGGAAGTGTTTGTCGATCATTTGCCGATTGCTCAGAAGCAACACTGGCAGATTCTTCGTGCCATCCGGAGCGGCGACGCCGACCGAGCAGAGAAATTGGTTCGACAGCACAATCAGAGTGCACTCCGGGCGTATATCGGGCATTCGCGACAAAAGGAGAATGCGCAATGACAAGGCCGATCGGTCAGTAGTCGGCAGTGCCGCGTTTCAACGCGACCTCGTGGATGTGAGAAGCCCACGATTCGCCATCCCCGCGTACGTTTTAGCAAGAACTCGGATCACGTCAGTCAGTCTTGCGACACCTCTGCCATGCTTTCAGGATGGCAGGGGGTGGCGCGCACTTTCTGCGGCCCTTCAGGGCCGACGCATTTGAACATGAGGTCCCACGGGTTCTCCCGCTGAGGCAGGATCACCCTGGCTATCATTTGTTGTCGCGTTGCGACAAGGCTGGCCTTCAAACACCGAACGAAAATGCGATAACGACCGAACCCGCCAATCAGCGGCATTTACTTCGCGAAAAACGGATTGTGGACAAGCTCGTTGGCGACTGTGGTCAAGGGTCCGTGTCCGGGGCAGATCAGAGTGGTTTCCGGGAGCGTAAGCAACTTTTCTTCGTTGTTCCTGAGAGCTTTCTGGTATTCGTTCGGCGCGCCTCCCATTGATCCGGCAAACAACGAATCACCGACTATTGCGACCGGCGTTTTGAGGCCATGGACAACATAAGATGTCCCACCCGGTGAATGGCCGTTGGTCAATTTGACTTCAATCCGAAGGCTTCCAAGGCGGAACTGATCTCCTTCCCTTACCGCTTTGGTATCGGCAAGTCGCTCGGGAGCAGGAGAGAACACTTCGGCTCGTGTTTCCTTCACGATTGCACCCAGATCAGCGACATGATCCGAATGGGTATGTGTGAGAAAGACATACTTCACTGCCAGCCTCTCGGCTTTGACAAAAGCCAGCATCTCACTGGCATCGGCTCCGGTGTCGAATACGGCGGCCTCCTTGGTCGCTGGGTCCCAGACCAGATAGGAGTTCACAGTCATATCCATCAATGGGGTGTTAAATTGCTTAGCACCCGGCATTGCTTCGACACCGCTCGGATACCAGGACTTTTGATAACTCTCCTGCAACGCCTTTGAATCGAGCCCGAGTGCCTTGGCCACTGCGCCGACCCGCGCGGGATCACCGCTACCATTCTTAAGGGCACGCAGCTGGTCCGAACTTAATTGGCTCTTTTGGCTCAGCTCCTGGTCACTAACCTGAAGACCGCGCTGCGCTTTGCCGACGATGTCTTCAAATAGATCTTCGAGAGGAATCTTCATCTCTTTTGCAGGGTAATTACGCGATTATCTTCCAGGCACTTGATGACAACCTGGTTCGGGCGAATGTCGACCACTTTGTACGTATGACTCGCATCTCCCGGTAGATTGAAATTCTGATCTGCCTCGACCCTCAGCGTCCGGTCTGCTGCCGCGAGAATTGCATATGAGCCGCGTTCTTGTGCCGGAATCCCTTTGATCAGCGATACGGTTTCTCCGGTCTTGGTATTTTTGAGCTTCACTACGGATACATCGACCGGGTTACCATCTTTGTCCTCGGTGCTGCGTGTTTCGACATCCAAGACTTTGTAGTTCAGGCCTTTCAGCTGATCTCCGCTAGAAACAAAGTAAGGCTCCCCTTCGGCAGGCTGGATCTTGGCCCGCTTACCACTGACTTCGGCAAGTGTTACCGGCAAGAAAGCTTCCTTGATCTCAAGCACAGATGGCTGACCTCCTTCGGTGCCCTGACTCCCGGCATCTGGAGTCACTTTTGGCGGTGGCAACCCAAGTACTTCTGCGTCTGACATCGAGCCAGTCGGCTCTACGGAGCCAGTAGAGCCTTTGGCGGAACCAGGCGGAGCGCCTGAGCCTCCCGCCGTTCCAGTGGTGGGTCCTCCAGGTGCCTTCGCATCCTTGCTGCCGGCGCTCGTTTGCTGTTTCCCTCCAGGCGAGGCCGGCGCTTGTTCAAGCAGCGCGGCGACATCAGAAAAAGCTTTTGCTTTCGCAATTGCGGCCGCGTTTGCTCCGGTCCTATCGGTCAGCGAAGGATCTGCTCCGGCTTTAAGAAGGAAAGCGACCAACTCTTTATTACCTTTACTCGCCGCGAACATTAAGGGTGTCCGACCGTCGTCGGCATGGGTATCGACTTCCGCACCATAGTCGAGCAGCATCTTTGCCGTATCCTGATGTCCCATCAGAGCTGCGACCAGCAATCCGCGGTTCACTTCTTGTCGCGAACGGTCAGCGAGCGCTTGTACACACTTTGAGTTCCCGGCGTAAACGGCTTTCATCAAAGCAGTCCAACCGTTGTGATCGGTCAGGTTTGGATCTGCATTCTTTTTCAGAAGCGCCTGGACAACCGGGAGTTGATTATTCGCCGAGGCTAACATCAAAGCAGTCTGTCCGTCTTTGCCCGCGATGTTAGGGTCGGCCTTCTGCTCCAATAGCTTGTTGACGATATCCGCGCGCCCAAGCTGAGACGCGGCCATCAATGCAGTGATCCCCTCAATGTTTAACGCGTTGACGTCGATCCCGCCCTGCAGGAAGAGCGTGACCGCTTTGTTGTCTCCATTTTCAACCGATTTCACGAAATCATCGGTCGAAAACTTCAGATTCAGTCGGCCTATCTCTTCGATGGCTTGTTGCTTTGATTTACCGCATCCGAAAAGGAGCAGAGCAATTGCTAGTACAACCCAGACAGGCTTTTTGTTCATGGCACTAAGCAAAGACCAGGCGGCCGCCTTCCCTCTTCAGCAATCGGCGAACCCTGAATATGTGTGCGGGCCGATTATGCGGATCCAAGATGACGAAGTTGCGTCTCCCCTTCCAGAGAAACTTTTCGTCTGTTAGTAAATCATGGAGCTGATAAGGATCAGACTCGCTAATGCCGAAGTCCTCAATTGGAACGTAAACAAACGCGCTCTGCGTATTGAACGGATCCAAGTTCAATAGAATCAGAACAATATTGTCCAATGCTTCGGTTGCTTTCGAATAGAACAATACCTGTTCATTTTCTGCAGTGTGAAACCTGAGGTTCTCGTAGTCGTGCAACGCACGATTGGTTTGCCGGATCCGGTTCAGCTTGGTGATATACTCCTTGATGTTTCCGGGTGCGTTCCAGTCTCGTTCCTTGAATTGGTATTTTTCTGAATTCAGGTACTCCTCTTTTCCGGAGATACCGACATTTTCGCACAGTTCGAATCCGCTATAGATCCCGTAAACCGTGCTTAAAGTGGCAGCCAATACCGCCCGAATCAG
>Ga0126381_100007242_pt1 | contig 12327 bp, 10 predicted proteins | sample PanSoiMetPlot_28_FD_96465 | JGI IMG/M metagenome (GOLD analysis project Ga0126381, IMG submission 96465) | Tropical forest soil microbial communities from Panama - MetaG Plot_28 | ecosystem: Environmental > Terrestrial > Soil > Tropical forest > Bulk soil | place: Panama | collected 2016-02-17
CCGATGCCGGGCAAGCCATTCGCGCCCAGCCTCGCCGAATCATGGTCGGCGTCCGAGGACGGGTTGACCTATGAGTTCGCGCTGCGCAAGGGGCCAACCTTTCACGACGGCGACCCGGTGACAGCGGACGACGTCAAGTTCTCCTTTCAGCGCTATCGCGGCGCCTCACGCGATCTGATGGCGAGCCGGGTGGCGTCGATCGACACACCCGACCCGCAGCGGGTCGTTTTCCACCTGAATGAGCCGTGGCCGGACTTCCTCACCTTTTACGCGAGCGCGACGGGCGCCGGCTGGGTTGTCCCGAAGAAATACGTCGAGAAGGTCGGCGATGACGGGTATGTCAAAGCGCCGATTGGCGCCGGCCCATACAAGTTCGTCTCGTTTAGACCGGGTGTCGAGCTCGTGCTCGAGGCGTTTGACGGCTACTGGCGCAAAACGCCGAGCGTCAAACGGCTGGTATTCCGGGTCATTCCTGACGAAGCGACGCGGCTGGCGGCTTTGAAACGCGGCGAGGTCGATATCGTCTATTCGATCCGCGGCGAGTTAGCCGAGGAGCTGCGCAACACGCCGGGCCTCACCCTCAGACCGGTCAACACGCCGGCAGCGTTCTGGCTTTCCTTCGCGGATCAATGGGATGCGAAATCGCCGTGGCATGACGAACGCGTTCGCAAGGCAGCTAGCCTCGCACTCGACCGCGACAGCATCAACCAAGCACTGACGCTCGGCTTTTCCAAGATTACCGGCAGCCTGATCCCGCAAAGCTTCGATATGTACTGGCAGCCGCCGGCCCCTATATACGACCCGGCGAAGGCCAAAGAGTTGTTAGCCGAGGCAGGCCATCCTAGTGGTTTCGACGCCGGCGGCTTGTATTGCGACAGCTCCTATTCAAACGTCGCCGAGGCGGTTCTCAACAATCTCGCGGAAGTTGGCATCCGCATCTCCCTGCGGCCCATTGAGCGGGCTGGGTTTCTAAAGGAATGGGCCGACAAGAAGTTGAAGAATGTGATTCAGGCCGGCAGCGGTGCCTTCGGCAATGCGGCGACCCGGCTCGGCGCGTTTGTCGTGGGCGGCGGAACCTATGCCTATGGCAGCTACCCAGACATCGACGATTTGTTCAAGAAGCAAGCTGTCCAGCTCGACCAGAAGCAGCGCGCCGAAACGCTCGCGAAGATCCAGCAGATTGTCTACGAGCGCAGCGTCGTCGCGCCGATCTGGCAACTGGCCTTCATCAATGGCGTTGGACCGAAGGTCGGCGAGTCGGGATTCGGCCTCATCACCGACTTTGCCTACACCGCGCCCTATGAGGACATCACGATCAAGGCCTAGCAGAGGTCAGTCGATGATCTCCATGTCCTCGTAGGAGGGGAAGGGGCTCATCCAAACATCGGTGATCGTGTGTTTGGTGACGCGCGGGCCAATCCCCATCAGCGCCCGCAGATCCATGATCGGTCCATACATCGCGCGGTCGATCGTCAGTTGCTGGATTTTGAGCAGCATCTCCTCACGCTTTTTGACATCGCGTTCTTTAGCCTGCGCGAGATAGAGTTCGTCGATGTCGGGATAGCCGCCATAGGAATAGGCGCCCTTCGACTGGATAAAGGCCTCGACCCGGCTGGCGGCGTTGCCGGAATTGCCGGCGGCGGCCATGAAGAGACCCTTCAGCTTGTGCATCTGCCAGTCCGACGTGAAGGTGGCGCGCTCCATCTGTCTCATTGTCAAGCGGATGCCGACCGCGTTGAGGTAGTTCATCGTCGCGTCGGCGACAGTTGGGAAGCCGGGGTTCGGCGTAAACTGCCCCGCGTCGAAGCCATTCGGGTAGCCGGCCTCGGCCAGCAGCTTCTTGGCCTTGTCAGGGTCATAGGGCACCGGCTCGACCTGCAGCGCGAACTCCATGACGCGCGGCACGATAACCCCTGCCGGCGGGCAGAAGCCGAGGCAAGCGGCTTCGTTGATCGCCTGCCGATCCAGCGCGTAATTCGCGGCCTGACGAACGCGGATGTCGTGCCAAGGCGATTTCTCATCCCATTGGTCGGAGAAATCGAGCCAGAAGATCGAGGCGTGCTTGGTGGCGACGATCCGGATGCCGGGAATGCTCTTCAACCCCTCAGCGTCGGGACCGTCCAGCGCGTAGGCCATGTCCGCCTCGCCAGTCTTCAGCATCAGAGCCCGCGTCGTCGCCTCGGGCACGCTGCGCATGACCAGCGTCTTGATATTGGGGACGCGCCGCCAATAGTCGGGAAAAGCTTCCAGCACGACCTCGACACCCGGCGTGTTGCTGACGAATTTGTAAGGTCCGGCGCCGATCGGGTGCTTCTTGAACCCGTCATCGCCGACCTGCTCAATATATTTCTTCGGCAACACGATGCCGATGGCGCTCGCCGTCGTGCCATAAAAGGTCATGAAGTCCGGCCACGGGTCCTTCAAGTGGAAGCGCACCGTCCGGGTGTCGACGATCTCGACCGAGTCGACATGTTCGCGGATGGTGGTCGCGCCGGCGCCCTTGTAGCGGTCGAAGCTGAACTTGACGTCCTCGGCGGTAAGCGGGTCGCCATTGTGAAATTTGAGGTTCGGCCGCAGCGTGAAGGTGTAGGTCGTGCCGTCCTCGCTTTCCTCCCATTTTTCGGCGAGGCTTGGACCCATCTTGTAGCCCGGATAGGGCCTGACCAACGCGTCGTGGATGGCGTACAGCATGCCGAACGGCGTGATCTGCGGCGGCGCCGTCGACGGGTCGAACCAAGTCGGCGAGATAGTCACGTGCCAGGCCATAACCGCCTTGCCCTTGGGCACGGCTTGGTCGGCAGACGCGGGCCCCGCGCCGAGGATCAGCGCCACGAACAGCAACGCCGCGGGCACAGTCCCGCGACAACGGAACAATCTCATGCGTCCCCCCTTATGATGCTATTGCGCCGCGAGCGCTTCGCTCGGCTCAGTGTATAGGTGGCAGGCGACAAGGCGGTTATGTGCCGCAGCCAAGATTGGTACTTCCGAAGCGCAACGCGTCATCACCTGCGGACAACGCGGATGAAAGCGGCAGCCGGCCGGCGGGTTCAGCGGACTGGGTACTTCACCGCTGAGGATGATCTCTTCGCGCCGCTCGTCGGGGTGGCTTGGCAAGGCCGCCGAAAACAGCGCCTGGGTATAGGGATGCTTGGGCTGCATCGCCAGCGCGCGCGCCTCGCCGCTTTCGACGATCTTGCCGAGATACATCACGACGATCATGTGGCTCATATGCGCCACCGCCGCGAGGTCGTGCGCGATGAACAAATAGGACAGCTTCAGCTCGTCCTGGAGATCGCGCAGCAGGTTGAGGATCTGCGCCCGGATCGACACGTCGAGCGCCGAAACTGGCTCGTCGAGTACCACCAGTTTTGGCGACAGCGCCAGCGATCGGGCGATCGCGATGCGCTGGCGCTGGCCGCCGGAAAACTCATGCGGGAAGAGGTTGGCGGCGCGCTCGGGCAGGCCGACCAAGTCGAGCAGCCGCGCCACTCGCTTGCCGACCTCGGCTCCGTCGATCCGCTCGTTGGTGACCAGCGGCTCAGCGATGATCTGGCTGATCCGCATGCGCGGGTTGAGCGAGGCGTACGGGTCTTGGAACACCGCCTGCACCGATCTGCGATAGTTGCGCCGCCCAGCAACGTCGAGCTCGCGCAGGTCAAGGCCTTCGAAGCGCATCTGCCCGCCGGTCGGCTCTTCCAGACCAAGCACCAGCTTGGCGGTCGTCGTCTTGCCGCAGCCCGACTCACCGACCACGCCGAGCGTTTGCCCGGGCTCGATAGCGAACGAGATGCCGTCGACCGCGCGCACCACACCTTGGCTACCGCCAAGTAGCCCACGCTTGGCCTGGAAGTGTTTGGTGAGGTCTTCGGCCTCGATGACCGGGATCATACCGCGGCTCCCGCCAGCGCTACGGGCGCTTCGACGCGCGCATCCTCGGTCAGAAAACAGCGGGCGGTTTGTCCAGGAGCCGGGAAAGACACCGGTGGCGCTTCACTGCGGCACCGGTCGAACGCCTGCGGACAGCGCTGGGCGAAAGCGCAGCCGTGTGGCAACGCCGACAGGTCGGGCGGCTGCCCCGCGATCGCGGTCAGTCGCTTGTCGCGGTCGCCCATCCTCGGGATCGAGCTAAGCAGCGCCTTGGTATAAGGGTGTTGCGGCGCATTGAAGATGCGCGATACCGGGCCGGACTCGACGAGTCGCCCGGCATACATCACCGCCAGTTGGTCGCACATCTTGGCGACGATACCGAGATTGTGGGTAATGAAGATCAGCGCCAACCCATGCTCGCGCTGCAGGTCGCGTAGCAGGTTGAGATATTGCGCCTGGATCGTCAGGTCGAGGCTGGTGGTCGGCTCGTCGGCGATCAGCAGGCGCGGCTCGCACGACATGCCGATGGCGCCGACGATGCGCTGGCGCATGCCGCCGGACATCTCGTGCGGGAATTGCCGGACCCGCGTTTCCGGCGAGGGGATGCGCACCGCCTTGAGCAGCGCGCGGGCGCGCTCCCAGGCCACGGCGCGCGTGGTTTTCTCGTGTACCTGGATCGGCTCCGCGATCTGGTTGCCAATCGTAAACAGCGGGTTGAGCGATGCCATCGGGTCCTGCAGAACCATGGCGATGCGCTTGCCGCGGATCTCGCGCATCTCGGCGTCGGATTTCTGGACGAGGTCCTCGCCCTCGAACCACATATGGCCGCCGACAATTTTCGCCGCCATCGGCAGCACGCGCATCATGGTCAGCGCCAATGTGCTCTTGCCGGACCCGCTCTCGCCGACGATGCCCAAGGTCTCGCCGGCATTGACGGTGAGCGACACCTCATCGACCGCACGCACAACCCTAAGGCCGCCGCCAGCGATGTAATGCGTCGACAGCTTGTCTAGCCGCAGCAGCGATTCGCCAGCCATGTCAGAGTTGCCGCAGTTGCGGGTCGAGTTTGACGCGCAACCAATCACCGAGAAGATTGGCCGACAATACCATCAACATGATGCACAGGCCCGGGAACACCGTCAGCCACCAGTAGCCGACCATCAACCCTTGCTTGCCGTCGGACAGCATCAGGCCCCAAGCCGGCTGGGGCGGCGGCACGCCGACGCCAAGGAACGACAAGGTTGCCTCGGTGATGATCACGACGCCGAGCATCAGGCTACCCAGCACGATCGCCGAGTTGATCACGTTGGGCAGAATGTGCCGCGCCATGATCGACCATTTCGAGCAGCCGGCGACGATCGCCAGCCGCACGAACTCGCGCTCGCGCAACGACAGAACCTCACCGCGGATGACCCGTGCATACCGGGTCCAATATGTGACGCCGAGGATAATGACGATGTTCCACATGCTGGGGCCGACGATCGCGGCGAGGAAAATCGCGAAGGTCAGTGCCGGCAAGGCAAGCCAGGTGTCAGTGATGCGCATGATCACCTGGTCGACCCAACCCCCGAGGTACCCAGAAAGAATCCCGAGGACGGTGCCCACCACACCGGCGACAAGCACGGCCATGATGCCGACCACCATCGACACCCGCGCGCCAAAGATCAGCCGGGAAAGTACGTCCCGACCAAGCTGATCGGTGCCCAGGATGTACTTCATAGTGCCGCCAGCCTGCCAGAAGGGCGGCTTGAACCGTGCCGTCAAGCTGCCGATTTCCGGGTTATGAGGCGCCAACTGATTGGCAAAAATCGCAACCAGGGCAATCGCCAGCAGGATCGCAGTCGGAACCACCGGAAACTCGCCGATCCGGATCATCCGGCGCCGCGCGCGCTCTCGCGGCGGCTGCGAGGGTAAGGCAATGATGTCTGCGGGTGTGCTCATCGCCTTTTACCTCTCCAGCCGGATGCGCGGATCGATCACCGCGTAGAGAATGTCGACGATCAAGTTGACGACCACGATCATCGCGCCGCCGAGCAGCACGACGCCCTGAACCACCGGAAAATCGCGGAAGGTTATGCCCTCGTAGAGCAGACGGCCAATCCCTGGCCACGCGAACACCGTCTCAACTACCACCGCGACATTGACCATGATCACTAGGTTGATGCCGGCGAGCGTGATGACAGGGATTAACGCGTTCTTGAACGCATGCTTGGCGATCACCAGCGCCTCGGGCAGGCCCTTCAATCGGGCGAGCTTGATGTATTCTGAGCCAAGCACCTCGAGCATCGACGAGCGGGTCAACCGCATGTGCGCCGCGGCGAAATACCAACCGAGCGCGAAGGCCGGCATAATCAGATGCAGTGGCGTTCCCGCGCCCGAGGACGGCAGCCATTTGAGATATACCGAAAACAACAGGATTAGTACCAAGCCGACCCAGAAGGAAGGTAGCGACAAGCCGAGCAGCGCAAACATCTTGCCGGCGCTGTCCCAAAACCGTCCGACGCGCACCGAAGCAAGGATGCCGCTCGGAATGCCGACCAAGAGCGAAAAGATCATCGCGACGGCCGCCAGCATCAGCGAGTTCGGCAGCCGCGACATGTACAGGTCGAAGACCGGCGTCTGATAATAGAAGGACTGCCCGAGATCCCCGCGCACTAGGCTCCACATGAACAGGCCGTATTGCACCCATAGCGGGCGGTCGAGCCCGAATTGGTGGTGGATGGCGGCGATGTCGTCTGCGCTGGCGCCCGGTTCGACCAGCAGCGCTGCCGGGTCACCAGTGACCCGGACAAAAAAGAAAATCGTGAGCGACAACAGAAACAGTGACAAAAGACAGTAACCGACCCTGCGGATGACGTATTGCCCCATGGCGTCCTCGCGGTGATTGCGCTCGGGTTGCCGTCGTGACTATGCCGACGTCAGGGTGAGATCCTCGAATGGTGCTGTGTACGCAAAGCCGGGAATCGTCCCGAACGCCGACTCGCTAACGCGCGGCCCAATGCCGTTGAGGAAGCCGAGCTGCCAGATCGGCGCATAGATCGCCTTTTCGTGTACAAGCCGCTGCATCTTGGCCAGCGCGGCGGTACGCTTGTCACTATCGAGCTCATACTCCTGCGCCGGAAACAGCTCATCGATGTCGGGGTAGTTCCCGTAGGCGAACGCGCCGTCCTTGACCACGAACGAGGCCATCCGCGTCGCGGCATTGCCGAAGGCTCCACTAGCAGCCTGGATGATCCCCTTGGCGTATTTCTTGTTCGAATAGCCGGCGAAGAACCCGGCCCGCTCGATTGGCTCCAATTTGGCCCGGCTGCCGATCTGGGCGAAGTTGTCGACGACCACCTCCGCCATGTTCGCGTACGAGCTGTCGCAATACAGCAGCCCCGCGTCGAACCCATTGGCGAAGCCCGCATCGGCCATCAGCTTTTTGGCTTTTTCGGGGTCGTACACCGCGTCAGGTGGCTGCCAGTAGTACTCGAACGTGTAGGGAACCACCGCATTGTTGGTGGTCTTGCAGTAGCCAAGGAAGAGGGCTTTGCTCATCCCCTCGCGGTCGATCGCCAGATTGGCGGCCTGCCGCACCCTGAGATCGTGCCAGGGCGATTTCGGGTCCCACTGCTCCGGGAAATAGATCCAGTTGGGCGCCTGGAGAACGACAGGCTTCAACGTCAGACCTGGTGTTTTGACCAGTTCGTCCGCGAGTTCACCGCGGATTGAATAGGCGATGTCGATTTCGCCGCGCTTTAAGGCCGCAAGTCGCGTCGCCTCGTCTGGCAGCACCTTCATTACCAGTCGTTTGACGCTCGGCGGCTTGCGCCAATAGCCGTCGAACGCTTCGAGCACGAGCTCGACGCCAGGCGTGAACGAAACAAATTTGTAGGGCCCGGCGCCGACTGGAGCTTGTTTGAAGCCGTCGTCGCCAACCTTTTCGACGTATTTCTTCGGGACGATCCAGCCGGCTCCCGATGCGCTCGAATAGAAGGTCAGGAAATCCGGCCATGCCTCTTTCAGCTTGAAAACAACGTGCTGTGGATCGGGCGTCTCGATCGCCTCGACCTTGTTCTTTATGAGGTCGTGCGCCGCGCCTTTGTAACGTTCGAAGGAAAACTTGACGTCGTCCGAGGTGACCGGATCGTCATTGTGAAACTTGGCATCCTTGCGTATGACGAATTCGTAACTCTTGTCGTCCTTGCCAACCGACCAGGATTCGGCGAGGCACGGCGCACCCGCTGCATTGCCCGGCATCGGCTTGACCATCGCATCGTGTAGTGCGTAGAGCACCATAAACGGCGTGATGATCCCCTGTGTTTCCGCCGGGTCGAACCACGTCGGAGCCATCGAGACGTGGATCCCCCAGGTCAGCTGTCCGGACGGACCGGCTGCGGACGCGACTATTGGCGCACCCGCCGTCAAGCCGAGCGCCGCAACCCCCAGCAAATCGCGCCGGGTCAGGTGGGTATTATCGCCGCGAATGCTCGCGGCTGATCCTCGCACGTTTACCATTGCGCCGTCCCTGTTCTCGTCCGGGCTGTCTTCGAAGCCTCGGATCGACTGTAGGCGAGCCGTACGGAAATGTCTGCGTAATTCTTACGACAACCTTACGCCGCGATAGGCCGGCCACCTCCCTTAGACGCTCTTCAAGGTGATCTCCTCATACGGCGCGGTGTAAGGAAATAGTGGAATCCGGCCAAACCCCGACTCCCCGACGCGCGGTCCGACGCCGTTGATGAACGCGAGTTGCCAGATCGGGGCGTAGACAGCCCGCTCGACCATTACCTGCTGTATTTTGAACAGGAGCGCCTCCCGTTTTGAGCGGTCGAGTTCGCGCGCCTGCTGTGCATAGAGATCGTCGATGTCCGGATAACTGCCGTAGGAGAATACGCCGCCTTTCACCAGATGGGCCTCAATCCGCGTCGCGGCGTTGCCAAAAGCCCCTGGGCCCGCCTGGATGATGTTTTTGTATTTCTTTTCGCCGTATTCCTTGATGAAAGCCGCTCGTTCAACCGGACGCAACTTACTGCGGATGCCAACCGCCAGCAGATTGTCGACCACCGACTCGCCGATATTAGCGTAAGAGCTGTCGCAAAAATAATTGCCGGCATCAAAACCGTCCGCAAACCCTGCTTCCGCAAGAAGCTTTTTAGCTTGGTCGGGGTCGTATATCGGCTCGGGCGGCTGCCAATAAAAATCGTATCCCTTAGGCACGATCGAATTACCCGTTATCTCTGAATAGCCGAGCGTCAGCGCGTCATTGGTGCCTTTGCGGTCGATAGCAAGGCTAGCCGCTTTGCGCACCTGCGGGTCGTGCCAAGGCGATTTCTCGTCCCACTGGTCCGGGAAATAGAGGCAGAACGTGCCCTGCACGACGGCGGGCTTCAGTGTCAGGCCCGGGGTCTGGCGCAGCTGCTCTGCGAGTTCGCCGCGGACCGAATACGCTATGTCGACTTCGCCAAGCTTCAGCGCGGCAAGACGAGTGGTTTCATCCGGGATCACCTTAAAGACGAGACGCTTCACCGCTGGCTTCTGGCGCCAATAGCCGTCGAACGCCTCGAGCACCAGCTCAACGCCCGGGGTGAAGGAGACAAACTTGTAGGGTCCTGCGCCGATCGGCGCCTTTTTGAAGCCATCGTCACCGACCTTCTGAACATAGTTCCTCGGCACGACCCATCCAGCGCCGGTCGCGGTGGCGTAGAATGTCAAGAAATCCGGCCACGGGTCCTTGAGCACAAAGCGCACATGCCGAGGGTCAGGAGTTTCGATGTCGGCGACCCGAGCCTGCAGCAGGTCATGGGCAACTCCCCGATAGCGCGTGAAGGAGAACTTCACGTCGTCCGCCGTTAACGGATCGCCGTTGTGGAACTTGACAGCATCGCGCAGGACGAGCTCATAACTGCGTCCGTCCTCCGAGGCGGTAACACTCTCGGCGAGGCTTGGTGCGAGAGCTTTGCCGGGCATTGGCTTGACCATCGCGTCGTGCAGTGCATAGAGCACCATAAATGGCGTGATGATCCCCGATGCCTCGGCCGGTTCAAACCAAGTGGGCGCGAGCGACACATGCACGCCCCACGTCAGTTGGTCCGGCGCGCCGGCAGCCGCGATGCGTGGAACTCCGGCCATCAGCGTCAGACTGGCGGCGGCCAACAGATCGCGACGACTCACCCCACGATCTGGGTCGAACATGCGGAGCGGTCGCCCCTCAAGCTCGGAACGCATCGTGCCTCCCTCGATCGCCAATTATCGCTCGGCTAAGGTAATTGTATTTCGAACCTGCGCGGATCGCGCAAGGAGTTGTTCTTCAAGTTGCCTTTTTGCTCTCGCGAGGGCGGCTTTGGGGCAAGGAGCAGAAGCCCTTACCGCGCCAGCCGGTCGGCCGTCTTCGGTCAACACCGGCTTTTCATCGAATTGACCGAGGCAGAAAAGCACTGATCCTCAGCTTCCATACCGAAATCGCGCAATACCCTTGCATAACTGGTCGAATGCGGGGCGCTTGACACGCCCTTTGGGTCCGCTGATGCGGTGATCGGATAGGCGTCGATCAACCCCCAGCCCTGGTGCTCTGCTACCTCGCGCAGCGCGACCGTCTCGTTGTCGGTCGTTTGACCGGCCGTCGATACCCGATCATAGAACCGCGCCTCCTTAGCCTTCGCCATCTGCCCGTGCCCCCGCCTCAAAAAGAGCAGAGCGGGTGCTCTTACTTTCGTCGTAAGGTAGGCGTAAGCTTCTCCCGCGACCGCAGGTTCGCTCGTCGAACGACTTCATCGCCAATTTCTTGAAATCGTCACGCTCGAACTCGATGGCCTCGGCATTCGCGACATCAATCGTCGCGGCGAGGAGCAGCACCAGCACGAGATGTTACCTCGAAGAATGCGGATGCGGCGTCGGCGTCGACCGTACATTGCGCCAACTTAGGTAGGCGAAATGCTGTGTTCCCGTTGAACCATTTGGTGACGGATCGTCGCGGGCACGGTGCAAGGAATGAACATTAGTAATGAGGTTTGGCTTATGTCGTACCTTCACATCGTCTTAGCCTCGCTCGAGGCTATCGCATTCTCGGGCTCGGCTTTGCTGTGGTGGAGAGCGAGCATGATAAGCGTACCCATCGTAGAGGCGACCTATCCCGGGATCGATCAGGTAACGATGCTCAGCCAGAGTGTCGCCGAGGCCAGCCGATGGAATTGTCGCGCAGCCATCGCGGCGGCCTTAGGCGCGAGCGCTCACATTTTGGGGGCCGTTTTCTAGGCGTGCGGCCGTACTGGGGAAATAGCGAGGCCACGATGCATTTCTAGCCGCCGCATCATATCGATCGGCCGCGATCTGGGCCTTGCTCACGTAGCAGCGGGTCGGGGTGTTCAGCGCAGTACGCCAAAAACTCTCGGGTGCGTGGTTTCTATCCCCGCACCGCCGAATTTGACAGAGCTGATGATCCCTTGTCGATCAACTCCTGGGTGCTCGACCGGGAACACCCGGCCGCTGTGGCCCACTTATTGACGCGCCAGCCGAATTTCTCGATCTCGCTGCGGGGGACGTCACGATTTGGGCCACGAGGGGGTTTGCCATAGCGGTCCACTACTTCCCGTATGGACCAGATTATGCTTTTGCTTTGGCAGGATGCAGCGAAGTAAAATAACTACAGAAGCACTTCTTATGAGTAAGTAAAACGTGCGGTGTTATTCTGTTTTATTCGGTCTTATCACGTGCCTTTACGTATGTCTTCGTCAAGGCTAATGAATTAGTACAAGCAACTTAGAGAGAGGCTCACCTCCGAAAGGACACGACGTCGCCACTGGGCGCTCTTCGGTGCCTCGATAATAGCCAGCGCGCGTGGGTCGCCTTGCGGATAGAGCGGCTGACCGATCCCGGGAATTTCGTCGCCGCGCGCCGGTCGGGCGCAGCCAGGATCGGCATCGAGTTCGGCCTTGCCCGGCTCGTGGAACAGCGCCTCGGCACGCGCAGAGGCCCCGCCGTGCCGGCGTCCCGATAACGCCGCGAGCGCGCCCGAGACGACCGCGTAAGGGGTCGCCCCGGTCGACGCCACGCAGCGTGCGACAAAGGTCGAGGCGTTAAGCTCATGGTCGGCGAGCAGCACCAGGCACCGGCGCGCCAGGTCGGCGCCAGCATCGTCCAGCGCCCAGAGTGTTGCCAGTTGCTCATGGATCGACTGCAAGGACGGGCCGGCGCCGGTGACGCAAGCCGTCAGCTCGGCAAGGATCAGCCGGCCGGTCCGCACGATGCCAGTCGGTGTTAGGTCCAGCGCCGCCGGGTCGGCCGCCGCCAATTCCGCCAAGCGAAGCTGGCATCGCTGGAGCACCGGCTGCCCCCCACCCCCTCCCTCTCTCCGCGTGTGGGGGAAGGGAGGGACCCGCGTCGCAGGCGTGGGAGGGTGAGGTGCAACCCCAGATACCGGCTCCTCCCACAAAATCGTCGCCACCTCTTCAAGGCTCGCCGTATCCGCCAACCGCAGCG
>Ga0126381_100007243_pt1 | contig 12327 bp, 13 predicted proteins | sample PanSoiMetPlot_28_FD_96465 | JGI IMG/M metagenome (GOLD analysis project Ga0126381, IMG submission 96465) | Tropical forest soil microbial communities from Panama - MetaG Plot_28 | ecosystem: Environmental > Terrestrial > Soil > Tropical forest > Bulk soil | place: Panama | collected 2016-02-17
CCATGGGCAGCGGCAGAGGCAGCGCTCGATGTGGCCAATGCATGGAAGCCAAGGCCTGCGAGAACGCGGCCGAGCTGACATCCCAAGGATTCGGAATTACGAAGACGCCGGGGCCTTCGTGAAGCTCTCGGAAACGAACTGCCTTTTCGTTCTGGGTAACACTCATGGGAGTAGCCTCCTCAGCAAATCTCTATTGGGCCTCCTCAGCTAGTAGGCAGCTTCTGCGTCAGCGTGTACAGAACCATTATGAGCTGATAGCGGGGTCCGTTGGACTGCTCGGCGCCAGCTGCGAGGATGTTCACGAGGCTGAGATGTTTCCGGGTTCGCTTAAACGGTCACCGGCGAGGTGGGAATTCCGGAACGTTTTCCATCAAGTGAGTCACGTGGTCGAGTATGTCGTCCTTGATGACGGACAGAGCAGTGTTGTATCGAGCGCCTGCTCGCCATTCATTGAGCGCGTCCCGGTTTTCCCACATGGCTGGGGACCAAAACAGCCCTGGCTTTTCGAGGTCCCGGAACAAGGTTAGCGGCTCTGGACTGAGGGCGCTGCAGTGCTGCAAAAAGTGTGATTCTGCCCCCGGCCTTATTCTCCACGTGTCGACCGTCCAGATCGGCATCTGTGAGACCTCCTCTTTTGTTAGCAAGCTCGGCGAGAAGTTCATTCAGCAAGTGCGTGCCTCCCTTGAGGCTATGATTGCGCCGAACCACGCCATGAAGCCTTGGCTCGCCCTAGGATGTCTGGAAGTGAAGAGCCCACATCGCTAGGCCGGTGGTATGCCTTCCGATAACTGCGCGCTTCAACATGGGGCTTGGATTTCCTCGAGCTATTGCAACCAACCTCCCGCAGAAGCTTTCTACTTGATCGGCAGTTCTGCTATCTCGCGCGTCAAGGCCTGCCACCGTTCTCCTCGAAAGACAAACACATCCATGTACTGATAGCGAGCGAGAGTCTTTCCATCTTGGCCGTTCATGGAATAGATACCCCTGACGACCACCACATCTCGGTAGGGCTTTAGATCAAACCGCTCTATCTTCTGAACTGTGGGAGTCCGGGTGGCCACCCAGTCCAAGACGTGCTTCCTGCTATGCGCCTCTCCCTTCTCATCCGGCATGCTGGCAATCTCGAAATCCTCCGCCAGGATGCAATCCAGGGCCGATGTGTTTCTTTCTCCATAGGCCTGCAGCCATTCCAGTTCCACTTCCTTGAGCATCTGGGGGTCTTTGTTTTGCAGCCGCGACTCTGTTGCCTGCAAACCACATTTGGCCGCAGACTTCTTCTCAGCCGCAGGTAATTCCTGCGAACTGACCGCCTGCCATCTTCCGCCGAGGTAAGCGAATACGTCGGTGAACAGAGTCTTGCGGTTGACCTCGTCGTTGCCGGTTTCAACTGCCACGCCGTTCACAATGCCTACATTTCCGTAGACCCGCACCCGCATATTTTCGAAGTGTCTTTCTCCTCTTTGCACAGGCGCTCGATGCTTGCGCATGAAGCTGAGCTGTTCGCTCTTGCTGATAATTCCTTCGGGAATAATATGCAGGAAATCGGGAGCGAGAATGCCTTCCAGCACATCAGGATCGTTCTCGCCTTGCAACCAGTTATTTTCCAATTCCAGCAACTCCTGCTTCGACTTTTCCAATGAGCTTGGCAGACTGCTGGTCTGGCGCGGCATCGCGCCAGAGAACAGAAACATCGTGCACGCGATAATGTGACTCAGCACTCTCATGTGACCAAAATCCTCCTTAGGACAAATGCCCTGAATTCCTGATAAGCTCTGGTTCCTGGAAAAAGACGCAGCTTTCGCGTGTTCCCACCAGTAACCGAGGAATGATAGTCGGCAAGCAGGTATCCCTCCCGAAATCGTGAAATTGCCTTGACCCACCGCAAAAGCGAACAAGCCCGCCTACTAACAAACTAAGGATTCTGCTTGCGCAGCTTCCAATCCCCCAGCACTACCATCGGCGGGGAACCATCCTGATCGGACTCTGTTTCGGCAATGCCGCTGAGTTCCGCACCGATGAGCGCTCCGCGGAATTTAACGCGCCAGTTGTTTACTCCCGCTGATTTTGGATCACTGAAGGCGAACTCGCTTTTCCCGACCCGAAGGTCACTGAGGTCGAGCGATTCGCGTGCAAAGCTCTTGGGAGGATAGTCGATCACCAAATGGCCTTTCCAGGCCCCTCCATTCGGGCGGAGTTGCAGCTCCATCTCGACAGGGCCAACTGCCGGGTAAAACACTAGCTTTCCCGACCAGTTGCCTGCCAGGTTCCACGCCGAGAGTGGCTCTCCTGGAGGAAGAGTTGGCGTTGGTAAGGCTGTGGGATGGACATCAAGGTAGCCGCCGTTCTTCTCTAGCGACTGCCATGCCCGCCAAGCTGCGGCTTGAAGGCTTTGTGCTACAGAGCGTGGCAAATCCACAAGCGTGACAATCTTCTCCGGCTCCAATTTCTCAGTATCCAGATTTATAGGGGGTCCTGTAATGTGAGATGGCAGGCCCGCGGGGCTTTGGTGAAAAATGGCCGCGTACATCGCGCAAGCAGCGAGGTAACTTCCGGCCTGAGATGGGTGCGAACCATCTTGGTAGTACAGATCGCCGGTCGGGCTTTTCTGCCACACTTGCTGCCACGCCAGGCCGACGGGGGCGACTATGGAGCCAGTCTTCTTCGCTGCGTGAATGTATGCGTAATTTAGAGCTGCTTGGTCGTCGGGCGTATCCTTCCGAGCCCAAGTCAGGTAGAACACGGGTCTCGCGCCGTGTCGGACGATCTCAGCGGCCCACTTCTCGGCATAGGGCAGAAATACCTCATCGCTGGCAACGCGCGCCTTTCCTTCAAAATAGTAGCCGACACCGAGTGTGCTCTGATCTTGGAGAACGACGTAATCCCATCTCTGCGAGTTCAGTGCTTCATGCGCTTCGGCTCTGTCCCAGTGATCTTTCAGTCGCGCGCCGCCGGGAGCTACCATGCGCGTGCCCACCTCGCAGTGGCGTCCCTCTTTTGCCAGCTCCGAAAAGACGGCGGGCAGGTTGTTGAAATAGGTGTAGCTATTGCCGAGGAAAAGGACGTGGACCACGCAGCTGCCGGTTTGTTTTTCTTGGGCGTGACCAAATATCGCCACGCTTCCTGCGGACAAGATCAGGGTTGCACCGGCGACAAGCGATCGCGGCAAAATGTAAGCGCGGCGCGCTGATGCTCGGCACAGTCTTTCCTTCCAATGACGCACGCATGTTCTCGCTTCCCGCGCAATTGTGGCACTCATCGAGTGAACCATAACGTTATGTCCATTCCTGACGCCGCGCCCAGATTGCGTCCGCACACCGCAGAGCCAGTGCTCCGATAGTTGGTGTTGGTCCCACTGCTCCTGCCGTAACAAACGAGCTGCCGTCTACAACAAACAGATTGGGAGCGTCGTGCGCCTGATGCCAGGCATTCACGACAGAATGCTTGGGGTCGATTCCCATACGCGCAGTACCCATGAAATGACTCGTCCAAGGGTATGGTTCGCCCTCGTGGATATCGGTTGCACCGGCGGCCTGTAGCAGTTCGCGAGCAGCCTGCGCCCCGCGCTGCAACAGTCGGCGAGTATTTTCAGAAAACGAGTACACAACTCGTGGCGCTGGAATACCATCCGAGTCCTTCAGTGTGGAGTCCAGCTCTACTCGGTTCCCTTCCTCTGGTAGATCCTCGGCAATGACGCCGGCGCGGATGACATGGGGAAATCGACGGCGCATCTCGCGGTGATGATCAGCACCCCATGGAACATTCGTTTCCAGAGCCGTCGCGAGCGGGCCCGCACCACCTCCTACGAGAAGAGTGTAGCCACGAACAAAATTGTTCCGCGCATCCGTCTCATAGAATTGTTGGCTGTACAAGCCTGTATGGCCAGAATGCAGATAGTCGTCGATGCACTCTGGAGAAATGCCGTACGCTCCTTGTCCCACGTGAAGCATGAGCCCTCTTCCTACCAGTCCAGAGGAATTCGCCAGCCCATCGGGGAACAGCTTGGATTTTGAATTCAACAATATTCGCGGTGTTCCGATCCCATTGGCGCAAAGAACTACCACCCGGGCGAGCTGCTCACGGAGGTTTCCTTGCGTGTCATAGTAGACCGCGCCGCTCGCGCGCCCCTTGGGGTCCACAGTAATTTCGCGAACGCGGGCTCGCGTGCGAAGAATGGCGCCTTTGCGCAATGCCTTGGGCCAATACGTGACATCGGTACTGGCACGCGCCGCCGCTCCGCAGCCGTACCATCCCTGGGCGTTGAAGTCACAAGCAGGCCGACCATCATACGGACGCGAAAGAAAGCCCAGAGCAAAGAGCCACCAATGCCAGCCCAGTTGGTTGAAAGCCTTTGCAAAAATCCTTGCAGTCCTCGCTCCTGGAAGCGGCGGCAGAGGAAAGGATTTCGAGCCGGGATTGGCCGGATCACCCGCGAGACCGGAGACGCCCATTTCCAGTTCATTCGCCTCGTAATATGGCGCGAGATCTTCATAGCGAATAGGCCAGTCTCGCGCCTGCCCGTCCAGCGTTTTCACGCGAAAATCGGAGGCGTGCAGTCGCAGGAATTGGGCATTCCAGTGTACTGTGGTTCCGCCTACGCCATTGGCCATCTCGATATCCGGAGGGTTCTGCCCAACTGAAACCACCGGATAATCCTCGGGGCGCTTGCGGTCGTTAGGACTGAAGCTAAATTGGGCTCGTTGCATTTGCCCTTCGTAGTCAGAGCCGCTGGACGGGTAATCGCCGGGCTTGCGCCAGTCCCCTTGCTCAAGGCACACAACTTGCACTCCCTTATCGGCCAGGCGTTTGGTTGCGGCGGCGCCAGCCGCGCCGGAACCGATCACTAGCACGTCTACGCGATCGTTTGTGACGCTCACGGTGCCTCTCGGTAGAGGTGCTTGATATTTCGAACTGGAGCGAGAAGCATTTCGAGGTCCTCAACGAGAACTGGTGGCCTTGAGCATGAGATGGTCGCTTGGAGTTGTGGCCGCGTGTAATACGCTTCATAGACGTAGTTGAGGAACCGTCCAAAGCCATGTGCACGACCCTTTTCAATGTCGGCCAGCAACTGAGCACGTTGCTCATGGCGCAAGCTCAGAAATTCCGTCCCGAAGTGATCCCTCGCTGCCTGTCGCATTGTATCCAGAAACCCAGTTATCTCCTCCAGGATGCTCGGATACTGCCAGCACAAGTACTGCAGGTATTCCACGGCTCCTGCGTCCGCTGCTGAGGGTATTCCGTCTCCCCTGGGGATGAATTCATCCACGGCTACAGCGAGGACCTCAAGTTGATCGGGACTGAAGTTTCCTCCAAGCTTGGATGTCGCAAGCTCAGTGCTCACCGACCTGAAAACTCGGGGCAGCAGCGCCACTACACTCATTCGAGTCAGAAACTGACGTCGGTTAAACATCTTCAGACCTGCCAGTCAATTTTGAAGATGGTTCGAATTGGACCTCCTGCCGCTACGCATTCCCAAGTTGTTGAGCGGACCTCAGCTCTAACCGAATCGAGACTTCCCATTTCCGTCCTTGCCGCGCCGAACGGTGCGGCGCGACGCTTCCCTCAAATCTCGCGCCGCAAACGTAATGGCATTTTCTGTCGCTGTTTAGACTCCTCCATCGACATGACTATCAACAAACGCTGACGGTCTCCGTTCTGGAAAAACTTGCTAGGAGTAGTTTCCTCAACAAAGCCCAAGGAACGGTATACATGGCGTGCACGATGATTGTCTTCGAAAACATCTAGCCATAGCCGATGAGCGTGGAATTCGCAGAATGCCTTGTCAATGACTGCCCGCAGGACCTGAGTACCGACGCCATGTCCCGGCTCCGCAATCACAATGCGCTTCAGTTCGAGAGAACGGTCGGCAGAAGTCAGTCCGCGAAGAATGACGTAACCCGCTGGGTTCTCTCGCTCTTGCACTGTGTAGTAGGCGTAGTCAGGGTCCCTCATTTGCTGCTGGTGGGTAACAATGTCATCGCTGTGAACAAAACCAAGTCTGGCGAAGCGCTTCTCCGTCTCAAGAAGAAAGGGGATGTCATGCGGAGTCGTGTGGCGTAGCTTCATGATATTCACATGTTTCGAATCCCGGACTGCTTTGAACACAGCCCGTAGCACTCGCACGTAGGGAGACCAACCAACCGGTCTGGCCGCCGGGGGGACCAATAGAGGCCCTGCCTTCTCGCATCAGTTCGATTGACAAAGCATCAGCCTGAAAGGGGCGCTGGAACTGGGACAAAGGATCGAATGAAGTCAACGTTCGCTCCAAAAGGGCTGTAGTATCCTAGCAAATTCTTCGAGCACGGTTTGCGCTGTTGAATCGAAAGCGTTGCATCGCTCGCTTTCCACGTCAATCGTGCCCACGACGCGCTCGCCATCTTTGGAGAAGATGGGAATAATGATCTCCGAGCGCGTGCTGCTCAATGCTGTCAGATAGTCTTGATCGCTGGCGACGTCTCCGACATTGACTGTCTTCTTCGTCGCGATGGCTCGTGAAGTGAGGCCTTCTGTGGCCGGAAAAGTCGGGTATCCAGGAGCACTAGGCCCGCTCCACGCAATGTTTGAAACCAAGCCCATCGAGAGGCTCACGTCGTAGAGGCCCACCCAGCGGTACGGCCCCGAGGCGCGAATCGCTTCCACGATTCCCTGGGCTTTGTGCTTACGTTCCCCGCTTTCCGCGAGAATATTTCGCAGTTCAAGGAACGTTCTGTGAGCTGCTTGGAGATCTCCGAACTTCCTCGACAAACCATGCAATTCGCTTGCGCACACCATTTGCTCCCGGTGTCGTCGCCCCGAAGCCCTCCCTGGTATCCAGCGGTTCGTATTGAGCGAAGGCTTTCGTGAGAACGGACGCTATTGCCACTATATCGCGCTGGGTGGCTCTCCGTAGCAGAACCCGCGCTACGCCCTCTTCCATGCCTCAAATTGTCGGACCCAATTAGTGCACTGCGAAGCTCCATTTATGGATTGCGGATGGAACCATCGGTTCGCTCTGTGGCACTGAGCCTGAGGTGGCAGATGAAGAAAGGCTGGCAATCTCATAAAACATACTTGACAAACTCAGCGCTCAAGAGAGCCATTCTGTCAAAGTCCCAGTCGAATGTAAGCACGACAGAACCGAGTGACGTGTGCCTGAGCACCTTTTGGCCGTTGATGACCACGATGCTCTCCGCAGAGCAAAAACTCCTCGTGAGATCCTCGCCTGTCCGGTTGCATACAATCAGCGGCAGTCCGGTCTCAAGCGTCCGCTGTTCCCATTCCCCATTCGGACCATACAGCCCTGGTCCCCACGCCGCCGGAGATACCAAAATACGCGCCGCCTTGGATTTGAGCGTCCTTGCTACATGGGACGTATAGGCATCTGCGCAAAGTAAGATGCTACCTTAGTGCCATTCCAATCGAACGGCTCAATAGTGCTCCCTGGTGAGGACCAGCCGTCACTGACGGTGTTTATTTTTCGGTGGCGCGCTGCGATTGCCCCGTGACTGTCGATGAAGAATACGGAGTTGTAGAAAGTGTTGTCTTCGGAGTCTCTTTCGGGATGAGACAGAAACACATTCACGCCCAGAGCTCTCACGCGTTTACAGAAGTGTCTCAGCCACTCGCCCGGTTCGGGCGTGATCCAATCAGTCCCGATGACACTCTTAAACCCATAACCAGAAACGGCAAGTTCGGGAGAGACCACCCAATTGGCGCCCTGAGAAGCGGCGATACGCGTTGCATCTTCGAGGAGGCGACGATTTGCATCAATCTCTCCCAGGACAGGGGCGAGATGAAGCAGTGCAATCCTAAGAGGCTTCATGTCTCAAGCGATCAACCTCCTCGTGCTCTTCGGTCTCCACCTCACAATGGTTGAAGACAACTGCCTGATAACGCATTCGAGATCTTTCAGGCTCTTTGTGATCACACTTGGCTTAAACGCTGCGTAGCCCAAAACAAGGCCTCCCCGAGAAGGGCGACGTATCGAAAACGTGGATAGGGGCATGGCGTAGACGCCGGCCTTGGCGGCCCCCTCGGATACACGCGAGTCATCGAGATGTGGAGGAAGCCATGCCAGCGTATGCATACCGGCTTCACTGTCCCAGGTTTCAAGGATATCGCCCATATCTTCCCGAATGGTTCCAATCATTATCGAGCGACGCTCCATGTAAAGAGCGCGCATCCGGCGAATGTGACTGGCCAAGTGACCTTCGGCGATAAATTCCGCAAGAGCCGCCTGTTCGACCAGCGGCGATCCACGGTCAAAAACCCATCGAGCGGCAACAAACGTGTCAAGCAAGTCTTCGGGCACAATCAGATAGCCCAGCCGAAGAGTGGCAAAAAGAACCTTGCTGAATGTGCCGATGTAAATCACACGGCAATTGCCGTCCAACCCTTGAAGAGCAGGAATTGGTTTGCTACCGTAACGGTACTCACTGTCGAAATCATCTTCGAGAATCCACGCGTCATTTCGCGCCGCCCAGTCAAGAAGCTGGAGCCTGTTTGCAAGGCTCAAGACAACGCCGAGCGGAAACTGATGCGATGGCGTAACATAAACCAACTTGGCTCGGCGCTGCTTCCCGGTGAGGAGATCAACTCGCAACCCATCTCTCCCCACGCGGACTGGAACGACCTTCAGCCCGGCAGCTTCTAGTGCAGCGCGAGCGCCGATATAGCCAGGATCTTCGATAATGGCAGCTTCACCAGGATCAGCAAGCACGCGAGCTGCAAGGTCAATCGCCTGTTGAGAGCCATTGGTGATAATCACCTGTTCGGCTCGGCAACGCACACCTCGGGCGGCTCCCACATAGGAAGCGATTGCCTCGCGCAGTCTCGGGAGTCCGCCAGGATCGCCATGGACTGCGACTTCTGCCGGAGCGATTCGACAATGGCGAGCGAGCAATCGACCCCAAAGATCGAGCGGCAGCTCATCCAGCGCAGGCAGTCCATAGCGAAACGGAGCATAGCGGAGCTTCGGGTCCATACTTGGAATCGCACAACAGAACCTCCCATTAAGATGCGGGACTCGCTTGATCGCCTTGCTTCTCTCGGACAATGTCCTGCTTCCCTTCACCGAGCCCGGATGGACCTGGAGGACCTCCTCCGGCAGCGTGTTCGTTACAAACGTGCCCGCGCCAGTTTGCGATTGCAGGTACCCTTCGGCCAATAGCTGCTCAAAGGTCATAACGACAATGTTTCGCGATACGCCTAGCTCCGTTGCGAGGCAACGTGTGGATGGGAGGCGCACTCCTTTTCGAAGGGAGCCAAGTAAAATGGCTTGGCGTATCACCTCGCAAAGCTGCCTGTAGAGTGGTAATGGCAATGCGCGATCGAGGCTGATTGGTGGCAGAAAGAAGGGTCCCGGCATCTTCGACATTTCAATTTAAATGGTACCATCAGTGGAAGCAAACCTGCGGTCTACATGGCACCACCAGTGGAGCAACTTGTAAGGACAAAATGGCCCAAAGCCCGTGAAGATGCAAACGCACCACGCAGAGTCTTATTTGCCGGGCGCAAAGAACGACGCCGCGCATGTCAGCACTGGGGGGAAAGTGCTTCTCCTAAGGCGTGAGGTACAAAGAATGAAGGACGCCCTTTCGGCAGACGCAGAGGAGTGGCGACGGTGGCAGTCCGTTCGCTCAAGCTACGACGCGATTGCCGAGGAGTATGCCAGTCTGATTTACGCGGAGCTGAAGGACAACCCGTTCAACTGTGATTGGCTTGACCGTTTGCCGAACGAGTTCGCGCAGCGGGACCTATATGCGATTTGGGCTGTTGACCAGGTCATGCGGTTTGGCAATCCATCTTCGATCACCTGGGGCGCGCACGGCCGCGATTCTTGATACCGGAAGCCACGTTCTGATCGCTGCCTTCTTTAATCTGTTATGGGGATACGCCGTCAGCAAGAAACTACTCAATCAAACGACCCAAGCATCCGCGGACGCAATCTCGAGTCCAATATGCATTTGGGGCACTGCTCTATCTGGAGTGCATGGACCTCGTTTCGATCAGTGTTGGCCTGTGCCTCGCTTTGACAGCGGCCCTCGCAGTCTTCTTCTCCATACCTCCGCGATCTCTGAGGTCCGCTCAGCGTACGATCTGTAAGAAGAAGAAAGATATGGCATCGGGCATCGCTTGGTGATTAGCGGGCTCCTTCTGCGAAAGCATGTGCTGGCACCAGATGGATGATGTAAGTGGACCTTCCTGAGCAGGTCGCCTAGCTAGATGATAGAAGTTCGTTTCAGCGGTCATCTTAATGTCCTGGAAGAGCGAAGAAGGTAATCTTGAAATTGCCCTTATCGTCCTCCGTCAATAGTGCGTCCTGAAAGGTTAAAGTTAAAGGAATAAAGAAGAAGAAATTCGGTATTTCATGAGTGCTTCGTCCACGACGAGTCGTTCGGAGCGCGCCATTCTTGATGCTGCGCTGTTCACAGGTTTCGCCTTTCTGATTACATGGGGAACAGGCATGCTGATCGTACTTTCTACCCATGCGAACTTGGTGAATGGCGCTCATCAGGTCGAACATCCAATTCACCTTCCGTCCCCCCTCGCAATTGCACTGGTGATGATTGGAGGATTTGGTCCCTTTCTCGCGGCTAGTGCTGTCACTTGGCTGCGCTCAGGCAAAGCTGGGGTGTGGGAACTCTTCAGTCAGTTCGGACGCTGGCGACTTCACCCGGTTTGGTTTGTTTTGGCGTTCCTGGGCCCAGCCTTTCTCGGTTTTGTGGCACTTTGTGTGACGGCCTTGCTTGGAGGAGCAACACCCGCGCACTGGTTCACGCCTCCGCGCCCAGTGCTTTTCGCCGGTTGGACCGTTGGGCCTTGGGGTGAAGAGTTGGGGTGGCGTGGGTACGCGCAACCGCAATTGCAGAAGCGTCTCGGAGCACTTGGCGCAAGCGTCGTCGTCGGAATCCTTTGGTCCTTCTGGCACTACTGGCCCGTGGCCACTCCCGCTGGCTGCTCGCTCATGGAATTGGTGCAAGCCCCTTTTCTCACGTGGGTCACCTATGAGGTGGCCATCTCCGTGATGATGGCATGGCTTTACAACTCCACAGATAGAAGGCTCCCGATTGCCTGGGCCGCTCACATTGGTTTGAGTCTAGGTCAGAATTTGGTCGACAAACACCCGATTCCCTTCGGATCGTTCGTGCTCACGTTTTGCGCAGCGGCGTTGCTTGTGATCCTCGTGTACGGCCCGCGAAATTTAGCGCGGCGAGGCGCAGTTGAACCAAGGTGCTTAGAGGTTGCTCTATGCAAAGCGCGCAAGTTTCATGAGGGTTGCAGTTGTTAGTGATATTCACGGCAACCGGCGAGCACTGCAGGCGGTTCTTGCGGACCTGCGGCAGGTCGCAGCGGACCTAGTAGTGCACGGTGGTGATTTGGTGTTCGGAGGCACGCATCCTGGAGAAATCATCGATGAAGTGCGCGGGCTCGGCTGGCCCGGAGTTCTCGGCAATACTGACGAACTACTTTGGACGCAAAAGCGACTGACAGAAATGGCCACGGCACATCCCAAATTGGCTCCTCTGCTCGGCTGGCTAAGGGAGATGATTGAGCCGATGCGCAAGCGAGTCGGCGACGAACGGCTGCGCTGGCTCCAAACCCTGCCGGTTGTTCACGCAGGCGAAGGATTCGCCGTCGTACACGCCAGTCCCAAGGACCTTTGGCGGGCGCCGATGGCCAATGCTGCCGATGAAGAAATTCGGAGCACGTACTCGGAGTTGAGCGCACCGATAGTGATCTATGGGCACATTCACGTCTCTTACGTCCGACCGTTGTCGGGAATGACCGTGGCGAACGCAGGCAGCGTCAGCCAGTCCTACGACGGCGACAGGCGCGCCGCTTATGCGGTGATCGACGAGGAAACCGTAACGATACGGCGCGCGGAGTACGACGTCGAAAGCGAAGCAAGGGAGCTGTTGCATTCAGGCCTACCGCACGCGGAGTGGTTGAGCCGGATACTCCTGGCCGGGAAATACTGCCCGCCGGAGTGATTTCACAAGAGAAGTGAGAGCGAGAGCCGTCGAGAGTAATGCGTGGCTCTTGACAACCGACTACATCCACCGCTTCCAGGTCCAAAAACGACGGTTTCCTAGACCGTTGTACCGATTGCCGAAGCAACCCCGGAACGATCCTTCGGTCCGGAACCGAAGGCTCTACACAAAAGCAACTCATTGACAGCAAAGAAGTTCGGGAATTGGTTCAAGGATGACCCAGGTCGCTGTGATCCTTACAGCACCCGTCCATCCGAGACTGCCAGCTTTGGATGTCCACGCGCTTCAAATCCTTGTAACCACTGAATCCTTCTGCCCTCATTGCACGCATAACATTTGTCCATCCTTCACCAAGCGA
>Ga0126381_100007244_pt1 | contig 12326 bp, 8 predicted proteins | sample PanSoiMetPlot_28_FD_96465 | JGI IMG/M metagenome (GOLD analysis project Ga0126381, IMG submission 96465) | Tropical forest soil microbial communities from Panama - MetaG Plot_28 | ecosystem: Environmental > Terrestrial > Soil > Tropical forest > Bulk soil | place: Panama | collected 2016-02-17
GAAAGTGGGATCCGGCCCTGGTGAGTTTTCAAAAAGCAGTCGAAGTGTATCCGAAGTACGCGATTGCGTGGTTCGAGATGGGTCGCGTGCAGGTCCAAAAAGGCAACCTGGAGGCCGCCCGGCAGTCGTTCCACCAATCGTTGTCAGCCGACTCCAAACTTGTGGGTCCGTATCACGAATTGGCTCAATTGGCACTGCGCGACAAGCAGTGGCAAGAGGTGGTTGATACCACCGATGCCTTGCTCAAACTCAATCCTGTCAACTTCCCCGGGGAATGGTTCCTCAATGCAGTCGGAAACTTTTATCTCCAGCATCTGGAAGCCGCGGAGACGAGCGCCCGCCGGGGCCTAGAGGTTGATGCGCAGCACACGATTCCCAAGCTAGAGTATTTGTTGGGCATCATCCTGGCACAGAAGCGTGACTATGCCGGGGCACTTGAACATGTTCGCAATTATCTCCGCCTCGCGCCTAACGCTGCAGATGCCGAGACTGCGCAAAAACAGCGTGAGGAGCTTGAGCGACTGTCTACTGAAGCGAGAGCCGATTAAGGGTCAGGCTATTGCACCTTTCCTTTGCCTTTTTCTGTGCGCGTAACAAAGATGTTGACCGGCTTGATTTCACGGTGCAGGCGCCGCTGTTATGCGCGGCACGTTTTACGGCACAGCCCCGAAACCGAAACTTTGTAAGTTGTTGAGAAGATTTGGCTGCCCCCCAGGGATTCGAACCCCGATATGCTGATCCAGAGTCAGCTGTCCTACCATTGAACGAGGGGGCAATTTTTACTACAACTATCGTGTTTTCTAGTGGTTGTCAAGGTCAGTTGATCTCTCCCAATCGCTGGGTGTTTCGTCGCCAACAGGCACACGTCCGTCGGGAGACGACAGACATTCGAACATTCCTCTTTCACTTCGGACACGGGCTCAGAGGTCCAGCTGCGGCATCTATGGCAATCCGACGTCTAAGTCTTTTTCGATTTCCTCAAGCAAACAATGTTCTCTGAACTGTCTCGAGATCGAAGGCAATTTGTAGTCGCCGCAGCCCCAATGCCATGGAGCTCAGATGTGCTTCATTTACTTCGAGCCCCAATTTGCGACCCAGCAAGAATTCGGGCAGGCCAGCAACAGTTTCATCCCCGTCCCATCTGCATTGATTGTGTACAGGTCGAATGGATCGTTCTCCGACGAGGCTCCACTGAAGACGATACTTTTGCCGTTCGGCGAGTAGGACGGATCGATGAATTGGCCACGGCCCGTCAGATTTCTGCGGTGTGTCGCATCGAGTGTGGCGATGATCAAATTCGATGGAAGTTCCGTGGCCATCTGGTTCACGAATACCATGTGTTTGCCGTCGGGAGACACATCCGCAGCGCCGGCTTCGAGCGCAGCCTGAGTAAGTCTTTTCGCACCAGATCCGTCGGATCTCACCTGCCACAAAGCAGAAATTAAATTTCCTCTCGTACTCTGAAAGATGATGCTTTGGCCATCTAAGGTGTACTCAGCGAAGATGTCGTCGAAAAGGCTGTTGGTGATGATTTGCTTGTCGGTGCCATCGGGCCTGATGGTCGCGAGATGGTGGTAATCGTAACGATCGGCTATGAATTGGATGGAAAAGAGTATCCGCGTTCCGTCGGGCGACCAGACGGGAAAAATATCTTCTGCGTTATCGTGAGTGATTTGGGTCAGGCCAGTGCCGTCGGCGTTGATGACATATAGTTCCACTGCGCCTGACATATCGTGAGAAAAGGCGATGCGCTGGCCATCGGGTGAAAAGTTAGGAAACCAGTCCGCTGGCCACAATTCGGTTGCCGGCAGATTCGTCACTTGAAAAAGATCGGTTCCATCTGGATGGATCGTGTAGATCTGCCAAGATCCTGAAAAATTGCCCACAAAAGCGATGCGACCGTTCTTTCCTGGGTACGTCGCCCAGGCGGGAAGGCTAGCTGCGAGTATAGCCGCGATGCAAAAGAGGATTGGAAGCCTGGATCTTGATGTGAAGTTCGACATAGAATTTCCTTTCTGCGCATGTCTGACGTGATCGCTCTGGATTACTCGGGGGCGACGCCCCACCTCGGTACCGAGCCGCCTTCTTCGATTTTGGTGAGGCGATTCCTTCTGTGGTTGGATCGTTGAGAACTTGACTGCTGGCGAGGAAGAACAAGAACCGATCTCAATTCGCTTCCGTTAGCTCTCATCACATAAAGGGCGGAGCTACTGAGGTCGGGCGGATTGCGCTCGAAGACGATGAATTGACCGTCCGGTGAGAAGGCTGGGTTCCGATCGTGCGGTCCGTTGTAGAAATCTTTTCCGTTATCGGTGAGATAGCGAACGTTGCTGCCGTCTGCGTCCATAACCGCAATCTTTTCGTTCTCGGGGTTGCAGAGGTGAGCGAACAATGTGATTTTCGTACCGTCAGGCGACCAGTCTGGTCGAATGAGACAAGGTGCCGGATCCGTGACGCGGCGCTGGTTAGATCCATCGGCGTCGATCAAGTAGGTAACACCCAGGAAGCCCGCCGCACTGTCGTTCGACAGAATGAAAGCGATGGTCCTTCCGTCAGGCGAATACATTGGACTGCGTGCAGTTGTGTCGCGGAGAAACTGCGTGACCGGTCGAAGATCCGTTCCGTTAGAAGCCACCGTGTAGAGGGCGCACGTGTCTCCATCGCCTATCAGTAAGTCGCATCGGCCGAAGACAACGCGCGAGCCGTCCGGAGAAAAGCTCGGCCGATTCTCGGCAAAATTTGGCTCGGACAGAAGCAGGTGTGGGTTACTGCCGTCGGCATTCATGATCCAGAGTTCGGCGACGCCACCGGGCGGCGTTTCATTGAAGACGATTGCCCGTCCATTTGCAGACCAGGCTGGCCAATTCGCCGCGGTATCCGGGCCGACATGAGTGACTTGGCGAATATCGGTGCCATCGGGATTCATCGTGAATATCTCGCCGTCTTGCACAAAAGCGAGCCTTCCGTTTTTCCCCGGGAATGTGGCAAAAGCTGGAGCCGTCACGAGCACCGCCCATAGGGCGACAAGCGAGATTCGGAGTAACGAGAAGCCCTTCATCGACCACCTCCACAAAAGCCGAGTCAGTTTTGACCCTCTACTTACTCCTGCGCAGCGCTGACAAAAAAGCGATCATGCATCAGTACTACTTCGCGTAGTAGGACAGCGCTGCACTCTATGCGTTGTAGAATGCCCGAACTGTCGCTTGGGGCGTCACGGGGATGTCCGCTACTCACAACGTAACTGCGCTTCTGTCTCGGTGGGCCGAGGGAGATACACGTGCTCTCGACGACCTGACACCTATCGTTTACAAAGAGCTTCGTCTGCTGGCAGCAAGCTACCTCCGCCAGGAGCGCCAGGGGCACACATTGCAGCCAACCGCGTTGGTAAACGAGGCCTACCTGCGACTTGTGGATCAGAAGTCTCCGAACTGGGAGAACCGCGCACATTTTTTCGGGGTCGCAGCGCGGCTGATGCGGCAGATTCTCGTTGATCATGCACGCCGCAAAAATGCCGACAAACGCACAGCACTCACGGTTCCTCTCGAGCAAGCAGTGAGTTTTCAATCGGAACGCCGATCGGAGCTGATAGCGCTTGACCTGGGGTTGCAGGCCCTGGAAAAGCTTGATGAGCGAAAGTGCAAAGTCGTCGAGATGCGTTATTTCGGTGGACTCTCGATGGAAGAGATTGCCCATGCGCTGAAAATTTCCGAGGTGACAGTCCGTCGGGATTTGAGGATGGCGGAAGCATGGCTGCACAATCAGATGCGTAGCGGTTGAGTGTTGTGAATCCTGAACGGTGGGCACAGATCGAAGAAGTATTTCACCGGGCGGCCGAGGCTGATCCGCAAGCCCGGCTGCTTGTTCTTGAGCAGGCGTGCACAAACGATCCCGAATTGCGCCGTGAGGTCGAGGCTCTGCTCTCCGCCGACCAACGCACCCGCAGCAGCATGCATGCGACGGTTCGGGCAGAGATCAAAGCTGCTGCCTTTTCGTTAGCCGGCGAAACGGTCTCTCACTACCGACTGCTGGCTGGCATCGGTGGTGGCGGAATGGGCCTGGTGTATCGAGCTGAAGATCTGAAGCTAGGGCGCCACGTCGCCATCAAGTTCTTGCCGCATGAGTCCGCGAATGATCCAGCTGCGCTGCGGCGCTTCGAACGCGAGGCACGCTCTGCATCCGCGCTGGAACACCCCAATATCTGTCCCATTTACGAATTCGGAGAGCACCTGGGCCAACCCTTCCTGGTAATGCAGCTGTTGGAAGGCCACACGTTGGCCGAGTTGATCTCGGCGAAGTCCACGGCGTCGTTCGATATTCCTCAAGTCGTCGACATCGCGGTCGGGATCAGCGACGGACTGAGTGCGGCGCACGGCCAAGGAATTGTGCATCGCGATATCAAGCCCGCAAACATTTTTGTCACGACGTCCGGTGAAGTGAAAATCTTGGACTTTGGCGTTGCGAAACTGGCCCACGCAGAGGGGACCCTTACCGAAAACGAGAATACAAGCAATCACGCGCCGGATCTGTTTCTGACTCGGACGGGAGCGACGATGGGTACAGCGGCATACATGTCTCCCGAACAGATTCAGGGGCAAAAGGTCGACGAGCGGTCGGACCTGTTTTCGTTCGGGTTGGTGCTCTATGAAATGGCAACGGGACGCCAGGCTTTCAGCGGAGAAACCGTTCTTGAAGTGCAGAACGCTATAGTTACCGAAACGCCGAAGCCAGCCCGAGAGCTGAATCCGACGATACCTGCCAAACTCGAAAAGATAGTTGAGAGATGCATCGAGAAAGACGTTCAAAGACGTTATCAAAGTGCGTCGGAGATCCGGACGGATCTATTCCTGCCGAAGAGACCGATGGGAGTATCTCTGGGGCGCTGGTGGGTGGCAGCGGCAATCATGTTCCTGGCGCTCGCAAGTTTTTGGTATGCGAAACGCCTTAAACAGTCGGCATTGCCACCCCCCGAGTTGAAGTTGCATCAACTGACCGCCAATTCCCCCGAAAACGGTGTTACCGGGGGAATGGTTTCACCAGACGGGCGTTATCTGGCCTACTCCGACCACAGAGGATTGCATATCAAAATCATTGAGACCGGAGAAACGCACAACATACCGAGACCGACAGGAGTGAGGCCGGATCTTGAGTGGAAATGTGCTGCCTGGTCGCCAGACAACTCCCACTTTCTCGTCAATTCTTCTCCGCAAACAGATAATGTATTGGAAATATCCGACGACGATGTGAGCATCTGGAGAATTCCGGTTGCTTCCCGAGTTCCGCAGAAGCTGCGAAGCCGCGCGTTCGCATGGTCATTCTCTCCTGATGGATCGCTGATTGCTTTCGGAACAAACAAAGGGCCGCATGGTCCGCGTGAGATCTGGTTGATGGACGCGAACGGCGAGCACGCGCACAAACAATTCGAGAGCGGCAATGAAGATACGATCAACACCGCATCCTGGTCTGCGGACGGAAAACGACTCGTGTACGCGAGAGATCATGGGGCGGAAGTGACACTGTTGAGCCAGGATCTGAGTGGCGGACCTCCAGTTGTTGTGGAAATGCCGGCTGAGATCAAAGGTCGGAGGATCGACTTTGGGATCAGTTTCCCCGACGGAAGAACGATCTACTCGGTTACCGAACGAGAAGCATCGGTTGGGGGCAACAGTTGCAATTTCTGGCTCGTGCGGAATGATTTCCGCAACGGCAAAGTGATCGAGAAGCCGCGAAAGCTGACCAACTGGGCGGGGTTCTGCATGGATCCGACCAGTGTTACAGCAGATGGGAAAAAACTCGCATTCTTGCAAATGTCGGGCCACCCGACGATTCAGATGGCAGACCTTGCGCCGGACGGAATTCACATTACCAACGAACATCATTTGACGCTTTCGGAAAGCATGGACGTTGCGGCTGATTGGACACCCGACAGTCAGTCCATCATCTTTTTCTCAAATCGGAGTGGCCAGCGCGGAATTTACAGACAACGACTAGATGTCGATACACCCGAACCGCTCCTCACCACCAACGAAGACTTGTACGTATGTTGCGTAACTCCCGATGGGACGGGATTTGTTTACTCGACAAATTCGAAAACAGACATTTGGAATGCGACCGGCGATTTGATGCGTGTCCCGCTCGCCGGCGGAACTTCGCAAGTTTTGTTTCCGGTCAGAAATGTGGAGTGGTGGGGCTGTGCCAGATCCGGTTCGACGCTGTGTGTGATTGCCGAGCGAAGCGAAGACCGGGTTGAGGCTGTGATCACGAGCTTTGGTGCGAAAGCCGGCCGAGGTTCTGAACTGGCGCGAATCTCACTCGATCCCAATGTGAATGACTGGTTGTTTGCGTTGTCGCCAGAGGGAAAGCGTTTCGCACTGATCAGAAGATCGGAGGCCCCGCTACAGATCTTGTCGCTGGGTGGCACCGTATTGCAGGAGATCAAAGTACCAGGGCGAATCAACTCAGCACCGATCAGATGGGCCGCAGACGGAAAGGCCCTCTATGTTCCGGTCGTCACCCCTGAGGGATCTCAGCTACTCCACGTGGATCTTCGAGGAAAACTTCGTGTAGTCCGCAAAAACCTGGGAGGCAACTACACATTTGCGGATCCCTCTCCGGACGGTCGCCACCTGGCAATCGAAACCACCGCTGACAATAAAAATATGTGGCTGATGGAAAATTTCTGACCTCTTCCTACGGCTGCTTCCAGTCAGAATCGTACCTTCGAACCAAAGTCCCCTCCTGACACGACTCCACCGCGCTAAAATTCAGACCAGCGCTTCGCACAAGGAGCTTCCATGACCATACTCGGCAGCGTTACTCCCGAAACCATGGACTACGCTGAAATCGCGCGCCGCCCTCTCGATCCGGAACGATGTGCGCTCATCGTGATCGACATCCAGGAAAAGTTGCTGCCTCCGATCTTCGAGAAAGAACGCTTAGTGCGAAATGCGCAGTTGCTGATCCGCCTCGCCGGGATCCTCAAAATGCCTACGCTGATGAGCACGCAATATTCGAAGGGTCTGGGCAACACGATTCCCGACATCGCTTCCATGCTTCCCGACGTCGAGCCTCTGGAGAAAATGGCTTTCTCGTGTTTCGGCAGCGACGTTTTCTGTTCCGCGCTGAAGCGTGTCCCCGGAAATCGCAACACCGTGTTGCTCTGTGGAATGGAGAGTCACATCTGCGTGGCCCAAACTGCACTGGCCGCATTACGTGAGGGGTACCTGGTTCACGTGTCCGCCGACGCCGTCAGCTCCCGCACCGAATTGAACTGGAAAATCGGCCTCGACCGCATGCGTGCCGCCGGCGCGGTGATCTCTTCTACCGAGATGATGATCTACGAGGCACTAAGGTCATCCGGAACATCCGAATTCAAGGATATGCTGAAGCATTTAAAGTAGTTAGCTGACCGGCAGTAACCCATCGAAGTCGCCGCCCTGAGGCAACCACGCCCTCCGCCCTCGCATCCGGCTCAACTCTATTATTCCGCGAAACTTAGCGACAAAAGCCGGGTTTACATGTCTGGCAAAAGAAGAAGGGGCTCCCGCGACACCGTTACTGACGTGAGAGCCCTCTGAGACCCGGATCAGCAATACCGGGATTCTCAAGGAGTTCAGGCCATGAAAAATTTGAAGCGCGCCCTACTCGCGATGTTCGTCCTGCTTACGCTGACGGCAGCTTTCGCGCGCGCGCAGGAGCAGGATCCAGGCACCTACTCACCGAACGATCAGGTGCAAGCACAGGAACCGAGCCCTTACGACGATGATTCCGCGGAGCCCGGCAATACCGCTCCGCCACCGCCGAGCACGGCACAGAACAATGGTGTCACGCGCCGAGATCCTCCCGGACGCGCCGTTCGTCTTCAGTACATGTCGGGTTCCGTATCGTTCCAGCCTCAGGGAAACGGCGAATGGGTTGCCGGTTCGCTGAATCGTCCCCTGACCAACGCCGACAACATCTGGACCGACAAGGAATCCCGCGCAGAATTGAACTCTGGCACCGGCATCCTGCGGATGGGCAACGAGACGAGCCTCACGCTCACGAATGTCGCCGACAATTCCGTTCAAGTTGAGCTTCATCAGGGAACATTGAACCTGCACGTGCGCCATCTATTCGACGGCGAGATGTACGAAGTCGATACGCCGAACATGGCGTTCACCGTGCAGAAATCCGGCGACTATCGTTTTGACGTCGACCCGAACGGCGACGCCACCGTTGTGACCGTTCGCAAAGGTGAAGGCGATGCCACCGGACAAGGTCCGGCGGTTCGCGTGAAATCCGATCAGCAAGTGCGCTTCTCCGATGGCGTTTCGCTCACGCACACCGTTGCCGAAGCTCCCGCGTATGACGGCTTCGACGGATGGTGCGCAGTCCGCGACAAACGCGAAGACACTTCGATCTCCGCCCGCTACGTAGCGCCCGGAACCCCCGGTTACGAAGACCTGGATGAAAACGGCGCGTGGCGTGAAATACCTCCTTATGGGCCGGTGTGGGTTCCCACAACTGTGGCTCCGGGATGGGCTCCTTATCAGTACGGACACTGGGCGTGGGTTGAACCCTGGGGTTGGACGTGGGTTGACGATGCTCCTTGGGGCTATGCACCGTTCCACTACGGACGCTGGGTCTACACCGGCGGATATTGGGGCTGGGCGCCCGGACCGATTTATGCGCGTCCGTTCTACGCGCCTGCTCTAGTCGCGTGGTTTGGTGGACCGGCTTGGGGCGTCAGCCTGGGCTTCGGCTTCGGTGGAGGCTTCGGTTGGTGTCCGCTGAGCTTTGGTGAGCCGTTCTTCCCGTGGTATCACGCCGGCTTCGGGTATTTCCGCAGCGTGAATATCTACAACACGCGGATCAACAACATCAACCGCTACTGGGGACATCCGCCAAACCGCTTCGGCGAAGGTGGATTCCACTACGCGAACATGCGCGGCTTCACCGCGGTGCCCAGTCGTACGCTTGCAAACGGCGCCGCGATTCATGGAAGCCCCGTACGTGTGACGGGTCGCGAACTCGCGAACGCCCCGATGGGTCGTGTGAATGTAACTCCGACTCGTGGTGCGATGCTTGGCCCGAACGCCGGACGTCAGGCCGCGACGCCGCCGCGTTCCGGTATGCGTCCGACATTTAATCGCGCGACGGGCGGATTCAGCCACGGTCCAACAGTCGCCAGCAACAAGCCTTTCGCCGGCCGGGTCAACGGAGCGTCGACTGGTGCTCCACGCAGCCCGATGAACGGAGGCGGGATGGAAGGACGCGGCATCGCAGGCTCGTCAGGCGCGGCTGCGCAACGCCCCGGATTCGGCGGAACGCAAATGGCGCGGAACATCCCGCGGCCTCCGACGCCAGGCTCGACGTCTGAATCTCGCGGTGGATTCTCCGCAGGAGGCCGTGAAGGTGGCGGCTTTAGCGGAAACAACCGTGGCAACGTTGGAGCAACCACAAATAACGGTGGGTTCGCACGCAACAATGGCGGATTCGCCAGTACGCCTCAGCGGTCTGTGCCCCGTCCGCCAACGGGCTTCGGCTCGAATGGTGGCGGCGCCATGAATAACAATTCTCGCGGATCTTCGAACATCGGATCGCCCGCGAATCGCCCAAGCACGAACGTTCCGCGTCCGACCGGACCGGTTCGCTCTTCGAGTGACTACAGTCACATGAGCAGCAACCAGTACGGTGGTGCTTACAATAACGCCTCTCGCGGAGGCTACAACAGTTCCCCGAGTCATCGCGGAACCAGCACGCCTTCGTATCGCGGAAACTACGGCGGAAGCTCTGCTTCCCCGTCGTATCGCGGAAATGTCGGCAGCTCGCCGAGCTATCGTGGCGGATCGCCGTCGTACGGCGGCGGATCGCCACGCTACAGCTCACCGTCTTATAGCCGCGGCGGCGGCTCGATGCCGTCGTATCACGGATCGCCTTCCTACGGAGGTGGCGGCGGGTATCGCGCCAGCAGCGCACCGTCGTATCACGGTGGTGGCGGTGGAGGCGGCTCTCACGCTGGAGGCGGCGGTGGCGGATCGCACAGCAGCGGTGGCGGCGGGGGGCACTCGGGCGGACATCGCTAGAAACAACTCTCCAAACAGAAGCAACTCCTAAACGGAAAACGCCGCCCACAAGGGCGGCGTCTTTTTTCGCGATTCCCTTTCCTCTAGCTCGCTTCCGCTTCCTTCTTCTTTACCCGTACGACGGTCACCTTGGAAAAGCCTTCTTCAAACGTCGGCGGCTTCAGCTTCGCCGCCATTTTTCGCATGATTTCCTCGTCCACAACTCGCTCGCGGCGACGATTCCGCTCCATGCAGACTTCCACGGGAACATCAAAGAAGACCGCTTGCACTTCGTAACCGTAATCTTTGGCAAGCTTGATCCAGCTCTGCCGGTCGTGTGGCGTGAGATTGGTCGCATCGACGTAATTGAGAGGTCGGCGCGCGATCAGCCGTGCTTTTAGCATCGACCGCAGATTCGAAAACACCAAATCCTGAAAGCGTTGCTCTTGCGCGTCATCGAACAGCAGCATGCGCAGCATGTCGCTTGAGAGTGGCGTGATGCTGTTCCGTTTGAACCAGGAGCTCTTCCCTGATCCCGGAAGTCCGATCGCCAGAATCACCGCACCTTTCGGCGGTCGCGGCGGAGCCACTGGAATGACTTGAGCAGGTGTCGATACCGCGGGAACAGCTGGCGCTTCACTCGGTTCGATCGCAGGTGCCGATGAGTCAGCGGACGGCACCGCAACCGGCGCGCTGCTCGGAGCCTTCCTTCCGCGCCCCCGGCCTCCTCGTCCTCTACGGCGACGCTTAGGAGCGGTATTCCCCGAAGCCGCCGGCTGCGGAGTTTCGGCTGCTCCCGATTCTTGGCTGGCGTCCCGTGCTTCCGATAACGGGGCCGATTCTGCTTCTATCGCCTGTTCCGGCTCTGAGGTGGGCGCCTCCTCGTGAGCAGGCTCGCTTGAGTCGAAATACGCGGGCTGCAACGGAGCCTGCCCGGTCTCAGCAGGTTTGGTCTCTTGAGGCTTCTTGCGGCGCTTTAATCGATCGCGCATCCATTTCCGCATGTAGGGCTTGTAACACAAGGACCTCGCTGCGGGCAATTTCCGAGTCCGATATGGAACCTTGCTCATCAGCTAGGCATGAGGAGGTTCCCGAAAATCGATCTATGAGCACGCCTGTCCCCGCCGAAATCCACAACCAGAAATATGTGAGCCTCGCGACCTACCGCAAGAACGGTGTCGCTGTACAAACGCCGGTCTTGTTCGCCGAAGAAAACGAAAAGCTTTACGTCATGACTCGTGCGGACTCTGGCAAAGTCAAACGCATTCGCGCAAATGCGGTGGTGAAAGTCGCCCCCTCGACGATCCGGGGCAAGATTACCGGTCATGAATTTCCCGCCCGCGCCCACGTCCTACCTGAGCAGGATTGGGCTCGCGCGCGCCAATTGATCCGCGCGAAATACTGGCTCGCCCGTCTGCCGTTCATGGCCGGGCCGAAGAATGTTTACGTCGAAATCTCGTTTTGAAGATTAGCCGGCGCGGACGACATCACGTTCGTAGATCACAAGTAGAGTGTGCGGTCCATCATTTACGCTATGTCGCTTCGCCTGTTACCATCAAAGGTTTACTGAAACCCTCCAGCAAATCTCTGGGGAGGTGCCTCATAACTTTACGGAGGAGCAATGGCAATTAAAGTAGGTATTAATGGCTTCGGACGCATTGGCCGCAACGTGTTGCGCGCTTCACTCAACGATTCCAACCTCGAGTTCGTCGCCGTCAACGATTTGACGGATCCGAAGACCCTGGCCCACCTGCTGAAGTACGACTCTATTCTCGGCAATCTCCCACACAAGATCACAGCGGGAGCCGACAGCATCTCGATTGATGGCCGCACTATCAAAGTCTTCGCCGAAAAAGACCCGGCAAAACTGCCTTGGGAGTCGGTCGGCGCGCAGGTTGTCATCGAGTCGACGGGACGCTTTACCAACGCCGAAGATGCAAAGAAGCACCTTCGCGGCCCGGTCAAGAAAGTCATCGTTTCCGCGCCGGCCAAGAACGAAGACGTCACACTCGTTCTTGGAGTGAACCACGAGAAATACGATCCGGCGAAGCACCACATCATCTCGAACGCTTCCTGCACCACGAACTGCCTGGCGCCGATCGCCAAGGTCGTTAACGACAATTTCAAGATCGTCAGCGGGACGATGACCACCATCCACTCGTACACCAACGACCAGGTGATCCTCGACTTCCCGCACAAGGATCTGCGCCGCGCGCGTGCCGCCGCGATCAGCATGATTCCGACCTCCACCGGCGCAGCCAAAGCGCTGAAGCTCGTTATTCCGGA
>Ga0126381_100007245_pt1 | contig 12326 bp, 13 predicted proteins | sample PanSoiMetPlot_28_FD_96465 | JGI IMG/M metagenome (GOLD analysis project Ga0126381, IMG submission 96465) | Tropical forest soil microbial communities from Panama - MetaG Plot_28 | ecosystem: Environmental > Terrestrial > Soil > Tropical forest > Bulk soil | place: Panama | collected 2016-02-17
GACAGGTTACTTGGTGCACTCCTAGCCGCGGCATTGAGCGCTCGGAAGAAGCGTAGATGCCGCTTTCCTGTGTTTCGGGAAGATCGAACGGCCGTCAAGGCGCCTCGTAGTTGGTGAATGGGATCTTTTCTTCGGCGAAGTGCGCCTCCCTCCCGGTTTTCGGCCGTCGGAATCCGAACGCCAAATCTCAACCGGGAAGGACGCGAATCACGTAAAATGCGGTCCACCTGCTGGCCTGCGTTCAACGACCTGTAAGGCGTACTCATGATCCAAAAATCAGCTCCGGCGACCCGCCACTACGACGCCAACTATGGCAACTTCCAGGCGGAGCTTTATGCTGAAATCCGCCGCGAGGCGTTCGGCGAAGACATTGGGCAAAGCAGCTGGCTCACCGCGGAGGAGCAAGATGGTTTTCTTCCGGAGCTGGGACTCTCGGCCGGAAGATTGTTGCTCGACATCGCTTGTGGCTCGGGCGGTCCTGCTCTCCGGATTGCAGCGAAGACGGGATGTTCTCTGGTCGGTATCGACGTTCACGCGGATGCGATCTCAACCGCAAAAGCGCTCGCGCGCGAGCGCGGCTTCGCGGACCGTGCCTCATTTCAACTAGCGAACGCTGCCGAGCGCTTGCCCTTTGCCGACGAACACTTCGACGCGATTACTTGCATCGACGCGATCAACCATCTGCCGAATCGTCAGCGCATACTTGCGGATTGGGCGCGGCTCCTGAAACCTGGTGGACGTCTGCTTTTTACCGATCCCATTACAGTGACCGGGCCGTTGACGGGAGAAGAGGTCGCGGTTCGAAGTTCCATTGGTTTCTTTTCGTTTGTTCCCGTGGATTACGATCGGCAACTGCTCGCCGAATGCGGATTTCACCTGATCACCTGCCAGGACGCTACGCAAAATATGGCCGACCTTGCAGCAAGACGAGGCGCCGCACGCGCTTCTCGAAGCGCAGTGTTGCGCAACATTGAAGGGGAAGAGACCTACCAGCGCCAGCAGGATTTCTTCGAGGTGGCTGCACGCATTGCCCGGGAGCGGAGGCTGTCGCGCTTCCTCTATATAGCGCGGAAGCCAAGCTAGATTTTGCTTGCGCGATGGTGATCAAAGGCGCACTTGATTTGACTCCCGATCTCAACCCGATTGCCGAAGGCGCACGGCGACGAATCGCGCTGCGATTGCTTCCGTTCGTGTTTCTTCTCTATGTGATCTGCTACGTCGATCGTGCGAACGTCGCGTTCGCGAACCTGCGGATGAGCGCCGACCTGGGCTTCAGCGATCGCGTGTACGGCTTTGGCGTCGGGATGTTTTTCGTCGGCTACGTGCTGTTCGAAGTGCCGGGCGTCATCGTGCTGGAGCGCTGGTCGGCGCGCAAATGGCTTGCCCGCATCATGATCACGTGGGGCCTGGCTACCGTGCTCACCGGCTTCGTTCGCACGGCGGGCCAATTCTACGCAGTTCGTTTTGCGGTCGGGGTCGCCGAAGCGAGTTTCTTTCCCGGCGTGATCGTTTATCTCACGCACTGGTTCCGGAAAGACGATCGCGCCAAGGCGATCGCCTCTTTCTACTGCGCTGTGCCTGCCGCGTCGGTGGTTGGTTCGCTGATTGCTACCTGGCTTCTCGGCGTCCAGTGGCGTGGACTTACCGGATGGCGCTGGATTTTCATCCTGGAAGGAATTCCGCCGATCATCCTCGGTGTCATTACTGTGTTTTATCTGACCGACCGGCCGCGGGAAGCGCGATGGCTCTCGGGCGAAGAACGCGATTGGATCGAACGCGAACTGGAACAGGAATCACTCGCCAAGAAACGCGTTCGTGATTACACGATCCTGCAAGTATTTGGAGACAAGCAGATCCTGCTGCTGATTCTGGCCTACTTCCTGGCGCATTGCGGCGTGCAGGCGAGCACCTATTGGGTGCCGACGTTCATCAAGCGCCTCTCGGGTTTACCAAGTTCGCAGGTGGCCCTGCTCGCGGCTCTGCCGGGACTGGTTGGGATTCTTACCATGCTCGGCAACGGCTGGCACTCCGACAAAACCGGTGAGCGGCGCTGGCACACTTCTATTCCGTTGCTGATCGGAGGGGCGGCGTACCTGCTGTTATTGTCCGCAACTCACAACTTACTGCTCACGATTTTTCTGCTCGTTGTCGGTGGCGGGCCGATGTTCGCGTACTACCCGGTCTTCTGGTCGATGCCAACGCTCGTCCTTACAGAGACCGCGGCGGCAGCGGGCTTTGGTTTCATTAATTCCATCGGCCAGTGCGGAGGTTTTGTCGGACCGTATGCGGTTGGCTATCTCAACCAGCGGACGGGCACGCTCCTGGCCGCTTTCGCGTTTATCGGGTTTTCTTACCTGCTTGCCGGCACCGTCGTTTCCACTGTCCGCATCCGGTTCGCGAGATCGCTCGCGGAAGAGAACCTGGCCGTTGAAAAGTTGTCGGCCGCCTGCTAGCCCGCTGGGCGTCGCGATCGAACCAGTAGAGCGATCCGCTTGCGGCGCGAAGAGAAAATCGCCAGCGCCGACGCAGGGATGTCACCGCTCTCATTTCCCCGGCGTTTCCGGCATCTGCGGAGCCGCGAGGTCGATCCTCCAGATTGGGCCGCCTTCAAAGAGCGGGCCCTGCGATCGGAGGAAGGTAGGGGCGCGTCCGGCGGAAAGCCAGATATGAATGTCCGGCAGCTTCTTGCCAACGAGAGGCGCAAAGACACCGGCGACTCCGCCGAGATCGATATGAATTTGGAAGTGAAGCGCCTTTCGATGGGATCCGTTTATTGTGAAGGTCGTTTTCGTATCGATCGATTTGATCGCGAGCTGCACCATGCGCGGCTTTGCCGACAGCACAAGCATGGGTAGCTTGATTCCTGCCGCATCCGGCGGAATGTTCTTGAGCACAGTGGTCACGATGCCGTTGACCAGTTCCGGAGTCAGATCCGTGTGCTCGACGGCATCTTTGCCCTGCTTCTTTTCGGAGGCGTGGATGGAGACTTCGTTCCTGGAGATGTCAAGGGACGCGTCGATTGGATGGGGGAAAGACGGGCCTTTCTGGATCAGGTGATACGAAACCATGCGAAAGGTGTGATCCTGGAGGTAGACGGATGTCTCGTCGTGGAGGGAGCCGTCTTTGAAATGGAAGACGGTCTCGGTAGCGACCTGATTCCCTTCGACGGTTTGAATCTGATCTCCGGAGGCGAGGACGCGGCCCTCGAGTGAGCGCAAAATAAGGAATCCGTGGGTGATGCCTTCGGTGTGCTTTACTTCGATGGATTGTGGGAACGCGGGATGCGAGAGCAGCAACGCGACGAGAACCAGTGCGGTAAGAATCTTGGATGGCATAAAAAAGCGGATTTTAGAGTTATCTTCTTCGCCGAGCGATTTTGAGATGCACAACGACGGAGAGATGGGTGTAAATAGCTTTTAACTCGACATCAGATGGCCGGGTCACCGGAACAAAGGTCATCCGAGGCATCGTTCGCGCCATTGTTTTCTCGGGAACTGTAGTCCTCGATATTCGAACTTGATGAGGGCATGCCGTGCGGGACAATACTTAGCGAATGCGTAGCTGATTTCACGACAAAGGAGTGCAACATGACAAAACACGAGGCGCCGAGTTTGTTGCCAGTGCGAAGGCCATCTTCGGCCAAGAGTTCATTCCTGGTTCGGATTGTGCTGTCGGTCGCTCTGACCGCACCGCTCGTATTCGCGCAGAAGGCGCCGGAAGGGATCTGGGAGGGGTATGACGGGGAATGGACGCACGTGTCGAAGCAGTTGATTGATCTTGCTGAGGCGACGCCATCGGAGAAGTTTTCGTGGCGTCCGGCTGCCGGGGTTCGCTCGACCAGCGAAGTCTATATGCACATTGTGATGGCGAATTTCTGGCTTTTGAGCGTAACTGGGCCCAAGATGCCTGCCGATCTGAAAGAAGGCATGGACAAGTCGGTGACGTCGAAGGCCGAAGTCATCAACTGGCTAAAGCGCTCGCTGGACGCGGTGAAACAAGCTCACCTGGCGGAGACTCCACAAGATCTGCAGCGCAAGGTGCACGTGGTGGACCGGGATGCGACGGTGGACGGTATGTACCTGCGCATCATTGTTCATGCAAACGAGCACATGGGACAGCTCGTCGCGTATGCGCGCATGACGGGAGTAGTGCCGCCGTGGTCGGGGCAGTGAGATCGAAAGATCGGGTGCTCGGATCATCTGACGATCGGGTCATCGCCAATCGGGAAGCTTTTCACCGCAAAGCGCGCAAAGAAACGCCGCAAAGATCGCGAAGAGAACCTATAACCACAGAGGACACTGGGAAGCACAGAGGAGTCGCACCCGTGCATCGAACGTCATCTGGATATCGGGCGAAAGCCTCGCTGGGTAATCGCACCTTACGATGTTCTATTCCGGAGTGATCACAGCTTCCTTTCTTGAAATCTTGCGGAGAAAGTCTTCGCCGGTGGCGAGGTGCTGGTCCACGAGGCGCGCGGGTGTGTGCGCGAGCCACTCCGCCAGCGAGATATCCTGGTATTCGGGCGTGGGGAATACTTCGAGAAATGTCAGGTCGCTGTCGCCGATATTCTCGATGTAGTGCGGCATCGACTTGCTGATGTATCCGACGTCTCCTTCTTGAAAGTCCATGGTGCGCGCGTGCCCGCCTGCAGCAAACACGGTCATGCGGGCCTGACCCTTCACGTAGTACTGCCATTCGTCTTCGTTTGGATGCCAGTGGAGCTCGCGTAGTCCGCCGGGCTTCACATTGACGATCGCAGCCGCGATGTTTGTCGCAGGAAAGTTTTTGCGATCAACAATCTTCACGTTTCCGCCCGCGGTCTCTTTGCTCGCCTTCATCTTGCTTGCGTAGAACGCGAACGTGTTCGGAACCACCCCAGTGCCCTCATATACTTGCTTCTTTTCTTCCTCGAGCGGACGCGGCAGGTCTCGGGCAAAGATGAATAGTTCGTGTGGCGGTACGTTCTTGAAGGTTGATTCGGACACGTTGAAATTTTTCGCGAGAATTTCTTTTGGCGTGTGGTGCAGCCAGTCGGTGAGAAGAAAGGTTTCGAATTCGTTGAAGTTGCCGTCGTCGAAAACGAGAAGGAACTGGGCGCCATCAGGTCCGAGGCCCTGGATGGAATGCGGGATTCCGCCGGGGAAGAGCCAGATGTCTCCTTGATTTACGTCTTCCACGAAGGCGCGGCCATTCTGGTCGACGGCGGTGATGCGTGCCGACCCGTACGTCATGTACGCCCACTCCGCCCCCACGTGCCAGTGCAGCTCACGAATGCCGCCGGTGATCAGCCGCATCTCGACGCCGGCCACTTTTTTGGAGATGGGAAGATCGCGAACCGTGACTTGGCGCGTCCATCCGCCGTCTTCAATACGCTTGTGCGCGAAGCTGAATGGATATTTGAATGGCGGCTGGCCGCCGGCATCTGTGACGGGCGGGAAGGCGGAGTCAGGATTCGAAGCATCGAGCGTGCGGTTCCCCGGCCCGGGCTGCGATTCGTTGTGCCCTTTGTGGTCATCACGGCTCGAGTCGCGCGTCTGCTGGCCCGAGGCAAGGATAGGCAGACTTGCCGCGACCGCGAAGGCAGCGGAACCTCTCTCGAGAAAATTGCGCCGACTGAGATCAGTATTGTGGGGTGTTTCAGGCCTGACAGTTAGTTGCTGATCTTCCCGGAGTCTTGCCATGGGTGGTGATCCTTTCAATGTTCCGGTCAATGCGGGACTCCCGCTTTTGGGTCGACTGGTCATATTACGCCTGAAGATTTTCTCGGCGGATGCCGGTCCATGTTTACCGCTTTTGTTAGCGATTCGAGTGTTGATCTCAACCAACAACCTCCGTTTTTTCAATTAGTTAGGGGTTGAGCCAAAGTTGATTGGCGGTGTATTGCCGCGGGCGGTTCTCTCTACTAGAAGTGGCGTTGCTATGCGAGACCAATGGCGTTGCACCACGATTCTCTCCGGCGTTTTGGCTGTCCTACTCACCCTGTCTGCGGGCAGTTTGTCGGCCCAACAATCTCCGGATGCGCCACCTCCGGATGACCCGAGGACGCCCCAGGTAGAGCAAACGCCCGAGGCACCGGCAGCGGACACTCCGCTGCCAGGCACGCCGCTACCAGATACACCGCCTTCCGCCCCGCAGCAGCTTCCCCAGTACACGATCGAAGACCAAGAACCGCCTCCGCCAAGGTACAAGCCTCACCACTCGCATTCGGATGAGCTAGCCCCGAGCGCGCTCGAGTCGCTGCGCGAGAGCGCGTCGTCGAAGACAGAATTCACGCTTGATCACTCGATGTTGGTATTCGCATCGAAGGTCGACTCAGGCGACGAGGATTTGCGGCGGGTGATTGCAGGCATCAGCGGCGTCTCGATCCACCGATTTCATTTCCCCGGGCCTGGGATGTACGATCCGGGCGCTTTGAAACTGATGAAGCGCGACTACCAGGCGGCTGGATGGAAACAGTTGGTCAACAATCACGAAAAAGGCGGCGGTCCGGGCAGCACCGGGCTGTGGATACGCTTTGATAATAACGCGATCAGCGACGTCGCGATTCTTCTCGCCAAGGCCGACTCGGTCAATTTCATCGTGATCTCGGGGGCGATGAGCCCGATGGACCTGATTCATCTCGGCGGCCACTTCGGCATCCCGAAGATCCACGGGGGCGTGATGATCCCCAATAAGCCGCATTCGTAGGCAGGATGGTGGCGAACTTTCCGGAGCCGAAGAGAGATCAAATCACCCGTCCGATGAAAGATTGTTTGCCCTGAAAAAGCATGCGTTGCAGCAGGATACGGCGCATAGAAAGCGTTGTTCCACAGCCTGTCGCTTGTCACTGAAACTGCGCGGCCCGTATAGTAAGGTCCTGCAGAAGGGAGGTCCCATGACCAGCCAGCAATTTTTTAAGGAACTTGATAAGCGCATTGCGAAGTATGACCTGCTTTGCCATCCATTTTATAAAGCCTGGAGTGCGGGTGAGCTGACGCGTGAGGACTTGCGCGAGTACGCCCTCGCTTACTACCAGCATGTGCATGCCTTCCCTTCTTACCTGGCGGCGTTTGCCCTGCGGTTGAATGAGGGTGAGCTGCGGCGTGCGGTTCTGGCGAACATGCGCGATGAGCAGGGCGGGGAGGATGCGGCGGGCAAGACAGACGAGGCGCACTCCGAGATGTGGCTTGATTTCGCGCAGGGCATGGGTGCCGCGCGAAGCGGATTTGGTCATAAGCTGGTGCCGGAAATCGGCGATCTGGTTTCACACTTCAGCACAGTTGCGAGCGAAGGGCTGCCGGAAGAAGCCCTGGCGGCGTTTTACGCATACGAGTCGCAGGTTCCGCGCGTGGCGAAAGAAAAAGAACGAGGGCTGCGAGAGATGTACGGCGCTGACGCGCGCACGACACGCTACTTCTCATTGCATGCGACGGCCGATGTGTATCACTCCAATGTGTGGCGGGAGCAGTTGGCGAAGCGGGCGACGCCGGATCACGAGAGTGCTGATCGGGCATTGGGTGCCGCGGCGGCGGCGGCGAAAGCTCTGTGGACCGCACTTGATGGAATTGAACGGAGAAGGATGGTCGCGGCATAGATTTCGTGGGAGTTCACCAAGGCCATCGGTCCGAGAGGATCGGTGGCTTTTTTGTCGCCGAAAAAAGATTAACCACCGGGGGCACTGAGAACACGGAGGGAAGCGGTGTTTGGTGTTGGTCATCGGTATTCGGATTTGGCGATTGGTCGTGGGGATGCGGTTTGAATCCTAAGAATTAATGGTGCACTTTGGTTCCATCACTGACGAGGCGACGAGCGCTTCCATTTCTGTTGGTGAGCGCGAGCGAGCGCGTCTAGACTGACGCTAACGCGGCGCGGCCTATGGTGAGGCAGGACTCCATCGCTCTGGTGTATCTCTTCGTTGTTCTCGGGTGGATGCCCGCTGCAGGTATTTTTTCTTTCCTCCGACTCAAGGCCGGCAAGCCGATGCCGCCGAAAACCCGCTTCTACCGAAACATGATTGCAGTGCAAGTTGTGCTGCTCGTTTACTCGTTGGCTGTCGCGCGCCACAACGAAATGAGCCTGCTGAGCAACCCGCCAGCCCTTTGGATCTGGCTGATCTTCGCGTTGTATGTGGCGTTCATCGGGCTGCGACTACAAGCCGTGTGGAAGAAGATACCGGCAGAACGCAAGAACCGGGCGCGCCGGCTGCTGCCCGAGATTCCGGGCCATTTGCGTTACTGGGTGCCGATCTCGTTTCTTGCAGGCATTGGGGAAGAGATCGCGTTTCGCGGTGTCGCATTCGGGATCCTGCGAGAGATCAGCGGATCAACGGGGTTCGCGATTGTAATATGCGTGCTGGCGTTTGGTTTTGCGCACATGACGCAGGGATGGCGCGGCGTGCTCGGAACCGGAGTCATCGCGCTGGTCATGCATGGAATCGTCTACGCGACTGCAGGCTTGTATCTTGCGATCGCCATCCATGTGGCTTACGACCTGATGCTGGGCTTCATTGCGATGCGGCAGTTCATGCAGGAGGGAGCGCAACTCGCGCTGCAACCCCAGCCAGCGCCTTCAGGAGGATAGATGGCGAAACCGGTGCCGATGGGCGCGCAAGGAAAAGCGGCCGAGACGGTGGAGTTCCAGCATACGCTGACCGCGCATCATCCCAAGCTTCCTCCGGTGTATTCGACGCCCGACATGATCCGGCTGATGGAAACCGCGGCGTTTCACGCATTGCAGCCATATTGTGAAGGCGACGAAATCACTGTGGGAACATCGATCCACGTGGAGCACCGTGCAGCGAGCGGGATCGGAACGCGAGTGACGGCGGAAGCGCTGGTGGAATCGTTCGATGGGCGCTTTTATACGGTTCGTGTTTCAGCGAGTGATGGGAGTCAGGAGATCGGGCGCGGGACTGTCGGACGAGCCGTGGTGAGCGTGTCGAAGTTCGCGGCGAAGTTCAGAAAAAGCGAAGGGTAGCCCGCGGATCGTCCTTCGCGATCACGATACGAATCGCAAAACCGGACAATTGAAATTCTTCCAGTACGATCATTTCTGCTGATTGTGCTCACTCAGCGCTGGAGGCAGGAGCTTCGGCGACTTCGCGGCGCATTTCCTCAACTTTTTCCGCCATCGCCCACTTCAGTTTTTCGATGCCTTCGCCGGTCACGGCGGAGATCGGGAACAGGTCGAGCTTGTTCTTCTTACAAAACTGCTTGAGCTTGGTGAGCTTCTGCTTGTTGGCCGCGTCGATCTTCGAGGCAACCATCAGCATGGGCTTTTCGCCGAGGTGCGCGCCGAAGCTGTCGAGCTCGCCCAGGATGACTTCAACGTCCTTGACGACATCGGAACGGCCGCTCGCATCGGAGACATCGACCAGATGAACGAGCAGGCGCGTGCGTTCGATGTGACGCAGGAACTGCGTACCCAGCCCGGCGCCTTCATGAGCGCCTTCGATCAAGCCAGGGATGTCGGCCACGACGAAACTGATTTCGTCTTTCTTATCGCCGACAGCAACTACGCCAAGATTCGGCTGCAGCGTTGTGAACGGGTAATCGGCAATCTTTGGGCGAGCGGCGGAGATCCGCGAGATTAGCGTGGACTTGCCGACGTTGGGATAGCCGACGAGGCCGACATCGGCGAGAAGCTTGAGTTCGAGGCGGAAGACGCGTTCTTCGCCGGGACGTCCTTCTTCGTGCTCACGCGGTGCCTGGTGGGTGGAAGTGGCGAAGCGGGCGTTGCCCCGGCCTCCGCGGCCTCCGTGTGCGATGACGATACGCTCGTCCGGCCTGGAGAAATCCCAAACTTTGTCGCCGGTCTCTTCGTCGTAAACGATGGTGCCGACGGGAACTTTTAGTGTAATGTCGCCGCCTTCGCGCCCGGTCTTGTTCGAGCCTTCGCCGTGGCGTCCGCGCTCCGCTTTGTATTCCGGATTGAAACGGAAATGTACGAGCGTGTTGTGACGCTCGCTGGACTCCATGATGACGTCGCCACCCTTGCCACCGTCGCCGCCCGATGGGCCTCCGCGGGGAACGAATTTTTCGCGGCGGAAGGCGAGGCAGCCGTTGCCGCCGTCGCCGGCCTTCACGCGGATTGTGGCTTCATCGATGAACATCAGCTGTCAGGTGCAGGTGTCAGGTCTTCGGTCTTCGGAAAAGCGACCGTGGCTGCGATTTGGGCGTCAACAATCGGCTAACTTGAAAGACCGACGACAAAAAATATAGCCCCTTGACGACAGGGGCTATTGGCTACGATGGCTTGACCCTTCTGCTGCGCTCAGGGCTGGTCACCGTCGCTCCACAAAAAACGAGTTCTTTGCGGACTCGACCGGCTCGATCATGACGTACTTGCCCATGGAGCCACGATCTTTGAAGACGATCCGGCCGGTGACCTTGGCGAAGAGCGTGTCGTCTTTGCCGCGGCCCACGTTGAGGCCGGGCTTCACGCGCGTGCCACGCTGGCGAACGATGATGGTGCCGCCGGGGACGAGTTGTCCGCCGAATGCCTTGAATCCAAGCCGCTGTGAATTCGAGTCGCGGCCGTTTCGTGAGCTACCTAATCCTTTTTTATGTGCCATAAGAAACCAGTTCTCAGTTCTCGGTTGTCAGTTGCTAGTTAGTCGTCGGTCGTTGGTCTTCGGTCGTCGGCCAAAAATCATGGCGCCAACAATCAGCGCCACCCAAAACGTTATTTCTTTTTCTTTGCCGGGGCCTTCTTGGCAGCGGATTTCTTCGCGGCCTTTTTCTTGGCGGCGCCTTTCGGAGCGGCCGCTTCTTTTGCTTCTCCGGCCGGAGCGGTTTTCTTCGGCTTCGGTTCTTTCTTCGGGAGTTCGGGCGCCTTGAAGGACTGGCCGTCGAAGGCGATCTCAGTGATACGTACGGCGCTAAAGGGCTGGCGATGTCCGCGCAGCTTCTTGTACTGCTTCTTGCGCTTGTAGTGAAAGACGAGCACTTTGGCGCCACGGCCTTCTTCAACCACCTGGCCGACGACGCGCGCTTCTGATTGCGGGCGAGCGATCTCGCCTTCCGACCCAGAGACGGCTAACACGTCGTTGAATTCGACGTGGCCGTCGGTACCGGTGCCGAGTTTCTCGACACGGATCACATCCCCGGGCGCCACCCGGTACTGCTTACCGCCGGCGCGGATGACCGCGTACATACCTTTGCCTCCGAAAAATTGCTCTCCGCGCACACGGGCGCTGGAGCGGAACCTATGATCTCAGGATGCTTGCTGTGTTTTGCCGCGCGGCGCAATGTCAGCCACGGCGGGCGGCCCAGAACGGGTCCGCAAGTACAGGCAAACCCAATTATTTTAGCGTGATGGCGGGAAGATGGTCAAACCTTGCCGGGTTCCCCAACTCGGAGGGCTCAGGACGTCTGAGCTGACTCGCAGCTTTTGCAATGCAGTTCGAACCAGGAAGCTCCTCCAAACGGACTATGGCTGGGAAAATCAGGAAGCGGTGGCAGATAGCTGCCTTCTACATTCGAAGCGGTCTCCATCCAGGTTGGGGTGGACGGCCTGTCGTTATCCCAAGCTGCCCAGCGACAGGTGAGGTGACCGGTCTCGTTTAGCCAAGATGCTTTCATTGCGCCGACCTCCACGCTCAAGGCACCGAACGATTGATTATAGGCCCGATTGGTCGGGTTGGTGGCGGCCGGTTCGTTTGGCGAGGCCAATCGTTGGTTTCGCTCCTGCATTCGTGCGACAATGCGTCGCCAATTTTGGAGGAGATGCCCATGCGATCCATGTTCTACCGTTTCGTAGTGTTAGTTCTCGCCCTCACCGCGTGGAGTTTCGCGGACACAAAGAAACCGGCATCGAAGCCCGCGGGCGGCGCGCCGGACAAAGCCCATCTGCAGAAGATTTGGGACGGTTGGGGCACGCTCGATCCGTCGAACGTCGCCGAGTACTACGCGACCGGGCCGCATACGTTTTTCGATATCGCGCCTCTGAAGTACGCGAGCTGGGATGAGTACAAGGCGGGCGTGGTGAAAGAGCTGGCGGATTACAAGGCGGCCAAGTTCACCGTGAATGACGATGCGGAGATTCATCCGGCGGGGCAGTACGCTTGGGTGACCGCCACGGTGAAGGAGGACATGACGCAGAAGTCCGGCAAGCGTGAGATGGGAAATTTCCGCTGGACCGCGGTCTTCGAGAAGCAGAATGGGAGGTGGGTGATCGTGCACGAACACGTGTCGGCGCCGATGCAGTAGGTTCTTGAGTGGGTCCCAGGTTAGCGTCCAAAGAACGGACGCGAACCTGGGGGCACCGTCAGCGAAGCAGGCGTCGTGCGATCAAAAGCAGGTCCTTCGCGTCGTTCGGCTGACGCCTCACTTTGCTCAGGATGACAA
>Ga0126381_100007246_pt1 | contig 12325 bp, 9 predicted proteins | sample PanSoiMetPlot_28_FD_96465 | JGI IMG/M metagenome (GOLD analysis project Ga0126381, IMG submission 96465) | Tropical forest soil microbial communities from Panama - MetaG Plot_28 | ecosystem: Environmental > Terrestrial > Soil > Tropical forest > Bulk soil | place: Panama | collected 2016-02-17
TCCCAGGAGAACGCCTTGTCGATTCGCGCCGGGCGGCCTTGTCCGTCTATCAGCAAATCCTCTGGGGAGAGCGGATAGCCGAGCGGAATCCCCGGCAGCGATTTGCCCGGCGCGACTTGCTCGAGCCTGCCGGTTGGCTTGGGCCCGGGCGGCGCCGGTTTCGGATGTGGCGACTTGTAACGCCAGCCTCCCGGCACATCGATCGTACCGAGCAGGATCTGCAGCAAGTGCAGCGCGCGGCAGGTTTGGAACCCGTTCGAATGCGCGGAAATCCCGCGCATCGCATGCAGCGAGACCGGCCGGCCGCGCATCGATTGATGATGCCGGCCGGCCCAATCGGTCCACGGTACAGCGAGCTCGATCTCCTCCTCGAACGCGGTACGAGCCATCTCCGCGGCAAGCCGCTTGATGGTTTTTGCCGGTATCCCGCAGGTTTCCGCGACGGCCTCGGGGGCATAGCGGAGGTCGAGATAACGTTCGGCCACGAGCTGGAAAACAGGAACTGCCTGCCGGCCGTCAGGCAGCACCGCTTCTCCAACGAGGCGGGCTGCGATGCCGGGGGTCATTCCGCTCGCCAGCGATCCTGACGGTTCGAGGACGAGCGGCTCGCCGGCCTCGTTCCAGACGAAGAGGCCGTCGTCTGGCGCTCCAGGAGCCCGGATCACGAGCCAGCCGGCATTGGTGTAGCGGCCTAGATATTCAACATCGATCCGGTCGGCCTTCAGCAATTCGTGAATCAACGCGAGCCCGAAAAGCCCGTCCGTCCCCGGCCGGATCCCGATCCACTCATCGGCGATCGCCGAATACCCGGTGCGCACCGGGTTGACCGAGACGAATTTGGCCCCGCGACGGCGTAAACCCGACAGTGCGATCTTGATCGGGTTGGAATCATGGTCTTCGGCAACGCCGAACATCATGAAAAAGCGGGTGCGCTCCCAGTCGGGCTCGCCAAATTCCCAAAAGCTGCCGCCGAGTGTGTACATACCGGCAGCGGCCATGTTGACGGAGCAAAAGCCGCCATGCGCCGCAAAATTCGGCGTCCCGAATTGCGCCGCCCAGTACCCCGTTAATGCCTGGCTCTGGTCGCGGCCGGTAAAGAAGGCAAGCTTCTTCGGGTCGGTAGTGCGGATCGGAGAGAGCCATTCCACCGCGGTCGTGATGGCCTCGTCCCATTCAATTTCGCGGAACTGGCCGGAGCCTCGCTCCCCGACGCGTTTCAGCGGTTTTTTGAGCTTCGCCGGCGAATGCTGCTGCATGATGCCGGACGCGCCTTTGCCGCAGATCACGCCGCGGTTGACCGGATGAGCACGATTGCCTTCGATGTACCGGATGCTGCCGTCTTTCAAGTGCACTTTGATCCCGCAGCGACAGGCGCACATGTAGCACGTCGTGCACTTGACCTCGTCGGACACCTTGGGTGAGGCGTCGACGATCTCACGCGGTGCAAAATAATCCTTCAGCTTTTCTACGACGTTCATGCTGCTCCATGCGGTTTGGCGAGCTAGCGGCGTTCGCTGACTTCTCCTCGGACGGTCCGGGCAGCGCGATTGGCAGACTAACCGGTCGCGGGTTCAATCGCGTTTGCCAAGGGCTCCTTCATCATCGACGGGCAATCCCGCCTCACGATAGAACCGCGTAGCGCCGGGATGCAGCGGTACGGAAAGGCCCTCAAGCGCATTACTCAATCGCACTTGTTTGCCTATCGCATGGGCGTCCAGGAGGCGCTGGGTCTCCGGGTTCCATAGGGCCTTGGTAATGTCGAAGATCAAATCGTCGGAGGCATCGGCGGACACGATCCAAAGCGCATTGAAGCCGATCGACGGAGTCTCGACGCTGATCCCGGGATAGGTTCCGGCGGGTATGACCGAGCGGCGGTAAGAGCTCGAGCGCTGTCTCATCTTTGCAAGGATATCATCCCCGATTGGAATTAACCGTATTGGTATTGTAGCGGCGAGCTCATATATCGCCGGCACCGGAGCGCCGCCGATCAAAAAGAACCCATCGATGCTGCCTTCGATGATTTTCGCGGCCGCCGCGCTGGGGCGCAAATATTCGGCTGCGATATCTTTCTCCATCAGCCCCGCAGCGGCCAGTACAATGCGGGAGTCGGCAAGGGTTCCCGATCCCTTCTGGCCCAGAGAGATGCGCTTGCCCTTTAAGTCGAATACGGTATGGAGAGGGCTATCTGCGCGCACGACCAACTGCAGACTTTCCGGAAACAAGCTCGCGATCGCTCGCAGATTCTTCATGGGTCCGTCGGCGGAGAAAATGCCGGTTCCGGCATAGGCCCAGCCGGCAACGTCGGATTGGGCGATTCCCGACTCGATTTGACCGGCGGCGATCATGCGCAAATTCTCGACCGAACCCTGGGTCGCCTGCGTCACCGCAACGAGGCCGGGGACCCCGCAGTTGCCGCCGCGCTCGCAAGATGGCGATCCGGCTGACTTCGAAATGGCGCTTGCGATCACTTCGCCAATCTCAAAGAAAGTCCCCGAAGTGGCAGCGGCCCCGATACGGAAAAACCGCGCTTCCTGTCCGCTTGGCGAGGCAAGGCCCCAGAGGAAAACAAGGGCAAAAACGGCGGCCGGCTGTGCGCGGCACGACCAGAGACCGAACTTGGCGGACATCGTCCCACCGAAGAGACAGCAATTTTGGAAAACAACACGGATCAACACGAATTGCAACACGCCTCGCCACAGGAGCGTGGGCGATGCCCAAATGCGGAAGCTACGCGAAAAGAGCTAAAAGGATGGCTTCGCCTCGCCGAAAGCTTCCTTCGGCGTTGGCATGCTGCCGGCTTCGGCTGGCGGAGAACTGACACGCCGAGACACGATATCGATGACCGCGTCGCCGTAACGTTCGAGCTTGCTGCGTCCGATCCCCGAGATGCGCGCTAGCTTCGTGAGTGTGACCGGACGAAGGCGCGCCACCTCGGTCAGCGTCGAATCGTGAAAGATGACGTAAGGTGGAACCTCTTGGCGTCGCGCCTCTTCGAGGCGCCAGGCGCGCCGAGCCTCCCACAATGCCTGCCCGGCAGCATCGAGTGCGGCCGTGGCGGCTCCGGTTTTGCGCTCGGGCCGGGAACTACGTCGTTCGTGGGCGCGCGTATCGAGCCGAAAATGAACGGTTCGCGCCCCCCGAAGGACCTCGGTCGCTGCCGGCGTGAGCGATAACCCACCATGACCTAAGATGTCCGGCAAGGCTAAGCCCTGTGCCACCAGTTGACGGAAGACAGAAAGCCATCCCCGACGGTCGAGCTCGGTGCCGACGCCGAAGGTTTTCAGCCTGTTGTGGCCCAGTCTGAGAATGCGTTCAGTCTCGGCGCCCGCCAGTAGGTCGATTAAGTGCCCGGTGCCGAAGCGCTGCCCGGTGCGATAGATCGCCGACAGCGCCTTTTGCGCGGCGACGGTTCCGTCCCAGCTTGGAACCGGCTCTCGGCAATTGTCGCAATTCCCGCAAGGTGGGTGATCGAGCTCCCCGAAATAGCCGAGCATGACCTGTCGGCGACACGAGACAGCTTCGCAATAGCCGAGGAAAGCCTCGATCTTTTGCCGTTCGATACGGCGCTGGCGGTCCGTCAAATCGCCGAGGTCGAGCAATCGCAGCAAGCTCATGACATCGGCGATGCCATAGGTCATCCAGGCGTCCGCCGGGAGCCCATCACGTCCGGCGCGCCCCGTCTCCTGATAATAGGCCTCAAGATTTTTGGGTGCGTCGAGATGGGCTACGAACCGGACATTCGGCTTGTCGATCCCCATCCCAAAAGCAATCGTCGCGACGATCACTATGCCTTCTTCCCTGACAAAGCGTTCCTGGTGACGTTCGCGTGTCAGGGGTTCAAGACCAGCATGGTAGGGAAGGGCCGCGCACTCGCGGGCTGCGAGCCAAGCGGCAACCTCATCGACCGCACGCCGTGTGGAACAATAAACGATCCCGGCATCACCCGGGTGTTCTTCGGAAAGGAAGGTCCAGAGTTGTTCGAGCGGGTTGCGCTTCGGGAGCACTCGATAGAACAGGTTTGGCCGATCGTAGCCCGCAGCGAAGATCCTGGCTTTTGCTAACCGGAGTTGGGTGACGATATCGCGCCGGGTCGGTTCATCTGCTGTTGCGGTGAGGGCCACAAGCGGAACCTCGGGAAAGCGCTCCTTGAGGATCGGGCTGCTGATATTCCGGACGGAAGTCGTGACCCCATCGCGAGATGCAATGCGCTTCGTCCACGGCAAAAAGCGCAAGGCGTGTACGACAGAGAAGTTCCAGGCAACGCGGCGTGATCAGGCGCTCGGGCGAGACATAAAGGAGATCGAGGGCAGCATCAGCCAGCTCGCGCTCGATCGCGACAGCTTCGCCGGGCGTAAGCCGGGAGCTCAGCGCCGCCGCGCGCACTCCTGCCTGCCGGAGCGCGTCAACCTGGTCCTTCATTAGAGCTATCAGCGGGGAGACCACAACACCAAGACCCGGGCGCAACAGCGCGGGCACCTGATAGCACAGCGATTTGCCGCCCCCGGTCGGCATCAACACGAGAGCATCACCACCCCCGAGCACCTGCTCGATGATCGCGAGCTGTTGGCCGCGAAAACTGTCGAAGCCAAATACCTCGCGCAACACGGCCAGCGGGCTGAGCTCTTCGCTGTTCATATCCAAGTCCGGCTTACCTGTTTCCGGGTTGTATACTGGATGTCTGACGCCGAAACGACCGCTGGTCATCCAGTGCGTGGATCGCGAGCTCCGGCTACATCGTGCGGGGAACAGACGTCGCCGGCGGAGCTGTGAGCGCGACGGGGCGGGGCAGCTCCTTTATCCATAAATCTGACACGTGTCAGCCTCGCACTAGCCCGGCCAATGTGGGTTTGGAAGTACCAATTGTTTCTTGCGAGTCTCTAAACGAACGACACAAGGCACGGTCAGCGCGACCATTATGGCCTGAGCCCCCGCGGTGGCGATCGCGATGTTCCCTGATATGGTCTCTCGCCTGCTGATGGGCTGAACGGGCATTGCAGAGGAGGACCCCTTATGAAGATCGTTAAAGTAGAGGATGTGCATTGCGACGCCGGCTGGCGGGTCAATTCCTTTCTCAAGGTCACTACTGACGAAGGGATCGTCGGCTGGGCCGAATACATGGAAGGCTACGGTGGTGCACAGGGGTTGACGAGCGTCATCCACAAGCTCGCCGACCGGGTTTTGATCGGACGGGACCCACGTCCCGTTGAGAGCATCACCGCATTTCTCTATGCGGCGACCCGGCAGGCACCCGGCGGAATAAATCAGCAGGCGATCGGCGCCATCGAAAACGCGCTCGTCGACATCAAAGCAAAAGCATTAGGCGTGCCGGTATGCGAGATGCTCGGCGGCCCGGTGCGTGACCGGCTCCATCTGTACTGGTCGCATTGCGGCACCTATCGCGCCCGCCATGCGGAACGGATCAAGGAATGGACCGGCGCCGACCCCGTTCGCTCGCTCGACGACCTGGTGCGCCTTGGCGAGGAGGTTTCGCGCCGCGGCTTCAAGGCCCTCAAAACGAATGTCATCTGCTTTGACGGGCCGCGCCCCTACATCCACGGCCCCGGCACAAATGCAGCCCCCGGTTATCCCGAACTCAATATCGACAGCCACATCACCGAGGCCGCGGTCAAACAACTCGAGGCGTTGCGCAGAGGCGCAGGGCCGCATATCGGCCTGCACCTCGACACCAACTTCAATTACAAGACCGAGGGTTATATCAGACTGGCCCGCGCCCTCGAGCCGCTGGACCTCACTTGGCTCGAGATCGACACGTATGATCCGGCAGCGCTGGCGATGATCCGCCGCTCGGCCAGGATGCCCATTGCCTCCTGCGAGTCTCTTTACGGACGCCGCCAATACCGGCCGTTCTTCGAACACCAGTCGGTCGATGTGGCGATCATTGATGTGGCCTGGAATGGCATTCTCGAATCGATGAAGATCGCCGCGATGGCAGACGCGTTTGAGGTCAATGTCGCGCCGCATAATTTCAACGGTCACCTCGGCTCGCTGATTAGCGCGCATATGTGCGCCGCGATTCCCAATTTCCGGATCATGGAAATTGATATCGACGACGTCTTGTGGAAGGACGAGATCGTCACGAAGCCGCCCGTCATCGATAACGGCGATTTGCTGCTGCCGGCCGGTGCGGGCTGGGGTGCGGACGTCAACGAGGAATTCGTGCGCCTACATCCGCCGAAAGGCCATTGAGACTGATGCACATATACGCGCCGGCCTGCCCGTGTCCGTGTAGCAGGAAGGCGTTGCGGTGAGGCGCCGCAAGGCGCAGGCTGTGTCTCAGCATGACGGCTAGCGGAGGAGCAACGATGAGCGACATCACCCAGGACTTCAATTTTCTGCAGGGCGTCAAGGTGGTGGATTTCACCCAGTTCGAGGCAGGTACGACCTCGACCGAGGTGCTGGCCTGGTTCGGGGCCGAGGTAGTCAAGATTGAGAACCCGGGGCGGGGCGATCCCGGCCGTCGGTTGCGTCCTGGCAAGCCCGACGACGATCCCTGGTATTTCCACCAGTTCAACGTCAACAAGAAGTCGCTGGCGATCAATCTGAAATCGCCGAGAGGCCTCGAAATCGTAAAAGAGATGCTGAAACAGGCCGACGTCACGGTCGAAAACATGGCACCCGGCACGATCGAGCGCTTGGGGCTCGACTACGAATCGGTCAAGAAGCTCAATCCCCGCATCATTTATTGCCAGGTCAAGGGGTTCGGAACCGGCAGCCCCCACGAGAAAGGGCTCGCCTTCGACATGATCGCGCAGGCCGCCGGCGGCCCGATCAGCGTGACCGGGGAGCCCGACCGTCCGCCGGTCAAGCCGGGCCTTTCCTTTGGCGATACCGGCACCGGCATGCTGATGGCGGCGACCATCCTGGGCGCCTTGCACGAGCGCAACCGCACCGGCAAGGGACGCCGGCTGCAAGTGGCGATGCAGGACGCAATGATCCACTACATGCGCACCTGCTTTGCCACGATGGCGCGCACTGGCAAGCCGGCGCCGCGCCGCGGCGCCAAATCGGGCGGCGGCAACAACGCCCCATCCGGGCTCTTCCCGTGCAAGGGCGACGGTCCCAACGACTACGTCTACCTGACCACGAGCCGCGCCAACCCCGAGCACTGGTCGCGACTGATGAAATTGATCGGCCGCGAAGAGCTGATCGAGGACCCGCGTTTTGCGACGGGCGACGCTCGCGTCAAGAACGAAAAGGAGCTCGACGGGATTATCGGTGAGTGGACGCGCCAGCACGATAAGCGCGAGGCAATGGAAAAGCTCATTGCCGTCGGGGTGCCCTCGGGCGCAGTGTTCGACACAATGGAATTGCAAAACGAGCCGAGCTTCGAGGAACGCGGCATCATGCAGGTCGTCCATCACCACAACGGCGACTACAAGATGGCGACCTGGCCGGTGCGGATTGATGGCAAGACCGTGCGGCTCAAAGGTTCGCCGGCGCTCGGGAAAGATAGTGCAGAGGTCCTGTATAACTGGCTCGGCATCAGTACAGCGGAGCTCGAAACGCTGCGTCAGGAAGGCGTCCTGTAACTCCTCTCCCCAACCAGTCAGCCCCCACCGGACCGGCGGGGGCTTTCTTTAGGAGAGGCCGCAATGCGGGTTAGCCTCTACGAAAACCACCGGTTCGTTCTCTACGCGCCGTTTTACGTCGCCCATGCGATTGGCGCCTACTCGGTCGAAGGGCTGACGGTCGAGCTGTCACCATCACCAGGAATGGGGCTGGCGGAGCAGGCGCTGCTCGAGGGCGCAGTAGACGTCCTCTGGGCAGGGCCGATGCGGGTGATGCGGGATCACGATGAGAACCCTCGCTCGCCGCACGTATGCTTTGCCGAGGTCGTTTGTCGTGATCCCTTCTCGATCATCGGCCGCTATCCCAAACCCGATTTCCGGCTGAGTGATCTAGCCTCCGCGCGGTTCGCCACTGTTAGTGAGGTCCCGACACCTTGGCTTTGCCTGCAACACGATTTGCGCCAAGCGGGAGTGGACCCCGAGCGGCTCGACCGCATTTCCGACCGCACTATGACAGACAACCTGAGCGGCTTGCGGGAAGGCCAGCTCGATGCCGCGCAGCTTTTTGAACCATTCGTCGAGGAAGCACTGGCCTCACAAATCGGCCATCTGTGGTATGCGGCAAGCTCGCGCGGTCGAACCACTTACACCGCTTTCATCACAACTCGGGAGCGTTTGAGCACCGATCCCGAGCCACTGCTGCGAATGATCAGAGCGATATTCCGGTCACAACAGTGGATCCACGCGCAGTCTTCGCGGGAAATAGCGGAGGCCATCGCTTCATTCTTTCCAACGCTTGATCGCGACGTTCTGGCTCGCGCCCTCGGCCGCTACAAAGTCCAGTCTGTCTGGGGAAGCGATCCTGTGCTTCCCGAAGAGGGGTTTGATCGCTTGCGCCGGTGTCTCCTGTCGAGCGGGTTCATTCGTCGAACCGTTTCTTACGAGGAATGCGTCGACGACACTCTCGCTCGCCGGGTCATTGCCGAGTGATTGGACAACGCCACGGTAGTGAACCGTGGACGAGGCGATTCGTCGCCTACGTGGGTGACGTCGTCGGCGTTTCAGGAAAATACCTTGCCCCGACCGGCGGTGCTTGAATAGAGCGCGGGTCCTGCTCTGCAGCAACGCGATATCGCCAGCCTGACAGAACTTCTGGATTGGCGATAGCGTCCCTCTGACTCAGCCCGGCGGCGCTGCGAGTCCAGTGCACCGCGTCTGCGGGCTCGCCATAAAACGGTAATAATTTCGCTTACGCGGTCTTTTTTCGATGCGCTGATCCTCCATTTATTGGAGAATACTGGCGCAGTGATGTTGGGCTCGGTATTGGGGAGACGAGGAGGGAGAGACAGCGGATGGCTACGGTAGACGAAATTGGGCAAGAGAAGCAGCGGATCTCGGAGCGGCTCGCGCGGCTAGATGCCGAAAGAACAAAACTCGCCGATCAACTCAATGAGCTCGAAATTGCCGAGCGGGTGTTGACACGATTTGGCGGGAAAGTGCAACCGGCCGAGAGACGGCGGCGAGGCCGCCCGGCTGGAACTGCCCCGGCTGCTGCGAGACCGCGCAGAGGGCGAGGCGCTCAGCAAGCGCCAGCCGTATCGCTGAGCGATGCCACCTTGCGAGCCGTTCAGGCGCATGGAGAAGGCGCAACTGCCAACGAAGTGATGGGCTACTTGTCACGGGAATTCGGAATGACCGTCAGGCCGAACCACCTTGGCATCGCGCTGCAACGACACCGCCGCGCCGGCCGGCTCGAAAACCGCGATCAGAAATGGTACCTGCCGCATTCTGCGCAACGTGACCAATCGGAGCAGTCCGCAATGAGCGGCTGAGCGCCGCTCGATTCACGATTGTCGAAATCGGGCTGACCATGATCGGCCGCAACCGCTCGCCCAACGGTGGATGGAGACGGCACCTCCATTCTGATTTTCGACACAGAACTACGCCTGATAAGGGCTGAGTGCCCGACTGCGCGGTTCTCTTCTCGGCGGGCTAAGCGGTGATCTTGAGCAGACGCTTGGCGTTGCCGTTCAGCAGCTTCTCCTTATCTTCGGCGCATAGCGGCAAGGTTTCCGTCCATTGGGTTCCGGGTGGGTTGTCGACGAACGGGTAGTCGACCGAGAATAGAATTCGGTCGATCCCCATTTCCATCGTGCAGCAGAGCAGGGCCGGGTCCGAGAAGAAGCCGCTCGTCGTGATATAAAAGTGCTCGCAGAAAACGTCGCGGAAGGACTTGCCGCCTCTGCCGTCGCGCGCCAGCCCCATACTGATGCGCCAAAGGTAAAAGGGCAGACCTTCGCCAAGATGGCCCAGAATGATCTTGAGGCCTGGGTACGCATCGAAGACGCCACTCAAGACCAGACGCAGGCCCTGTGTGGCCGTCTCGACGGTAAAGCCCCATGCAGCACGCAGCAGCGACGGGTATTGGGCCACATAGTCTTTGTAGTAGGCCTCGATGACCGCCGGATGCGGTATCGAAGGGTGCATATAAAGCGGAACATCGAGCGCCTGCGCCCGCTCGAAGATCGGCCAGAAGCGCTTGTCGTCGAGGAATAGCTCATTGGTCAAGCCGTTCACCAAGGCGCCCTTGAAGCCGTATTTCGTGACCGTACGTTCGAGTTCGTCGGCCGCTGCCGCGGGATCGGGGGTGGGGATGGCGGCGAAGGCGGCAAACCGGTCTGGACGCGCACGCACCGCCTCGTTGAGACGATCATTGGCCCGGCGGGCGAGTGGCACAGCGGTTTCCGCGTCAAGCTTCTGGAGCCCGGGATTGGCGAGCGACAGCACTTGCAGGTCGATACCCGCCTCGTCCATCTCTCTCAGGCGCAGTTCGCCAAGGTCGTCGAGACGCTCGACAATCCGCGGTGCATTGGTCGCGTCCAGCCCGGTGATGTGTTGCTTTACCTCCGGGTCGAAGTAGTGCTCCTCCAACGCGATGATGTACGGCTTCGTTGCCATTGCGCTCCTCTCTCCTCGAGTATCACTGGGGCACTCGCAGCACCGGCTTGATCGTCGTGCCGGTTACCGCATCCGCCGCCGCTCGATTGATGTCGGCAAAATCGTAAAACGTGACGAGACGGTCGATCGGGAGACGGCCAGCGGCAAAAAGATCGACGAGATGCGGAATGAATGTCTCCGGTCGACTGTCGCCCTGAATGACGCCTCGTACCGTGCGACCTGCTTCTAGCACGGGCATTTCGAACGACACCTCGGTGCCGCGTCGCGCGCTGCCCGCCAGCACGCAGGTCCCACAGGTCTGCAGGCAATCCACCGCCTGACGGAAAACCGCTGGCAGTGCCGAAGTCTCCAGCGCGAAATGGACGCCGCCGCCCGTGATTTGGCGGATTGCAGCGACCGCGTCTTCGCAGCCATTGTCGATTGTGTGGGTGGCGCCCAGCGCGCGGGCGAAATCGAGCCGATTGGGACGAATATCGACCGCGATGATAGGCTCACAGTCGGCCAATTTAGCGGCCATCAGCCCGGCGAGCCCGACCGAGCCCGACCCGAATACCGCAAAGGACTTGCCAGGGTCGGGGGTCATCACATTGAGCACGGCGCCCGCTCCGGTCTGGATCCCGCAGGCGAGCGGCCCGAGCAGATCGAGCGGCACATCCGGCCGCACCTTGACCACGTCGCGCGCCGGCGCCTAGCGCATAGGTCGCAAACGACGACTGCTGGAAGAATGCAGCATAGACCGGCGACCCGTTGCGCCGCATCGTTGTCGAGCCGTCGGCTCGGATGCCGCGCGACTTGAGCTCGGAGCCTCGCCGGCAGTAGGCGCGCCGGCCCTCACGGCAATGCTCGCACGCGCCGCACCAAGGAAATGAGATCACGACATGATCGCCGGCCGCCAGATTGTCGACGGCGGCTCCGACCTTGGCAACGACGCCTGCCCCCTCGTGACCGTAAACGCCAGGATAGGGCATCGGGAAATAGCCGTCGCGCGCGTGCAGGTCGGTGTGGCAGATGCCGGTCGCGACGATCCTGACCAGCACCTCATCGGAGCGGAGAGCATCCAGTTGGACGGTGTCGAGCTTGAAGCTCCCCGATTTCTCTTCCATGACCGCGGCGGTGATCCGCATCCCTAGCCTCCGGGCGAGCTCGCAATCCGGCGGGCATGGGTCCGCAGATCGTAGCTTTCGTCGGCTGCCTGCGCGGGCGAAAGCATGGGATCAGCGGCCAATAACCGGCGCGCCACGGCGTGATCGGCGGGCCGGTTGACGGACTCGACGCCGATCAGCCGCTCGCGACGAAAACAGAATACCGAGAACTGGACGTCGGCGGGGTCGCCGCGGATGACCGCTTGATCGTGACCGGCGGTGATGCCGGCGATCTGCAATTTCAGGTCTCCCTGGTCCGTCCAGAACCACGGCACTTTGCGGTAGGGCTCCCGCTTTCCCGCGATACTCGCCGCGACACACCGCCCCTGATCGACGGCGTTCTGCACCGATTCGAGGCGAACGCGGCCCGCGGCGAAAGGGGCAGGGAAGTTGGCGCAATCGCCGATCCCGAAGATGGCCGGATCGGCCGTGGCGAGATATTCGTCGACGACGATTCCATTATCGACAGCGAGCCCCGCATCGCGGGCAAGCTCAGCATTGGGGATGACCCCGATGCAGACGAGGACGAGATCAGCGGGCAATTGCCGGCCGTCGGTCGTTTCGACGCCGGTGACGCGGCCGCCCGCACCGAGTATCCGCGCTACCCCGGTCCCGAGCAGGACCTCGGCACCCCAGCGGATATGCGCGCCGGTAAAGAACCGCGAGGTCTGCTCGGACACTACCCGGCCCATCGGA
>Ga0126381_100007247_pt1 | contig 12324 bp, 11 predicted proteins | sample PanSoiMetPlot_28_FD_96465 | JGI IMG/M metagenome (GOLD analysis project Ga0126381, IMG submission 96465) | Tropical forest soil microbial communities from Panama - MetaG Plot_28 | ecosystem: Environmental > Terrestrial > Soil > Tropical forest > Bulk soil | place: Panama | collected 2016-02-17
CAGGCAGCAAAAGCAGCGGCAGTCACGCAGCAAGCGCTCCGGCAAGCGGTAAGGCGCTGCCGCTGCGTACGCCGCGCCGAACGCTGCGTGCCAGCAGAGGTCAACCCCGAACGTAGGAGGCCCCGGTCGTGAGCCAAGGGGAGAGCGCGGTCACCGAGCCGCAGGTGTCCGCCGCAGATCAGGCCCAAGACGGGCCGGTGCGCCGGGAGGCGGACCCGGCGCAGGCCGACGCCGCCGCGGACGAGTTCGCCGGGGCCGGTGACGAGGCCGGGGACGGCCTCGGCGATGACACTGAACCCGGCTTCGACCCGGAGCCGGGGGCGGCGGCCCCGGGACTGACCGATGTCGCGGACCTGGAACTCGAAGGCGAGATCGCCGCGGACTACATCGAAGGGCTGCTCGATGTCGCCGACCTGGACGGGGACATCGACATGGATGTGGAAGGAGACCGCGCGCTGGTCTCCGTGGTCGGCGCGACCCTCGACGAGCTGGTGGGATCGCGGGGAGAGGTCCTCGAAGCGCTGCAGGAGCTGACACGGCTCGCGGTGCACCGGCACACCGGCAACCGCACCAGGATCATGATCGATGTCGGCGGGTACCGGCAGCGCCGGCGCACGGAGCTCGCGGCGACCGGCAAGGACGCCGCCGATGAGGTCAAGCGCACCGGCATGCCCAAGAAGCTCTGGGCCATGAACCCGTTCGAGCGCAAGATCGTGCACGACGCCGTGGCCGCCGCCGGGCTGCGGAGCGAATCCGAGGGCGAGGAGCCGGACCGTCGGGTGGTCGTTCTTCCTGGGGACTGAGCCAGCCGGGCCGCGGGCGCCGGCGCCCGGCCCGTCCCGGGCCGGAACCAGCCTGGCGCCGCCGGCGCCGCCGGAGGCCCGGGAGGTGTTCGGGCCGGCCCTCGGCCTGGCCGGGCGCTACGCCGAGCTGCTGGCCGGGCCGGGCGTGGAGCAGGGCCTCATCGGGCCCAGGGAGCCCGCCCGGATATGGGACAGGCACCTGCTGAACTGCGCGGCCGTCGCGGAACTGGTCCCGGACGCGTGCTCGGTGATCGACCTTGGCTCCGGAGCCGGGCTGCCGGGGGTGGTCATCGCGATGCTCCGGCCCGGTGCGAAGATCATCCTGCTGGAGCCCATGGCCCGGCGCGTGGCGTTCCTGGAAGAGTGCGTGCGGGTCCTGGGCCTGGAGAACACGTCGGTCTGCCGCGGCCGCGCCGAGGAGGTCGCCGGGCGGCTGGCGGCCGACGTCGTCGTCGCCCGCGCGGTCGCCCCGCTGGAGCGGCTGGCCGGCCTCGCGCTGGGGCTGGCGCGGCCGGGCGGCCTCGTCCTGGCCATGAAGGGGGCCGGGGCCGCGGAGGAAGTGACGCGGGCCGCGCCCGTGCTGCGCAGGCTGCGTGCGGGGGACGTGGCCATCGTGCACCCTGGGAGCGGTAAGGTCAGTCCGCCGCCGACGGTCATCCGGCTGACCGCCGATGCGTCGGCGCCAGGCACGCCGGGAGGAGCAGGAACGTGACAGCGGCCGCCGATCGTGGCCTGGGCTGGCCGGGCCAGCCGGACCGGGAGGGTGCCGCGCCCAGCTGGCCCGGCGCGCTCGGCTGGCCCGCGGCGCCGGCCTCCCCCGACGACCCGGCCGGGCCGGGGGCAGCGATCGAGGCCTCCGACACCGGCCCGGAGATGCCCATCGCCCGCGCCGCCCGGGCCGCGGTATCGGTCCGGGCCGGCAGCCAGACCTGGCCGCGCCCGGGGGCGTGCCGGATCATCACGGTCGCGAACCAGAAGGGCGGCGTGGGCAAGACCACCACGGCGGTCAATCTCGCCGCGAGCATGTCCCTGCACGGGCTGAGGGTGCTGGTCATCGACCTGGACCCGCAGGGCAACGCCTCGACCGCCCTGGACGTCGATCATCACTCGGGCGTCGTGTCCGTCTACAACGTCCTCGTGGACGGCCAGCCGCTGTCCGGCGTGATCCGGCCCGCCGCGGGCATCCCGCAGCTGTACTGCGCGCCCGCGACGATCGACCTGGCCGGCGCGGAGATCGAGCTCGTCCCGCTGGTGGCCCGGGAATCACGGCTGGTCCGGGCCCTGGCCGGGTTCGACTCTTCCGGTCTCGACTACATCTTCATCGACTGCCCGCCGTCCCTCGGGCTGCTGACGGTGAACGCCCTGGTGGCCGCGCCCGAGATCCTCATCCCTATCCAGTGCGAGTACTACGCGCTGGAGGGGCTCGAGCAGCTGCTGCGCACCGTCGACCTGGTCAGGAGCCACCTCAACCCGGCGCTGACCGTGTCCACCATCCTGCTGACCATGTTCGACGGGCGTACCCGGCTGGCTTCGCAGGTCGCCGAGGAGGTCAGGGACCACTTCGGCGACATCGTCCTGAAGACGATCATCCCGCGCAGCGTCCGGGTCTCGGAGGCCCCGAGCTACGGCCAGTCCGTGATGACCTACGATCCCGGGTCGAGCGGGGCCCAGGCGTACCTGGCGGCGGCCCGGGAGATGACGCACCGCAAGGCGCCGCCCGCCTGACCTCGCGGCCGTCTCCCGCGGCCGCGCCGTCGCCCGCCCGGTTATCGAAATTTTGTTCTAATAATCTGGCCCTGCCGGATCCCGGGGCCGGGACCAGGCCCGGGCGCCAGCAGCCTTTGCCCGATGGTGTCGGCTTCCCGGCAGGTACCTGGCAGGATGGCCCTGGGAGATGCCCGCGGCCGGCGGGCCGGCCGGGCCGGCCGGCACCGTGGCCGGGCGCGAGCGGACAGCAAGGAGAGGCGATGCCGCAGCAGAAGCGCGGACTGGGCAAGGGACTCGGGGCGCTCATTCCGACCGCGTCGTCGGCCGCGGCCGTGCTGCCCGGCCAGGCCTACGCCGCCGTGGCCGGGGCCCAGCCCGAGGTGATCGGCGCCTACTTCGAGGAGATACCGGTCGGCGCGATCACGCCCAACCCGAGGCAGCCGCGGCAGGTCTTCGACGAGGAGACGCTCGAGGAGCTCGCGGCCTCGATCCGGGCGGTGGGGCTGCTGCAGCCCGTGGTGGTCCGCAAGGTCATGCCCGGCCACTACGAGCTGGTCATGGGCGAGCGGCGGTGGCGGGCCGGCGAGCTGGCCGGGCTGTCGCAGATCCCGGCCATCGTCCGGGAGACCTCCGATGACGACCTGCTCCGGGACGCGCTGATCGAGAACCTGCACCGGGAGCAGCTGAATCCGCTGGAAGAGGCCGCCGCCTACCAGCAGCTTCTGGATGACTTCTCGGCTACCCATGAGGAGCTGGCCCGGAAGATCGGCCGGTCGCGCCCGCACATCTCCAACACCATCCGGCTGCTCAGCCTGCCCGCCAACGTGCAGAAGCGGGTCGCGGCCGGGGTGCTGAGCGCCGGGCACGCCCGGGCCCTGCTCGGCGTGGAGGACCTGCAGGCTCAGGAGCAGCTCGCGCACCGGATCGTCGCGGAAGGACTGTCGGTGCGGGCCGTGGAGGAGATCGTGGCCCTCGGCGCCCAGGCCGTGAAGGCTCCGCGGCAGCACGAGGCCCGGGCGAAGCCCGTCGCCCCTGGGCTGCGGGACATAGCGGACCGGCTTTCCGATGCCTTCGAGACCCGCGTGAAGGTGGAGCTCGGCCAGCGCAAGGGGAAGATCGTCGTCGAGTTCGCCTCGCTGGACGACCTGGAGCGGATCGTCAACGCGATGACTCCCGGCTGGACCCAGCCGCGCAGCGCCTGACCCTTCCGGCCCGGCCGCGATGTTTCACGGGAAACATCGCGGTGCGGAGGTGGCCGGGACGCCCGTGGCCTAGCCGGTGAGTGCGCCCGCCGCGGCGCGGATTCCGGTCACGAAGGCGTCGATGTCCTCCTCGGTCGTGTCGAACGCCGTCATCCACCGGACGACGTGGCCGGCGGCTTCCCAGACATAGAAGTTCCACTCGCGCTGCAGCGGCTCGACGAGCTCTGGGTCCAGGGCGGCGAAGACGCCGTTCGACTCGACCGGGTAGTGCAGCCGCACGCCGGGAACGTCGCTGACGCCGTCGGCGAGCCGCCGCGCCATGTCATTGGCGTGACGGGCATTCCGCAGCCACAGCTGGTCCTCGAGCAGCGCGCTGAACTGCGCGGCCACAAAGCGCATCTTGGAGGCGAGCTGCATCTGCTGCTTGCGCTGGAAATGGGCGCCGTCCGCCAGCGAGGTGTTCATCACGATCAGCGCCTCGGCCCCCACGGCCCCGTTCTTGGTTCCTCCGAAACTCAGCACGTCCACGCTGGCGGCCAGGTCGGACAGCGAGCAGCCGAGGAAGGCCGCCGAATTGGCCAGGCGGGCGCCGTCCATGTAGACGAGCAGCCCGCTGGCCCGGCAGAACTCGCCGAGCCGCCGCAGCTCGCCCAGCGTGTAGCAGGTCCCCACCTCGGTGACCTGGGTGATGGCGACCGCCCGGGGCTGAACCCGGTGCTCGTCTCCGCGCCCGGCCAGGCGGGTCGCGATCAGGTCGGGGGTCAGCTTGCCGTCGGGCGCGGGCACGGTCAGCAGCTTGCAGCCGATGATCCGCTCCGCGGCCCCGCACTCGTCCACGTTGAGGTGAGCGCCCTCGGGACAGATGACCGCCTCGTACGGGCGCAGCATGAGGCTGAGGCCCACGACGTTGGCCGCCGTGCCGTTGAAGACGAAGAAGACCCCGCCGCCGGCACCGAACGCCTCCGCCAGCTGAGCGCTGGCCCGGGCCGTCCAGGGATCGTCGCCGTACGCCGTGGCATCGCCCTGGCTCGCCGCGGCCATGGCCTCCAGGACCGCCGGATGGGCACCCGCGTGGTTGTCGCTGCCGAAGCTCTTGCGTCGCGTCACCCGCCGAGCCTAATGCACAAGGCCGCTCCGGCCGCGGGCCCAGTAGGTAGCATGTCAGGGGTACGGGTCAGCGGGGACGCAGGGGAACAGCCCGGTCCCGGCGGCCCGGCCGCAGAGCAGATTCCACGACCTCAGGGGTGCCAGGTGTCGCGCCGCCTCGCTAGCATCACGCTGGACAACATCGGTGATCTGCCGCCCCGGTGCCGTCGCTGCGTTTTCTGGGAACTCGATCCCGTGGGCTACGCCCGGGCTCACGAGGAGGGTGACCCGGGGCTGGAGAAGGAGTCCTGGGTTTCCTCGGTCCTGCTGGAGTGGGGAAGCTGCGGGAAGATCACCTACGTCGACGGCGTTCCCGCCGGCTATGTGCTGTACGCCCCGCCGCAGTACGTCCCGCGGTCGGTGGCCTTCCCGACCAGCCCGGTGAGCGCCGACGCGGTCCTGCTCATGACCGCGCACGTGCTCGGTGAGTTCGCCGACGGCGGGCTGGGACGGATGCTCGTGCAGGGAGTGGCCAAGGACATGACCCGGCGGGGCGTGAAGGCCATCGAGGCGTTCGGCGACCTGACGTGGAACGGCCCGTCCTGCATGGTCCCCGCCGACTACCTGCTGGCGGTCGGATTCAAGACCGTCCGCCAGCACGCCCGCTACCCGCGGCTGCGGCTGGAACTCAAGACGGCGCTGTCCTGGCGTGAGGACGTGGAGGTAGCGCTGGAACGGCTGCTCGGCTCGATGACCCCGGAACGGGCGCTGCGCCTCGCCTAGACCTCCGGTCAGGTTTCTCGTGTGACTGGCGCTCTGTGCGTCCGCCGGTTCCTCAACGAGAGCCGCTCGTCATGATCGAAGTACCGGGAGGCTGCCTATTACAAGCCTTCTGGTACATCCACGGGCGGAAGGACGGGCAGCGCCCGGATGGGAAGAGCGGGGACCGGCAGCCACGGGCGGGAAAGGCCGAGGGGCGGGAAGAATCCGCAGGTCAGTCGCGGAGCGTGCCAGCCCGGCCACGGACTACCGCGGCCGGGCTCAAACAGCGGGTACGGCGTGAATCAGATGAAGTCCGCCAGCTCGCGCAGCAGGGCCGACTTCGGCCTGGCGCCGACGATCTCCTTGACGACCTCTCCGTCCTTGAACACGCTCAGCGTCGGGATGTTCAGGATCCCGTACCGCTGCGACGTGACCGGGTTCTCGTCGACGTTGAGCTTGACCACATCGATCTTGTCGGCGTGCTCGCTGGCGATCTCCTCGAGGACCGGGGAAACCTGGCGGCACGGACCGCACCACTCGGCCCAGTAGTCCACGACCACGGGCTTGCCGTTCTTCAGCACGTCAGCCTCGAAGGTCGCGTCGGTTACGTTCTTGGTAGCTCCCACGGTGCGGACTTCCTTCCATTCTTAGTTCGTGACGATAGTTGCGAAGACGCGATATGGGGACGGCGGTCGCGCCGGCCCGGTGACGGCGCGGCGCGGCCCCGCGTCATGCTGCGGGAGGACATGGTCCCGGCCTCAGGATTCGTGGTCGGCCAGCCACCTCTCCGCGTCCAGGGCCGCGGCGCAGCCGGTTCCCGCGGCGGTGACCGCCTGCCGGTAGGTGTGGTCCACCACGTCCCCGGCCGCGAACACCCCGTCGATCGCGGTGCGCGTGGACGGCTGCTCGACCAGCAGGTATCCCTCGGGGTCGGTGGCGAGCTGCTCGGTGAACAGCTCGCTGCGCGGGTCGTGGCCGATCGCCACGAACACGCCGGTGACCGCGAGCGTGCTTTCTTCGCCGGTTTTGAGGTTGCGGATCCGCACGCCGCTGACGCGGTCCTCGCCGAGGATCTCGGTCACCACGCTGTCCCAGACGAAGTTGATCTTCGGGTTGGCGATCGCGCGGTCCTGCATGATCTTGGAGGCCCGCAGCGAGTCCCGCCGGTGGATCACGGTCACCGAGCGCGCGAACCGGGTCAGGAACGTGGCTTCCTCCATCGCGGAGTCACCGCCGCCCACCACCGCGATGTCCTGCTCGCGGAAGAAGAAGCCGTCACAGGTGGCACACCAGGAGACGCCGTGACCGGCCAGCAGGTCCTCCCCGGGCACGCCCAGCTCGCGGTAGCCGGATCCGGTGGCGATGATCACCGTGCGGGCCAGGTGCGTCTCGTCGCCGGTCTTGATGACCTTGGGGGTCGCGGTCAGGTCGACCTCGGTGACATCGTCGGGGACCAGTTCGGCGCCGAACCGCTCGGCCTGCTTGCGGATGGAGTCCATCAGGTCCGGTCCGAGCACCCCGTCGGGGAAGCCGGGATAGTTCTCGACGTCCGTGGTCTTCATCAGCGCGCCACCGGATGTCACCGAGCCCTCGAAGACCAGCGGGTGCAGCCGCGCCCGCGCAGCGTACAGCGCGGCCGTGTAGCCGGCCGGGCCGGACCCGATGATGATCACATCCCGAACGTCGGTCACTGGTGGCTGCCCTTCTGTGAACACGCTGCGAGGTCAACAGTTCCGGGGGCGCTGAGATTCCCGGCCCGCCGGCTCAGCCGGCCGTGCTCAGCGTGGCATGGTGCAGCAGGTCGCTGCGGGAGGCCGAACACCCGGTGCCGACCACCCATATCTGCTCCGGGCCGCCCGCCGCCGGCTGGGTGACGATGACCGTGGCGGGCGCGCCCTGGTACCGCGCGACATCGACCAGCAGCACGCGCTCGCCGACCGCGATCCGGTTGACGCACCCGGCCAGGACCGGCACGGGAACGCCCTGGAACGTGGCCGACCCGCCGGCCGCCGCCGGGCCCTGGACCGGCCCGGGGCTCGTCACGTCCGGCCCGGCCAGCGCCGCGTTCCGGCCGTGCCTGGCCAGCTGCGCGGCGACCTGGCCGCTGAGGTTGCCCGGCGTGTAGTCCGTGCCGGTACCGACCGCGGTGATGGTGTCGGCGCCCCCGGCGTGCCGGTACGGCAGGGCGGGCCCGGCCGCGGCGGGCGCGCGGGCGGGCTGGCCGGCCGTCCCGCCGGCCCCGGGCACCTCGGGCGCGGCCGCCGAGCCCGCAGACGACGACGAGGTAGAGCTCGCGCCCAGCCGGGTGAGCCCGTAGACCCCGCCGGCCAGGACGACCACCGCCGCCGCGGCGGCCAGCGCGCGCAGCGCCACCGTAGAGCCAAGGCGGGGCAGGCGCGGGCTGCGGCCGCGCCCGGGCACCGTCGGCCGGGGACGGCGCCCGTTCGCGGCGGGCCCGGTCCCGGCGGGCCCGGTTCCGGCCGGCGCCGGCGCCGCGGCGGCCGCCTTGTCGCCGGGGCGTGCCTTCTCGGCGGCCTGCGTGGCCGCCTCGGTCGCCAGCGCGGCCTGGATCCTGGCCGTCAGGTGCTCGGGGATCGGCGGCGGATGGGCGCTGGCGAGCAGCGTCGTGACCCCGGCCAGGTCATCGTTCAGCGCACGGCAGCGAGCGCATCCGGCCAGGTGGGCGCCGATCCGGGAGTTCCGGCGCGAGGGCAGGTCGCCCTGGCGGTACCTGGCCAGCGTCCTGGCGCCGACATGCGGCCTCATGCCGGGTCGTCACCCCCTTCTCGCGCAGGTTGGACGTCTCCGGCGGCGGATCGGTTCCCTGGTGGCTGTGGCCGGGCCGGCGCGGCCGGGTGATCCGGCCCCCGGCGCAGGTGCGCCAGCCTGGGCAGCAGCCGGGCCCGTCCCCGGGCGCAGCGGCTCTTGACGGTGCCCGGGGACACGCCGAGGATCTCGGACGCGTCGGCCACCGAGTAGCCGAGCATGTCCACCAGGACCAGCGCGGCCTGCTGGTCGGGAGGCAGAGTGCGCAGAGCGGCCTGCACGTCCAGCGAGGTGTCGGTGCTGGCCGAGGGGTCGGGCGTGGCCTGGCCCGCGGCCAGGTTGTCCAGGGTGCGCTCGTCCGTCCCGCCGGCCGTCGGCCGCGCCGCCTTGCGCCGTAGCCGGTCCAGGCAGGCGTTGACCACGATCCGGTGCAGCCACGTGGTCACGGCCGAGTCGCCGCGGAAGCTCCCGGCCCGGCGGAACGCCGAGATCATCGCGTCCTGCAGCGCGTCGGCCGCCTCCTCCGGGTCGGACAGGGTGCGGATGGCCACGGCCCAGAGCCGGTCACGGTGGCGCAGGAACAGGCGCCCGAACGCGTCCGGGTCGCCGGCCGCGGCCCGGCGGACCAGTTCCGCGTCGGGCGGCTCGTCACCCGCGGGCGGGCACGGCTCCGGCAGGGCGCGCCCCGCCGGGGGGCCGCCCGCCTCGTGGTGTTCCGTAGCTGTCCCTCCCCGTCATGCCTGTGGCACCCGGGTTCAGCCCATGCCCTTCACGATGACGTTGAAGATATCCGCCTGGTACTTGTTGGCCTGGCCGGCCATCGGCGGCAGCTTGGTGAACCAGATGAGGACGTACCGCCCGCTGGCCGAGCTGCTGACCGGGAACGTCACGGTTCCGCTCACGTCGGACCGCTGGGCCACGGTGGTCATGCTATTGGCGGTGGCCTGCGCTGTGCTCGGGGCGTTCTGCGGGGGCACCGGCGTGGCCGGGTTGCCGATCTTGATCTGCACGTCGGCCCCGGGAATCGACCCGAACGTGACCGTCACCGAGCTCAGCCTGACCGAGCGGCCCATGTCCAGGATCAGCCCGGACCCCTGCTGGAGGCCGCCGAACACCGGGTTGTTGAGGTACCAGTCCGTCTGCCAGTCGGTCGACGGGTCGTTGTCGATGGCCAGGTTCGCCCCGTGCGGGTTGTCCTCGAACGCCTGCGCGCTGACCGGCGTGAGCGTGACCGCGGCCGTACTGGTGTGGGTGGCCGTGGGCGGGTGCGTCACCGCGCTGGGCACGGGATGCCCTCCGCCCAGCGCGCGCAGGCCGACCACCGCGAGCCCGGCCACCACGGCCGCCGCCAGCACCACGATGACGCCCACCCGGATCCCGGACGGGCCCGCTGGCCGCCGGGGGGCGGGCTGCTGCGTCCCCGGGGGCGAGCCCGGCCGTCCGTCCGGCGACCAGTACGCGGGCTCCGGCTCGCCCGGAGCCCAGTAGTCGGTCTCCCGCCGGGGCCGCGGTCCCGCCCGGTGGGCGCTGCCCCGCGACCGCGGCGGCTGCGGCAGCTGCGGGATCGGAACCGGCGGGATGGCCGCCTGCAGGGCGGCCGCCAGTTGCGCCGGCGTGGTCAGCGGGTAGACGCCGTCCCGGTCCCGCTGCAGCATGGCCTCGCTGGTGATCTCGTCCAGTGCCGCGGGCACCCCCGCCCGGACCTGCCGGGGGCTGCAGGGGAGCCCGTCCGCCAGCGGCGCGGGCGGCAGGGCAGGCCAGTCCGGGCCCGGCCAGTGCCCGGTCAGCGCCGCGTAGAGCAGCATGCCCAGCCGGTAGGTGTCGGCCAGCGCCGGATCCTCCGCGGTGGCGCCGGACAGCGCCGCGTCCATGCCGAGGCCGGTGATCTTCACGCCGCCGCCCGGGGTCCAGCGCAGCGAGTCCGGGGTCAGGCACAGGTGGGCGAGGCCGGCCGCGTGCGCGGCCGACATCGCGTCGGCCGCCTCGGCGATGATCCGCGCGCCGCGCACCGCGTCGAGCGGGCCCGGCGCCAGCATGTCGTCCAGCGAATCCCCGCCGGCCCACTCCCGCACGATGTAGGCGTGATCCCAGTCATCCTCAACATCGAACACCTGTGCGAACCGCGAGTCGTTGAGCCGGCTGGCCGCGCGCGCCGCGGTGACGACCTCGCGCAGGCGCGGGAAGCCCGGCGCGAACGTGAGCACGGTGACCGGCCGCGCCAGGGTCTCGTCGATGGCTTTCCAGGCAGCCCAGCCCGCAGCCGCGGCGACCCGGTCCTCCAGCCGGTACCGGCCGCCGAGCCGCGTTCCCGGTTCGGACGTAAACGTACTCACATGACTGCGACGAGCGGGGCGGCTCCCGAGCCTCCCTCCTGGCCCCGTTGAGGATGAACCCGACGAGACAAGACCATCATGCTGTACAACATGCTAGGCCGCAGACTCCCCCCCGACAGTCCCCGCGCAAGCTACGGTCGCAAACCGTTACCGCGAAGAGATGTCCGAAGAACCCGAAATCGCCCGGATCGCCGGCGCCGGGCGGCCCACGGCGGCTCCGGGCCGGCCCGTTCAGCGGAGCCTGGCGCGTACCGACGCGGTGACCTCGGTCAGCTCGGTCACGCCGAAGGCCTTGGCGAACAGGATGTAAAGCAACATCGCGCCGCTGCCGCCGAGCGCCACGGTGACCAGGGCGGCGATCCTGCCCTCCGGGATCACGGCTCCCACCATGACCGACACGGCGACCGCGAAGATCACGCCGGGGATCGACGCCGCATACATGCGCACGAGCGCGGACCCGACCCTGCGGCCGTCCAGGCTGCCGATGCGCCGGCTGAGAACCCGCCACGCGATCACGGTACCCACCAGGCTCGCGAGCCCAAACCCGGCGCCCAGGCCCGCGACCACGTGCTGCGGCGGCAGGATGGCCAGCGCCAGGAGGTTGGCCGTGATGTTGATCGCCATGGTGAAGACGCTGATGAGCGCCGGCGTGCGGCTGTCGTGCATGGCGTAGAAGACGCGCAGCTGCAGCTGGAACAGCGTGAACGGGAGCAGGCCGAGCGAGAACACCGCGAAGATCTCGCCCACGTAGCGGGCGCTGGCGATCGAGGTGCTTCCGTACCCGAACACGCCCTCGGCCAGCGGCGTGCCCAGGACGGCCAGGATCAGGCTGGCGGGCGCCACGAGAACCGAGGCGAGGCGCGTGGCGGTGGAGAAATCCCCCGTGACGAGCCCGTACCGGCCCTCGGACGCGTGCGCGCTCATCCTCGGCAGCAGCGCGGTGATCACCGAGATGCCGACGATCGCGTACGGCAGCTGGAACAGCATGTAGGCGTTGGTGTAGGCGGCGATCCCGGCCCCCGCGGCCTGCTGTGAGAACCCGGTGGCCGCGGCGGCCCGGAACCCCGCGGCGTTGGCCACCCGCGTGGTCACCAGGAACGCGATCTGGGTGGTGAGCACGTAGCCGAACATCCAGCCGCTCATCCGGCCGATCTCGGAAACCTCGGCGCGCCGGAAGTCGTGCCGGGGGTGCCAGCGGAACCCGACGCGGCGCAGCGACGGCACCAGGCCCGCGGTCTGCAGGATGATGCCCAGCGTGGTGCCGATGCCCAGCAACTGGACCTGGGCGGCCGTGATGTTCTCCGGGGTGCGGTTCAGGCCCGCCGTCGCCATGAAGGCCAGGCCGACCAGGATGACGACCACGTTGTTGATCACTGGCGTCCACATCGGCGCCGCGAAGCTGCCGCGCGCGTTCAGGATCGCCCCGGCCAGCGAGCTGACCCCGTAGAAGAAGATCTGCGGGATGAAGAAGTAGGCGAAGATCACCGTCAGGTGGTAGGCGGCGGGGGTGCCGATGTTGCCCGCGTACACGGCGGCGATCGGCTGGGCGGCGAGCGTCGCGACCACGGTGATGCCGCCGAGCGCCAGCACGCCGAGCGTGAAGATCCGCTGGTCGTAGGCTTCGCCGCGGTCGCGGTCCCGCTTGGCCGCGCTGACCAGCAGCGG
>Ga0126381_100007248_pt1 | contig 12322 bp, 10 predicted proteins | sample PanSoiMetPlot_28_FD_96465 | JGI IMG/M metagenome (GOLD analysis project Ga0126381, IMG submission 96465) | Tropical forest soil microbial communities from Panama - MetaG Plot_28 | ecosystem: Environmental > Terrestrial > Soil > Tropical forest > Bulk soil | place: Panama | collected 2016-02-17
CGACGGCTTGTTGATCAGCGCGCGGGCGATCGCGACACGCTGCCGCTCGCCGCCGGACAGCCGGGCGGGGTAGGCGTCACGCCGGTGCCCGATCCGCAGCATGTCGATAAGCTCATCCGCGCGCCGCCGCGCCTGGCTGGCCTTCGCTCCGGCGAGTTGCGCGGGGAGCAGCACGTTGTCGATGACCGTCATGTCGTCGAGGAGGTTGAAGAACTGGAAGATCATGCCGACCTGCTTACGGCGGAATCTCGCAGCAGCCGCTTCGGACAGCTGGTCGACCCGGTCATCGCCCACCAGGACCGCACCGGTGGTCGGCCGGTCCATGCCCGCGATCAGGTTGAGCAGCGTCGACTTGCCCGACCCGGACGGTCCCATGATGGCGATCGCCTCGCCGCCGTCTATCCGCAGGGATACCTCGTCAATGGCGGCCACCGGAGCGCCGTCGTACCGCTTCGTGATGTTCTCGAGCTGAACTAGCGTGTCCATGGTGGCGAAGGTAGCCGCGCGGCGCAGCGGCCCGCGTCGCTCGCGCGGCTGATAATCCCTAACGAATCCGGGGTACTCGGCCAGCGCCGTCATCCTTCCGATGTACCGGAGGTACTTGGCGCGGAGGATGCCCGTTCCGCCCGCGCGGGCCACAATGGTTGGGTGGCAGGACGTACCGGCTGGCTGATGGCCTTCTTCCGGCGGGCGGAGCCGCGCGAGCCGGCCCCGTCGGGGTGGGCGCTCGCGTTCGACACCGCGCTCGCGGTGGGCGCAGCGGCCGGAGCTGTCTACGAGATGGCGGAGCGGGCGATCACGGACACCTTGGTGTTTCCTTCGTCTGCTGTCCCGCCCGCCTTCAGCGGGGTGCAGCCGGTCGTCGAAAAGGGCGGCATGGTGTTCTACAGCCTGCCCGCCACGCACCCGTCCGTCGCCGCGCTCATCGCGGCGGCGCTGACCGCGCTGCCGCTCGCCGCCCGGCGGTTCTACCCGATCAGCGTCTGGCTCGCGATCGCCGCCGCGATCATCGCCGTCCATCACACCTACGTGCCGCCGGTTGCGCTCGGCACCGCCGTGTACGCCGCGTACAGCGCGGTCACACACTCCAGGTACAGGAACCTGGCGATCGCGGTGGTCGCCGTGGTCACTATCGCGGTCGCCGCGAACCTGGGGCCAGATCTCCCTCGGTTCCCCGGACGGCTCACCGCGATCTTCGCGATCCTGCCCGCCGCCGTGGCCGGCCTCGGCTTCCGACAGCTGCGCCGCCGGCTGGCTGACTCCACAGCCCGGCTGCGCCGCGCCGCCGCCGATGCCGAGGCGGCCACGCAGCGCGCGCTTGCGGCGGAGCGGGCGCGGATCGCGTCGGAGTTGCACGATGTGGTCACCCACAACGTATCGGTCATGATCGTCCAGGCCGGCGCCGCACGGAAGATCATGGCGTCCTCCCCCACCGACGCCGAGGGCGCGCTGCTCGCCGTCGAGGCCACCGGCCGGGAGGCGATGACCGAGCTGCGGAACCTGCTTGGCCTGCTCAGCCCCGCCGTCGACGGCCGGGAGAGCGGTTTGGGTAGCTACTCCCGCGCGCCAGCCACCGCAGGTGGCGCCGATTCCGCCGCCGCTCTACCTGCCGCCGCCGCGGCCGCTGGTCCGCACCCGGGCGGCAGGCCCGCGGCGCTGCGCCCGCAGCCAGGGCTCGGCGAGCTCGACGTCCTGATCGGCCGAGTGTCTGCCACAGGACTCCCGGTCGAGCTCCAGGTCAGCGGCGAACCCCGGCCCCTGTCGCCGGGTGCGGATCTGGCCGCCTACCGGGTCGTGCAGGAAGGTCTGACCAACGTGCTGCGGCATGCCGGGCGGGCCGCGGCCACCGTCGGCGTGGAATGGGGCGAGGAACTCGTGATCACGGTCAGCGACGACGGGGGCGGCCGCGGGCCTGGCGACTTGAATGGTGCCGCCGACGGGGATGGCAGTGGTCCCGGCGACGGCGGCGGCAACGGCATACCGGGCCGCGGGCTGCTCGGGCTGCGGGAGCGGCTCGCGCTCTACGGCGGGGAACTCGCCGCGGGACCGCGGCCCGGCGGCGGCTGGCAGGTACGAGCGGTCATGCCAGCAGGAAGCGCATCATGAACTCTGTTGCCCCCCCAACGGTGGTGATCGCCGACGACCAGGCGCTCGTGCGGGGCGGCTTCCGGCTAATCCTCAAGGCAGCAGGGATAGACGTACTCGCCGAGGCCGCGGACGGCGAGCAGGCGGTCGCGGCCGTGCTCGAGTACCGGCCCGACGTCGTGCTGATGGACGTCCGGATGCCGCGGCTTGACGGCATCGAGGCGACGCGCCGCATCGTTGCGGCCGGGGCGTCCGGCGCTTCCGGGGCTTCCGGGGCAACGGCGGGCCTGGATGGGCTCGACGCCGTTCACCCCGGGCCGCGGATCATCATGCTGACCACGTTCGACCTGGATGAGTACGTGTACGCGGCCCTGTCCGCCGGCGCGAGCGGATTCCTGCTCAAGGACGTTACGCCCGAGCACTTGGTCGGCGCCGTGCAGCTCGTCCGCACCGGCGACGCGCTGCTCGCCCCGTCGATCACCCGCCGCCTGGTCGAGCGCTTCGCGGCCAAGCCCGGTAGTCCGCCCGCACCGGCGGGATCGCCGCCTCCGCCGGCATCCCACGCATTCTCGCCCTCGGCGCGCCACGGCTCCCCCACCGGCGACATTTCCGCGCTGACACCGCGTGAATTCGAAGTCCTGGGCCTGATCGCTCGCGGCATGTCGAACGCCGAGATCGCCGCCACGCTATTCCTCAGCGAGGCGACGGTGAAGACTCACGTCGCCCGCATCCTCCCGAAACTGGGACTTCGCGACCGGGTCCAGGCTGTCGTCCTCGCCTACGAGTCCGGCCTGGTCTCCCCCGGCAGCTGACTCAGCACCGCGCTCAGCGCACGGGCTCGCGTGGTTCCTGAGCGGGAGTGGCCTCATCGAAGATCAGGACTGTCTGAGTTGAGCGGACCTCGGGCATTTCCTGAAGCCGCGTCAGCACCACGTCGCGCAGCGACACGGCGTCGCGGGCACGGACCCGCAGCAGGATGTCGTGCTCGCCAGAGACGAGCGCGACGTGGTCGATTTCGGTCATACTCAGCAGCTGACTGCGTACCGACTTCCAGGACCGCTGGGCGATGTCCAGGTAGACGTAGGCCGACAGCGCGTACCCGTACCGCACCGGGTCGATGAGCGCGGCGTACCCGGTTATCACGCCGTCTCGTTCCAGGCGAGCCACCCGGGCGTACGCGCTCGCCCGCGATATGTGGATCCGGTCGGCCAGCGCGCGCATGGACATGCGGCCATCGGCGCGAAGCGCCTCGACGATTCGCCGGTCGGTGTCGTCCATCGCGGCCATATGTCCAAGCAAGGGATCCGCAGGACCGTCACTGTAAGTCATGTGGCCAGATTATGCCCATGATCAAAGCAATACGTCTCATGTCATGTGTCACACCTAGAAAATCTGCTCCGCCAGCGGGCATTCTCTGGAAAGAGCACGTTGAAGGGAGTGCTGATGGCAACCCATGCCCGCCTCCGCAAGACGTCGAACGCTGACAGGCTGCTGCCGAGCGCGGCGCCACTGCAACTGATAGATCCGGACGGTCAGCCAGGCCAGAATCCTGGCGGGCTGACGTTGCCCGAACCTGAGGTCCTGGTCGGCCTGCACCGCCGCATGGTGCTCGGCCGTCGCTTCGACACCCAGGCGACCGCCCTGACCAAACAGGGCCGGCTCGCGGTCTACCCTTCCTCGCGCGGACAGGACGCCTGCCAGGTGGGGGCGGCGCTCGCCTTGCGCGAGCAGGACTGGCTGTTCCCCACGTATCGCGACTCGGTAGCGATCCTCACCCGCGGCGTGGATCATGCCGAGACGCTGGCGCTGCTGCGCGGCGACTGGCACTGCGGCTACGACCCCTACGAGCACCGGGTGGCACCGCAGTGCACCCCGCTGGCCACCAACGCGCTGCACGCAGTGGGCCTCGCGCACGCCGCCTCCCTCCAGGCACGAGACCAGGTCGCGCTGGTGCTGCTCGGCGACGGCGCGACCAGCGAGGGTGACACCCACGAGGCGCTCAACCTCGCCGGCGTCTGGAAAGCACCGGCGGTGTTCCTGATACAGAACAATGGGTACGCGATCAGCGTGCCGCTGGCCAAGCAGACCGCGGCGCCAACGCTGGCCGCGAAGGGAATCGGCTACGGCGTTCCGGCGCTGCTCATCGACGGCAATGACGCCGCCGCCGTCTACGCCGCGGCCCGGGCCAGCATCGAGCGGGCCGCGAGCGGCGGGGGGCCGACTCTGATCGAGGCGATCACCTACCGGGTTGAGGCCCACACCAACGCCGATGACGCCACCCGCTACCGGGCCGAGGACGAGGTCCGCAGCTGGCTCGAACGCGACCCGATCGCGCGGCTCGAGGCCTATCTAAGGGCGCAGCGGCTGCTGGACGACCAGGCGGCCGACCGGCTGGCGGCCGAGGCCGAGCAGCTCGCCGCAGAGCTCCGTGACGACATGAACAGCGATGTCAGCGCTGACCCGGCCGAGCTGTTCGAGCACGTGTACGCCCGGCCGACGGTTGCCCTGGAGCGGCAGCGCGCGGCGCTGCTCGCGGAACTGGAGGAGTACGCGCCATGACAAGTGTGATGTCGCCGCCCGAGAGGGATAGCGCTGCTCAGCCGGCCCTGACGCCCGTCACCATGGCCGCCGCGCTCAACCAGGCGCTGGCCGACAGCCTGGCCGCCGATGACCGCGTGGTCGTCTACGGCGAGGACGTCGGCACGCTCGGCGGGGTTTTCCGCATCACCGACGGCCTGGCTGCCCGGTTCGGTGAGCACCGCGTCTTCGACACGCCGATCGCCGAGTCAGGCATCGTCGGCACCGCGATCGGGATGGCGATGAACGGCCTTGTCCCGGTCGTCGAGATGCAGTTCGACGCCTTCGCCTACCCCGCCTTCGAGCAGGTCACAAGCCACCTGGCCAAGCTGCGCAACCGGACCAAAGGCCGCGTGGCGCTGCCCGTGGTCATCCGGGTCCCGGTCGGCGGCGGCATCGGTGGCGTTGAGCACCACTGCGACTCATCGGAGGCCTACTACACGCACACCGCGGGACTACGTGTGGTGACGCCCGGCACCCCCGCCGACGCCTATCTGCTGCTGCGCCAGGCGATCCGCTGCCCCGACCCAGTCGTCTTCCTCGAGCCGAAACGGCGCTACTGGACCAGGCAGGCGGCCATCCTGACGCCAGATGGCCCGCCGATCGACAGCGCGGTCGTGCGGCGGCCAGGCAAGGACGTCACGCTCATCGCGTACGGCGGGATGGTGGCGACTGCACTGGAGGCCGCCGAGGCGGCTATCGAGGAGAACTGGGATGTCGAGGTCATCGATCTGCGATCGCTATCGCCGTTCGACGACCAGACGCTGACCGAGTCCGTGTCCCGCACCGGCCGTGCCGTCATCGTGCACGAGGCGGCAGGCTTCGCCGGCTACGGCGCCGAGGTGGCCGCGCGCCTGACCGAGCAGTGCTTCCACTACCTTGAGGCGCCCATCCTGCGCGTCACCGGCCTCGATATCCCGTACCCGCCGCCCCAGCTCGAGCACCTCCACCTGCCGAACGTCGACCGCATCCTGGACGCCATCGCACGCCTGCAGTGGGAGGCAGACGATGCCTGACTTCCTGCTCCCAGACCTCGGCGAGGGGCTCGACGAAGCCGAGGTCATCGCCTGGCGGGTTCAGGTCGGCGATCGCGTCGCCGTCGACCAGGTGATAGCCGAGGTGGAGACCGCAAAGGCAGCCGTGGAGGTGCCGGTCCCCTACGCAGGCGTCGTCGCCAGACTGCACGCCGCTCCCGGCACCACCGTCTGTGTCGGGCAGCCCCTGATCACGGTCACGGCGGACGAGTCAGCGGCGGGGTTGCGCGAGCCCGGCGTCGTCACGCCGAAGCCGCGCCCGGACGGGCCGGACGAGGCAGTTGAGCAGGGCGAGGAGGCGAGCGGCAGCGTGCTGGTGGGATATGGCACGAAAGCCGTGACGTCCCGCAGGGCAGGCCCGCGGCGCGGCGCGGCCGCCGCGCCGGGACAAGGAACTCCCGCACCGGCAACGTCCGACCGCCGCCGGCCGGTCGCGGTGATCTCGCCGCTCGCGCGCAAGATGGCCAGGGACGCCAGCGTCGACCTGGCCAGCCTCACCGGAACTGGGCCCGCGGGCGTGATAAGCCGTCAGGACGTCCGCCGGGCAATCGCCGAGGCCGCCACGCGTCAGCAGACCGCGCAGGCCGCCCAGGCCGCGCCCGCAGCCCAGGCCGCACTCGCCGAGGCGACTGAGCGGCGAATCCCGCTGCGCGGCGCGCGGCGGGCGGCGGCGGACAGATACATCCGCTCACGCCGTGAGATCCCCGAGGCCACCGTCTGGGTCGACGTCGACGCCACCGGCATGGTCGAGGCGCGGCGCGAACTGAACGCCCGCGATCCCGCGCGGCCGGTCAGCCTGCTTGCCCTGCTGGCCCGGTTCGCCGTGCTGGGACTGCACCGTTACCCCGAGCTCAACGCCCGCGTAGAGCAGGACGAGATCGTCGTGCCCGAGCGGGTACACCTCGGCTTCGCCGCGCAGACCGAGCGCGGTCTAGTCGTCCCGGTCGTCCATGACGCGCACCGACTGTCCACGCGCGACTTGTCGGCGCGGCTGGCCGAACGCGCCGCGGCGGCCCGCGAGCGGCGCCTGGCACCTGCGGATCTGCGCGGCGGCACGTTCACGGTGAACAACTACGGTGTGTTCGGGGTGGACGGCTCCGCCGCGATCATCAACCATCCCGAGGTGGCGATCCTGGGCATGGGGCGAGTCATCGACCGCCCCTGGGTTGTCGATGGCCAGCTCGCCGTGCGGAAGGTGACCGAGCTGACCCTGGCCTTCGACCACCGGGTCTGCGACGGCGGAACCGCCGGAGGATTCCTCCGGTACGTCGCCGACTGCGTCGAGTCGCCGACCGGCGCGCTGGGTGACATGTAGCGGAACCGACGGCGGGCACCTGTCAGGCCGGCGGCCACTGCTTGGCGACAAGGGTCAGCACGTCGTAGGTCGCGACGGGGGTGCCCTCGCCGTTCGTGACGACCGCGTCCCAGCGCACCTCGCCGTAGTCCGCGGTCGCGCGCGGGGTGATCTGCTTGACCGTCAGCGTCACCGCGATCGAGTCCCCCGCCTTGACCGGCTTGAGGAAGCGCAGGCCGTCCACGCCGAAGTTGGCTAGGACCGGCCCCGGATCGGGATCGACGAACAAGCCGGCGGCGAGCGAGACGATCAGGTAGCCGTGCGCGACGATGCCGCCGAAGAGCGGGTTGGCGGTGGCGGCTTTCTCGTCGGTGTGGGCGTAGAACGTATCGCCGGTGAACTCGGCGAAGTGCTCGATGTCGGCCCGGGTGACCGTCCTGGGCGCAGAGGCAATGGTGTCGCCGATGGCGAGGTCTGCCAGCGATTTCCGGAACGGATGGATGCGGTCGACGTTGCGCCGCGCGCCTGCCGTCCACACACCGGTGACCGCGGTCATCAGATCGGGAGACGCCTGGATCGCCGTGCGCTGCATGTGGTGCAGGACGCCGCGGATGCCGCCAAGCTCCTCTCCTCCCCCGGCACGCCCCGGACCGCCGTGCACCAGCACTGGTAGCGGCGAGCCGTGCCCGGTGGATTCCTTGGCGTCATCCCGGTCGAGCACCAGGATCCTGCCGTGCCAGGGAGCCAGGCCAAGAACGACACGGCGGGCCACCGACGGGTCGTGGGTGACCAGGGAGCCCACTAGGCTTCCCTTTCCGCGGGCGGCCAGCTGGATGGCCTGCTCCGTCGTGTCGTAGGTCAGCACGGTGCTGACCGGGCCGAACGGCTCTACGTCGTGCGGCTCGACAGCACCAGGCTCCGCCCGGAGCAGGATAGGAGACATGAAGGCGCCCCGCCTGTCGTCCGCGTCCACGGTCGCGACGTGCTCCGGGTCCCCGTAGACGAGACTGGCGGAGACGCGCAGTGACCTGACCGCCGTTCGGACTTCCGTGCGCTGCGCAAGGCTGACCAGGGCGCCCATCCGGACTTCATCGCTGGCCGGGTTGCCGACGGTCATCTTTCGCAGTTGCTCGGCGATCGCCTCGTCCACAGCGTCGGCGAGGGTCTTAGGGACGATGGCGCGGCGGATGGCCGTGCACTTCTGCCCTGCCTTGACGGTCATCTCGGTGACCACGCCCTTGACGAACAGATCGAACTCCGGCGTGCCTGGCTCGGCGTCCTGGCCAAGGATCGAGCAGTTGAGTGAGTCGGCCTCGACGTCGAGGCGGACGCCGCCATGCTGGACCCGCGGATGGCTGCGCAGCAGGCCCGCGGTGTGCGCGGAGCCGGTGAACGCCACGGAGTCCTGCACGCTGAGCTCGTCGAGCAGCCCCCGGTAGCTCCCGCACAGCAGCTGCAGTGTCCCTGCTGGCAAGATCCCCGACTCGATGATGCGACGGACGACGGCCTCGGCCAGGTACGCCGTCTGGCTGGCGGGCTTGACGATCGATGGCAGCCCCGCGAGAAACGCGGGGGCGAGCTTCTCGAGCATTCCCCAGACCGGGAAGTTGAAGGCGTTGATCTGCACCGCGATCCCCGGCCGCGAGGTATACAGGTGCTGGCCGACGAAGGTGCCGCCGCGGCCGAGGGGCTCGGCCGCCCCATCGAGCACGACCGTGTCGTTGGGCAGGTCACGGGTGCCCTTGCTGGCATAGCTGAACAGGGTGCCGAAGCCCCCGTCGATGTCGATCGCGGAGTCCCGCCGGGTCGCACCGGTGCGCAGCGAGAGCGCGTACAACTCCTCCTTGCCATCCGACAGGTACCTGGCAAGCTGCTTGAGCAAGCCCGCCCGCTCGTGGAAGGTGAGCTCGCGAATGCCGGGGCCGCCGACCCCACGGGCGTGCGCCGTCATGGCGGCAAGGTCCAGGCCGGTGCTTGACAGCCGCGCGACCTCTTCCCCTGTCGCGGCGTCGAGCAGCGGCTCGCCATCATCGTTAGCGCGGTACCACCGTCCGGCGGCATAGCTCTCCAGAAGCGAAGACATGACCCGGCCTCCCTCTTTCCCTCCCTTTGCGCGATTCCCGGCAGGCGGCACACTATTACAGAACGATCGGTCAGTAAATAGGCAGCGGGCCTGCGTTATGGCGACTGCGGCGGCCGCCTGACCAGTGGACGGACGGCACGCAGGCCGAGCCACGCGGCCACCAGGCCGACTAGGACACCGATGGCGGTGTCCGCCAGCCGGAGAATGGGCTGTCGCCAGGCGTCGTGCGGGCTCAGGCTGGCCGCGACAAGGACGACCGTGGTGGTGATCCCGGCTGTTATCTCATCTTCGGGCCGGCCGATCAGGGCCGTTACTAGGACGCTCAGGCCTACCAGGAGCGCCAGGCCCCATGGATGGAAGGGCAGGAACGACAGGTAGACCAGGCACAGCGCGAAGCTCACCAGCGTCGCCGCCATCCGGGACACCGCCGCGGTCAGGCTCTTGTTATAGCTGTCCCGGAACAGAAACACGGTCGCTATGACCGCCCACAGCCCGCCCAGCGCATCGTCGCCCTTGCTGACCGAATACGCGAGAGACAGAACCCTGGTGGTCAGCAACCAGCTGATCAGGCAGGCGACCGCCAGCAAGCAGCTGTCCACCGCGGCCGCCCGGACCTCCGCCCGCGGCGGCGGCGAGGGCAGCCGGAAGTGGCCCAGCCTGGCCATGCCGGCTCTTTCGCCGGATGCGCCGCCGGGCCCTGACGTCACGACACCGAGTCGTGGTAGGACGGCTGCCACATGGCGTCCTGGACGGCCTGTACCAGGTCCTCGGGCTTATTCGTGGCTACGCCGTCGTCGGCCGCGGCCTTGGCCACGGCGATCGCGGCGGTCGCAGACGACGCACGCAGGTTCTCCACCTGCGGCAGCAGGGACGCACCGGGCTGGCTGACGTCGGCCTGGCCGGCCACGGCCTGTGCGGCCGACAGCAGCATGCCGTCGGTCACCTTCGCGGCGCCGGACACGATCGTGCCCAGGCCCAGCCCCGGGTACAGCAGGGCGTTGTTGGCCTGCCCGAACCAGTACCTGACGCCCTGGTAGTCCACCGGCGGGATCGGCAGGCCGGTGCAGACCAGGGCCTTGCCGCGCGACCAGGCGATCAGGTCGGCCGGCACCGCCTCGATCTGCGAGGTCGGGTTGGAGAGCGGGAAAATGACCGGCTGTTCGACTCCGGCGCTCATGGCCTCGATGACCGGCCGGGTGAAGGCTCCATGCGCGGTCGAAGTGCCGATCAGGATCGTCGGCTTGACCTGCTCGACTACCGTCTGCAAGGTGACAATGCCCGAGGCGGCCCGGGCCTGCCGCAGCGCGGCCATTTCCGGCCAGCGAATGGCGGCAGCGGGATCTACCTGGACGGGAGTCTTCGCCCACCCAGTGGACTCGGCGGCCTTGCGGGCGTACGGGCGCTGGTAGTCCAGTAGGCCATCGCCCATGTCGTCGGTGAGCAGGCCGGGCAGGTCCACGATCCAGACCTGGCTCGTGGCCTGGCTGGCGTCCAGGCCGTCCCGCATGATCTGGTCGCGGATCTGGTCGGCGATGCCGACCCCGGCGGTGCCGCCACCGAACACGATGACGCGCTGGTCTCGCCATCGGGTGCCGGTGACCTTCAGCGCGTTGAACAGGCCAGCCATGGTGACGGCGCCGGTGCCTTGCATGTCGTCGTTGAAGATCCGGTGCTTGTCCCGGTAGGTGACCAGGATCCGCCGTGCGTTGTTGGCACCGAAGTCCTCAAAGTGCAGCAGCGCGTTCGGGAACAGCGACGACGCTACACGGAGGTACCTTTCGATGAATGCGTCGTAGTCCGCGCCGCGGACCCGGGCGTGCCGGTTGCCCAGGTACAGCGGGTCATTGAGGAGTCCTTCGTTGTCGGTGCCCACGTCAAGCGACACGGGGATGACACGCCGCGGGTCGACGCCGGCCGCCGCCGTGTAGACGGCGAGCTTGCCTACCGCGATCTGGATGCCGCCTACCCCCCAGTCCCCGATGCCGAGGATCTCTTCCGCGTCGCTGCACACGATGAGGTCCACGTCGCCGGGTCCCAGGCTGAGCGTGCTGAACGCCTTTTCGATGTCGTCTGGCTGGTCGATGGACAGGAAAATGCCCCGTGGGCGGCGGTACTCGTGGGAGTACCGCTCAATCGCGTCACCGACCGTGGGGTCGTAGACAACGGGGAGCAGTTCGGTGAGGTGGTCGAGGAGGACCTTGAAGTACAGCACTTCGTTGCGATCGTGGAGCTGGTCCATGTACACGTTCTTGGCCAGGTCACTGCCCTGGGCCTGGAGCTGCTGCCAGGACCGCCGCGCCTGCTCTTCCAGGGTCAGCACCGCGGACGGCAGCCGCCCCGTCAGGCCAAGCGCCTCCCGCTCGGCCAGGCTGAACGCGACCCCGCGATTGCTCATCGGATCTTCCAGAACCGCCGGAACGGCAGGCGTACGCGCCATGTTGGTGCCCACGATCTTCTCCCTAGCTCTTGGCCGACTTCGATCCGAGCCTGCGGCTGGGCGGGACATCGGGCATCACTCCTGAGGGGTGAGCGGCCCGCGGGCGGTGCGCTCGAGGAGATGCGGCAGCCAAAGCCGGGTTAGCCCACTTGCGGTCACCGCCTACGGTGTCTAGGCCGGGGCAAGGCGGATGATCGGCAGCCGACGCGTGGTCCGGTTCTGGTACTCCAGCATGATCGGTATCGCCTCGGTGACCATGGTCCAGAGCCGGGCGTACTCCTCGTCGGCGACCTCGCCCGCGATCACCACGACGGTCTCGGTGCCCACCTCGACCGTCACGCGCGGATGGGCCTTGAGGTTCCAATACCAGGCAGGGTGGTGCGGCGACCCGCCGGTCGAGCCGACGATCAGCATGTCCTCGTCGTCACGAATGTAGGCCAGGGGGGTCACCCGCGCCTGTCCTGAGCGGGCTCCCAGGTGGTGCAGCAGGACGATATCGAGCAACGCGTGCTGACCGCCCACCTTGCCGCTATTGGCCCTGAAGTCGACGATGACCCCCTGGTTCATCTCCTCCAGTTCACGTTCGTTCATAACGATCTCTCCTATTTTCGAAAACACAGTGCTTATGGTCATATTTTGTCCGATCAACCATCATTCAGTGCGGATGCCTGCGCACTAGGGTGACGATCATGGAATCGCCCTGCACGCGCCTCGAGGCCTCGCCCGTGGCTAGTGCTTATGCGGGCCGGCCGTGGGTTCGGCTCTACCAGCCGGGCAAGCCCGCGGACATCACACCAGAGCACTGCGACGCG
>Ga0126381_100007249_pt1 | contig 12321 bp, 12 predicted proteins | sample PanSoiMetPlot_28_FD_96465 | JGI IMG/M metagenome (GOLD analysis project Ga0126381, IMG submission 96465) | Tropical forest soil microbial communities from Panama - MetaG Plot_28 | ecosystem: Environmental > Terrestrial > Soil > Tropical forest > Bulk soil | place: Panama | collected 2016-02-17
AACCGCCACGCCCAGGATGCGCTTGCCCGCATGCTCGAGGGCGGCAGGATTCCGCAAACGCTGCTGTTTGCGGGGCTCGAGGGGCTCGGTAAGGCGACTCTTGCGCGGCGCTTCGCTGCGCGCCTGCTCGGCGGCGGGGCTCAGATCGAAAAAGACGATCTGAGCCTGCCTGAAAATGCGTCGGTGATCGCCGCACGTGAGAAGCTTCCCGCCGACAAGCGCAATGACGATCCACTGGTCTTCGCCACGCACCCGGACTTCCTGACGTTCCCGCCGGACGGTCCGCTGCGTCAGATCGGAATTCCGCAGATGCGTTTACTCAAAGAGCGCGCGCAGTACAAGCCCCTCAAGGGCGAACGCCGTATTTTTTTGATAGACGGCGCTGATCGGGCCGGTGAACAAGCGGCTAATTCGCTACTCAAAACACTTGAGGAGCCGCCTGATCATCTCATCCTCATTCTGACGGCGGAAAACGTGTACGATCTTCTGCCGACGATTCGTTCGCGGTCCGTCATTCTCAATCTCTCGCCGCTGACCAACGATGAGATGGGGGCGTTTGCCAAGGCGCGCGGCCTTCAGGATGCGGAGCGGCGCATCGCTCTTTCGGCAGGAAGCCCCGGCCTGGCGGCTTCGCTGGATATCGAGGTTTACCAGAAGCGCCGCGCGGCTATGCTGGCGCTGCTCAAGACCGGCGCTGGCGCTGCTCCTTACGGATCATGGTTGCCGGTCTCGGAAGCGCTGGCGCGAAATCGGAGTGAGAAGCTCGAGGCTTACCTCAAGCTGTTGTATGAGCTACTGCGAGATCTTACGATTTTGCGCGAGGGGGGCGCGTCGATCCGGAACTCCGATCTTGCGGCCGATCTGACTGCCCTCGCCCGGCGCGTTTCGCGCGCGTGGCTGATCAATGCGGTTCAGGCGGTGGATGAAGTGGCGGAATTGCTCAGACGCAATATCCAGAAGCCCATTGCGCTGGATGGGATGCTGGTGCGACTGCGGACGTGCGCCGGCTGAAAAGCGGTAGCAGCCGGGGATTTAACTGAGCTTTTTCCGCGCAAACGGAACGGCATACGCGGCCGGAGGATTGTGCGCGCGAGCCATCGCTGCTTTCCGGTAGAGTTCCATCGCTCGATCCTTTTGGCCGAGCTTCTCATACGTTTGCCCCAACAGACATTGAATGAATGGATCGTCCTGAGCCTTCTCCAGATCGGCCGCCGCCGTTTTGTAGTCGCCCAGATAGAACGCGACGTAGCCTGTCAAATAGGGGAAAAACGCCTCTTGCTGCGCGCGCAGCATAGCCATTTTTTCAAGCGCAGCCTTCGCCTCAGCGACGTATTTCGCCGCTCGCTCCCGATCTCCGCGCCGGGCGGCGATCCTCGCTTCCGCATGCGACAAACGAAACTCCCAGAGCGCCTTTCGATCGGCCGATATTCCCGGTTCCTTCGATCCCAGGTCAAAACCTTTCCTGTACCACTCCGCCGCGGAATTCAGATCGCCCGCGTCGATGCAGACCCGTGCCGCTTCATCCGCCATTTCGCCTTGCTGATAGAACGCGTTGCCTGGGTCTTCCTTCTCACGCGAGACCCAGTAATCGATCACCTTCTGCTCGTATTCGGCGGTGTTTTTACAGTTGCCTTCGAACGCCCAGGACATCGCCATGTTGCGTTCGGCGTTGGCTCTGGCGCCGGGCGTTTGCGCGGAATCGATCGCTTTCTGGAAAATCGCGCGCGCCTCCGCGCCTTTGCCTTCGAGGTCTAACTGCGTTCCCTGATTCGGCGCGAAACGGCCTCCCGGCGGCTGGGCGTAAATCGCAGGGGAAGCTATGCCGATCGCAAGTGCGATTCTGCAGACAACATACATGGCTGGACTACTCCGTGGCCGCGGCGACCAAAGCTATTTTAAGCCTCGGGGAATGGGCCTGATGTTGTGAACTTAGCAGCAGAGATCAGGAGCTTTCCGAACGAGTGGCCGAAACTCAGGCCGGTACGGGGTGGCGGTCGAAACGTCTAAAATCACGACGGAGGTCGAAAAGCCTTGAATCGCAAACTTAACCTGATGGTTGCAATCGTAGCCGGGCTTCTCGGTTCGGCGATTATGCAGTATGCGTTTGGGCAGAACCAGCCGGCGGTGACGAAGGAAATCCGGGCGCAGAGTTTTGTCCTGGTCGATCCGGCAAACAATGTCGTCGGGACATTTGCCTCGGAGCCGTTCCCCAACACGGTGACGCTCGTTGTGCCCGGTGTCCCGCCTAAGGTTCCCTATCATGTCGTGCTACGCGACCCTACGGGACAGGTCATCTGGACTCCGGAGAATCCGACGAAACTCGTACCGCTTAGTTCCCGGTGAACCGCCTCGTCCGGAGGATGCGATAATACACCCGTTTCGGTGCGGTGTTGGCAGACGTAAAAAATATCGAGTCCAAGTCCCTCGATGCCATCAATTGGGGTGACGGCGCGGCGCTGGACTGCCTGTCCCGGCTGCGGGAGCGAGCGGATCAAGAGGCGCTGAAAGCGATCACCTGGTATTACGACAAGAAGAAATCGAAAAATTTCTGGTCGCGATGGCTTCGGTTCTGGGCGATTACGCTCACCGTGATGGGTGGTCTGATACCGGTTCTCTCGGCAGCGGGCGCTGTGCAGCTCGCGCTTCGGTACTACGGCATCAAAGAACCGGCCGTTAGCCAATTTGTCGAGTTGCGGTTCAATCAGCTTGGTTACGTCTTCATCGGGCTCGCCGCGGGCTGTGTCGCTTTCGATCGATTTTTTGGTTTCTCGACCAACTGGATGCGCTATATCGGGGCTGCCATGCGCATCGAGACGGCGCGCGTCAGATTCGCCTTCGAATGGGAGCACTTGGTCGCTCCGCTCAGAGGGAGAGAGCCGAACGAAGACGAGATTCGGCAACTCCTTCACATCATCCAAAGGCTGAGTCTCGATGTGCGCGAGGCCATCGAACAGGAAACGGGCGCGTGGATCTCGGAGTTTCAGACGAATCTCGCCCAGCTCGATAAGGAAACGAAAGCGTTGTTCGAGAGCGCGCGCAATGAGAAGAAAGCGCTCGGACGAGCACAGGCGCGAAACTCAAAAGGCAAGGGCGCGGCCAACGCTTCGCACGGCTGATCCGCGATCGCCGACAGTTCCATAGTCAGAACCGGGACATCCACTTAATAGCCGCCAGTCGCAGGCCGGCACAATCAACCCCTTGACAGGTAACCAAACAGTTCCGTATTATTCTAATCAATAGGGAACCTAAAAGTTCCCTATTAAAAGGGATGCGGGATGACTCTGTTTTCAAGGCCCTGGCGGACGGGAGCCGCAGGCAACTGCTGGATCGTTTGCGCGAAAAAAACGGGCAGACGCTGGGGGACCTGTGCGAAGGGCTAAACATGACCCGTCAGGCAGTCGCCAAACATCTCGCGGTTCTCAAACGAGCAAACCTCGTGTCATGGCAACGGCAGGGCAGAGAGAGGCTTCATTTCATCAACCCTGTGCCCATCAATGAAATCGCCGAGCGATGGATCAGCAGGTTCGAGCAACCGAGGCTGAGGGCGCTCTCAAAGCTAAAGAAGAAGCTGGAAGGTAAAGATGGCGAATAAACCAGGCAAAAGCACTTTTGTTTATGTGAGCTTCATTCGGACCACGCCGGAGCGGTTGTGGTCGGCGCTCACCAACGCAGACTTCATAAAAGAATACTGGTTCGGCATGCAGTTCAAGGCCGAATGGAAAGCGGGAGCGCCGTGGGAGTTAATCTTTCCCGACGGACGGATCGCGGATACAGGAGAGATTGTCGAATTCGACGCGCCCAGACGCCTTGCGCTCAAATGGCGCAACGAGTTCATGCCCGAACTGAAAGCCGAAGGCTTTGCGTACTGCACGATCGAGCTGGAGCCGGTTTCCGATGTGGTGAAGCTCACGGTTACGCACAGCATGGCGCTGGAAGGATCTCAATTCATCGAGAAAGTCTCCGACGGATGGCCGCGCATTATTTCCAATCTGAAGTCTCTGCTGGAAACGGGAGAAATTATTTTGAGGCCGTGAGGAGACCAGAGCCTTACAGGCCGAAAGGCCAAACCTGCTGAACGGTCTTATAGAGAATCCATTCGCGATCGGCGGGCGTGAGGAAGTCGAGATGGTCGCGGAATAACTCAACGGCCTTCGCATAAGGAAGCTGCTTGAGCGAGACCGGCCAATCGGTTCCCCACATCAGGCGGCGGGCTCCGAATGCGTCGTACAGGCGTTTGACCTGGACCTGAGCGTCCGCGTATGGATACTCGCCCTTTGAGAGCGACCACATGTGCGAGATCTTGACGAAGACCTTTGGGTAGCGTTCCAGCGCCAGCAGCAGGTTTAGCTTTTCCGGCTGGTTGAGGGGCGAATCGGCCTGATGATCGATTACAACCGTGAGGTCCGGATTTGATTCGATCAGCGGTTGGATATCGGGTATCCGGGTCACGGGCGCCAGCACTGTCATGGGCACGTTCAACCGGGCGCAACGTTTCCAGAGCGGCGGCATCAGCGGGCCTTTGATCCAGTCGCCGTCCGGATTCGCCGATGGGCTGAGCCGGACGCCGCGGAAACCCTGTTCGGTCAGACGGCTGAGGTGGTCCGGCGCAGCGGGATCTTCCGGATTCACCCGGCAGACACCCCGGAATTGAGTGGGGTACCGCTTCAGAACGCCGGCGAGATAGCTGTTATCCCATTTGTAATGGATCACCTGAATGATGACGGTGCGAGAGACGCCGTTGGCTTTCATCAGATCGAGGAGCATCTCGGCTGAGGCGTCTTCCGGAGGCGGATGAGCGCCCTCCGCAAACGGGAAACGGGGATCGTGCTTCCAGACGTGGACGTGCGAATCGATCAGGAGCGGCGGCGCGGCGGCGCGCTGAGCCGGCGCTGCAGTAGCCGAAAGAGCGCCCGCGATGAATGTTCTGCGGTTCACGACGGCCTCAATTTATCACGCGACCAAAAGGCGGAGGGCGTCATCCAAGCGCGCGATGAGCGAAATTCACGCGCTGGCTGCAACCGAGCCAAAAGGCAAACTGAAGCCGTTTTCTTACGATCCCGGTCCGCTCGGCGACGAGCAGGTGGAGATCGAAGTTCTTTACTGCGGCATCTGCCATTCCGATGTGGCGATGGTCACGAACGAATGGGGCCTTTCGAGCTATCCGTTGGTGCCCGGCCATGAGGCGATCGGGCGGGTAGCGCGGCTGGGCCGCAACGCGAAGGTGGTTCGCGAAGGTCAGATAGTCGGGCTGGGGTGGAACTCGGGCAGTTGTCTTTACTGCAGGCAATGCCAGAGCGGCGATCATAACCTTTGCCAGAACCTGGAAATGACTATCATGGGCCGGCATGGCGCTTTCGGCACGCACGTCCGCTGTCACTGGATCTGGGCGACTCCGCTGCCGGAGGGGCTGGATCCGGCAAAAGCGGGTCCGTTGTTCTGCGGCGGCATCACGGTCTTCGCTCCGTTGCTCGCCGAAGACGTCCTACCAACCCACCGTGTGGGCGTCATAGGGATCGGCGGCCTGGGCCATATGGCCCTTCAGTTCCTGAATAAGTGGGGCTGCGAGGTAACGGCTTTCACCTCATCGGCCGGGAAGGCCGATGAGGCTAAGAAACTGGGGGCGCATCGCACCGTCGATACGCACTCAAAGGACGGTCTGAAAAACGCGAAGGGCTCGCTCGATTTCATTCTTTCGACGGTTGCGGCCTCGGTCGATTGGGACGCTTATCTGGATGCGCTCGGCCCCAAGGGCAAACTGCATATTGTCGGGGTTCCTCCCGGGCCGATTCCCGTGAACGTAGCTCAGTTGCTCTTTGGGCAGAAGGGCGTAAGCAGCAGCCCTTCGGGTCCGCCTTCCGCCGTCACGGCGATGCTTGAATTCGCGGCGCGCCACGGCATTGCGCCGGTGACGGAGGAGTACCCCATGAGCCGCGCAAACGAGGCGTTCGAACATATCGAGGCCGGCAAAGCGCGTTATCGCGTCGTGCTGAAAAATGATCTGAAATAACCGGCGTGGTACACAACAATAATCGGAAACCGTCGGATTAACCCGGCCCTCGCCGCGTTGTGCCTGGGGCTGTTCGCGCTGAACGCCTGGATCTGCCGTGAGCTTTTCACGGCGGAGTTCCTGAACAATCTCAGTTCGAACGATGGCGCATTTATCTCGATCGCGCGGTTTTTCCGCGATCACGGAACTGGCGGGGGCTGGTTCCCCTGGTTCAACGCGGGGATGCCGATCGAAAATGCGTACCAGCCGCTACTGCCCTCGCTGGGCGCGATTGCTTCCTGGCTGAGCGGTTGGCCCATCGCGCGGGCATTCCATTTCGTTCTTGCGTTGGCGTATTGTTGCGGGCCGCCGGGGCTTGCGTTATTCGCGTGGGGGATGTCGCGGTCCCTGTTTGCAGCGTTCGCGGCAGGCCTGACCTTCTCGCTGACCTCGCCCGCCGCATGGCTCATTCCCGCTTTGCGGGTCGGCTTTGAGGGCCACTGGGGCGCGCTGCGTCTTTACAACCTGATCCACTACGCGGAAGATCCGCACAATCTGGCGCTCGCGCTGACGCCGTTTGCGTTATTCTTCCTGTTCCGCGCGATGACGGCTGGCGGCCCGCTGAACTTCGCCGGCGCCGTTCTGTTCAGCGCTTCGGTGGTTGCGGTAAACGCTTTCGGCGCAGTGGATGTCGCCATCGGCGGCGCGTGTCTGGCGCTGGTGTACGGCCGGCGCGCCGCGGCGGCGCTTTCAGGCGTGGGCGTGGCGGCTTATTGTTTGATATCGCCGTGGCTCCCGCCGTCGCTCATCGAGCGTATGCGGCACGATCAATGGGGCGCTCGCGGCTATATCAAATCAGGACTTGCGGCTGCACTGGGAATGGCTGTAGCGTTAGGCTGCTTCGCGGCGCTTTGGTATTTTGGCCGCCGGCTCAAATCGCCGTTCGAGCGTTTCGCGATTCTGTTTGGATTCTGGATGCTGCTGATCCCGCTCGCCGGATTCGTCGCCAACGTTTCCATCGTGCCGCAGCCGTGGCGATTTCAGTTGGAACTGGAATTAGCCGCATGTCTTCTGCTGGCCTGCGTGTGCGCGCGCATCCCGTGGCGCGCCGTTACGGTCGCGGCGCTCTGTCTGGTGGGAATTCGCCAGGCGGTTGTTTTCCGTCAGTTCGCGCAGTCCCTGGTTACGCCTATCGACATCACCAGGACTATTGAGTACAAGGTTGACCGGTGGATCGGCGAGAATCTGCCGGGCCGGCGCTCTCTGATCGCAGGCGATCCGGAATACCTTTTCAATGTGTTCTCAGACAGTCCGCAGATGGCGGCGGCGCACGAACCCACTGCGCCCAACTTTACTCAACTGGTTGCGATTTTCGCGATCTATACCGGGTTGAATGCCGGCGATCATGATGCCGAATACTCTGTGCTCTGGCTGAAGGCGTTCGGTAACGCGGCTGTGTACGTGGCGGGCGAAAAAAGCCGCGAATACTATCATGCGATCGCGCATCCGCACAAATTCGACGGCCTGCTTCCCGTGCTCTGGCACGATGAGGACGATACGGTTTTCGGCGTGCCCGCGCGTTCAGCATCTCTGGCGCATGTGGTTCCGGTGTCGGCGATCCCATCGCGTCAACCGATTCACGGACTCGATGTCGATCCGATTCGTCCTTACGTTGCGGCGCTCGATGACCCTTCGTTGCCGTTAGCTGAGATGACGTGGCGGGGCACGTCGGGTATTCGAATCCGCGCGCCTATGAAGCGCGGCCAGGCTGTATCGGTTCAGATCAATTACGCGCCGGGTTGGCGCGCGCGTGTTTCGGGCCGCGAGATTCCGGTGCGCAAGGACGGGATTGGTCTCGTCGCGCTTGAGCCGGGGTGCGACGGCGACTGCGAGATCGATATGGAGTACGGGCCCACGGCAGAGACCTGGGTCTGTCGCGGGCTTAGCGTGATGTCGATCCTTGCGCTTGGACTGATCCTTGTTAGGGCGGTTAGGGTTAGGGCGGTTAGGGTTAGGGCGGTTAGGGTTAGGGCGGTTAGGGTTAGGGTGGTTAGGGGTTAGTGCAGTCAGGGGCGGTTCCGGTATTGCTCGTAGAGTTGCTTTTGGCGGGTGTTGAGGTCCATCGGCTTACCGTCGATGAAGACCATTTTGATTTGCGTTGTAGTTTCGAGAGGGTCTCCGTCGGTGACAATGAGGTCCGCGACTTTTCCTTCGTCGATTGATCCCAGTCTCTTGCCTAATCCGAAGATTTCCGCGGCATTGAGGGAGATCGCTTTATACGCCTCATCGTGGGGGAGGCCGAACGGTACCGCCGCGGCGGCCTGATAGGGAAGATTGCGAGTGCTCTTCGCACTGAATGTTCCTATCGAGAACCTGATCCCGGCTTTGTAGAGATCGGCGGGGGTTGTATATGAGCGATCGTACGGATCATCCCGATTCAGGGGCAGCGTCAGCGTAGGCCCGAGGACAACCGAAACCCCGCGCGACTTGATCAGGGGCAGGACCTTGTATGCTTCGTAGGCATCGGCCAGTACGATCCGGATTTTCTCTTTGTCCGCGAATCGGATCGCGTCGCGAATTTCGCGCTCGCGAACGGCGGTGACGAACAGGGGTTCTTTTCCCTCAAGAACGGGAATCATCGCCTCGTAACGGCGATCGGCTTTGAGTCCCGGAGCCTTCGCGATCTTTGCCTGCCGGTAGCGTCTCGCCGCTTCGAAGAAGGCGTTCAGCTCCTTCATTTTGCCGTCATAGGCTTTCTTCGCTTCGGAGTATGGGATCACCTTCTCTTCGACCGCGGTGGTGGGTTGGTCGTCATCGTCCTCAGGCTCGTGCGGAGGGATGAGCACTGTCTGGATGGCCGGGAAACGGAGATGAATTGCGGTCGCGGGAGCGACTGTCATCGCGTCATTGACCGAGCCGTCCAGGTGGATGAGCGAAAGCTCGCCGGAAAGCAGTTCGCCATCGGGTACCTCCATCGCGCTGGTGACGCCGTTCGCCCGCGACGCCGGGATCTGTTCGTCGGCCGGATTCACAACCGCAGCCGGGTCGAGTTGCGGATTCAGCAGCCCGTTCTCTTCCGAATCCGGCCGGCCTTGCTCGGTCGATTTCTCGAGCCCCATGGTCGAAGCGGAGTCGATCATGCCTGGATAGACCTGTTCCCCGCTAATGTCGATTACCGGAACGCCCTCGGGTGCGGATAGATTCTTTCCCAGCCCGACGATCTTCCCGTCGCGCACGAGGATTGACCCGTTTTCAATGACCGGACCGGAGATGGTGTGAATGGCGCCGCCGCGAAGCAGGAAAGTACCAGAGGTCGATGGCGCCTGGGCGCTGAGCGCGCCGGCGATTAACACCGGACCTGCGCATCTCCAAATCCTTGCCCGCATTTTCAGCGTTCGCCGGACGCGGCCGCCGCAAGAGCCTTCTCCCGCGCTGCGCGATATTCCCTGACCGCCTCGGCGAGGGGCGGCATCGGAGTGATACCGAGTTCCGCCATGCGGGCGTTTTCGAGCGCCGAGAATTTCGGCCGCCTGGCCGCCGTGCGGTATTCGCGCTCGTTGGTCGGCTTCAGGTCGGCGGTGACGCCGAAGACTCCGAAAATGACCTTGGCGTATTCGAACCAGGAAATGGGCTGGCCGCCGCCGATATGGAAGATTCCGGATGCGTTTTTCTCGTAGAGATCGATTGAGCGGGCCGCGAGCCGGGGCGCGTAAGTGGGCGAGGCCACATGGTCCTCGACGACGCGAATCGGTTTACCCTCTCGCGCGAGCCGCAGCATCAGTTCGGGGAAGTTGCCGCGCGCCGTGCGCAACGCTCCCGGTCCGAAGACACCGGAGGTGCGCACGATGAGCGCTTTGTCCAGGTACGACTGCGCGTATAGCTCTCCCGCGAGCTTCGAAACGGCGTAGGCCCCCAGCGGATGCACCGCATCCGTTTCGCGATAGGGCCTTCGGAGTTCGCCGTCGAAGACGTAATCCGTCGAAAAGTGAACGAGCTGCGCGTCGTTCTGCCGGCAGGCCAGCGCCAGGTTCCGGACGGCAAGGCCGTTCGCCTCCATGGCGGCCATCGGCTCGCGCTCGGCGACATCCACCTGGTTATAGGCCGCGGCGTTGAACACGACGGAAGGGTCGAGGCCGCCGATGGCCTTTTCTACCTGTTCGGCGTTCGTGATGTCGAGGCGCGCCCTTTCGAAAGCTCCCACCTCATATCCGCGGCGTCTGAGTTCCGCGCAGAGCTCCACGCCCAACTGCCCGAATGCGCCGAAAACGGCAGCTTTTTTCCCCATGAGATCCCCGTCAGCGAATAGCGAAAACCGCTCCCACCACGCCTGCCGCGCAGAGTATCAGAAAAGCGCCCGCCCAGAATATCCACGAATAGCCGAGGAATGAGCGTCTGCCAGGACGTGAATTCTTCGCAGTGGCCATCTCGCGCTCTTTTGCGTTTTCCCGACGGCCCACAATCTGATTGATCTGCTCTTTTCCTACCCGATCGGCGATCACAATCGTTCCCGAGTTCGCGCTGCTCGTGGTCTCGATGAGCTGCGTGCGGAGCGGTTCCGGAACTTCCTGCACCGAGCGGTAGAAACCCATGTCGCCCGCGGTCGCGATCATCACGGCGGAGGTTTTCATGACGCCCGAAACCTTCTGTACGAACGCCACGCCGCAGGAGGGGCAACTGGCGTATTCGGCGTCCAGTTCTGTGAAGCAGCGCGGGCAGGTCATTGCTCTACCTCTTGGTACTAACTCGTAGCTCTCTAACTCGTGACGGCCACCGGAGCCGCTGAGGCAGTGCTGCGGGATGAGGCTACCTGAGTTCCGAAGTGGCCCAGAATCACCTGAATAAAGCCCATCGCCGCCTTCGAGAGCGCCTTGTCTTTACGATAAATCAATCCGAGCCTCCGGACCATGGGTTCGGGGGCCAGCGGAAGAGATTTGAGCGCCCCGGAAGCCACGTCTTCCCGGCAGGTCGAAGCCGCGAGGAAGCAGATTCCGAGTCCGGCTTTGACAAAGCGCTTCATCGTTTCGGTGGAGTCGAGTTCCATCGAGACCCGGATCTCGTCCTCCACCTTCTCAAACCATGCGTTCAGGCGGCTCCGGGTCATTCCGGACTGCGGGAGGAGCAGCGGGTATCGTGTCAGGTCCTCGCAGGAGACGCTCTCCTGGGCGGCAAGGGGATGTCCTGCCGGAACCACGCAGTGGATTTCGTCGCGCAGCAGATCGACCACCTGCACGCGCTTCTCGGCTACCGGGAGTTGGGTGAGCCCGAAGTCGGCCACGTTTTCCATGACCGCCTCCACGACCCGCGAGCCGTAGGAGCGATTCACCTGAAGCTGAACGCCGGGGAACTGGTTTTTGTACTCGGCGAAGACGCCGGGCAGTATATGGATACAGGTCGCCTCGTTCGCCGCGATCACGAGTTCCCCGCGCGGCGAGGTTTCCAGTTCGTTCAGGGCGTTCTGGGCCTGTCGCCGAAGGTCGAGCATCTGCTCGGCGTACTGGGCGAAAAGTTTCCCGGCGGTTGTTAACGAAATGCGGCTGCCAAACCGTTCAAAAAGCTCGGCTTTTAGCTCGTGCTCGAGCTGGCGGATCTGCGCGCTGATGGCTGGCTGCGTCCGATAGCACGTCTGGGCGGCTTTCGAAAAGCTCTTCAGACGTACAATCTCAAGGAAAGTGTGGATCTGATCGAAATCCATGCAGGGCCGTGTGCGATCGCTAGATTTGAAAGCATTTTAGCAGACGGCGGTATCCCCTCTCTGATATGGCCGGACACGCGACTTTAGTCGCGTTACGCGAACGCCACTGAAGTCGCGTATCCAAGCTGCGAGGCCATCGACAGGTCGGTGATACTATAAAAACACCGAATATTGAACACGCGGCGAGGCTGCTCCCGCGAGTCTGATTGACAGTGTTAAAGTCGATCGGCTATTCTGATAGGGTTTGGCTGTAGATTCAGCTGCCAGCTACCATCTCCGGCGTCGGAGATCCGGCTGGAGCGAGGCCCCGAGGTTCACGGTAGACCCGCTTTCGGGTGGTTGCTTTGCCGATGGACATGGACCTTTCTAAAACCTGAGCGGCAGGCTTTTTTCAGTCCGCTCGAATCAAGACGACGCAGTACATTGCGGTAAACCTTTCCGGTCTGAGGTATGGGGGCCGGCGACGGGCCTGTCCCAGAGCCTGAGCTTGTTTTAAGGAAGTTTTTTAGTGCCGACATTCAATCAACTTGTTCGAAAAGGGCGGAAAGCGCCCGCATGGAAAACCGCCAGTCCGGCTTTGCAGAGCTGCCCGCAGAAGCGTGGCGTTTGCACTCGCGTTTATACATCGACGCCCAAGAAGCCG
>Ga0126381_100007250_pt1 | contig 12321 bp, 7 predicted proteins | sample PanSoiMetPlot_28_FD_96465 | JGI IMG/M metagenome (GOLD analysis project Ga0126381, IMG submission 96465) | Tropical forest soil microbial communities from Panama - MetaG Plot_28 | ecosystem: Environmental > Terrestrial > Soil > Tropical forest > Bulk soil | place: Panama | collected 2016-02-17
GGGGTGGACACGAGAATCTAATTGCTTTGGCCGCGGAGGATGCGGATGGCGTCGGTGGTGTCGCGGGCATTGCCGGCGGCGCCGCGGCCGTTGCCACTGGCGGAAGACTCTGCGCCTTCTTCAAGCGTAGTGCTTTCACCGGGAGCGAGGAAGAGATTCGTCTCGACGGCGTGCTGCTTGGTGTAGAGGTCGTAGTAGCGGCCGCCTTGAGCGTAGAGAGCCTCGTGCGTGCCTCGCTCAATGATGCGGCCTGCTTCGACGACGAGGATTTGGTCGGCGCGGCGGATGGTCGAGAGGCGGTGCGCAATGACAAATGTTGTGCGGCCACGCATCAGGTACTTCAAACCCTCTTGAATCAGCGCCTCGGATTCGGAGTCGAGGCTGGAAGTGGCTTCGTCGAGAATGAGGATGCGCGGATCGGCGAGAATGGCGCGCGCGATGGACACGCGCTGCTTCTGTCCGCCGGAAAGTTTTACGCCGCGTTCGCCCACCACGGTGTCGTATTTTTGGTCGAAGGATTCGGCAAATTCGTCCACGCGGGCGATGCGGCAAGCGGCGAGGATTTCTTGTTCCGTGGCGTCTGGTTTGGAGAAGGCTACGTTCTCGCGAATCGTGCCGTCGAAAAGAAATGTTTCCTGCAACACGACACCGAGCTGCGTACGGTACGAACTGAGCTTTACCGTAGCGAGGTCCACGCCGTCCACGAGCATTTTTCCGCTCGAAGGAACGTAGAAGGCAGCGATCAAGCCGATGATGGTGGATTTTCCCGCGCCGGAGGGACCGACAAGCGCAGTGACAGTTCCGGGCTGGGAAGTGAAGCTGATGTCGTGCAAGACTTCCTTACGCTCTTCGTAGGCGAAGCTGACATGTTCTGCCGCAATGAGACCATTCACGCGATGCATGGCGACGGTGCGGCCGGCGGCTTCGTCTTCCATTGTTTCGTTGAGGATTTCGCGCGTGCGCTCAAGACCAGTGATGGCTTCGGTGATTTGCGTGCCAATGGCGACGATCTGGAACACCGGCGCGATTAAAAATGCCAGGAAGGCGCTGTAGGCAAACCACTGGCCGGGCGTCATGGTTCCGGCAAGCATTTTGCGGCCGCCCAGTTCCATCATGAGCACGCTGACGATGCCCAGGAGCATTGCGCCGGAGAGGCTCATCAGCGAAGTCGCGGTAAGCGTCTTGAGTACGTTGTCGAGCAAGCGTTGCACGCCGCCGGAGAAGACTTTTTCCTCGCGCTCTTCGGCGTGATACCCCTTCACCACGCGCACGCCGCTGAGCGATTCGGTGAGGCGGCCAGTGACTTCCGCGCTGATTTTGGGCCGCGCGCGGAAAATGGGGCGAATGGTTTTGAAAGCCCAGCTGATCCCGAAACCGAAGACCACGAGGATGGAAAAAGCCACCGCGGTCATCAGCACGCTGGTGTGAATCAAGTAGACAAGCGCGATGGCGGCGGTCATCAGTCCGCCGACAAATTCAACCAGGCCCGTGCCGATCAAATTGCGGACACCTTCCACGTCGCTCATGATGCGCGAAACGAGCACGCCGGTTTTGTTCGCGTCGTAAAACGCGACGGGCAGCCGGCCAATGTGCGCTTGCACCTGGCGGCGCAGTTCGGTGATCATGCGCTGCGCAGACTTCGAGAGAAGCTGCGTGAGCGTGAAGGAAGTGAGTCCCTGGATGAGCGTGGCGGCAAGAACGGCAAGAGCGAGCGGCGTCAGAAGCCGCACTTGGCGGTGGAGGATGACGTTGTCCACGAAGTATTTGGTGGAGGCTGGAAGCACCAGGCCAGAGACGCGGTTAGCTGCCATTAACCCGAACCCGAGGATGAGCAGGCCGCGGCGCGGCTTCATCAGGGCCCAAACGTCGGGAAGGTTCTTCCAGGCGTTCTTGCGTTTTTTCTCTTGGTCTCTCGGCGCGGCTTTAGAGTTGGCGTCAGTGCTCATAATTGGGGCGACTCACCCTGGCTGTTGGATGCGGAGCGCAACTTGGTATCTACATGGTATCAGGCGCTAGCTGCTTGGTGAAAAGTGTTTGTCATTCCGAGCGAAGCGAGGAATCCTGGCTTGCCCTACGCGCCTTGAAGCCCGATGAGGTTTGCCAAGATTCCTCGTCGCTGCGCTCCTCGGAATGACAAGTTTGAGGGTTTATCGAAGGCGGAAGCAATTCAGAAAAGCGGCAGCAGGGCTGCTGCGCTCCAGAATTAGTCGCCGGAGGCGCCGGGGTTGCCGGCATGGGCGCTGGCGGGACGGTCGATGCTGAGCACGCTGGCGATGAAATCGCTGATGGTGATGCCTAGGTGGCCCCAAAGCCGGCGCTTCAGGCTGGAATAATCCTGAGTGCCGCTAAAAAGGTCGCCCATCAGTTGACGGAAAACCGGGCTGCGGCGGATGAACTGCACCATGCGAGTGGTGACCGCATTGCCCAAAAACGATCCGCGGTAAAAACGCCGGACGATGCGGGCAGCGAATTCGAGTTCGCTCGAGAAAGCGGCTTTGATCCACGCGGGATATTTTTCCGGGCAGCCTTGCGCAAGCGAGCGACCGAGCAGTTCGCCGGAGCGAATGGCGTAGAACAGGCCTTCGCCGGTGAGCGGATCGACCCAGGCTGCGGCGTCACCGACAAGCGCCCAATTTTTTCCGACGACGCTGCGTTCGGAAAGAGTGCGCTCATGCGGCGAGGGCAAGACGTGGCTGTAAAACTTTGCGTTTTCGGTCGCGATGTTTTGCTTCTCGACGAAGGTTTGCAGGTGGCCGCGGAGCTGCGCGCTGGTATGCGAAGACATGCTGCCGCAGATTCCGACGGAAAGATGATCGTTACGTGGGAAGGACCAGATGTAGCCTTCAAATTGCGGAAGAAATTTGATGGTGATGGAATCGGCGTTTTGCGGGACGAAATAACCTTGAGTCATTTCGAGTTCGTCGCGCTGGAGGGCGCGGCTTCCCGGCACGAGCTGATTTCGCGCACCCGCGGCAAGGACTAGAAAGTCCGCTTCGTGCCACTCGCCTTCCTTGCAATAGCGCGGCTTCGTGCGATCGATGTCAACGCTCAAGACACGGGAGCGCTGTACGGTGCAGCCCGCTTCCTGAGCCCGCTCCAGGAGCAAGCCGTTCAGAACTTTTCGCGAATAAATCACGATAGGATGGGGCATTTCGAGCGTGGCGCGGTGCTCCTGGCTGCTGATGAGTTCAACGGAGTGAACGAGCTTCTTCGGATGAGGATTGTCGAGCAGGAAAGGGAAGCACTGAATGGCTTTGTGAGTGAGACCGCCTCCACAAGGCTTTTCCCAGGCCAGATGCTCGTCAAAAAGATTTACTTTGTGACCGGCGCGAGCGAGTTGCTCGCCACACATTGCGCCGGAGGGCCCGCCGCCAACGATTGCTATTTCTGCCATAACTTTCTTTCGCGCAGCCTTGAGGTTCTTCGCGCGGGGCCTACCTTGCGCACACCTTGCTGACGTACTCAGATGATGGGTTTATCGGGTAACACGTCCTCAGGTGACGGGGAAGATCACCAGACAAAAACCAGCGAGGAGTATAGCACCGAATACGGCGGACGCCAGGGCCGAGCCTGTTTCCTGGTGCACAATGTCCATCCCCCGCCGTTGCAAGATGTGTATCAGTACAAAATAAGGCAAAAGCAGGACCATGAGGATTTCGCCGCTGTGCATGTAGAGGACTCCGATGGCGAGCGCGGCCCATGCAACGGCGCGGAGCGACACTCCTGCAGCAAAACGACGCCATGCGGTTTGGTTGGCTGCTGGGCCGAGAGAGATTTCTTCGGCGAAGTGATAGGGAAGAAAGGCAAGAAACAGAAAAGGGAAGCGCAACCATTTCGCCGGCGTGAGCCAAGCCTCGTAAAGGGAGAGTTCGAGCCAGGCGGTAAACAAGAGAAGGAGAATCAGGCCGCCAAAGAGGGCTCCGAGCAATCCTGATTTCCAGAGAAGGAAATGCTCGCGAAGCGAATTCCAGCGAAAGAGAAGCAGTGCGATGCCGAGAAGCAGCAGAAAGCTTGCAAGGTAATCGCCTTCAAACAAACGGAGCAAGCGGAGGGGATTCCAGTAACGGAGCAGGAATACGATCGGGATAGCTGCGACCGCAAATTCGGCGAGCAGGCGGGGCCAGGCGATGGCCTTGCCTTTCTCCGTCTCCTTTTGCTCTTTTTCGCCGCTGGTTTTCTTTCCTGTGAGTTCGCGCAGGAAGGGATTGGCCAGAAGTATCAGGCCCATGAATCCCGCGATTGCGCCGTAGAGCGAGCGCGGAGAAGGCACTCCGGGAGAGCCATCGAGCCGGAGCGCTTTGGTGGTCCAATCCTGAGCGGCATGGACGACAGCGCGGCTGAAGATGAGGCTGGCGTGCGTGGCGCGCGGAATCAGGAGGAACTGGGCGGTTCGGTCTGCTCGCGCAGTGACGAGGTCAGCAGCGTTGGCGCGCATGGATTGCGGCTCAAACCCGCCGCTAATAACCACGAAATGCTGCGGCATCGGGCCAGGGTCGCCATAGAGAAGCATTTCTGGCTGCACATCATGAGCGGCACGCATCGGGGCGGGAGAAATGGCGACGACACCTGCAACGGGAATTTTCGCGCCGATTTGCAGAGCAATGGCTGCCCCCATGGAGTGACCCGCAACGATGGTGCGATCAGGACTCGCGATGCCGCGCGCGATCAAGCCCGACAGTAGCGCTTCGGCACAATCTTGGGCGCGCTGCGGCGAGAAGGGCCCAGGGCTGTGGCCGTGGCCGGGCAAGTCCGGAACGAACACGCGCAAGTTTTGCTCGGCGAAGCCGCCCGCCAGGAAAGCCAGGACTTTTTTGTTAGCGACAAGTCCCGGAAGAAGAAGCGCCGCTCCTTGCGATGTACCGTCCTTCTTTTCGAAGATAGTGGTTTCCATACGGCAACCGCCGGCGGGAATCAAATACGTTGTTTCGCGATAGGCCTTTGGAAAGGCGAGCCAGAAACCGCCGACGACCAGAAGGATTCCAGCAAGCGCGCGTGCGGTTTTTCGTGATTTCATCGTGAAAAGGGCGCTCCCAAGCGCCGATTCTATGGCGCGTGATAAAATACGGGTTCAGGCGTGGTTCCGATTTCTCTTCTGCCTACATGGAGATCCCTTGCATTCGAAAGCCTTGACAGTTGAGGAGGCGATTTTGCGGTTTGGCCGCGAGAAACGCAATGGGCGGCGCGTCGTCTTCACGAATGGGTGCTTTGATTTGCTCCATCCGGGGCATATTCGCGGATTCGAGCAGGCGCGGCAGTTGGGGGACGCGCTGATCGTCGGGCTGAATAGCGATTCGAGCGTGCGCCAGTTGAAGGGGCCGACGCGGCCGGTAATTCCTGAGCAGGAGCGCGCTGAGATTCTGTCTGCGCTTGAAGCCGTGGACGCGGTGATTATCTTCAATGAACTCACGCCGCGCGAAGTGATTGCGCGATTGCTTCCCGACGTTCTTGTGAAAGGCGGCGATTGGGCTGGCGACCAGATCGTTGGCCGCGAAGAAGTGGAAGCGGCGGGAGGGCGCGTGGTTTCGATTCCGTTCGTCCCGGGTTATTCGACGACGACAATTTTGCGGAAGATTCGGGACGGCGCTGCTACTGTAAACGACGAGTCTCAGACTGAAGAAAAGCGCGAGCCAAACGCGGATTCTTGATCGCCCACCCATGATACTTCCAGCCGTTCGCGAAAGATTGGAGGGTCTGCTGCGCCAGCCCTCGATGGAAGGCGCGTTGGCGGAAGTGCGCGCCAATGCAGGGTCGGTCTCGATCACCGGGTTGCACGATGTGGCCAAGGCGCTCGTGGCGGTCTATCTGACGCATGCGCTACGGCGGCCTGCTTTCTTTGTGACGGCTTCGAACCGGCGCGCGGAATCGCTCGCGGAGACGCTGCGATTCTTCGCCGCCATTTTTCCCGGAGCTTCGGGAAATGTCGCGACGCTCCCATCTTTTGACCGGTTGCCATGGGAGTTGCAGAGCCCTCACGCCGATATTTTGGAGCGGCGAGCCACAACTTTGTTTCGACTTGTCGATGGGCAAATCTCTCTCGTGATTGCGCCAGTGTCTGCGGCGCTTTGGCGGTATCAGGATCCCGCGGCCTATCTTTACCTTGCGAGGACGCTCGCGAAGGACACGGAGATCGGCCACGAAGAATTGATTACACATTTGGGTTCCGTGGGCTATACGCGCACGGAAATGGTGGAGCTGCCGGGGCAGTTTGCGGTGCGCGGCGGGATCATTGATGTGTTTTCACCGGAAGCCATGCGGCCGGTGCGCATCGAGCTTTTGGGCGACACGGTGGAATCGGTGCGCGAATTCGATGCGCGCACACAGCGGTCGATTGCTCCCGTGAATCGCACCTCGCTGTTGCCGCTGATGGAATGGGCCGTGCCACCGCCGGAAAGCGCGGCCGCGGACGATCCAGTTACTTGGGAAGCAATTTCTTCAGCATTTGGGCCTACTGGCGAGGTGGGCACAGCCTCTCTTTTTGAACTGTCCGAAAGCTCGTTGCGGCCGATTGTTTTTCTGGATGAGCCGCAAGGTTTGCGCGAAGCCGCGCAGCAACATCTGGCGGCTGCCACGGAGGTTTACGAACGCCATGGCCAGGCCAATTCGCATACGCCTTCGCACTATTTCTGGAGCGAAGAGCAAATTGCCGCGGCGCTGGGGAAAACGTCGCAAATTCATTTGGAACAGCTCGGACTTAGCATCGGCGAAGCCCCGCAGTTCGAAATCTCCTCGCGGCCGAGCGCGCGTTTTCATGGCGACGTGGTCGCGTGCATGGGCGACGTGAAATCGCAATTGGGTTCGGGTGGCCGCGTGTTTTTGACGGCGGCCAGCACCGGCGAAATCGAACGGTTTGCCGACATCTGCCGCGAGTACGAGGTGCCTTACGTCCTCGGTGAGTCCGAAGAGGCGGCCGCCGGTTTTACTGCGGAGGGCGCGCAGGAGTCCGCGGGGATGCTGCTGATTCGCGCGCCTTTTGCCGAAGGCGTGATGTTTCCCGGCGCCAATCTCACTATTTACGGTCACGCGGACCTTTTCGATGTGACGCCAACGGTCGAGCGGCCAAGCCACAAAATCCGCACGTCGGGCTTTTTCAGCGATTTTGCAGAATTGAAGCAGGGCGATTTTGTCGTTCACGTGGACCACGGCATCGGGCAGTTCGAAGGACTGCGCCAGATTGAGTCGGACGGGCATCGCGGCGAATTCATGCTGCTTCGCTATGCCGAAGATGCGCGGTTGTATGTTCCGCTCGAGCGCATGGATTTAGTGCAGAGCTACCGCGTTTTGGAAGGCGCGCATCCGCCGCTCGATAAATTGGGCGGAACGGCCTGGAACACGCGCAAAACACGGGTGCGCAAGTCGCTGGAAGACATGGCCGACCAGCTTCTCGCGCTCTATGCGCAGCGCAAGACGACACCGGGCTTCGCGTTTTCCCTCGACGGGAATTTTCAGCGCGAGTTTGAAGATGCGTTCGAATTCGAAGAGACGCCGGATCAAATCGCGGCCATTACTGATATCAAGAAGGACATGGAGTGCACTGAGCCGATGGATCGCCTGCTCTGCGGCGACGTGGGCTACGGAAAGACCGAAGTCGCCATGCGCGCGGCCTTCAAAGTCGTCAACGACAACAAGCAAGTGGCGGTGCTCGCGCCAACCACCGTGCTTACCTTTCAACATTTTGAAACGTTCAAGAAACGCTTTGCTGCGTTTCCGGTACGCATCGAAATGCTTAGCCGTTTCCGCAGTGCCGCGGAGCAGAAGAAAATTCTTACGGACCTGGAAGCCGGGAAAGTGGATGTTGTGATCGGCACGCATCGACTGCTTTCGAAGGACGTGAAGTTTGCGGACCTGGGCTTGCTGATTGTGGATGAGGAGCAGCGCTTCGGCGTGGCGCACAAAGAGCGGCTGAAAGAGCTGCGCAAAAACGTCGACGCGCTGGCGCTTTCCGCGACGCCCATTCCGCGGACGCTGCACATGTCGCTGGTGGGGTTGCGCGACATGTCGCTTATCGAAACGCCGCCACGCGACCGGCTGGCGATTCAAACCGTGGTTGCGCCCTTTCAGGAGGAACTGGTGCGGACCGCCATCCTGAACGAACTGGCGCGCGACGGCCAGGTCTACTTCATCCACAATCGCGTCGAATCCATCTATTCGCTCGGTTCGATGGTCCAGAAACTTGTGCCCAAAGCGCGGGTGGTGGTCGGGCACGGGCAAATGGGCGAGAAAGAACTCGAAAGCGTAATGCTGAAGTTCATCCGCGACGAGGCAGACGTCCTGGTGGCCACGACCATCGTGGAAAACGGCCTGGACATTCCGCGTGCGAACACCATCCTGATTAATCGTGCGGACAGGCTCGGTCTCGCCGAACTGTACCAGTTGCGTGGCCGTGTGGGGCGCTCCCGTCAGCGCGCCTACGCGTATTTGCTCGTTCCACCGGAGACGACGCTTTCCGATATTGCGCGCAAACGCCTGGCAGCGATGAAAGAGTTCAGCGAACTTGGCGCAGGCTTTCGCATTGCCGCCCTGGACTTGGAGTTGCGCGGCGCCGGGAACATGCTGGGGCGCCAGCAGCACGGGCACATCGAGGCGATTGGATTTGACATGTACTGCCAAATGCTGGAGCGCGCGGTGGCCAAGCTGAAAGGCGAAGAGGCCGCTCCGGACTTGCGCACGACTCTGAGCCTGGGTCTGGATGTCCGCATTCCTCAGACCTATATCCCCAGCGAGAACCTTCGCCTGCGTACCTACAAGCGCATTTCCACGATTGCGACGGAAGAAGAGAAGCAGGACGTCCGCAAGGAGCTGGAAGACCGGTTTGGCGCTCCCCCGACGTCCGTGGAAAACCTTTTGGACTATGCGGTGCTCAAATCCATGTGTGAGCGCCTGCGGATTTCGTCGGTTGAGCGGCAGGGGAGCAGGGTGGCGTTGCGCTTCCATCCGGAGACCACGCTCGATCCGGCCCGTCTGGTCAGGGTGGTGCGCTCGCGGGCAGGCATCAAGCCCGATCCGAGCGGGGTGCTCTGGATTGAATTGAAGCGCGGCGAGCCGGTTCCGGCGGTTTTGAGAAACGTATTGCTCGGCCTCCAAGGGCAAGGCTAAACTTATCGGTTGGGAGACAGCATGAGAAAACTCACTATTACCGTGGCGCTCTGTTCTGTGGTGCTGCTTAGGGGCGTGACCGCGGAGGCGCAGTCGCAGGAGTCCAGTTCGCAGGCGCCTCCACCTACTGCTCCGCCTGCCGCCTCGCAAACGCCCCCTGTAGCTCCCCCCGCGCCGAAACTGAAGGGCGCTGCCGCGATGCAGCCTGTTGATCCAAACGCCGGCAAGACCATCGAAGAGATCATCGCGCGCGTCAACAATGAAGTCATCACGCTTAGCGAGTACGAAAAGGCGCGCGACGGCGCCGCGGATGATGCCAAGCAGGAATGCCAGGGGCGCTGCACCCCGGAGCAGTTGCAGGCGGCCATCGAAGACGGACGGAAAAACACACTGCGCAATCTGATTGATAAGTCGCTTCTTGTCCAGCGCGCCAAGGACATGGGCATTAGCGTGAAGCCCGAAGTCATCAAGCAGCTCGACCAGATTCGCCAGCAAAACAAACTGGGAAGCATTGACGAGCTCGAAAAAGCGGTGACTTCAGAAGGCATGAACTGGGAGGATTTCCAGGGCAACATCGAAAACCACTTGCTCACGCAAAAAGTCATGGGCCAGGAAGTTGGGTCGCACATCAACATCACGGACGACGAAATTCAAAAATATTACGAAGCGCATAAAACCGAGTTTGTCCGCCCGGAACAGGTCGCGCTGCGTGAAATCCAAGTCAACACGCAGGGAAAAGGTGCGGACGAGTTGCCGGCGCTAAAGAAGAAAGCGGAAACCGCGCTGAAGCGCGTGCAGGACGGCGAAGACTTCGGAGAAATCGCCAAGCGCTATTCCGACAGCAGCACCAAGGACCAGGGCGGCTACCTTGGCACCTACAAGCGCGGCGAACTGGCCAAGGAGTTGGAAGACAAAGTTTTTACGATGAAGAGGAATCAGCTCACCGATGTTCTGGAGACAAAGCAGGGCTACTTGATTTTGCAGGTGCTGGAGCATTACGACGAAGGCCAGCAATCGCTCGACAAAGTCAGAAACGAAATCTCGGAAAAGCTGTACAGCACGCGGATGGAGCCCGCGATGCGTGCTTACCTCAAGACCTTGCGCGAGCAGAGCTACGTCATCATCAAGCCGGGCTATCAGGACATGGCGGGCGAGGGAGGCTCGGAGATTCAGGAAGTAAGCGCGACTCCGGAAGTGAACAAACAGAAAAAGGGCCATAAGAAGTTCCTGCTCTTTGGCAAGAGATCTGGCGGGGGTTCCGGGAAGTCAGGAGCCGATTCAGGGAATTGAACCGCGTTTTAATAATGGATATGTTCTTCATAAATAATCTGGGCTAGAATATCGAATTGATGAAGACGCCCCTCGTCTCCGACATAAGCACCGAGCAAAACATCACCACATTTTTCCTGGTTTGCGAAAAAGAAATTCGCAATACGCGCGAAGGCAAGCCCTATTTGCGGCTGGAGCTCGGCGACCGCAGCGGTACCATCGAAGCGCGCATGTGGGACCAGTTTGAAACGGCCGCCAAGGGCATTAACCGAGACGACTTCGTGAAAGTGCAGGCCCGCGTCGAGATTTACAAGAATCGGCCGCAGCTTTCCGTAATGCAGGTGCGGCTGGCCAAGCCCGAAGAAATTGATCTTGCCGATTTTTTGCCCCAGACCAAAGCCGACGTTGCAAAGATGTACGCCGAGTTGCTGGAATATGCCGAGTCGATTACAAATCCCTGGCTAAAGAAACTGGTTGCGGGAATTCTCAACGATCCTGCCATGGCTGCGCGGTATAAACGCGCGCCGGCCGCGAAAGTCATGCATCACGCCTATATAGGCGGTTTGCTGGAACATGTCGTCAGTTTGTGCGGACTGGCGAAGCAAGCGGCCGCGCACTATCCGGAACTTGACCTCGACCTGCTTCTGACCGCAGCGATGCTGCATGATGTCGGGAAGCTTGACGAGTTGTGCTACGAACGCGCCATTGGCTATACCGTCGAAGGACAACTGCTTGGCCACATCGTGATGGAAATCGAAACCGTATCGAAAGCGATGAACGCGGTCGAAGGCTTTCCGCCGAATTTGAAGACCGTCGTGCAACATCTGCTCATCAGCCATCACGGGGAGTACGAATTTGGCTCGCCGAAGCTGCCGATGATTCGCGAGGCGCTGGTGTTTCACTACCTGGATGATCTGGACTCAAAGCTGGCTGCCGCGCGCGCCGCACTGGATGTGGATACCGGCGATCCTGAATGGTCCGCTTATTCCGGCGCGCTTGGCCGAAAATTCCTGCGCCTCGAGGAGTTCCTAAAGGATTTTGCGCTTACGCCTCCTGACAAGACGTAAGGCTATTCCCTTCGCTTGCTAAACGCATTGTGTCTTGCCGGGAGACCCTCCTGCCACTACACTGAAATTGATGTTTCCCGGTGAATACAAAGTTCGGAATTTGACGATTCGCCCGGCGGCGGTGCTGGCGCCCATGGCGGGCGTGACGGATACCCTGTTCCGCCGCGTGATTCGTAGGCTGGGTGGGTGCGGCTTGCTGATGACAGAGTTCACCAGCTCCGAGGGCATCACTCGCAGCGCGAAGAAAACCCTTCGCTATCTTTATTTTCAAGAAGATGAGCATCCCATCACCGCGCAGCTTTTTGGCGCGAATCCCGCGGTCATGGCCGAAGCAGCGAAGATGGTGGAAGACCTCGGCTACGATGCGGTGGACATCAACCTCGGCTGCCCAGCGAAAAAAGTGGTGAAGTGCGGGGGATCGGGCCTGTTGCGCGACCTGCCGCTGCTCGAGCAAATCTTTCGTGCGGTGCGCGCCGCGGTGAAAATTCCGCTGACGATCAAGCTCCGCGCTGGCTGGGACGAAAAGTCTATTGTTGCCGTAGACGTTGCAAAGCTGGCGGAAAGAGTTGGTGTCGAGGGGGTTGCAGTCCATCCACGGACGCGCATGCAGGGCTATTGCGGAGCTGCGGACTGGAGCATCATCGCGGCGGTCAAGCAAGCAGTAAAGATTCCCGTGATCGGCAATGGCGACATCAACCACCCCGAGGATGCGGAGCGTATGTTTCGCGAGACCGGTTGCGACGCCGTGATGATTGGCCGCGCCGCGGCCACGAATCCCTGGATCTTCCGCCAGATGCAGGAATTTGCTGAAACAGGGCGCTATACCACGCCGACCGAAACCGACCGCTTCCGGTTACTCATTGACTACTATAGACAAATTTGTGCCGCCAAC
>Ga0126381_100007251_pt1 | contig 12321 bp, 12 predicted proteins | sample PanSoiMetPlot_28_FD_96465 | JGI IMG/M metagenome (GOLD analysis project Ga0126381, IMG submission 96465) | Tropical forest soil microbial communities from Panama - MetaG Plot_28 | ecosystem: Environmental > Terrestrial > Soil > Tropical forest > Bulk soil | place: Panama | collected 2016-02-17
AATCATGGCGGCCGCCTGTGGGCTGAACCAAACCCTGACCGTGGCGCAACCTTTCAATTTACCCTGCCCCTAAATGACGAGCCCTGAGCCACAAATCGATCCCTTTGGCGCCTCGCACAGATTACGCGATCGATCTTGCGCTTTCTTTGCCAGCCCGGGGCCGGGCTAGGCGCCCATCGTTATGTGTTGCTCTTCCGTCCAAAAGTAACATTCGGCCTCTTCCGGTAATGCTTTTTTGTGGGGTCGCCGACCATCAGGATAAAACTCGTCGGCTTCGAGGTCGTCGACCTCATCTGCCAAAGCAAAGAACTAGCTCTCCAGCTTCGCCCACTGTCCAGGCTCAAAGTATTGTGATTTTAGGTTTATCGTTAGTTCGCCCCTTCGAGCCAGGTGAGTACTTGATAGAGCGGACGTCTCATCAGCTCAGGGCGACCAGCATACGTAACCGTTAGTCCCCGGATCAGCGAAATAATGGCTTCAGCCGCCACTTCGGGAAGAAAGCTTCCTTTGAATTCGTTTTTTTGAACCCCGCTTACTAAGACTTCAGTTAGAAAGCCTTTCCACTTTCGATCGTTTTTACTGAAAATCGCTCGAAGCAAAGGCTCGCGCATGGCCCGCGTGTTGAGCTCTGCCAGCACCACGAACATTTCGGGCGTTTCTTGCAATTGCTTGATGAGCGCATCAAAATGGGCGCTCAGTCGCAAGCGCGGGCTCACTTCTTCGCTTTCAGCCACCGGGCTACGGCCAACGGCAAGATCCAGCACGATATAATCGACGATCGCATCAATGAGCGCTTCTTTACCCGCGAAATAGTAGTGCAGGGTTGAATGATCGATTCCCGCTCTCTCAGCGATATCTCGCATGCGTAACCCTTCAAATCCTTTTTCCGCCAGGGACCGGTAAGCGGCCTGAACGATCTCCGAGCGGCGTTCTGCGCTCTTCAGCGAAGAGCCGCGCTTTAGCGGCTTAGCGGAGGTTTCCTTACGTTTGGTACGAGCGGTATTCACCATGGCTACAACTTGGATTTTAGCCCAGCCGCCGGGTTTTTCAACCAGGTGGTTGACAAATTTAGTGGCATAGATACTTTCCCAACCAAGTGGTTGATAACGGTCGACGCACCCATATTGCTCACCCAGCCGCGAACCAGAATCGGACAACCGAAAGGAGATCGAGAAAAAATGAGCTCTTCATTCAAAGTCATCATCATCGGAGCTGGCACCGGAGGTTTGTGCTTAGCCCAAGGTTTGCAGGCGTCAGGGATCCCGGTTGAAGTCTTTGAGCGGGAACAAACGCCGACCGATCGCCAGGGCGGTTATAAGCTCACCATTGCTCCCACCGGGAACTGCGCACTCAAAGAATGTTTACCGGAATCGGTCTTCCAGAAGCTGGTGCAGAGCTCAGCCCGAGCTAGCCGGGGCGTATCTTTTTTGGATGAACGTTTAAAGCCGTTGTTGACCGTTGACCTGCCGAACGCCGATCTGGGGTCTGTCGATTGCTCGAGGCCGATTAGCCGAATCGCCCTGCGCCAAGTGCTGCTGGAGGGACTCGACGGCATTGTCCAATTCGGTAAGAAATTCGTTGGCTTCGATGATACTCCTGAAGGCAGAGTTATTGCCCGGTTTGAGGATGGAACCACTGCCACCGGTGACCTGCTCGTCGGCGCCGACGGAGCGAATTCTTACGTTCGTGCCCGGCTACTTCCGTATTCGCGGAGGGCGGAAACCGGAGTCATGGCCGTATCGGGCAGAATCGGGTTGAACGAACAAGTACGTTCGTTGGCCCCGCCGGCAATCTTTCGTGGTCCCACCCTGATGCTTGGTCCGAGGGGTTGTTTTCTTTTCGCCAACGCCATGGAATACGAAGATCTAGACGCCTCAGTTCCGGATGGTTGCCTTAAAGCAGACCGTTGCGGCGTACCATCAGGCGATCGCGAAGAGTATGTCATGTGGGGATTCTCGGCCCGGCGGGAAAAATTTGCCCCATTCTTAAATGGCGATTCGCCGGACGAGGAAGCTTTGAAAACCATGGTGCTGACCCTGATGAAAGACTGGGATCCCGGCTTACGATGGATCGTTCAGAATAGTTCACCGATCCGCACTTTTTCGGTCAAGACGGCGGTCCCGGTTCCTGCCTGGGAAACAAGAAACGTGACGCTTTTGGGCGATGCCCTTCACAACATGACGCCGTTTCGGGGGATGGGCGCTAATACCGCATTGCGAGATGCAGCCGCACTCCGTCGCGTGTTGGTAAGCGTCGTTCGCGGCGAATCGCCCCTGCTAGAGTCGCTTGCGGCCTACGAACGGGAGATGATCGAATATGGTTTCCGAGCGGTCCGTTCATCACTCGCCAATATGCGGCTGGTGCATTCGGAAGGGATCGGACGAGAATTGAGCAAATTGGGGTTTCGTCTGATGAACTTATTCCCGCAGTTGAAAGAAAAGTTCACCAACCGGTGAACAAAAGAAAAGGCAGGAATAGCCGCAAAAACCTGTCGCGCCTTGGCATCTACGAATGGATGCGGTTCAGCCGCCGGCGAGAGATTGAAGAACGATCTCTTGGGCCTGGTTCACGATGCCGGTAAGGTGTTCGGGGCTTTTGAGGCTTTCTGCGTAAAGCTTGTAGATATTCTCTGTACCGGAAGGACGGGCGGCGAACCAACCGCTCTTCGAGACGACCTTTAATCCGCCGATTTGAGCGTCGTTGCCCGGAGCGCGCGTGAGCTTCGCCGTGATCTCTTCGCCGACGAGTTCGGTGGTGGTGACGTCTTCCGGCGAGAGCTTCTTCAGCGAATTCTTTTGCTCAGGCGTAGCTGGAGCGTCGATGCGTGTGTAATAGGACGTGCCAAACTTGGCGGTTAGTTCTTTATAGTGCTCGCCCGGGTCTTTGCCGGTGCGCGCAGTAATTTCCGCAGCCAGCAGACCGAGGATAAGGCCATCTTTGTCTGTGGTCCAAACCGAGCCATCGCGTTTCAGAAAACTAGCTCCGGCGCTTTCCTCTCCGCCGAAACAGCAGGACCCATCGAACAGGCCGGGTGTGAACCATTTGAATCCTACCGGCACTTCCCACACAGTGCGCCCGAGATCAGCAATGACCCGATCAATCAGGCAGCTGCTAACGAGCGTTTTACCAACAACCGCTGTGACGGGCCATTGCGGACGGTGAGTGAGAAGGTACTGAATAGCGACTGCAAGGTAGTGATTCGGATTCAGAAGACCTGAAGAGGGTGTGACAATCCCGTGCCGATCGGAATCTGGGTCGTTCCCAAAAGCTATGTCGAAGCGGTCCTTGAGCTGGACGAGGCCTGCCATCGCCCAGGGACTCGAGCAATCCATCCGGATTTTCCCATCGTGATCAACCGTCATGAATGCGAAAGTCGGATCGATCTTCGGGTTCACAATCGTGATATCGATGCCGTAGCGTTCTACGACCGGCTGCCAATAGCCTGCGGCTGCGCCTCCGAGCGGATCGATCCCGATCTTTACACCCGCCGCGTGGATTGTATCAAAATCGATCACATTCGCGAGGTCTTGCACATAGGCAGCGACAAAGTCACTGGCGTGAGTGGTCGAGGCCTTAACGGCAGCATCGAAACCAATGCGCTGGACATCTTTGTTACCGACGCCGAGCAGCTCATTGGCGCGGTTTTGAATCCAGCCGGTGACATCGGTGTCGGCCGGTCCTCCGTTCGGCGGGTTGTATTTGAAACCTCCATCTGCCGGCGGGTTGTGCGATGGCGTGACGACGATCCCGTCGGCAACGCCTTCCGAGCGTCCTCGGTTGTACCCCAGAATGGCGTGCGAAATAACCGGGGTTGGGGTGAAGCCACCATCACGCTGGATGAACGTCTCTACCCCGTTAGCCGCCAGAACTTCCAATGCGACTTGCTCGGCAGGTCGGGAAAGCGCATGAGTGTCTTTACCCATAAACAGCGGCCCAGTTATTCGCTGATGGCGCCGATATTCGCAGATAGCCTGAGTAATCGCCAGGATATGCGCCTCGGTAAATGTCGCGTTCGAAGCGGTACCGCGATGCCCGCTCGTGCCGAAGCTGACAAGCTGGTTAGGGTCGGCCGGATCGGGCTTTTTTTCGTAGAAGTCAGATTCGAGCCGGCTGACGTCGATCAGGAGATCTTTCGGTGCCGGTTTTCCTGCATAGGGATGTGTGCTCATCGGGAAGGAGGGCCTCAGTCAAGCGGGGGCCGGGTATAGGGTATGTCGGACGAATCGAGCGGCGGTTGCTTAAGATCATCAAGCCCGGCAGACACTCTTGTCAACCTCGGCGAAGCGTTTAAGGATTTTTTGAATCTTTCGGAGGAGAACGGTGAATCAAAGGTCGCGGACGTTTAGCCTACGTTATACCAGGTGCCTAGATAGTGAGATAAAGCGGCGGTATCAGCCTCGCTGCTGCGGAACGCGACGATGCCGTCAGGACGAACGAGATAGACTGCGCCTTCTTTATGGACCGCGTACGCCTCGTGCGCATAGCCTTGAGTGTCGACAATCACGCCAGCGGACGGAACACCTTCTCGCAAAATGTGAGTGATCGCATAGAGCGGGGAAGCCGGGATTTGGATCGCCCTGCCGCCGAAGACAAGCAACTGGTGGCGATCATCTCCACTCCATAACGAGAACAACCGCTGCAATTCCGTTTTGCCTGCAACCAGAAGTTCCTCTGCGTCGGGAGCCCGTTCACCGGAACGGGGGCCGCGGCTCAGCCAGCTGGTATGCGATTCACTGTTCAGGGGGCTTTCCGGGTATCCTACATCCAGCATACTTATCACCCGAGGAACAACCCGGGACATTCCGAGATGGCCTAGAACGTGCATAACCTGATTCCGAACCGCGATGGCTACCGGGCTCCTAAGGTTAACTGTTGTCGTTGCCGGCCCGACTCGCGACAGAAGCCGCTTTGCATTGTAATGCCGTTCCGCATGATAACTCGCCAGCAGTTCGGGCTTCGCTAAACCTTGAATAACTAAAGCCAGTTTCCAGGCGAGATTTAAGGCATCCTGTATCCCAGTGTTCATCCCTTGGCCGCCCACCGGACTGTGCACATGGGCCGCATCGCCCGCTAAAAAAATGCGTCCGCGGCTCATGGCCGGCGCCATTCGCGTATTGATCCCAAAAGCGCTGATCCATACCGGATCATATAGCGATATATCGGTACCGAATCGCTCATTTACAATGTTCTGAACCTCAACAAGCGATGCTTTCTCCGCTTGTTCGTGGGTCCATTGCGGACCCGTGACAATGACGCGCCAGCGCTCATCGTTCATGGCCGCGATGAAAGCAACGCCCTCTTCGGATAGCAGTGCCACGGCCTCACTTGGATCCCGGTCCCAACGGATCTTTACATCGGCGGTTATCCAGGTCGCGTCTAAGGTTTCTCCTTCCAGCTTCAGACCGAGTCCTGCTCGAACCGTGCTATGCCCTCCGTCTGATCCCAGCAGGTAACTAAATTCTTCGACCGTCTCGTTCCCCGCGGGATGTTTTAGCCGGACCGAGACCCGGTCCCCGGCGTCGTTGAAATTCAATAATTCCACCCCTCGTTCCACCCCTATTCCCTCCGCCTTCAGCCGTTGTGCAAGCAGCGCTTCGGTCTTGAATTGTTCGAGCCCAAGCATGAACGGATACGGTGTCGGCAGATGGTCGAAGGAAGGGCGAATCAATAGCACATTTCCCGGAGCGTAAATGGAAGCTCCATGGATCTTGACTCCCGTAGCCAGAAAATCGTCGATAATACCGAGCCGTTCGAAGTTTTCCAGAGTCCGGACCTGCAAAACCGCTGCTCTCGACTGGTTAGTCGGCTCGGCCAATCGATCGATAATACGGATAGGTATCTTCGCTTTCGCGAACGCCAGAGCGGCGCTCAGGCCAACCGGTCCTGCGCCGACAATTAAGACTTCGGCCTGATTGCTCATTTCTCTTGATGAATCTGGGGAGGATCGGTGGGGCTACCGATGAAGGGATTACACGACAGTAAAACCCAACTTTGCAATCCAAATTTGGCGCACTGACCGGATGGGACCCATGTATGCCGCTAATCACATAAGTCCTATTAGTCCCATAGGTCCCATCCAGTTGGCGAATTTCAGCCTCTTCCCATCGTTCTCAACCAAGGGCGCCCCACCCGCTTGACATTGGTAACCATACGGTTACTATTTTGGTAACCGTATGGTTACCATTCGACAGAGCCGGGATGATGCGGTATTCCGGGCAATCGCTGACCCGACCCGAAGAGAAATCCTAAAACTCTTGCGGCACGGCCGGCTGACCGTGGGCGAAATCGCCGCGAATTTTCATACCAGCCGGCCGGCCATCTCGAAGCATCTGCGGTTGCTGCGCACCGCCGGCTTAGTCGTCAGCTACAAAGACGGCACGGCCAGCATCTGTGAGTTGAATCCGAAACCGCTCAAGACCGTGAACGACTGGCTGCAAGACTACCGGACACTCTGGAGGGAGAGCCTGCGTAACCTGAAGCGGTACGTTGAAGAACCACGGAACCAGAAAAAGGAGAAGCCATGAACCCAACCACGACTAATGAAACCATCGTCGAAGAGATTACCATCAAAGGGTCCGCCGACCGGATTTTCGAAGCGATTGCCGATCCTCAAGAACGGCTCAAATGGTGGGGCGCAGAAGGCGCGTACGAATCCAACGAAATGGAGTCCGACCTGCGGCCTGGTGGGAAATGGATCATGAAAGGCGTCGCCCGGGGGCATGCATTCACCTGTCACGGCGAATACACCCGCATCGAGAGGCCTCGATTGCTTGAATTTACCTGGAACCCGAGCTGGCAGGGTGAAGCCCTGGAATCCCTCGTGCGCTTTGATCTGAACGAAACCGATGGCGTTACCACCGTCCGGGTAACGCACTCCGGTCTAACTCCAGCCGCGCGCGAAGTCCACAAAGGCTGGCCACAGGTGCTCGGCTGGCTCAAGGGCTATGTGGAATAACTTCGCTGGCGTTTGGCGATACCCGAACTAGCCCGCGCAACGAGTTGGACAGATAAACTGCATCGGCGGATACCAGATCGTCATAGTAGAGCTTTTGCTCGCGCACTTGACGGGTACGCAAGATTTCTTTACGCATGACGCCGTTGAGCAAACCGCTTTGAATTGGCGGGGTCAGCCAGACGCCATCCTTAACCAGAAAGACGTTGCTGCGGGCGCCTTCTGTCAACTCGCCTGCTTCATTAAAGAATAACGCGTCGAAAACCGTAGGCCGTGTTTTGAGGCGGCCCAAAATGTCGTCGTATAATTTACGGGCAGTTGTTTTGTGCTGTAGCAGTGGATTACTCGAATCCGTTCGTTGGGCGGCGATAACAAAGCCGAGGTCAGCTGAAAGCGCCGGCAAAGGATGAACCTGTACTTCGATCTCCCCGTCCCAACTAAGCACAAGTTTAATTCGGCAGGGGTCCTCCACTTTGTTTTCTGCGATGCGAAAGATCGCTTCGCGAATTGCTAGTTCATTATACTCGAATCCAAAGAAGATCGCTGACTCCTTGAGCCGCTCTAAATGGGCTTCGAAGCGCATCAACGCGCCATTTTCGAACCGCAAGGTTTCGAAGAGCATGAACTCGGGTTTTAAGCCGGTGAGAAAACGAGCCTTCGCCCAACATTCTGCATATTCAGAACCGGGTGACGAATCGGCAACGATACCACTGCCGACATGCAGACGTCCGCGGTGATTCGGAGTTAACTCGATGGTGCGAATCGCCACATTGAAACGGAAATCTCCCCCCGGTCTAATATGGCCAATACTCCCTGTATATATTCCGCGAGCAGAGCGCTCGAGACGGTTAATGACCTCCATGGCGCGGATCTTTGGAGCACCCGTGACTGAGCCGCACGGAAAGAGCGCTTCAAGCGTGCGATACAAGGACCGATTAGGAACTAACGCGCTAACCTGGGAAACCATCTGATAGACGGTTGGATACTGTTCGACCCGGAAGAGTTCATCTACGGTTACCGAACCGATTTCGGCGATCTTACCCAGATCATTGCGAATCAAGTCAACAATCATGAGATTTTCGGCCCGGTCTTTCTCTGATTGCAGCAGAGCGTCCTCAGTGCCGGCCTCGTCACTATCGCTTCTGATCTTGGTTCCTTTCATTGGCCTGGCCACCACCCGATCTCCTCTCCTTTCCAAAAAGAGCTCCGGAGAAAGCGAAAGGATTACCCGATCGGGCAATAGAAGATAAGCCCCCTGATTGACAGGCTGGGCTCGACGTAATTTCGAATACAACGCTAACGGGGAACCAAAATGCGTAAAATCGATTCTCCAGGTCAGATTGAGTTGATAGATTTCTCCCGCCGCAATGTACTCCAAGGCTGATTGTACGGCCTTGAGGTACTCGGGTTCACTCATCTCCGGTCGCATTCCGCCAACGCCACTCGGCCCATCATGCGCGTTCCTCTCCAAGTGTTCGGTCAACCAATCGTCGAAAGCGTGGTTCGGCAGCCAGTTCGCTTCTTCAACTAGCCAGGCCTGGAATGGAGCGCAAGTTTGTGACTGCGGCACACGTTTCAACCGGGGCTCAAACCAAGACCCGATCTCGTAATCGAGTAACAAAATCACGTGGCAAGATCGGCACGCTTTCTCGATTGCGGTGCAAGCGAGTTCCAGCTCGGGCAGTCTCCTCGCTTCGATGAAGGTAACCGGCTTTCGTAGAATCCACACTCCGGCGCCAGAACCCGTAGGTCCGGTTCCATCGACTAGACCGAATATTGGGATTTCGGTTTCGGTCATCTTAGCCGTCTCCTATGGCGAGAGAACGATTCTTTTTCAAGAGGATCACCGCTTTTTCGAAAAATACGGGAGCAGGTCGCAGCCTTTCAGAACCCCTCCATTTCGGCGGCTAGCTTCTGGCAACATTCAAGGTAAATTTTCTGCTTCGGTCCGTTAAATAGAGAGCAAACCTTATGAAACCAGACGCAGAGGAGCAAGCCGTGCTCAAAGCGATCCGCTCACTCGCCGACGAAGAACATCGCCTGTATTCGCACGAGGTGATTAGCGACGCCGACCGGGCGCGACTAACGAGAATTAACGTCGAATTAGATCAGTGCTGGGACCTGTTGCGGCAGCGCCAGGCTTTGCGAGATGCCGGACGTAACCCAGAGAAAGCGCATTTGCGGCCACCCGAGATCGTCGAGAACTACGAACAATGACCGGCGAATGGCGGCCGGTCACACATCACCTGGCCGCCTCCGCTAGCGGCTATTGGCCACTGGTTGTTCGATACCGCGCGCACGCCGCTGTTTCCGGTCTGATCGCATATGAACCTTACTCACATCGGCCGCGTTCACTCCCATCTCACCACCCGAACTTCGGCGCCTCGTCAGGCCCACGAAGGCGCACCCCACGCCAGTTTGGAAATAAAGCCGGCTTATATCGAAGCCCTTGACGGTCTCAAACCGGGAATGGACATCTGGGTCCTCACCTGGCTCCATCAAGCTGATCGAAACTTGCTAAAAACACATCCCCGAAACAACCCGCACACCCATTTGCAGGGTGTATTCTCCACGCGCTCCCCCGACCGTCCCAATCCTATCGGCCTTCACCGAACCAAAATTCTGAGCATCACGGAACATTGGATCAGGGTTGACTCGCTGGAAGCGATCGACGGAACTCCCATCGTCGATATCAAACCGGTATTAGAGCCGGAGGCCTGAGCGGCAGCGATGCTGCCACTGCGAGCGGGCGGGGGAAATATTCTGTAGCTCGATTTGCCGCGAAGCGGCGACAGATGTGAGGCTCACCTCGCGCCGAGGTACCAGGGGAGGGATCGCGTCCTCGCGATCCGTCGTGGTCGAAGCCCGGTACGTTATTACAATCACGAGACGAGAATACTTCTAGGGTTCCGGCACGCGGTTGACGGCGCGCGAGGACGCGCGCCCTCCCCTGAATACAAGCGCGTAGCGGCCTCCAATTCTTCGACAATGAGGTTATCCAAGCTGCCAGTTTGATGAAAATCTTAGCGCTCGCATGTTCATCGGCCTGAGAGACTTCTGAGAGCAACGACTAACAGGCTTCTGCGGACTAAATCAGAACGAGGAAGTCGAGGGATTCCAGCTCGCAGCCAGAGCGTAGCGCGAGCCAGAGAACCGGTTGGGGCCAGACCGGTTCTCGCGTAGCTCGCGCCGCCTCAGCTGTGAAACTGCGCGTCGGCGCTTAAACGAGAGCCTAACGTCTGCAGATAAGCTCCGGCGACCCGACTACTTCTTAGCGCCCAGAATGGCGTCTTTGGCAGCTTTAGCCACCCGAAACTTAACTACCGTCTTAGCCGGAATTTTGATCTTCTGCTGGGTTTTCGGGTTGATACCGATGCGTGCTTTCCGCTTCTGTTTTACCAGCTTGCCGAAGCCCGGCAGCATAAATTCGCCTTCTTTTTTGATGGCCTTGTAAGCAAGACCACTGAGGCTATCGAGGAAAAGCGCGGCCGTTTTTTTGTTGGTTTGAGTCGCCGTGGCGAGTGCGTTTTGTAGTTCGGTTTTGGTCATCTGTACTCTTGTGTTATGGCAAGAGAACCACGGTTTTTCAAGAGAATCGCCATATTTTCTAGGAAAATTGATGGTTTTTCGCTCGTTAGGAGGCAAAAACAAGGAATTCAGAGGGGTTCGAGGAGGGCGAGAGAAGGAGTCAGGAGCCAGAATCCAGGAGCCAGGAGGGCGCTGGGTCAGGCTATACGTTGGGCGCAACAGGGTTTTCCTTCCGAAAAGTAATCAGTAAATCAGTGATCATTTATCAGTTATTAGTGGCAGAAGACGAATGCTCCTTGTGATTCCGGATTTGGAGCAAGATACTGACTACTTCGATGCGGTCCGAGTCAACGTCCACGCCTCCTGACTCCTGGATTCTGGCTCCTGACTCCTTCTCGAATCTTGAGAGCAGCAGCTAGCACGGAATGATGAAGAGCTACAGACGTCTGACGGCCGGTCTCGCGGACAGTGTTTGTTGTCACTTAATCAATTTCATTAATTGGCGGCTTCCTGATCAGACAAATTCGCCGGCCGAATTAGCTAATTACGTCGCGGGATGCAGGTCGCTCACCAGACAAGAATTTTATTCTAGGGACCCGATCAAAGGACTTCATATCGAGCCGGCCTTCTTAAATTGGTCCAGCCCGGTCGAATCCGGGTTTCCTGAGAATGACATTGCCGGAGCACGGGTCTTTCTTTCCAGGCAAGGATGGTCAGCGCCGGCGGTCCTCTTTCTACACGCTTTGATGTCAGCCAGCGATTTCGGTTATCAACACATCGCTCGCCGCTTCAGCCAAATGGGCTGGAACGCAGTCTTGGTGCATCTGCCGTTCCATTACACCCGGGTTCCGTCGGGATATGTTAACGGCGCATTAGCGCTTACGTCAGACCTGATTCGAAATGCGGAAACCATTCGGCAGGCGGTCATGGAAATACGCCAATTGCTCGAGTTGCTGAGAACTCAGGGCGCCGATCGTTTCGGTCTGATTGCCACGAGCTACGGTGGTTGGATCGGTTCCCTGGTCCTATCTTTGGAAGAAGATTTCGAGTTTGCCGCCTTGTTGCAACCGATCGTGGATATCGAGGACGCAATCTGGAACAGTCCAGCCGCCATAGCGATTCGATCGCGCTTACGCCGGCATCTGATCGAGCCGGGGATTTCCAGGCAGCATGCGCATCTCTCCTGTCCGTTGGACAAGAAGCCGTTGGTTGATCCAGACCGGATTCATCTATTAGCAGGAGAATTCGATCAAATCGCGCCCGTGAAGACGTTGCAACGATTGGCTGAAACCTGGGATATCCGGAACTTCGAAATCGTATCCCAAGGCCATTTTGGCTACATCGCGATGAACCGGGCGTTGCGGCGGTTGAAGGTGTTGGGGTGACGGAGCGGGGAAAATCGTTCTCGTCCTCGTCGTCGTCCTCGTCCTCGAGAGCGGTGTGGCTACGGATTTTCGCTCCATGTTGGCCTAGGGGCGATGTGTTGGAATCGTACCCCGTATGACTGGACGGAGAAAGCCGAGGCCTGTCGGTTGAACGACGGCCCAGGATGGTTAAACGCGACTAGGTGCAAAGATACCCAATCGAGGACGAGGACGACGACGAGTACGAGAACGATTCGATTCACCAGAGCCCGCTCGTACAAAGGTAAAACAGACCGGCACATCCGACGGTGCCTACGATCAGAAAGATCCAGTCCACGATCTTAACGGGCAAACGTAACCCGATCCCAATTACCCCAAACAGAACACCGGCTGCGGCCGGCACAGAAGACAGCCAACTAAAGAAGCGCGATTTATCGGGCGTATTTACGTAGGGTGTATCACCGACTGCAAAAACCA
>Ga0126381_100007252_pt1 | contig 12321 bp, 10 predicted proteins | sample PanSoiMetPlot_28_FD_96465 | JGI IMG/M metagenome (GOLD analysis project Ga0126381, IMG submission 96465) | Tropical forest soil microbial communities from Panama - MetaG Plot_28 | ecosystem: Environmental > Terrestrial > Soil > Tropical forest > Bulk soil | place: Panama | collected 2016-02-17
GCGGTGGCGCAAGTGAACCTCACCGCTTAAAATACATTGTTGTTGGTCCAGTTATATTGCTCCTGCATCCGCTTCGTATCTCTTCCTCTTCATTCACCGCAAGAATTGGCTCCAGAGCACGCTTCAGCTCCTTTTTTGATTGGGAAAGAGTACATTTATAGTTTTTGTAATATAGCTGAGCTTTTCAAAGAAGGTCTTCTCTTTTCAGTAGCTATTGGCGTTTTCGGCTGCATACAGCTCATGAGATTTCGTCTCAGTTGTATTTTGCGCAGCATGGTTTTCAGGGTTGGTCTTGTAAGAAGTATCTTTTGTTTCAGATGATGCGTGGTACTTCTTTACTCTTTCTGTTGAAGATCAGCTAACCTCTTCTCCTTTTCACCTCTTACTAATTCGAGTTCTCTGTTAACCACCTCTTCAACCTGCCTATGCTCCCTGCTGTATTCTTCTTTTAAATTACGAAAATTAGTAAGAATAAATCTATATAATGCCTTTTCCACAAACATTGCCTCTCTGCCGTATGAGAGTGACTCACCCATTGCCTCTACTGTTTCTTCAATTGCTTTAAAAATTCTTTTCCCTATTTCCTGATTCTCTTGTTTAGAGTTCTTTTCCAATTTTTGTCCCTCTTCTAAGACTCTTAATTCTTGCTCTTTTGTTCCATATTGATCAACACTTTGCCAGAAACATTGCTTAGTAGTATCCATATATTCTACTAGATGTCTATAATCGTCATGATTTCTTATACTTATGTTTTCTGGGTCTCTTGATACTAACATGTAGCCATATTTGCTACTAAATTCAGACATATGCCTCTTGCGTTCATTTTCATTAAATCCCTGTTCAAATCTATTTCTAGATCTTAAGAGTGCTTTTGCTTCTCTATCCATTTCACCGATAATAGTCTTTTTTGCAGAAAGATCGTTTATTGCTGTATTTATATCATTATATAGCTTTTTTTGGTTTATTTGTTCTAAAATCTGCATTTTTGTTTTTAGATTGTCAGTGTCATCTCCTCCATTTCCTTTGTTTTCATATAATATATCTATTTCTCCATACAAGTATTTAATACGAGTGTACTCTAGATCCTTCCGAAATTTGGTAGCATTTTCAGACATATGCTCGTATATATCGATATATTTCTCTTTGTTCATTCCTCCCGTGTTCTTAATCAAATCCTTTATATAACCATAATTTGCAACTAGCGTTTGTAACTGGAGATATTCCGCTTCAAGATGTATTTTATGAGTGGGGGCATCACTATCAGTAGAAGCATTCTTCAGTTCAAGCCACCTAGGGAATTCTTTGTCCTTCTCTGGCCTATGTCTTTCAATCCACTCCGAAGCTGGCCTGATTTTTTCATCTATTTTATCCAGTTTCTCTGACAGACTATTCTGGACCTCTTTGATCTGCTTAGGCTTTAGAGTAGATAATTCAAGCAATTTCTCTGAATCCAGATTTTTGACATCTTTTATCTTTTTCTTACTATCCATTATTAACCTCCATTTTGCCATTTCATAGTATAAATTTACGATAGACTCTATTCCAATTGGTGTTATGATGAGGGGAGAAGCCTTCGCCTGTGTATTGCTTTTTAAGCTCACTTTCAGTGAACTTGAATAAGGTCTTATATCTACAAAAAAATCAGAGATCTTGCTGAATTGTGCAAAACAGACAGATCCTAAATAAGTATAACTGATTAGCAAGAGCTTTTACAAGAGATGAATAGGACATTTTAGGAACCATTTTTACAGAAAGGCTTCGGGATCTCTCAGCTAGCGTTCTTGGGCAGTAGGGGAAAAAAGAGGAGATCTGTTTCTCTCTGTTTTTACTGTTTGATAGTATAAGATCAGATTACTCCTCTTTTTCTTGTAGCCCTTTGGCTATAGGCAATTCTAGATCTGAGTCTCTTTTACTAGCTTCTTCTAGCGAGGCTCTCCTCTACTCTCAGGAGCCACGCTTTTTACATGATTGGTTCTCTCTCCAGGCCAATGTCTAGACACGATGTCCATTTACAGCATACACATTTCACGCTGTAGCAAGCCAAGCACGCGCTCATTTTTACGAAACACCTTCTTGATGCTCTCTCGGATATTGCCAGCTGAACGGCCTGTGCCGCCAATACGCCGAGTCGCTTTTGCACGCTTGAGATCATTCGGCATTGGTTCAAAAGCAGTCATGCCAAACGTTCTCACAGCATATTCTTGCTCTTCAAGCATACAGGACGCGCGAAGAACATCATGAACAGTCTCTGTAACATGATCAAGGCGTGTCTCCTCTTGCCCTTGCTCCCCTTTTGTCCTGAGAATGATGTCAGCAGCTTGTATCATATCTTCCAATGTCAGCTTATCATCCACTACAGGAGCATTTAGGCTTGTCGTAGGAATTGCGTGTTCTGCTATACGTCTTACAATAAGACGCATCTGAAGCCGTGCTGCTCCGTACAAATAGGGTGTAGGTGACTCCATATCCGCTGGCATACGTTCCCAAACATGAAGCATGAATTCTGCCATATCCTGATACAGGTCTTCAAAGTCCAAGTCGTGCGTTTGTGCATAGCTACGGATCATGGCCTCTGACCTTTTCATCGCAACCATGATACAATCATTACGAGTAGCGGTCGAAGAAATACTCATTTGAGTCCTCCCATGGCCTGTCCTATGGAACGAACACAGGACAGGCCCTCTCTCTCTAGCGTGTGAGCTGAAACCCACATGGCCCATTCAAATTGCCTTGTTGTTGCTTTGTCTTGATAGTTTTCATAATTCAGGGTGGTCTCCCTACAGAACGGTAATAAGTTCAAAGTGCCACTCAATGAATCAGCTTCTAGTGGGCACTGGCTCTCACCATCACCACTTAAGCAGAAGACTACCGAGTTCCTTTGTTTGACTGTTCTCCTGATCCACTCATAGTGTACCTCCTCCTCTTCCAAATGTCAAGGATTTTCTTGGCAAATTTTAGCAAAACCTAATGAATACGAATAATTCTCCTGTCTTTTATAGTTGGCAAATTTGGGGAGTTCTTGTCTTATCCATTGACAACTTTGCTAATCTTCGGTATTCTAAAAAATATGTGGACAGATGTTCAAAAGAAGAGGATAGAAATGGAACAAAAAGATACGTACACGCTAATGGAGCTATTCAACAATCTGCCTATTACCATGACTGAATTAAAAAAGCGATCAGGCCTTAGTGATGTAACACTGGCAAGTATTAGAGACGGGAATTCAGCTCGCAGAAGCAGCCTCAATATATTACTTGCCATCTTCTCAGATATCTACAAAGTTCCCTTGTCTCATGATAATGTCAGTGGTATTGTCATCAAAGATAAGCTTGCTCGTATGAAAGCCCCAAAAAGTCAATCCCTTCCTTCTCAGATTGATGAGAAAGCTCCTGTCTTGACTTCAGAGGAGACTACTACCTCTCCTCTTGAAAGTCCTAGAAAACGATCCTACACGCATTCTAGGGGTATCCCTGATGACTTGCCTATAGGCACTGTTACCCACTTTGATTTTGCTAAACAACACAACGTTAACCCGCGTACGTTCTCTGACCAAATTACCAAGGGCATAGGAAGAGGGAAGGAAGAAAAAGACAAGGTTGATGCTATCATTCGGCCTAAAGAGAATCGTCCTGATGAAACTGATAAATATCTGACTCTCGAACAACAAGAAAAAGCACTCGATTACTGGAGACGATATGGAACAAAGTTCACCGAATAATTGAGCATCTCTCATCTTGCGCTACAACCGCGCTTAGGAAACTGATCCTTCTTGGCAAAACGCTGCCTTGCCTCTCTTTGGAACTGCCGAGAGAGTCTTGAATCACTCAGGTGCTTTCTATTGCCCGTGTCCCTTGGCTACATGAACTCCCCCACGACCTGCTTCAGAGCAATACGCCGACGTAACTGAGCTTCTTTCATGCCCACACGTGCTACAAGCTTATCCCATTCTTCTTCACCAGGTGTTAGCCAACTTGGAATAGAGCCAACAGCAAGCCTTCTGGGAAGGACTTCCCAGAAGTCAGGAGAGATGAGAGCATGAGGCTCAGGGAGTTGGCCTAATGCTTCCAATTCGTTGATAATATCCCATAGGTTCGAACTCTGCTTCTCAGGACGAGGTATTCTAGCTATATACTCATGCGCTATCCGCTCTTTCATCCTTGCACTATCTTCTTTTTGCCAGTACTCAACCTTGGCACCATTGAAGACTGGTATATCCTGTTGTACTCTGCAGATAAACGATTCGAGCTTCTGTGTATGTGGATAGTGTTCAGCACAATACATCAACTCTTCATACTCGAGAGCTGCTGGTGTCTCTTTTCCAAGGTCTAAGCAGACAGCACATACTTCGCACCCCTCCGGTATGATGATTTGTGAGGCTTGGATGGATTGTAAACTTGGCAGTATCCAGTCATTGAGTAGGTCTACACCGTCTTGTAGCATTTGGTTTGCATCATCCCACCAGGGCCTTATCCTGTGTGCGCTTTCCAGTCGCTCTAACCACCACGTAGCTGCTGAGTCCCCTGCTGAGTCAGCATCAAATGCTACAAGCACTAAGTCCTTATGCGCTAGTGCAGCAAGCCATTTCGCCGTATGACTGCCTTCTGTTGTCCCCGTGGCCACGACTGAAACCGTTTTACCGCACTCTTGCGCAATGGATAAGGCATCAAATTCCCCTTCCACGATGATTGCAGGTCGGTCAAAGTGAAGAGAGAAGGCCATATAGAGTCCATTGCTACCACCAGCGACTTGTTTATAGCGGGTTTCACCTTCTGCTACCGTCTCATCTCGAATAGTGAGCCGCCATAGTTCGTCTTCATTGGCAAACCAGGGGAGAACGATCCCCTGACAAAGTTTCACAGGTTTCTCTCGTCCCCACTTCATGCCAGGACGTAGCAGCTCGGTAGGGTTATAGCCCAGTTGGGCAAACTTGATCGTTTCATCTTTGAGCCCGCGTGCTCTCAGATACTCAAGCGCTTGATGTCCTTGCTCACTCCAAAGTTGCTTGACACTGTACTCTACGAAGGCCTTAGCAGATGACTGCCATTCTTCACAGGGTGCCTGATGAGTTTGGTGTATGTCACCAGTGAGCACGTGTCGCGGGATAGCGAAGTGTGGCATGCTTCCATCCTTGGGTTTCCATCCAACTGTCTTTAAAGCTTCATTCATGCTATAGCCGCGTTTCATGATAAGCCAGTCGATACCCGTGCCTGTAGCACCACACATGCTGCAGGCAAACCACCCATACTCGCCTTTATGTGGCTGTATCCTCAATCGATCCCGTCCGAGTCCGTTGCAACCAGGCAGGATACATGGCCCGTTCCATTGTCCGCCTCGACTATTTGCTTTCCGAATTGGGCTAAACCCGTCTTTTATCGACTCGGCAAGAAGATTAAATTCCATTTTTCAGCCCCCAACTTTTCCGTCAGATTTTTACGACATTACGTCACTCTTATAGAGTGTGACGTAATGTCGTAAAGTTGAGATCTTTACGACATTGAGACATTGACGTGAAAATGTCGTAATGTCGTCAAATTTGTGCATCTTCCATTCTTTCATTTGTGTTTGTAGGCCAAATATGCCAATATGTATCATGTTTACCTTTAACTTCTTTTTTTTTCACTAAGCCCTTCTCAACCAAGAAATCTCTACAACGTTCCAATGTTTTATCTGAAACACTAATTTGGTCTTTTGCTAGTCTTTTCCATTCAACTAGTGTCATACCATCGGCAAGTAGATCTAGGCACTTCTGTTGATTACTGCTAAGAGAAGACGCTTTATCTATTTGTGCATTGCTTGCAACTACTACACAAGAGGTGATAGGTATGTGTGTATCTTCATCCCAGCTAATTTCCACTTGCTCTAGCTTTAGCCTGATGTCATTAAAGTAAGGAGCATCTTTTTGTTTTTTACAGCTCATCACAATGGGCTCATCTTGCCCTGATCTACTCAAGAGAATCATAGTATCTACATTCCCTCTAAAAGCAGCAGCGCCGCGATAATCTCCATTCTTGCCTGCATGATGGATAATGTGAACATGCGTTTTGTAGGTACGTTTGATGTGAGAAGCGCAAGCAATGAATCTAGCAACTTCAACATTATCATTTTCTGCTATTCCTTCTGCGCACACTGAGAAAGTGTCAAGCACGATAAATGCAGGTATTTCATCCATATCTTCTATTGTGGCGCATAAAATCTCTAGCTCAGACATAAGTTGTACAGGGAAACAGATGAATTGAATGTTATCGGTATCTGGCTTGTCATGGTATTTCTGCCAGGCTTCTACACGATTAGCGAGACCTTCATTCCCTTCTCCATAAATGTAGAGGACTGAGGTCTTTTCTAACTTCCTTCCCTGCCAATGCATTCCATAAGCCATACAAAGAGCCATATCAAGGTCAACAAAGGTTTTACCTGTGTTGGCATCTCCATAGGTAAGCGAGACTGAAACTTTCTGGTAGATCCCTGGCACATGCCATTGTGTTCTAGGAAGTTTTTTTATCTCACTCATAGAGAGCGTGCGAAAAACTCTCTTGCCTTGCTTGCCTGTAGTGATTCGCTTGTCTTCATCTTCTGATGGAGGGCGGGCGTCTTCAGTGCCTGTTCTGGATGGGAGTGGCTTACTTCTCAGTTCCTGCAGCCAAGGGTAATTCTTTTGGAAGGCGATAAAGGTTTTTCTGAAGCCTATCTCTTTTTCCGCTTTCCAGGTATTATGAAGCTCATTGATTACTGATGCTATTTGAGGGGAGAGTGAAATAGCCGTCAAATCTTCCTGCAATGGGTCAATGTTCTTGTGTAGGTGCTCTAATACCCATTGTGCAGAGTGGTTAATAGCGGCTTCTTGCTCAACTGTTAATGTTTCATTCGGTATAGCCAATAGTTTTCTCCTACGGTGTTTAGTGTCTCAATGTTGGTTGCGGGACACCATAGGAAAGCATTGACAGATAGGCGAATCTGTAATAAACTTGTCTATAGCGTCGTCGCCTGGTGCTGCAAAGTGAGCTGTCGACTGAACATGAAGTGCTAAAACATGAGTCGGTAGTTTTTTTTGCGTCTATTTTTAACTCTTATTTGCAGCTATTCAGGTATCAATGCATTTTTTATTCATAAATTGCATCCTTTCGAGTACTTGCCTGCGTGCCTTCAACCTCTTTGGGTTGTAATCATTGCTAGTCCTGTCCTTCTCTTGGGACAAAAACAACGTTAGCAGGTGTACCATTCAGCACGCTGTTTCTTGCGTCTTTCATGGCTTCGTTGGTTACTCTTGCTTGGTTCTTTGTGCTCGGGTTGCACCTTTGTTGTGAACATGCCTCCATTCAGAAGCTTAGCATTTCTTATGTACTTTTTGTGCTTACATGACTTTTAAAAATTGCGAAACCTCTGCATGGTAACCTCCGTCTAGAGCTAGAATAGCGGCCTGTTCGGATTGTGTCAAGCTACTTACCTGACTTTTGCTGCAAGAGTTGTGTAAACGTGTCAATAATACGTGTCTCCATAGCTAACATCTTAGCATCAATACGGGACTCAAGCCTAGTGATATCATCCTTGGTAGCCTGTTTGCGTACAAAGTTATGATGCCCATGGTCTGCCGACTTTGGGCTGTAAATATTGCTCTCTCAACGCAAGATACCGTTGCCTCGTTCTCTCAGGCATGTCTTTTAGTTCCGTCATACCAGCATTGGTACCGATAATAATTTGAGAGATGAGTATTTTCTGTTCATCGGGTGTACGATGTTTCTGCTTACCCTCTGGGACAGAGCGTCTATCAGGGATGGTTCCAGGCTCATACATCACCTGGGTATCCAGTTCCAAGGTGAAGAGTGGCACGGCGGCGTTATGCTTCTGGCAAACGATCAGGCTGAAGCCATGCTTGGCTAAATTCAAGCGATGCTCATAGAAGTCGAAGCTGGATGCTAGCACCGTTGCTAGCATCTCAACTCCTCTTTGCTCTTCAATCAAGCGGTATCTGAAGTTCGTCAGACGATCGAGTATCTTCAAAGGATATTTCGGCATCTGCCATTCAAATTGTCGCATCGTGGCCACTCGGCGCTGACGTTCGGATACCATGACTACCAACCTCCTCCAAACTTGCCTTTGCTTCCTCTGTCATCTTCGTCAAGCAACTTGGAACGTGCGTCGCGTAGAAGCTTCTGATTTTGGATGCGATAAAACTCTTGCATGGTATCGGCTTCATCCTTGCGACGGGCCGCTGCTTGGAAGGCTTCATCCACGGCAATATTGGCCTCGGCACCAGACCGTACAGCGGCTGCCTCTTGCTGTTTATCTCGCAGGAACTTTTGAAAGCTTTTGACAGTAGCAATCCCTAAAAAGATGGTGGCGATAATGTCGACGGTCATAGGGGTAAACGATCGAAAGTACATGGATATCATAGCAAAGCGGTTTGCGGTGCCCACATGCTGCTCAATCAAGTACATTGTCGCAAAGGAATTGCCAGTTGCAAGGAGCAAGAAAAGGATGGTTAAACCGATCAGTAAACCGACTTTTGACTTATCACTTAACGTTTGTTTGAGGACAACGGTGAGGGTGTATCCGAGAGCAGGTAACATTAACTCTAAAACGATGCTAATCACATAGCTATACACCGCCCATGGGTTAGCAATAGTAAACGGTCCCGCCCAAGCAGATCCAATGGCTGAGCCGACAACAAACGCGACTAAAATGGGTGCGGTATAGGATAAAAACTCGAAGAACTTGACGACCACCCATTTCATTGGGGTCATCTTATCTTCATTAAAACTTTGAATAGTTCTTCTGAGTTCCTCCGTATGGACGCTGGCGGATGTTCTACCAGTGGCATCGATAGTCGGGATGAACGTCCCGCTTACCACTTCGGTTTCACGTCCTCTTTCATCCGTGATAACTGATTGGATTGGCATGGTTGCTACCTGTTCGTTTGTCGCAGGGGCGATAGCAGTTGACGGTTGTGAAGTAACCGTTTGTTGTATCCAGTCACCTATGCGAGTAGTCAATCCCATCGAATTAAATTTCCTTTCTGAAAACCGTTGGCTATTTTTAGCAATTCGGTTCTATCAAAGTCAATTTGTGAATAGTCATTTTAAATCTGAGATGGGTACGCCAGTGTTGAGCAGATCTCCCTGTTTTGAGGCAGATCTCACGGCTTCAAAATGAGACGCGCCAGATCGAATGACGCGTCTCTGGCGTGGCTATTCATCCGATGAGGTAGGACCTTGCTCGCGAACCTCTTTGCGGAGTGCTGCATGAGCTTTGTTGATCTTGGCTCTTTCCTCCCTGTGTTGCCTCGCAACTGCTTTGGTCACGATGGGCGAAGCGACAGCTATCAGGTCGGTGAGGATGCCCATAAGGAAAACGTCCTTTGCTTCGTGTGCAGCTTTAGCTTCTGCTTTGAGGTTTTGAAGGATCGTTTCTGCTTTTTCAACTGAATCTGCCATAATGGTAATCTCCATTCTGTTAATTTTGGTTACCATCTGGTATCATGGAGATAGAGCAGATGGTAACATCGGTTCAACAATGCCGGGTCAGCTTTTCCAGGGGCGAACCGGCTTAAACATTTTTGGTACTACGTTAACTGACGTTGTATGTAGCTGTCTAAATCCTCCTTGCGTACACGAAGCTGAAACCCGACTCTTAAAGCCGTCAACTCTTTCCGCTTAATCAGATTTCTCACAGTTGACACTGAGACTCTGAGGATTTCAGCCACTTCTTCCAATGTGTACGTCATAGAATGTGTCCTTTGATACAAGTTACGCCGTTTGATAAAGTGTACAATATCCTCTGAAGTTTTGTCAAGCCTTGTCACAATTTGATGTGTGTCTCTTTCACAGAAATGAAATCGTCCTTTCCTTCCTCTATCTTTCATGCAGTACGGGCATGCATTCTTGTAGGTAGCTTCCTAACGCAATTGCTCCTAAATTTTGCCCTTCCAAGCTCAAGTTTCAAATCGAATTGCAACTAATGAGGATTCCCAGCAGTTAGTCGCGATTCGGGACGCTTTTTTTCCTGTGTATCACGTCTATCACATTTTTCTAAGCTGAGCTTCTCATGTGTACAAGCAGACCTCTCCTGCTTTTGGCCCGAGTGCTAACGTTTCGAGCATCATATTGGTCTGCTCATCCGTACAAAAAAAGTGGGCTCTGGTACCGATCACTGGGCACTCTCTGTAGCTATTGAGATATCTGACAAGAGACTCGGGTGAATACGACGAATCGTTGAAATAAAGCAGAAACGTGGAAAACCGATAATACAACATATCCTTCAAAAAACGTTGAGGATGAAGAAACGTTGGGAAAACGCACGGACGTTCGGGAGAATCTGAGATTTGAACCATAATGTGGCCGAATCAGCCACTATATACTTCACAGATGGATGGGCACTTTATACTTCACAAAGGCAATCTGAGTTGTGATAGGCACTCAGCCTAGGCTATTGCTTGGTTGAGGCGTATCCGAGCAAAGCTTTGCGGAATAAGCCAATCATCGTTTGATTGTCTCATTTGAAGTACTCATTGCGGCTTGGAGAACGCGAAAAGTTTCGTAACTACTAAGCCTCCAAGCAAGGAGGAAGGAGAGGGGAACCGAGAACGGCAGAACGTAAGGCAGTCAAAAGGTGAACGCCTTGCTTCTGCATGGTGGAAAGATAACTGCGAAGGTCGCAAAAGATGGCAACACGAGCCTCCGTGCGAAAACATCCGGAAATCTTTTGACGCAGTTTCATCATGCGAAGATCGGACTCAGCCCTGTTGTTGTCAAAAGGCACGTTGAAATCGTTCATAAACCGTAGGATCATGTCTTGATACTGCTGCATACGGGTCAGCAGATTAAGGGCATCGCTTTTCTTTGGTTTGCCCCTTTTGCCAACAGGCTTTGGCGGGGGAGGATTGGCAGCCATTCCAGTTTGGACCAGTTCGTTGTAACGACGGTCAAAGTCCTGCTTGACCGACTCAGGCAATCTCGTCGCTCCCTGTTCCCGTGCTAGCTGCACACTCGCTTTGATTTCTAGGAGCAAAGTCTTCATCTCTTTGGCCCACTCTTGCTCAAAGCGTTCGAAAACAAAGGTCAGCTCGCGCAGATAATGAGCATTACAGAAGGCATGAATGCACAGATAGTGCAGATAGCAGATCAGGCCGTCATGAACGGATATGCCTTGGAAAGAGGGTAAGATCCCCATCGCATCGATGGCCTCTTTTCCTCGCTTGGGATGGGCTAGATACAAGGTCAACCAACAGGTCGCGGCCACATGCAACCACCAGCATTTCTTGTTGACACGGAAACCAGTTTCATCGTTGTGCAGGACTTGACTCTTCTGCAAGGCCGCTTTGATCATCTTCAAGACCGCAGCCAGAGCCAGAGCACTCTGTTGACAGGCGGCAAGCACGCAGGCTTCCGAAAACGTTGTTGCAAACAGGTCGCTCAAGATCTGGCAGACACGTGCCAATGGAAGCAGATGGAAACAGGCCAGGTAGACTGCGAGCGTTTTGATGTTGGGACCATATTGGACTGAGGCAAGAGAGAGTCCTTCAGGCCAATCGGCTCGCGTCTCCCCTTGACAGCACGGACATGCCTTCACTTCGACTTGATATTCGGTGATCTCTAGACGAACGCTTGGCAGATCAAACTTCTGAACTCGTTCTATTCGGGCAAGCACTGCTTCCGCCAAATCCTGTTGACAGTGCTCACACTGGGTAGGGCTGAGCCGGATCGTTTGGTCAGGCTGCTCCACCATCATCAAGGTTTTCCCGGCATGGCCGGGCTGCCCTCCACTCTTTTTGCCACTCTTTTCTCGCAGACTCTGCGTTTTGCGTTCCGGCTTCTTGAAACCATCGGTCGATGGGGGCTTATTACTGTTGTGGCTGTCTTTGGCCGCCTGTCCTTCCAGTTCCTTGATCCGAGCATTTGCCTGCTCAAGATCGACGAGCGCTTTCGCCAAGTCGTTGTGCAGGGTCTGATTCTCGGCTACCTGTCCTTCCAGTTCCTTGATCCGAGCATTTGCCTGCTCAAGACCAGCGAGTGCTTTTGCCAAGTCGTTGCGCAGGGTCTGATTCTCGGCTTGCTGTTCTTTTCCCCATTCAAGATCGTCCATGCGGTTACTCTACCAAGTTTTTTCCTGGGACTCAACCCCTTTGGGGCTTTTGTCTTCAAGCCGGAGTAAGGGGGCTTAGTAGTTACCTTGTAAGTCTATTAAGACACACATGGAGCAATAGCTCTACCTTAGTAACCTGTTTTATCGTTAAATCTCTAGTTTGTGTACATGTTGAGTATGCCCATATCTAGCACCGCGCTTTGCCCTTCTGCTAGGTATGGGCTCTTTCTTTAAGCATCCTTTTTA
>Ga0126381_100007253_pt1 | contig 12320 bp, 1 predicted proteins | sample PanSoiMetPlot_28_FD_96465 | JGI IMG/M metagenome (GOLD analysis project Ga0126381, IMG submission 96465) | Tropical forest soil microbial communities from Panama - MetaG Plot_28 | ecosystem: Environmental > Terrestrial > Soil > Tropical forest > Bulk soil | place: Panama | collected 2016-02-17
AGCAGCGCGAACCCCTCGGCCATGTGGGCGTCGGCAAAATCGGCGCGGATGCCGCTCGCCCGCCGATAATGGGCGAGCGCCTCCTCGATGCGACCGGAATTGTGCAGCGCCAGACCCAGATCGAGCTCGGCCTCGGCGAGATCGGGCTGCAGCGCGGCGGCGCGGCGGAAGCTGTCGACCGCACCCGGCAGCTCGCCCTTTGCGGCGAGCACGGTGCCGAGATTGACATGAGCCGAGGCGAGTGCCGGGTCGCAGGCGAGCGCCTCCCGGCAGGCTGCTTCCGCCTCGTCGAGGCGACCGCGGGACTGCAGCGCGCTGCCGAGATTGCTGTGCGCCTTCGCGTGCCGGGGCTGCAGCGCGATGGCGCGCCGGTAATGCGCGATCGCCTCGTCGAAGCGGTCGAGCGAGACCAGGACGACCGCGAGATTGTAATGGGCGTCGGCGCTGTCGGGCGCGGATGCCGCGAGCCGCGCAAACGCGTCGGCCGCCGCGACGTGATCGCCGGCGGCCTGCCGCAGCACGCCGAGGAGGGTGAGCGCCGGAGCGTGCCCGGGCTGCGCCGCGAGTAGTCGGCGCACCACGGTTTCCGCCGCCGCGTCGCTGCCGGCGTTGTGCAACCCGATCGCCTCGAGGTAGAGCGCAGCGGCATTGACCGGGGTGGCCGGGGGGCGGCGCGCGGCGGCGCGCGCGGCGAGCTCGCTGCCGACGCGCGCGATGACGCCGTCCCAGGCGCCGGGCGCATCCTGGCGGAACAGCCGCAGGCTGGGGTACCACGGGCTGTCGCTGCGCTCGGTAAGCCAGCGCCAGTCGGCAGCAAAGGCCAGCATCACCCAGCACGCTGCGCCGAGGGCGCTGGCCAGATGGACGAGCGCCGTATCGACGCTCACCACCAGGTCGAGATTGGCGATCGCCGCCGCCGTCTCCCCGAAGTCCGTGAGTTCGGGCGCGAGGTCGACGACCCGACCCGGCGGCAGCAGCGCGACGTCCTGGCCGCGCGCGCCGACCTGCAGCGAATAGAAGCAGACGCCCTCGAGCGCGACGAGGCCGGCGAGCCGCTCGACGGCGATCGAGCGGCGGCGATCCTCGGCATGCTGCGGATTGCCGGCCCAGGCGAGCCCGACGCGCAGCCCGTCTCCGGTCCCCGCGAGGCGACGGCGCCAGCGCTCGACCGCGGCCGGATCGGCCCGCAGGTAGGGCACCCGCCGGGCGCCGAGATTGTCGAGCGTGACCCCGAGCGCGCGCGGCAGGCTCATAAACGCGCAATGCACGTCGAAGGGTGGCAGGGTCTGCCCCTGGCGGACGATCTCGCCGCCGCCGTCGAGGGTCGTCGCCAGCCGGGTGAGCGGCGCCGGCAATTCGACGACAAGGCGGCCGCCCAGCGCCGTCATCTCGGGCAGGAAGCGCAGGCATTGCAGCGCGTCGCCGAACCCTTGCTCGGCGTAGACGAATATCGTCTTGCCGTCGAGCCGCTCACCCTGCCAGGCCGGCTGCGCGAAGCCGCGCGGCGTCATCTGCTTCAGCCGCCAGCGCCACTCGTACTGGGTAAACCCGTTGGCGTAGTCACCCCGCAGCAGGGCGAGGATCGCCGCGCCGACTTGCGCCTCCGGATAGTCGTGCTTGACCCCGAGCGCGCGGCGATAGGCGTCGGTCGCTTCGTCGAGCGCCTGCAGCGCGAAATGGGCGTGCGCTAGGTTGGCCCAGCAGGCATGGGCGTCGGGCTTCAACGCCAGCGAGCGGCGATAGGCGGCGATCGCCTCGCTCGGTCGGCCGAGCGAGGCCAGCGTCGCGCCCCGGCCATTATGCGCGTTGGCGTCGTCCGGGTTGAGCGCCAGCGCGCGGTCCATGGCGTCGAGCGCTTCGGCAAAGCGCCCCGCGCGATGCAGGATGATGCTGAGGTCGCGCCGGTAATCGGCCTGCGCCGGTTCGAGCGCGATCGCCCGCTCCAGCGCCGCGACCGCGTCGTCGGCGTCACCCAGCGCCTGCCGGGCGAGACCCAGCACATGCCAGGCGCTGGCGTTGGCCGGGTCGATCGCGAGCGCCTGACGCAGCGCGCCCTCGCATTCGGCGTAGCGCTCGGCCTTGTGGTGCGCGTTGGCCGCCTCGACCAGCGCGGCGTATTCGGCGCGCCGCTCGCCGGCCGGGCGCGGCGGCTCGGCGACGCGCGCGGCAAGCGCTTCGGCGACCGCGGCGACGACGTCGTCCCACACACCGCGCTGCGTCTGGCGGAAGAGCCGCATCGACGGGTACCACGGGCTGTCGGCGCGGCCGAGCAGCCAACGCCAGTCCGCCGCCAGCGGCAGCAGTGTCCACACCGGCTTGCCGAGCGCCCCGGCGAGATGCGCGACCGCGGTGTCGGCGGCGATCACCAGATCGAGATTGGCGATCGCCGCCGCGGTCTCGGCGAAATCGGCGAGGTCGGGCGCGAGATCGACGACCGCTGCCGCCGCTTCCTCCGCGGCACATTCCGCCGCGCGGCCGACCTGCAGCGAGAAGACCTGCGTGCCCGGCAGGGTCAAGAGCGGCGCGAGGCGTGCGAGCGGGATCGAGCGCTGCGCGTCGTTGCGGTGGATCGGGCTTCCCGCCCAGGCGATGCCCAGCTTGAGTCCGCGATGCCCAGCGAGCCGCGCGCGCCAGGCGGCAAGGCGCTCCGGCGCCGGCGACAGGTAGGGAACCGTCCGGGGGATGGTCGCCAGCGCCGTGCCAAAGGCGCGCGGCAGCGAGAGCAGCGGACAATGCAGGTCGAAGTCCGGCAGCGCCGCGCCACGACAGACGATCTCGACCCCGGGGAGGCAGGCGGCGAGCGGCGCGAGAGGCGCTTGGATCTCAAGTACGACGCGGCCGCCTCGCGCGGCGACCAGCGGCACGTAGCGCAGGAACTGGATCGTGTCGCCAAAGCCTTGCTCGGCGTGCAGCAGGATGGTCCGCCCGGTGAGCGGCTCGCCGCTCCACAGCGGCGCGGCGAAGCCGCGCGCCGGCAGGTCGGGGAGGCGCCAGCGCGCTTCGTATTTCTCCCAGCCGGCGGCGAAATCGCCACGCAGCAGATGGAGCACGCCCTCGCTCGTCACCGCCGCGGAATTACGCGGGTCGAGCGCGCTCGCCGCGCGCAGTTCGGCGAGCGCCTCGTCGAGCCGGCCCTGGTCCTGCAGCGCGAGCCCGAGATTGAGGTGCGGCGTCGCGCGACGCGGCGCCAGGGCGATCGCCCGGCGGCTCGCGGCCTCACCTTGATCCGGGCGGCCCAACGCGCGCAGCGCGTGGCCGAGGTTCGCGTGCGCCTCCGCGTATTGGGGCCGCAGCTCGGCCGCGCGGTGAAAATGTCCGGCCGCCTCCGCGAAGCGCCGCAGCTCGCCGAGCGCCGCGCCCAGATTGTTGTGCGCTTGGGGATGGTCGGGCCTGAGCGCCAGCACGCGGCGATAGCTTGCCTCGGCCGCGGCATTGCGCCCGTCCTCGCGCAGCAGGTTGCCGAGCTGGTAGTGCGCCTCGACAAAGCCCGGATCGAGGACGGTGGCCTCACGGAACGCCGCTTCGGCATCCTCCTTCCGACCGAGCGCGCGCAGCGCGAAGCCGCGGCTGTTCTGGCAATCCGCCCGGGTCGGGGCGAGCGCGCAGGCGCGTTCGATGTGCGCCACGGCCTCCTCCGGCTTCCCGGCGCGAAGCGCCAGGGCGCCGAGCAGATGCCAAGCCCCGAAATGCGCCTCGTTGCGGGCGAGGAGTTCTCGGCACGTCGTCGCGGCGTCCTCCAAGCGGCCGGCCGCGTGTTCGGCATGGGCGCGCTCCAGTAAGGTCTTCAGCGCCGGCGGCGCGTCATCGCCTTCTGCCCGGCTTTGCCGCGATCTATTCATGCCATCATGATACGATAGGCGTGCGCGGTATTACGGATGCGGCAGCGTGCGCTGCGTTTTATTTGGCGCCGCGCAATCACGAATATTAGCCGCAAGTATTGGCGCTGAAGCCGGTCACGTGGAAAGCTTTTCGGCCATGAACTTTCCCGTTTCCGCCGGCTGTCGCGTCAGGAATTTCCAGTCTCCGCATAATACCGGGGTGAAATGCACGTCGGAAGTCGGCAGGAAGATTTTAGGTCCGACGATGCCGAGCTGTTCGGTCAGATTGGCAAAGCAGCTGTCGATGAGGACCCGCAGCGACGCCCGCTCGATAACCGAAAGCCAGTCAAATACGCTGTCCGTGCGCGGGGTTATTTCGACGATCTCGCGTCCCTCGGCCAGCGCCGCGAGATCGAAATCGGCGTGCACCCGGCTGCTCTGCACATGAGCAACGACGAAATCGTTGCCGCGGACCACAGCGCGGAACAAACGATCTTCCCGCTCGCGGTCGCGGACAATGCTGAGCTGCCACTTCTCCTGAAAGGGGACGCCGGAGATCGCATATTTGTATTGATCAAACTTGAGGAATTGCGCGAGCGCCTGGTTGGTGTGGCGATGGCTCAAATAACTGTAGAGCGGCACGATCCGGTCGCAGGCTCGTTCCTTGAGGCGTTCAAAGGGGACTTGCGCGAACCAGTCGTGCTCTTTTTTCAGCGGAATAAATTCGACATAAGGCGCCGCCGAGCGAAATGACGTGACGAAATCCTCGTCGATCGGCCAAAGTACCTCGCAGCCACGGTCAACAAAATATTTGGCAATCGGCAGGGCAATAATGATGTCGCCGATGCCGCGTGACTGGATGAGGCCGATCTTCATTACCGAGGGGTAATGACATCGCGGCAAAATTGTCAACACATGCGGCTCCGCGGAGCCGAGTCGGCCCTATTTTTGCGCATGCCGGTCATTGCGCGAGCGCGGCGTCCGATGATCAGTCCGCTCTCCACAGTGGCATCGAGGGCGGAGGCAAAAATCGCTTATTCAGCGGACCGGTCCCCGGCGCGGCGCGGCCCCATCCTTACAGTATTGTCAGGTTAGAAACGCCGCAATTAATGGCGAATTTGTTGTAATTGGCGGCATACGTCTGCTAAGCGTTTTCAGGCAACTCTCGCGCGGGGGAACACTCGAACGCGCCTGTTTAGTCGTCGCCTGCGCCAATCACTAGGCACAGCGACGAGAGTGTTGCCGGGAGCACATCGATGGCTGGTTCCGACCCGCAACAGACCGCGCCGCGGCGGGTCGTCTTTATCCAAGACGACGTTCCGGACATCGAAGACCTGCGCGACGGCTTGGCGCCCGGCGTTGCGGCCTTTGTGCTCGCTTCGTCGCGCGGTGGTCTCGACCAGATCGCCGATATCCTGGCGGCCAACCAGCTGACCCGTCTCGCGGCGATCTCGGTCGTCTCGCACGGGGCGTCCGGCGAACTCAAGCTTGGCCCAGCGCCGATCAGCGCTGCCGAGCTCGCGGGCAATTCCGATGTTCTCGCCGGGATCGGGGCGACGCTGGCGCCGGGCGGTGCCATTCAGCTCTATGGCTGCAATGTCGCGCTCGGGCGGTCGGGCCGGCAATTCATCGACGATTTTTCCGCCCTCGCCGGCGGCGTCGCGGTCGCGGCATCGACGCAGGCGATCGGCCGGACGGCAAGTGGCGAAAACTGGACGCTCGAGGTCACGGCCGGCGCGGCCGGCGCGGTGGCGCCGTCCGCCCCCTTCATCGCCGAGGCGATGCGTGATTTCGCCGGGAGCCTGGGCAACCTGACCGCCACGGGAACCGCTTCGGTGACCGGGGCCGTCGAGGAGGTAACCGCAGGGGTATTGTCCGGCGCGACCTTCAGCGACGACAACACGGCGGCTCCGCCGACCGATTTTGCGGTGACGATCGATTGGGGCGACGGGACTCCGCCCGACACCAGCAGCGGTTCGGTCAGCGGCAGCAACGGCGCATACACGGTAAACGGCGCCCACCTCTATGCGGAAGACGGCAGCTACACGCCGACCCTGACGATCACCGGCGACGGCGGTTCGACGACGATCACCGGAACGGTGACGGTGGCGGATGCGACGCTGAACCCGGGGACCGTTTCAGTGACCGGCGCCGTCGAGGGGATTACCGCAGGGACGTTTAGCGCGACCTTTACCGACAACAACACGATCGCGCCGTCGAGCGACTTCACCGTGACGGCGATCAACTGGGGCGACGGGAGTACGGACACCGCCGGCCTCGTGGTCAGCGGCAGTAACGGCTCATACACGGTAAGCGGGTCCCACCTCTATACGGAAGAAGGCAACTTCACGCCGAGCGTGACGATCACCGACGACGGCGGCAGCACAGCGACGGTCAGCGGCACGGCGACGGTGGCGGATGCGCCGCTCACCCAGGGGACCGCTTCGGTGACCGGAGGTTCTGCGGGGCGCACCGCAGGGACGCTGAGTGCGACCTTTAGCGACACCAAGACGCTCGCGCCGTCAACCGACTTCACGGTGACGGCGATCGCCTGGGGCGACGGGAGTACGGACACCACCGGCCTCGTGGTCAGCGGCAGTGACGGCTCCTACACGGTGAGCGGCTCGCACGTCTATACGGCACGAGGCACCTACACGGGGAGCGTGACGATCACCGACGCCGGCGGCGCCACGACGACGGACACCGTGACGGCAACCGTGGCGCCGGTGCTGGCGCTGGGCACCACGGTTGTATCGTATACCGAAAAACAGCCGGCGGTGACCCTGTCGCCGACCGTGACGGTGACCGACAACCTCGACCCGGTGAGTGCAACCGTGGAGATCCTCGGCTTCTTTGCCGGTGATGTCCTGTCGGCGAGTACCGCCGGAACCGCGGTTAGCGCAAGCTATAACAGCTCGACCGGAACGCTGACGCTGAGCGGCACCGACACGACTGTCGACTACCAGGCGGTGCTCGATACGGTCAAGTTCAGCTCCGGCAGCAGCAACCCGACCGATTTCGGTTCCGACACGAGCCGCACGCTGACCTGGACGATCGTTGACGGCAGCGGCACCGCCGGAACCGCGACCAGCACGGTCGGCGTCACCGCGGTCAACGACCCGCCGACGCTGAGCAACCTCGCGACCGCGCAGTACACGGAGGAGCAGAGCGGCGGCACGACGCTGTCGGGCTCGCTCTCGGTCAGCGACCCCGACGATCTTTTCCTGTCGAGCGCCACCGTGCAGGTCACGGGCGGCACGTTCAGCGGGGACGACATCAGGCTCGCCGCCGACGGGGTGAGCAACGGCAGCATCGCGCTCGGCAGCAACACCGTCACGGTCGGCTACAATTCGTCGACCGAGACGCTGACGCTGACCGGCACCGATACGCTGGCCCATTATCAGCAGCTGCTCGACCAGGTTACGTTCGCCGACCCCGTCGAAAACCCGACCGATTTCGGTTCGAACCCGACGCGCACCATCACGTGGACGGTGCGGGACCCGGGCGGGACGGCGAACGGCGGCAGCGACACCGGCACATTCACGAGCACGGTCACCATCACCAACGTCAACGACCCGCCGACCCTGGCGCTTGGCGCCACGACCGCCTTTTGGACCGAAGAACAGTCGGCGCCGACCCTGTCGCCGACCTTGACGATCACCGATCCGGACGACCTCGACCTGGTGAGCGCCACGGTGTCGATCACCGGCGGTCAGTTCACCGGCGACGAACTGCTGGTCGCCGGCCAGACCAGCGGCGTCACTATCGCCGGGACCGGCATCACCCCGATTTTTGCCGGCAACGGGCTCGTCACCTTCCAGGGCACCGACACGCTGGCGGACTACCAGTCCGCCCTCGAGCTGGTGACCTATAACGGCGGCGAGAACCCGACCGATTTCGGCTCCGACGCGACCCGTACGCTGACCTGGACGCTCAACGACCGCAGCACCAGCTTCGTCAGCGGCGCCGTCGCGACGGCGGCCAGCACGATCAGCGTCAGCTTTATCAACGACCCGCCGACGCTGAGCAACGTGGCGAGCTCCGCGCAGTACACCGAGGAGCAGAGCGGTGGCACGACGCTGTCGGGCGGGATCTCGGTCAGCGACCCCGACGATATTTTCCTGTCGAGCGCTACCGTCGCGGTCACCGGCGGCACGTTCAGCGGGGACAACATTGAGCTCGCCGTCGGCGTCGTGCAAAACGGCACGTTCAGTCAGGGGGGCAACACTGTAACCGTCGCCTACAACAGCTCGACCGAGACGCTGACCCTGACCGGCACCGACACGCTGGCGCACTACAAGACCCTTCTCGACCAGGTCACGTTCGTCGACCCCGTCGAGAACCCGACCGATTTCGGCGCGAACCCGACGCGCACCGTCACCTGGACGGTGCACGACCCGAGCGGCACGGCGAACGGCGGGTCGGACACCTCGTCGGTCAGCACCACCACGGTCAGCATCAACAACGTCAACGATCCGCCGGCCCTGGCGCTCGGCACGACGGTCGCGGCGTGGACCGAAGAAGGCGCGGCGGCGACGGTGTCGCCGACCGTGACGATCAGCGATCCGGACGACCTCACCCTGATCGGCGGAACGGTGCAGATCGCCAGCGGCGGGCTCCCCGGCGATCAGCTCGAAGTGTTCGATACGACCCTGCGAACCAGCGGCGTCTATACCGGGACCAGCGTCACCTACGACTACAACTCGTCGAGCCAGACGCTGACCCTGTCGGGCAGCGATACGCTGGCCGACTACAACCACGTTCTCGACAACATCGTCTTTACCTCGGGCGAGAACCCGACCAATTTCGGCTCGGAGACGAGCCGTCAGATCACCTGGCAGGTCCAGGACGGCAGCGGCACCGCCAACGGCGGCACGGACCTCTCCAGCCTCGTCACCACCACGCTCGGCGTCACCAACGTGAACGACCCGCCGACCTTGTCGAACGTCGCGTCGACCGCCACGTTCACCCAGGGCGGCGCGGCGGTCACGCTGTCGCCGAACGTGTCGGTCAGCGATCCGGACAATCTCACCTTGGCCGGCGCGACGGTGGCGATCACCGGCGGCACCTTCGCCGGCGACGTCACCGGCGGTATCGTCGCCAGCGACGGCGATGCGCTGCAGGCAATCGCCGTCGGCAACATCACCGTGCACTACAACACCGGCGGCGAAACGCTGACCCTGAGCGGCAGCGACACGCTGGCCCATTACCAGCAGGCGCTCGACAGCGTCGTCTTCAACAATACGAGCAGCAACCCCGCCGATTACGGCTCGGCGCCGACCCGCACCATCACCTGGACGCTCGACGACGGCGGCGGATCGAACAATCTCAGCGCCCAAAGCACGACGACGGTGGGGCTTGTCGTCGCCCCGCCGACGCTTTCCAGCCTCGCCCCGACGGCATCGTTCCTCCAGGGCGGGGGGGCGGTGACCTTGGCGCCCAGTGCGACGGTCAGCGACAGCAACAGCCTCAACCTGGCGAGCGCCACGGTGGCGATCACCGGCGGCACCTTCGGCGGCGACGGCGATCTGCTCACTGCCGCCGGCACCAGCAACGGCACCTTCGATAATATAAGCGTCTTCTACAACAGCTCGACGGAGACGCTGACCCTGACCGGCAGCGACACGCTGGCGCATTACCAACAGGTGCTCGACAGCGCCGCGTTTCGCGATACGAGCCTCAACCCGTCCGATTACGGCTCGGCGCCGACGCGCAGCCTCGTCTGGACGGTCGATACCGGCGGTCTGGCGAGCAGCACCAGCGCCCCAGTGACGACCACGGTTTCGATTACCGCGGTCAACCAGCCGCCGACCTTGTCGAACGTCTCGGCGAGCGCGCAGTACATCCAGAGCGGGTCGGCGGTCACGCTGTCACCGAGCGTGGCGGTCGGCGATCCGGACAGTCTCGATCTTGCCGGCGCCACGGTTCAGATCAGCGGGGGCGGCTTTGCCGGCGACGTCACCGGCGGGGTCGTCTCCAGCGACGGCGATCAGCTGCAGGCAATCGCCGTCGGCAACATCACCGTGCACTACAGCACCGGCAGCGAAACCTTGACGCTGACCGGCAGCGACACGCTGGCGCATTATCAGCAGGCGCTCGACAGCGTCACGTTTGGCAATGCCGGGCTCAACCCGACCGATTACGGCTCGGCCGCGACGCGCAGCATCACCTGGACGCTCCAGGACACCGGCGCATCGAACAGTCTCAGTACGATCCAGACGACGACGCTCTCGATCACCGCGGTGAACCAGCCGCCGACCTTGTCGAGCGTCGCGGCGAGTGCGCAGTTCACCCAGGGCGGGGCTGCGGTCACGCTGTCCCCGGGTGCGTCGGTCAGCGATCCGGACAATCTCGACCTGGCGAGCGCGACGGTGGCGATCACCGGTGGCGCCTTCGCCGGCGACGTCACCGGCGGAATCGTCTCCAGTGACGGCGATGAGCTGCAGGCAATCGCCGTCGGCAACATCACCGTGCACTACAGCACCGGCAGCGAAACCTTGACGCTGACCGGCAGCGACACGCTGGCGCATTACCAGCAGGCGCTCGACAGCGTCACGTTCGGCAACACGAGCGGCAACCCGACCGATTACGGCTCGGCGGCGACGCGCGGCATCACCTGGACGCTCCACGACACCAGCGGGTCGAACAATCTCAGCACGGTCCAGACGACGACGGTCACGCTCGCCGCGGTCAACCAGCCGCCGACCATCGCGCTCGGCACCAATTCGGTGTCGTGGACCGAGGAGGGCGCCAACACCACCCTGGCGCCGAACCTGTCGGTCTCCGATGTCGACGGCCTCACTCTGAGTGGCGACGTCGCCCATCCGTCCGCTGGAACGGTGCAGATCGCCAGCGGCGGGCTCGCCACCGATACGCTGAAGGTGTTCGATACCACCCTGGAGACCGCGCAGACCAGCGGCGTCTATAGCGGGCTCAACGTCAGCTACAGCTACAACTCGTCGACCCAGACGCTGACCTTGTCGGGCAGCGATACGCTGGCCGATTACGACCACGTCCTCGAAAACGTCGTCTTTACGTCGGGCGAGAACCCGACCAATTTCGGCTCCGATCCGAGCCGTCTTATCACCTGGCAGGTCAATGACGGCGGCGGCACCGCCAACGGTGGTGTCGAGCTCTCCAGCCTCGTCACCACCACGCTCGGCATCACCAACGTCAACGACCCGCCGACCTTGTCGAGCGTCGCCGCCAGCGCCGCCTTCACCCAGAGCGGCGCGGCGGTCACGCTGTCGCCGAACGTGTCGGTCAGCGATCCGGACAACCTCGCGCTGGGCGGCGCGACGGTGGCGATTACCGGCGGCACTTTTGCCAATGACGGCGACGTGCTGGCGGCAACCACCGCGGGCACGTCGATCACCGCGAACTACATCAGCGGCAGCGGCACCGAGACGCTGATCCTCAGCGGCAGCGACAGCCTGGCGCACTACCAGCAGGTGCTCGACAGCGTCACCTTCGGCGATACGAGCAATAACCCGACCGATTATGGCTCGGCGCTGACGCGCAGCATCGCCTGGACGCTCAACGACGGCGGCACATCCAACAATCTCAGTACGATCCGCACGACGACGGTCACGCTCACGGCGGTGAACCAGCCACCGACCTTGTCGAGCGTCGCCACGAGCGCACAGTTCACCCAGGGCGCGGGTGCGGTCACACTGTCGTCGAACCTGCTGGTCAGCGATCCGGACAATCTCGACCTGGCGAGTGCCACGGTGCAGGTCACCGGCGGCACCTTCATCGGCGACGGCGACGTGCTGGCGGCGAACACCGCGGGCACGTCGATCACCGCGAGCTACAGCGCCGGCAGCGAGACGCTGACCCTCAGCGGCAGTGACACGCTGGCGCACTACCAACAGGTGCTCGACAGCGTCACCTTCGGCAACACGGGCAGCAACCCGACCGATTACGGCTTGACCCCGACGCGCAGCATAACCTGGACGCTCAACGACGGCGGCGCGTCCAACAATCTCGGTTCGCCCGTCATCAGCAGCGTGACGATCACCGCGACCAGCAACCCGACACCGCCGGGTACGACCGCGGACCTGATCGTGCAGGACACTCAGACGGGGGTGATCAGGCTCCACGACCTCGGCGGCAACGCGGCGCTCGCCACCTATGTGATCGGCCAGGTCGGGTTGGAGTGGCAGCTGCTCGGGGTCGGCGGGTTCAATGGCACCGACACCAGCGACTTCCTCTTGCGCGACGTCGGCAACAACAACATCGACTACTTCGATGTCGAGAACAACCAGATCGTCGCTGCCGGACCGCTGGGCAATATCGGCGCCGAGTGGCAGGTGCTGGGGTTTGGCGCTTTCGCCGGCAACCCCGGCGAGTCGGACATGCTGATGCGCGACACCGCCAACAACGACATCGATTATTTCGATATCCGGAACAACCAGATCGTCGCCGCCGGGTTGTTCGGCAATATCGGGGCGGAGTGGCAGGTGCTCGGGTTTGGCGACTTCAGCGGCAACCCCGGCGAGA
>Ga0126381_100007254_pt1 | contig 12319 bp, 7 predicted proteins | sample PanSoiMetPlot_28_FD_96465 | JGI IMG/M metagenome (GOLD analysis project Ga0126381, IMG submission 96465) | Tropical forest soil microbial communities from Panama - MetaG Plot_28 | ecosystem: Environmental > Terrestrial > Soil > Tropical forest > Bulk soil | place: Panama | collected 2016-02-17
GCGGCCCGTGATCGACCGACAGGGCCAGCCGCAAGCAACGCGAAAGATACGAAGCGGCCCAGAACAATAAAATCATGCCAAAACCGCGGTCCAGCAAAAGAAATACGATAAAGGCGAAAAAAATCGTAAGTCCGGTGCGTTCAGGCCGCATCAGCGGGGCGGGCAGGCGGCTATTCACGAACCGCGCCAGCTCCCGGGGCCATTTGTAAACCCAATACAAACCATAGATCGGAATCAAGTGAAACCAAGCCGCACGCAGCGGCTTGATGGGATAGCTCCCGGCGGACGCGTCGATCAGCAGCACATGAAACTCATAAACGCACACCAGCCAATACACCAGGCTGATGAAATTCGCAAGGAACAGATAAAGCGGCGGGATGATAAGGGGTTCTTTGGCGAGTTCCGGGTGCAGCGAAATGGCGATCATCTCAGCGACGACGGTTGCCACGCCGAGCAGGTAGCCCACCCAGATGTGCGGGAAGCGAGGCGGAGAGTGCGGCGGGGCCGCCTGTCCTCGCGAATCTCCGCTGGACCAATCCATTTTTGCCCCCGGCAAAGGTGACTTGCGAGAGTAACGAGCCGACAGCTGGTACGTCAAACTCTTTGCGAACTTTCTGCGCTTTCGACTAAGGCGGATTTGCTTGGCGCGGTGTGGCTTGCTTACACTGTCGAGGCTCAGCTGGCACGGAACAATAGGGAGGAAGCGATGAGGTTGGTCACAAAACGAATTGTGCAAATCGCGGCAGGGACCGCGCTGTTCTTTTCGGGAGTCGCGGCGGGCACGCTGCATGCGCGCAGCGCCGCCGTGCAGAACCATTTCGGCCAGCCAAAAACCGTGCTGCATGTCGTGGTTTACAAGTTTCGTGACGACGTGTCGAATTACGACCGGGAGAAGGCCATTGACGGCATCAGGGAAATGGCGGGCAAGATTCCGGGCATCAAAAATATCTGGCTGAAAACCGAGCGCAACCAGGCCCGCGATTTCAGCGGAGTCTATGCCATCGAATTCGTAAGTGCCGAAGCTGCCGCCGATTATGCGGAGAGCCCGGTGCACGAGGCGTGGTCGAAGTCGTGGCAGCAAAAGCGCGAGAATAGCTTGTCGTTTCAGGTCTCGAACCCGTAGCCAGCCAGGGATCTATGGCCTCGCTTTCATGACCGAATCGGCAAGCTCATATCCGCCCCGCAAGAACCCCTGTTAGAATTGTTCTATCTCTGGGGATCTTCGATCCACAGGGTAGGTGCTCGCGGATGGCAACTTCCCTAACTCCCTTTGCCAATGAGCCTGAAAAGAAGTGGCGGCTGGGCTTTTGGAGCCTGATCGCGACACAATTTCAGGGCGCCTTCAACGAAAATGGCCTTAAGAGTCTTGTTTTCTTCCTCATCCTGGCGATGCATTTGAAGCCGGAACAGGAAAACAGCAATGTCTTCATTCTGAACCTCCTGTTCTCCGTTCCCTTCATTCTCTTTTCCATGGCCGGCGGCTATCTCGCGGACCGTTTTAGCAAACGCACGGTCACCATCGGAACCAAGGTCTTTGAGATGTCCGTGATGCTCCTGGCGGTGCTGGCCTTTGCCAAAGGAAACTTGACGCTCGCACTGGCTGCGGTCTTTTTGGCCAGCACCCAAGCGGCTATCTTTGGACCATCAAAGTACGGGCTTTTGCCGGAGCTTCTTCCACAAAAGCTACTTTCCTGGGGCAACGGGATCATCGAGCTCGGAACGTTTATTGCCATCATTTCCGCAGTGGTTGTGGCCGGAATCATGTCGGACGCGTTCCGCGGCCGCCAGGCCGTTTCCGGGTTGATCTTCCTCGGCTGTTCCGTGGCGGGCCTGGTTTGGGCTTGGGCCATTACTCGCGTTCCTGCCGCGGACCCGTCGAAGAAATTCCGCGCCAACGCTTTCGCGGATGTCTGGGCGCATGGCCGCCTGATTCACCGAGACCGGATTCTGTGGCTGGCGGTGGCCGGCAATACTTATTTCTGGTTTTTCGGCGCGCTTCTGCAAAACAACGTCATTTTTTACGGCGAAAGAGTCTTGCGTCTAAGTAGTTCTCACACCGGGCCGCTGCTGGCGGCGGTGGCTATCGGAATTGGTCTGGGAAGCGTGGTGGCGGGCTACGTTTCCGGCGGGAAGATCGAATATGGCCTCATCCCGTTGGGCGCGTTTGGCATGACGGGGTTGGGCTTCGCCCTCGCTATTCATGGGCTTTCTTCTCTTCAGGTGCTGTTGTTGCTCGCCGCGCTGGGCTTTGCCGGCGGGTTTTTTGTTGTGCCCATCAATGCGCTGATTCAGCATCGCCCTGAGGATCAACACAAGGGCGGCGTGATCGCAACGGCGAATTTGCTTTCCTTTGCGGGCATCGGAGCTGCCGGCGGGCTGTATTACCTGTTGACGAATTTCCTGCACCTCAGCCCGCCGGCAGTATTTCTCTGGGGGGCTGGCGCCACGCTGGTTGCTTCCGGATATGTCTTGTACCTGCTGCCGGATTCGCTGCTTCGTTTGCTTCTGTGGTTGGCGACACACACGTTGTACCGGCTCGACGTGGTGGGGCGCGAGAATGTACCGGCGCGCGGTGGGGCACTGCTGACGCCGAATCACGTTTCTATGGCGGATGCCGCGTTTTTGCTTGCGTCGATTGACCGTCCTATCCGGTTCCTGATGTTCCGTGGCTCCTACCAGCATCCGCTGGTAAAACCATTCGCGAAGATTCTCGGGGTGATTCCTATTGCGTCGGACCAAGGCCCGCGCGAAATGATTCACTCGTTGCGTCAAGCCACCGAGGCGCTCAAAAACGGCGAAGTCGTGTGCATTTTCCCGGAAGGACAAATGACGCGCATCGGGCAAATGATGCCCTTTCGGCGGGGCATGGAGCGCGTTATCAAGGGCGTGGACGTCCCCATCATCCCGGTGAATCTGGACGGTGTGTGGGGCTCGATTTTCAGTTTTGCAGGTGGGCGCTTCCTATGGAAGTTTCCGCGGCGCGTCCCGTACCCGGTGCGAGTCACGTTTGGAGAGCCACTCCCGCCCACGACGACTTCAGCCGATGTGCGCCGGGTGGTGCAAGACCTCGGAGCAGAGGCTTTTGAGCGACGCAAAGAGCGCATGCACACGCTCGCGGAAACGTTTGCCTACACCGCGCGAAGGCATCCCTTGCGGTTTGCCATGGCCGATGGACAGCGCGAGAAGCTCAATTATTTTTCGGCGCTGGTTGGCGCTCTGGTTTTGGCCAGGCGTCTCCGCAAGCCCTGGCAGGACCAGGAAATGGTCGGCGTGTTACTTCCGCCCTCGGTCCCGGGAGCGCTGGTAAATTTTGCCGCCATGCTCGCGGGCAAGGTGCCGGTGAATTTGAATTACACGGTTTCGAATGAGACGCTCGGTTCTTGCGCCGAACAGTGTCATCTGAAAACGGTCGTGACCGCTCGCGTTTTTCTCGAAAAGGTCAAGGTTCAGCCGCCGGGCCAGGTGATCTACATCGAAGATGTAGCCAAGGACCCCGGTCTTCGAGAGAAACTCGCTGCGGTGCTCGCGGCGGGCCTTTTGCCCAGCCGGGCGCTAGCGAAATTCGCGGGCGGCGACCGGCGCACGTCTCTCGATGACGTTGCTACGATCATTTTCTCGAGCGGGTCAACCGGAGATCCCAAGGGCGTGGTCCTCACGCATTACAACATCGCGTCAAACGTCGAGCAGCTCAATCAGGTTTTCATGCTGCACGCCCACGACCGCATCCTGGGAATTCTTCCTTTCTTCCACTCGTTTGGCTTTACGGGCACACTCTGCCTGCCTGCGGCGAGCGGCATCGGTGTGGTGTTTCATCCCAATCCGCTCGATTCGCGAGCGATCGGCGCACTGGTCAGCAAATATGCGGTAACCATGCTGCTCGCGACACCGACTTTCCTTAACGCTTACACGCGCCGCTGCGCGCCTGAAGATTTTGGCAGCTTGCGTTTCGTGATGGCAGGCGCGGAAAAACTGCCAGAACGCATTTCGCAAGCCTTTGAAGACCACTTCGGCATCCGGCCGCATGAAGGCTACGGTTGCACGGAATGCTCGCCGGCAGTCACCGTGAATACCACGGATTTTCGGGCCGCTTCTTTCCGGCAGGTTGGCTCGAAGCGCGGGAGCATCGGGCACCCCTTGCCGGGAATCGCCGTGAAGATTGTGGACCCCGACACGATGAAGCCGATGGCTCCGAATGAGCCTGGGTTGTTGCTCGTGCGTGGCCCAAATGTCATGCGCGGGTATCTCAATAAACCGGGAAAAACCTCGGATGTTCTTCGCGACGGGTGGTACAACACCGGGGACATCGCACGGATGGACGAAGAAGGCTTTCTGCACATCACCGACCGCCTGAGCCGCTTCAGCAAGATCGGTGGAGAGATGGTGCCGCACATCAAGGTCGAGGATTTGCTCCAGGAGCTCGCGTCTGCGACAGAGCAAACCTTTGTGGTGACTGCCGTGCCCGACGAGAGGAAGGGAGAGCGCCTGATGGTGCTGCACACGTTGAATGACGAGCGGCTCGAGGAGTGCCTGGAAAAACTGGGAAAGAGCGAGCTGCCCGCGCTTTGGCGGCCACGGGCGGATCAGTTCTTGCGCATCGAGAAGCTGCCCTATTTGGGCACGGGAAAACTCGATCTGCGAAAGGCCCGCGAACTGGCGCTGGAGATGACTAAGCGTGCCATTCCACAGTAACTTCGAAGCCGCGCCGGCGGCGAAGCGCCAGGCATGAAGCCGGCTGAAAATAATTCATGGTCTTGGCGTAGTTTGCTGCTCCGGTTGATGGTAACGGGTGCTGTTCTCGCGATCTGGTTCTGGACGCAGTCCCTGCTCGGCGCGCGAACGGTACCCTGGGGTGTTGGCGACGCGCTGCACCACCTGACGGCCAGCCTGAACTCCTATTTCGCCGAGAACCCCGGCGCCGCCAACGCGTTGCTCATCGGCAGTTCCGCGGTCATTGATGCGCTGGGGCTGTTCCTTATGGGCAGTTGGCTCTTTGGCGGGAGCGTTCGCCCTTTTCTAGGCTTGGTGATGCTGATGCTCTTGCGGCAGCTCGTCGAGGCTCTCTGCTCCCTCCCAGTGCCGCCGGGGATGATCTGGCACGACCCCGGATTCCCTTCTGTTCTGGTGACCTACCATGTCGCCAATGACTTCTTCTTTTCCGGACACACGGCCATCGCGGTTTTCGGGGCGCTGGAACTCTCGCGTTTCCGCCGCACCTGGCTCACGGCGCTGGCCATCCTGCTGGTCCTCTTCGAGGTCGCTACCGTTCTAATCCTGCGCGCCCACTACACCATGGATGTCGTTACCGGGATCCTCGCCGCGCTGTGGATCGCTCGCTTGAGCGAACGCCTTTCTCCAGTGCTCGATCGGTCTCTGGCCGGGGATCGGTGAGCCCTTCTGAGCCAAGAAGCTCTGTGTTTTCTTTGGGTTACAAGAACAGGATCGTCTGGTTCAGCCATCACAGCAAAACGTGTCCTGAGTCACCGGCGCCTTGGCAGTTCCGCCGATAGAGTGTGATAGCGATGATTTGAGGTAGCGGGTTCGATCTCGCCTCTGGGTCTTTGTTCTTTGGCCCATGCCAAGAGCACCGCAAACATCGCCGATGCACCACCGCGGAGGTCCACATGGACCGGGTCCCGATCTTACTGGACGGAAATGAAGCCGCAGCGTCGGTCGCCTACCGGCTAAACGAAGTGATCGCGATCTATCCCATCACGCCTTCCTCGCCCATGGGCGAGTGGGCGGACGAGTGGCGCTCGGAAGGGAAAAAAAACCTTTGGGGCGCGGTGCCCGACGTGATTGAAATGCAAAGCGAAGGCGGCGCCGCAGGTGCGCTGCACGGTGCGCTCCAGGCCGGATCGCTCGGCACCACCTTCACCGCTTCGCAGGGCCTGCTGCTGATGATCCCGAATATGTTCAAGATCGCCGGGGAACTGACCGCGGCGGTGATACACGTGGCCGCCCGCACCGTGGCCACGCATGCCCTTTCCATTTTTGGAGATCATAGCGACGTGATGGCCGCGCGCTCGACGGGCTTTGCGATGCTCGCTTCCAATTCCGTCCAAGAGGCGCACGATTTTGCATTGCTCGCCCAGGCCGCCACGCTGGAATCGCGCGTTCCGTTCCTGCACTTTTTCGACGGCTTCCGCACCTCCCACGAAGTCAACAAAATCATTCCGCTGCTCGACGAAGATCTTCGCGCCATCGTGGAGGAAAGGTTCATTCGGCAACATCGCGAGCGCGCCCTCTCTCCCGATCGGCCCGTCCTGCGGGGCACGGCGCAGAATCCCGACGTTTTCTTCCAGGCCCGCGAGGCTGGTAACCCGTTCTATCGCGCTTGCCCGCAAATCGTTCAGGACACAATGGACCGCTTCGCCAGGCAGACTGGCCGTAGCTACCATTTGTTTGATTACCTCGGTGCGCCCGATGCGGAGCGCGTGATGATCCTACTGGGTTCGGGCGCCGGCGCGGTCACTGAATGCGTCAAGGCTCTCGAAAAGGCCGGTGAAAAAGTCGGCCTACTCAAAGTGCATTTATACAGACCCTTCGCCCCGGATGCGTTTTTTGCGGCGCTGCCCCCGACCGTGCGCAGTATCGCCGTCCTCGACCGCACCAAGGAACCGGGCAGCCTTGGCGAGCCCTTATACCAGGACATCGTCACGGCCTTCATGGAGCGCCATGCTTCGGAGGGTGCGCGGTCTATGCCGCGCATCATCGGCGGGCGCTACGGGCTCTCGTCGAAGGAATTTACTCCCGCGATGGGGAAGGCCGTCTTCGATGAATTGCAGAAGCCGCATCCGCAGAATCATTTCACCATCGGCATTCGCGACGACGTTACGCACACCAGCTTGCCTTACGATCCAGCATTTTCGACCGAAGATCCGCGGACCGTGCGTGCGCTGTTTTATGGCTTGGGCTCCGATGGCACGGTGGGTGCGAACAAAAACTCCATCAAAATCATCGGCAAGGGTACCAAGAATTACGCGCAAGGATACTTCGTCTACGACTCGAAGAAGGCGGGCGCCATCACCGTTTCGCACGTCCGTTTCGGCCCGGAACCCATCGAGTCCACCTACCTGATCTCCAAAAGCAGCTTCGTCGCTTGCCACCAATTCCAGTTCATCGATCGTATCGACGTGCTCGCTCGGGCGGAACCTGGCGCGACGTTTCTGCTGAACGCTCCCTTCGGTCCCGAGGAGATTTGGAGCCATCTGCCACGCCAAGTGCAGCGGACCATCATCGACAAGAAGCTCAAGTTCTATGTGATCGATGCCTACAGCGTGGCGCGGGAAGCGGGCATGGGCAGCCGCATCAACACCATCATGCAGACGTGCTTTTTTGCCATCAGCGGCGTTCTGCCCCGCGAAGAGGCCACCACCGCCATCAAGACAGCCATCCGGGAAACTTACGGCAAGCGCGGCGAAGCCGTGGTCCAGAAGAATTTCGCCGCCGTCGATCAGGCACTCTCGCGCTTGCACCAAGTAAAGGTTCCAGCAAAAGTTTCCGCCACGTTTGAAATGCTGCCGCCGGTTGCGGCGCGCGCCCCGGCCTTGGTGCGCGACGTTGTGGGCACGATCATTGCTGGAAATGGCGACGCCTTGCCCGTCAGCGCCCTGCCTATCGACGGCACTTTCCCGACCGCCACCGCGCAGTGGGAAAAGCGCAACATCGCCCAGCAAATCCCCGTTTGGGACACCGAGCTGTGCATTCAGTGCGGAAAGTGCGTGCTGGTCTGCCCACACGCGGTGATTCGCGCCAAAGTCTACGACTCCTCGCTCTTGTCCAATGCGCCGCCCACCTTCAAGACCGCCAAGCCGCGCTGGCGCGAATTTGAAACGTTGCGCTACACCCTCCAGGTTGCCCCGGAGGACTGCACCGGGTGCCGCCTGTGCGTGGAAGTTTGCCCGGCCAAGAGCAAGAGCGAGGTGAAGCACAAGGCCATCAACATGGAAATGCAGGCGCCGCTCCGGCAGGAAGAAAGCGCCAATTGGGAGTTTTTCCTGTCTTTGCCCGAATTCGACCCCGAGCGCATTTCCCACGCTCAGGTGAAAGACACCCAGCTTCTCGAGCCGCTGTTCGAATTCTCCGGTGCGTGCGCCGGCTGCGGCGAAACGCCCTACATCAAACTCCTCACGCAGCTCTTTGGCGACCGTCTGCTGATCGCCAATGCGACCGGCTGCTCTTCGATCTATGGCGGCAACCTGCCGACTACGCCTTACGCGGTGAATCGTCAGGGCCGCGGCCCGGCGTGGTCGAATTCTCTTTTTGAAGACAATGCCGAATTTGGCTTGGGCATGAGGCTGGCGGTCGACCAGCAAGCCTTGCTCGCACATCACTTGCTGACGCAACTCTCTGGCCTTTTGGGCGGCGCGCTAGTGGCGGGTTTGCTCGAAGCCGAGCAGTCGCAGGAAGTGGGAATCGAAGCCCAGCGCAAGCGCGTAGCCGAACTGAAGCGCAAGCTCGCGGACATCGATTCGGCGGAGGCCCGCGCGCTCCTTGCCGTTGCTGACACGCTCGTGCGCAAGAGCGTTTGGATCGTCGGGGGCGACGGGTGGGCGTACGACATAGGTGCGGGAGGCCTGGACCACGTGCTGGGCTCAGGACGCAACGTCAACGTCCTGGTGCTTGACACGGAAGTCTACTCCAACACCGGCGGGCAAATGTCCAAAGCCACGCCCCGCGCTGCGGTGGCGAAGTTCGCGACCGGCGGCAAAAAGACGGCCAAGAAGGATTTGGCCATGGAAGCCATCAGTTACGGTTACGTGTACGTCGCGCGAGTAGCTATGGGCGGCAGCGACACGCACACCATCAAGGCTTTTCAGGAAGCGGAAGCGCACGGCGGCCCATCGCTCATCATCGCCTACAGTCACTGCATCGCGCACGGATATGACATGGGTTTCGGGCTGAACCAGCAGAAGAACGCCGTGCTTTCCGGGTACTGGCCGCTCCTGCGCTACAACCCCGCCCTGCGTCTTGAAGGGAAAAATCCTTTTCAGCTCGACTCCAAAGCCCCGAGCGTCCCGCTCAAGCGGTACGCCTACCAGGAGGCGCGCTACACCATGCTCATGCGAAGCGATCCCAAGGCCGCGCGCGAGCTGCTTCGCGAGGCTCAGGATGACGTTGAGCGCCAGTGGCGCGTTTACTCGAACCGCGCGGCCATGCCGGGGCGAGCGGAAACCCCCAACATTGCCCCGCGCGAGGCCGAAGAAGGCGCGGTCAAGACGGTCAAGAACGGAGGCGACGAGGAATGAGCGACATTGCAACCAGATATCTGGGCCTTCGGCTGAAGTCCCCTCTCGTGGCTTCGGCTTCTCCTCTTTGCGAATCCGTGCCGCAGATCCGCGAACTCGAAGACGCCGGTATCGGCGCTGTGGTTTTGCCTTCCCTTTTCGAAGAGCAACTGGAAGCGGAAAGCAACGCTCTCGATGATGACCTCTGGCGCGGGGCGGAAAGCTACCCCGAATCACAGTCGCTGCTTCCTGACCTCCACGACTACAATCTCGGCCCCGATGGCTATCTCGACTTGATCGAGGGAGCCAAGGCGGCTGTGGACATTCCCGTGATCGCCAGCCTTAATGGCGTGTCACCCGGCGGCTGGGCCGAATATGCGAGGCTCATGGAGGAGGCGGGTGCGGACGGGATCGAACTGAACATCTATGCCATCTCGACCGAGCCTACCGTGGGTGCCCTGGAGGTGGAAAAGGGTTATGTTGATCTCGTGCGGCAGATCAAGCGCACCGTGCGTGTTCCCGTCGTCGTGAAACTTTCTCCCTTTTTCAGCGCTCCCGCGAACATCGCCAGGCGTCTTGACGACGCAGGCGCCGATGGCTTGGTGCTCTTCAACCGCTTTTATCAGCCGGATTTCGACGTGGAATCGCTCGAAGTTGTGCCGCGCCTCACGCTGAGCCATGCCGATGAGCTGCTGTTGCGTCTTCACTGGACAGCCATCCTCTCCGATCAGGTGGAAGCCGATCTGGCCATTACCGGCGGCGTGCACAGCGCCGTTGACGTGGTCAAGTGCATCATGGCCGGAGCCAGCGTAGCCATGATGGCCTCGGTATTATTGCAGAAGGGAATTCACCACAGCGTCTCCGTCCTTAGCGATCTCGACCGCTGGCTGGAAGAGCATGAGTACGATTCCGTGCGCCAGATGTGCGGCAGCATGAGCCGCCGCTCGGTCCCGGATCCCAGCGCATTTGAGCGCGGCAATTATATGCGGGTGCTCAGCTCTTACGCGCACCGCGGCCAATAAAACGCAACTCTTGGCTGTTCACGGCCCAAAAGGATGTATTCCAAAACCTCGAGACCATCGACAGGAGCTTGCCCAAGGAAAAGCGGTCGGAAGGGGTTCCGGGAGAGCCGGCAGCTCGAAACGCCCGTGGCTTGCCGGAAGTTGCGGTTACTTCAGATTCCAGAATGTGGCGTCGGGCTTTACCAATTCGAATCCGGCATCCCAGGCCTCGTGGCTGCGCCACACCACCTCAGCATCCGCCTTGCGGCCTGTTTCGGGGTGAATCAGCAGCACGCGCCGGTGCAGCGGCAGGTCCGCTCCCACGACGGCCATACACCCGGAATGGCTGACGTCCACGGTCACCGCATTGGCGGTTTCCTTCGCGCCCTCTTGATCCCACTCCACCAATAGCTTGATGCGCGAAACGATTCGTTTATGGCTCCGCAATCTCTCCCATCGTTCTTGTAGAGCGCTCGCTGCGGTGCGGGAGACGATGTTGATGCTCATGGGGACCTCACTCTGGAGCTGGCCCGGCGCGAACGGGAACCTCCAAATTAATCCCATGAGTCGGCTAGGTCAATAGTACTTTTTCGGCGGCTCTCGTTTGGTTACCTCGCCGCGGCAACACCGACATACCGCCTCATTTTCGCCTTTTCGGCCTGATTTGACTGCGGCGCTTCCACCCCCAGGGCGGCGTACGAGCGGTGACAGATAGTGCACAGGGGTGGCGCTAGGTGCTAATTCCATCTTGTCTTTCTGGGGCCTCCCTTTGACAATTTCTAAACCCTCCGCTTCCGACGCGGTTCCAGATTCTCGAGTGGCGCCCTCGCGAGACCTACGGATCGATTCCGCCCACCCAGCGGGCCGAGGTGGTCGCGGGCTGGCGCGGCGCAGGCATTAACGTGGCATTTCAACAGTCCAAAAAGGAGTTACCAGTGCGCAAGACCAACAGAAGTACGTATGCTTGGGTGCCGTGCGGCCTCCTCCTTCTCCTGGTCCTTCCGGCGAGATGTCTAGCGGCCGCGGACGGCGACGCTCCCAAAACGGCGGACGACACCGTCAAATTGGATTCTCGATCGCTCTCGGGCGACAGCACCGCCTCGAACAATACCGCCGACGCCCCTCGCCCCCCGCATCCTTCGGAGCGAGACACCCGTCACGTTGGTGTGGGCGTGCGTCTTTCGACGTTGGGTGCGGGCGGGGAGGCCGCCGTTTCCCTGACCAACCGCTTGAATCTTCGCGGCGGCTTCAACCTTTTCGAGTACAGCCGCGGCTTTAGTCACGACGGGATCACCTACAAGGGCCAGCTTAATCTCCGGTCCGGCGAAGCGCATCTGGACTGGTATCCCCTCGGCTATGGCTTTCACCTGAGTCCCGGCCTACTCCTGTACAATGGCAACGGCGCTACGGCCACGGCCAACGTTCCCGGTGGCAGTACGTTCACCCTTGGTGGCGTAACCTACACGAGCGATCCCACGAGTCCCATCACCGGCAGCGGCAAGCTGGACTTCCTGAAAGTCGCGCCGACAGTAATGCTCGGATTTGGCAACCTCGTTCCTCCCACCAGCCATTTCACTTTCAATTTCGAGATCGGCGTCGTCTTTCAGGGATCCGCGCGCACAAAGCTGAACTTGGCCGGCAACGCTTGCCTCAACGGATCGACCTGCGTCAATGCCGCGACCGACCCCACGGTCCAGGCGAACATCCGCACGGAACAAACCAAAATCAACAACAAGCTCTCGCCGTTCCAATACTACCCGGCCATCGCCTTCGGGTTCGGCTACCGCTTCTAAAGCGCACTTCAGATGCGAAAACAGGCCGGTTCCGGCGTTACCAGAGACCGCCCCTCGCGGAATTCCCCTACGTTTCTTCTTTGCCTCTTTTCAGGCTTTCAAGAAGCAAGAAATAAGAAACAAAGAGTCTCCGCAAAAAACAAAAGCCCCAAGCATCAACCGATACTTGGGGCTTTTTCTTGAGTTTAATCCCGGCAGCGACCTACGTTCCCACGCAGTTACCCGCGCAGTATCATCGGCCCAACGAGGCTTAACTTCCGTGTTCGGGATGGGAACGGGTGTGACCCTCGCGGTATAA
>Ga0126381_100007255_pt1 | contig 12318 bp, 8 predicted proteins | sample PanSoiMetPlot_28_FD_96465 | JGI IMG/M metagenome (GOLD analysis project Ga0126381, IMG submission 96465) | Tropical forest soil microbial communities from Panama - MetaG Plot_28 | ecosystem: Environmental > Terrestrial > Soil > Tropical forest > Bulk soil | place: Panama | collected 2016-02-17
CGCGCCCGCGGCCGGCGCGCCGGCCACGGCCCGTGAGGTTCCGTTCGCCGGCGGGCGGCCCATCGAGCTGGCGGCCAGCCCCGTGGCGGACCTAGTGGCCGTGGCCACCCACCGCCAGCAGCTTCACCTCGTCGCCGTCGGCGACCCGCCGGACACCCGCCCGCCGGACACCCGCCGGCCGGACACCCGCCGGCCGGACAGCCTCCCGCCGGACAGCTTCTCGCAGGACAGCCACCCGCCCGCTGACGGCCCGGTCGACCAGAGCCCGCACGGGCGGATCGAGGACCTGGCATGGTCGGCGGACGGCCGCTATCTGGCCTATACGTGGCCCGCCAGCCCGCACTGCACCGTCATCAAGATCGCCGACACCCGCACCGGCGCCGTGCACCAGGTGACCGAGCCGGTGGTGCGCGACTTCGGCCCGTGCTTCGATCCCGGCGGCCGGTTCCTGTACTTCCTGGGTGTCCAGGCCGCGACTCCGGTGCCCGATCCGCTCACCGCCGGGCTGGGCTTCCCTCAAGCGGTCCGGCCTTACGTGGTCGCGCTGCGAGACGGCAGTGCCCCGCTAGACGGCAGTGCCCCGCGAGACGGCAGTGCCCCGCGAGACGGCAGTGTCCCGCGAGACGGCAGCGCCGCGCCGTTCGCGCCTCAGCCGACGGAAGACGACGGCGCGGCGCCGCCCATCGAGTTCGCCGGGATAGCCAGCCGGATCGCCCCGCTCCAGGTGGCCGCGGGCGACTACCGGCGGGTGCTGGCCGCGTCGGGCAAGGTTCTGCTGCTGCTGTTCCCGCCGCCGCCCCTGCCGGGGCCAGCCGGGGGCGCCGGCCCCGGGCCGCAAGAAGACGACGGTGAGCCCGCGGGCCTGGTGTTCAGCCTCGACCTCGCGACGGGGGAGCAGACGGAGTTCGCCGACGGCGTAACCGACATGTGGCTGAACCCGCGGCGGGACGCGCTGCTGTGCGAGTCCGGCGCCAGGCTGCGGGTGCTCAGCGCCGAGCCGAAGCCGGACAAGAACCCCGCCGCGGGATCCGACGAGCCAGGCCCGGCCAGCGGGTGGATCGACCTGGACCGGGTCCGCGTCTCGATCAGCCCGCGGGCCGAATGGCGGCAGATGTTCCGTGAGGCGTGGCGGCTGCAACGGGAGCACTTCTGGGATCCCGGCATGACGGGCGTCGACTGGGACGCGGTGTACCGCCGCTACCTGCCGCTCGCCGGGCTTGTCGCCAGCCGCGCCGAGCTGTCGGACCTGCTCTGGGAGATGCACGGCGAGCTGGGCACCTCACACGCGTACGAAACCGGGGGAGAGTACCGGCACGGCGCGGGGTACCGGCAGGGCCTGCTCGGGGTGGACTGGGCCGATGCCGGTCCCGGCGCCAGGATCGCCCGGATCGTGCCAGGGGATCCGCGGGATCCGAGGGCGACGTCGCCCTGCGCCCGCCTCGGCGCGGGCCTGCGGCCCGGCGACACCATCGTCGCGGTCAACGGCCAGCCCGTCGGCCCGGCCGGCCCGGGTGAGTTGCTCATCGACCAGGCAGGCCGTGATGTCGAGCTGACCGTGGCCCGGTCCGGGCCTGCGGGACCGCGGCCGTCCCTGCACCGGGCCACCGTGCGCCCGCTGGCCGACGAGGGCCCGGCCCGCTACCGGGACTGGGTGGCCGGCAACCGCGGCTACGTCCACGAGGCGACAGGCGGCCGGGTCGGCTACGTGCACGTGCCAGACATGCTCCCGGCGGGGTACGCCGAGTTCATCCGCGGCTTTCTCGCCGAGCACGACCGCGAGGCGCTCATCGTCGACGTGCGATTCAACGGCGGCGGCTTCTGCTCCTGGCTGGTGCTCGAACGGCTGGCCCGCCGCCGCCGCGGGCACGAATCCGGCCGGTGGAGCGGCTTGCTGCCGTATCCGGCGCAATCGCCGCGCGGCCCGATGGTCGCCCTGATCAACGAGCACACCGGATCGGACGGCGACATCTTCAGCCACGTGTTCCGCGAACTGCGCCTCGGCCCGCTGGTGGGCCGCCGGACCTGGGGCGGGGTCATCGCCACCTACCCGCGTCACGCCCTAGTCGACGGCACAGTGACCACGCAGCCCGAGTTCTGCTACGCCTTCGACGGTGTCGGGCGGCGGCTGGAGAACCGCGGGGTCGAACCCGACGTCGATGTGGATATCGCCCCGCACGATCACGTGCTCGGACTAGACACGCAGCTGGCGCGGGCAGTCGAGATCGCCCTCAGCCAGGCCAGTCGCTCACGGGACCCGCAGGCCCCGCCGGACCCGCAGGACCCGCCGGCCGAGCCGGCCTGGACGACGGGAGACTGACCGGTGTACGACGTCATCGTGGTCGGCGCGCGCTGCGCGGGCTCGGCCACCGCGCTGCTACTCGCCCGCGCCGGCCACCGGGTCCTGCTCGTCGACCGGGCCTCGTTCCCGCGCGACACCCTCTCCACGCTCTACATCCAGCAGCGGGGCGTGGCCTGCCTGTCTCGCTGGGGCCTGCTCGGCCGGGTCGCCGCGGTGTGCCCGCCGCTGCGCCGGGTCAGTTACACGATCGGCGACGTCCGCCTGGAGGGAAGCTCCCGGCCGGTGGACGGAATACGCGACGCCTACGCCCCGCGCCGTCATGCCCTGGACATGATCCTGGCCCAGGCGGCGGTCGAGGCCGGCGCCGAGTTTCGTGACGGCTGCGCCGTGGACGATCTGATCTGGGAGGGCAACCGGGTAACCGGGGTCAGGCTGCGGGGCCGCCTGACCGCTGCCGCGGAGCGGGCTCGCCTCGTGGTCGGCGCGGATGGGATGCGTTCAACCATCGCCGCGAAGGCAGGGGCGGCGACCATGCTTGAACACGCGCCCCAGACCTGCGTCTACTACACCTTCTGGGCCGCGGCCAGCGACCATTTCGAACTCTACGAGGCGGCCGGCCAGTGGGTCGGCGCGGTGCCCACCAGCAACGGAGCGACGCTGGTGCAGGCCTACTTCCCGCAAGCCGAGTTCGGCCGGGTCCGGGCAAACGCCATGTCGGCCTACCTGGAGAACGTGCGCTCGATCGCGCCGGACCTGCACGCCAGGATGCTGGCCGGCGGCCAGCTCGACCGCCTGTATGGCACCGGCGATCAGCGGAATTTCTTCCGTGCGGCCGCCGGGGCCGGCTGGGCCCTGGCGGGGGACGCTGGCCACCATCGTGACTCGATCACCGCTCGCGGCATCACCCATGCCTTCATCACGGCTCAGCTGCTATCGGACCGGGTCAGCGACGTGCTCGCCGATCCGGTGCTGCTGGACGCGGCGCTGGCCGCGTACGCGCGGGACAGATACGACACGCTGGTCGGCGACTACCATGACACGCTGGCCGCCTCCCGGCTGGCCGCGCCGCCGCACCGGATCGAGATGCTGCGCGAGGTCGCGGCCAGCCCGCAGCGGTCCGAGGACTTCTTCTCCTCGATGGCCGGAGCGCGGCCGCGCCCGGGCGCCGAAGCCGATGGCGAGTCGCTGGCGCGAGTGCTCGCGTGGATGCGGCAGAGCAGGTCACGTCGCAGGCCCAGCCCGGACGCGGCGCAGCGAGCGACCGCGTAGTCTCCCCGGGGCTGCGCCCATGATCATTGCGAACAAATGTTTGCCTTAACTGTCGTTATGGCAGCAGTTAAGGCAAACATTTCGACTAAACGATCTTGGCCTGTGACAGGTTGGCCTGCTGTGGTGCCGGGGACGAATCACCGGCCAGGGGCGGTGGAACAACGCGCGGCGTACAGGCGGAACGATTCGTGCAGCCGGTAGCGCACCTCGCAGGCCCCGGGCGACAGGCCGGCCGGGGTGCCGGCCGAGGGGTCGGCGGAGTCGCGGATGACCTGACTTTGCACGAGGTCGTCGATGAGATCGGCGGCGGCCGATTCGGGCAGCGCGAGCAGGCGGGCGGCGTCGCCGACGCCGAACCAGCCAGGCAGCGCCCGCATCCGCCGCAGCGCCGCCCGTTGCGGCTCGGTCAGCCGGCCGACGGCCGCCGCCACGCTGGCGTGCAGCGACAGGTCGCCGACGCGGAGCAGGTCCAGGCGGGCGTGGTCGCGGGTGAGCCGTTCGGCCAGGTCCCGCAGCGGCAGGTGCGGCCTGGCCGCGAGTTGCAGCCCGGCGATGTGCAGGGCGAGCGGCAGGTAGTCGCAGGACCGGGCGATGCCGGCGGCCGCGGCCGGGTCACCGGCCACGCGCTGCGGGCCGGCCAGCCGGGCCAGCATGGTAATGGCCGCCTCCTCGTCCAGGCCGCCCAGGCGCAGGCTTTGTGCCCCGGGCAGCGCGGCCAGCGCGCGCCGCGCCGCCACCAGGATCACGGCGCGCGCCGAGGCGCAAATCAGCGGGCGCACCTGCGCCTCGCTGACCACGTTGTCAAGGACCACGACCGCGCGGTGGGCGGCTAGCGCCGCCCGGGCCCTGGCCAGCAGTTCCTCGGGGCCGGACGGCAGCCGTTCGAACCCGAACGAGCGAAGCAACCGCGCGGCCACGGCCGTCGCGGACATCGGCTCGCCCGGGTGCTCCGGATGCCCGTCCAGGTCCACGTATACCTGCCGGTCGGGGAACTCCCGGCTAAGCAGGTGCGCGACATGTGTGACGAACGTTGTCTTGCCAGAACCAGGCGGGCCAGTCACCACGGCAAGCCGCCGGAATCCGTCCGCTTGCGTCAGTCGGCCGCACAAGTCGGCGTACAGCGCGGCACGCCCGACCGGGTCCGCGCACCCGACCGGCAGTTCAGAAACCGCCGACCCGGCCGCGGCGGCGTCGGCGGCGAAGACAGCCGGTGACCCGGGCCTGGCCGGGGAGACCAGGTGGCCGGGCGGCACGCCGAGCGCGTCGGCGAGCAGCCTGACCGACTGCCGCCGGGGACGCCCGGTCCGCCCTGTCTCCAGGTTGCGGATCGCCCTGACGGACATGCCCGAACGATCGGCGAGTTCCTCCTGGGTAAGGCCGGCCGTTGCCCGGGCGCCGCTCAGGGCCGCGGCGAAGCGGTCCCGCGGACCTGGCCCGGTACGACCTGGCCCGGGGCCGCCCGGGCCCGGCCAGGGGCCGACCGCGGCGGGGGAGCGTTCCAGCACGGCGACGCTCACACGAGCCCCCCGGCTGGCTCGGCGAATGCAAGCGGACGCGGACTGTGCTCCACGACCGCCCTTGCCCACAGCATCCGCGCCGCCGCGATCTCCGGATGCTCGCCATATGCGGCCGCGACCACGGCCGCGCAGCCCACGACACCGCCGTGAAGCAGGATCGCGCGGCTGATGGCCGCCGCGACGCTGGCCTGAGTGTGCCGGGCGAAGGCGGACAGATCGCTGACGAACAGCGCCTCGGCCTGTGCGGTAGTCGGTAGCTCGATGTCTGTAGCCATCGCGACTGGCTCCTTGCGGTTGAACTGCGGATCCGCCGGCCAGACGGCCGGCGCCCGCGTTTGGCGGACAGAACCAGCCTCGCGGGCGCCACCACACCGCTCACTACACCGCCCGCTACACCGCCCGCACCACCCGCCTGATCACACCCCGCATGGTTATTGTGGACCGGTGCGCGTCGCGACGTGGAATGTCAACTCGGTCAGGCAGCGGGTGCCACGGCTGCTGCCCTGGCTGGATGAGCGGCAGCCTGACGTGGTCTGCCTGCAGGAGGTCAAGCTCACCCGGGAGGCGTTCACCGACCTGGTCGGCGCCGAACTCGCGGCCCGCGGCTACGCGTTCGCCGTGCACGGGCAGGCCCAGTGGAACGGCGTCGGCATCATGTCCAGGGTCGGGCTCGACGACGTCCGCGCCGGCCTGCCTGACGAGCCCGGCTTCCCCGAACCCGAGGCGAGGGCGGTCTCCGCGTCCTGCGCCGGAATCAGGGTGCACTCCGTCTACGTGCCCAATGGCAGGGAGCCGGATTCCGAGCACTACCGCTACAAGCTGAGCTGGCTCGCCGCCCTGAGGAACGCGGTGGGCGCGGGCCCGGAGGCGGCGCTGGTGTGCGGGGACATGAACATCGCCCCGGCCGACGCGGACGTGTTCGACCCGGCCGCCTATATCGGCCAGACGCACGTCACGCCGCCTGAGCGGGCGGCGCTGGCCGAACTGCAGGCGCTCGGCCTGCGGGACGTGGTGCGCGATCGCTGGCCGGACAGCCGGGTGTTCACCTACTGGGACTACCGGGCCGGCATGTTCCACCAGGATCTCGGCATGCGGATCGACCTGATCCTGGCCAGCACCCCTGTGGCTGCCCGGGTCCGCGCGGCGTGGGTAGACCGCAAGGCACGCAAGGGCACCGCGCCGAGCGACCACGCGCCGGTCATTGTCGACCTGGACGAGGCGCCTGACGGCGACATCGGACCGGTCGTCCCGCCGCCGTCGGCGCGCCCCGCGCCGCGCGGGACCGTTAAGCTCCCGCAGTCAGGAAGCGGACAATCTCCGCTTACACCCCCGCGCTCTGGAAGGTGACGTCGACGTTCGACGGCCTGCCCGAATTATCCGGATTGGGCGACGGCGCGAAGCTCATCACGCCGGGGCCCGAGCATGGCACCGTGATCGACGTCGGGATCGCCACCCGGACGTCGTAGCTGGTGAGCGTCGCGACGAAGGTCACCACGGTAATCGTGCCGCGGGAGTAGATCAGGTTGGCGTCGATCTCCTTGGCGGAGTTGCCCGTGTAGCCGGTGGTCGTGGTCAGAGGCGGAAATATCTGGTGCACCTCGACGCTCTGGCCGGGGAGCGGGTGACCGGTCGCCTCCGGCCCGACGCAGGCCACCTGGATGACGTTCAGCGACGTAGCCGAGGTGGCTGGGATCACCTGCCCGTAGAAGTACTGCTTCGGCCCCACCTGGGTGGCCTGGGCCGAGGCCGGGATCGCGAGGGCGCCGCCGGCGATGAGCGCGGAGGCGGAGGCGATGGCGACGCGGGAAGCGGTTCTGCTGGACATATGCCCTCCTTCAGGGCCGATGCTGTGCTCCCCTTGGAGATTCCTACGCTGGCCCGCGCCCGGAAAGACGGGAGCCTTCGACCCAGCAAAACGCGTGAAACTAATTGAAATCCCGAAACAGGCGGCACGGTTCGTTCGGAAAAATTCAAATGATCTTTATCCAGAACGGGTCCGTGGCACCTCCCCACAGTCAAGCCGCCGCGCCCAGGCATGCCAGGCCTTGACAGCGAGCAATCAAACGCGCACGCTCCATGCGGAAACAAACATGCTTCATCTTTTCCGAAACTTTTCGAACAGGAGCGAGCAGCATGTCAAGTCCCCGGCCGCCAGAGCGGCGCAACCCTTCACGGCGGATGTTCCTCGGCGGCGTCGGCGCGGCCGCGCTCGGCATCACGGCGCTGGAGGCGGCAAAGGCAGGGCCGGCGCTGGCCGCCCAGCGCGACCTGGCCGGTGACGCGAGGTCCGCGGCGGCGGGCACGATCGCCCCGCGCTCGTACTTCCCCTCCGACGTCACGCAGATCCCGCCGTCGGGCAGCCTGCCGGACCTGTTCACGTTCTTCGGCCCGTCGGCGAGCTCGAACCCCTGGGGCAGGGTGACGCGGCCCTCGGACTGGCCGGCCCGCGCGTCCGAGCTGTCGGATCTCATGCAGTACTACCTGTACGGGTTCAAGCACCCCACGCCCGCCGAAGGCTCGGTGTTCCGGCAGGTGCCGGTCCCGGCGAAGACAATCGTCAACTTCGGCGCGGTGTTCAGCTTCTCGACCTTCTCTGTCGAACTGCCCGCGGGCTCGTTCAATATCGACTTCTCCTCGTTCACGATCACCCCGGTCATGAGCTTCGTCGCGACGCAGGCCTTTACCGCGCCCGCGGGATTCCAGAGCTGGGCCGTCGGGGACACCTGGCAGACTCCCGCGCACGCCAGCCTGCTTACCGTGATCCCGGCGACCACGCAGATAGTCATCGACATCACCGATCCGGGCGCCGCGGGAAGCACGACGGCGACGATGACGCTCGACGACTTCCAGGTGCCGAAGCAGGGCGTGGACACCGACATCGCGGGGCCGTACCCGTCCGTGCTCGTCGTCGGCGGCCTGTCGGCGGAGCAGGTCGCCACGCTCAAGGCCAACGGGTACGGCTACATCGCGATGGACACCGCCTCGGTCTACTCCGACTTCAGCGGCAACACCAACCCGCACACCGGCGCCTACAACGAGCTCTACCCGTACCAGGCGGGCGTTTACGAGTTCGACAGCGGCGCGCTGATGGGCTGGGCCTGGGGGATCAGCCGCATCGTCGACGCGATCAAGAACGACGCGGCGGGCGCGAACCAGTTCAACCTCGACTGGACGGCCACGGCCGTGACGGGAGTCAGCCGCAACGGCAAGGCGGCGGCGCTGGCCGGGGCGTTCGACGAGCGCATCGCGATCACCGCGCCGAGCGACCCGGGCGGTGGCGGCCTGACCGGCTTCAGGAACCGGACCGAGGCCGCGATGTTCACCTACAACGTTCCTGTCGGCGCCAACCAGATCTACTCGCTCAACGAGCTGTGCCAGCGGGCGATCCAGAACCCGAGCGAGTCGGCCTGGTTCACGTCCAAGGCGATGGATTTCGTTCCGAGCCTGTCCGATCACTCGCCCTTCGACCTGCACGCCGTCGCGGCGCTCGTCGCGCCGCGGCCGTTCATCTTGTGGACGGGCGAGGCGCAGCAGTCCTGGCTGGGCTCGCCGAGTTCGGTACTGTCCCTGCAGGCGGCGAAGGAACTGTACGAGTTCATCGGCGCTGGCGACAACATCGCCTGGATCGTGCGCGACGCGCAGCACGCCAACCAGGACAGGGACCTGCCCGATCTCATCGCGATCATGGATAAGACCTTCGGCCGGAGCCAGACGCTGACGCGCCGGTTCTCCGCCTCCCTGGCCGGCGCCAGCAACGCGGCGCTCGACGGCAGCGGCGTGATCTATCCGGACAAGACGTTCGACTCGATCGCCTCCATGACCCGCAACCCGTACGACATCGAGAACTACCTCGTGCAGTGGTCGCGTCCCGGAAAGCACACGCTGTGGAGTGAGGACACCTTCGTGACCGAGGGGATGCCGCGCGTGCTGACGTTCCACACCGACGCGCGGCACGTCGATCTCACGCTGCCGGACGGCCGCCGGATGCGCAGGCCCGCGCCGCGCGGCGTGGCGACCTTCTCCCTCGGCCCCGACCAGGCGCAAACCGGGCGGTACGTGGCGCAAACGCGGGGCGATGACAGGGACCGCAAGCGGATCGAACTGGCCGGCTTCTCGCTGAGCGACGCGCTCAGGCACGGCCTCAACCTGACCAGCGGCGTGCCGTCCGGCATGGCGGTCGGCTTCGCCAGCCCGCTCGCCAACTGGGGCTCGGCGGACGATCCGATCCAGCTGTACGTCAACGGCGGCCTGATCACGGCGAGCATCTCCGACGACGGCAGCATGGGCTACATCGAGCGGTTCGGCGCGCGGCTCACGATCCCGGGAGCACCGGCCGGGCCGTGGGACGGGTCGGTGCTCTTCCAGTTCAGCGTGAAGAACGTCAAGTTCCAGGCGGTCCCGGGCTTCACCTTCGCCGTCGACCTGCGGCTGACGAAGGCGACGGTGCCCAACTTCTTCGGCCAGCCCGTCAACGGCTTCACCTCGACGTTCGCCGAGACGCCGACGTGGGCCTCGCAGGACCTGCAGAACACGCCGGTGTCAGGGAACTTCAACGGCCGCTGGCCGATGTTCCCGAACTCTGTCGACGACACCGGGGCACGCCCCGTCTCTGTCCCCGGCACGACCGCGTTCAGCACCACGATCTCCGTGACCGACGCGAGCGCCACCGGCGTGACGCTCAGCTTCAGCCAGCCGCTCAACCCCGGCGAGTTCGGCGTGGGCCTGGACGCGGTGTCGTCGTGGACCACGCAGTGGGCGCCCGACAACGCCTCGGTCCGGATTGTCTATGGCAGCCCGGTCGGCCGGCGCGAGGACGTCACCGTGATCGTGTTCCGCGCCGTGGACGCCGCCGGGAACATGATCGGCGGTCCCGAGCGCCTCGTGGCGGAGGGAGCGCACGGCCGGTAAGCGGCTGCCGCGGGCGGGTTCACGTGCTATGTCGCGCGACGCGTCCGGTCGGTAAAGTGGGTGTCGGCGGACGGTGGATCCTCGCCGGGGAGCGGAGGTGACGCAGTTGTCGTTGGAGTGCCCGCGAATCCACGTCGAGATCAGCGACGGACTGCGCGTGCTGCGGGTTTCCGGCGCGCTTGACCTCACCGTCGCCGAGGAGTTCGGCAAGCGTGCTGACCGGGCGATCCAGGCGGTGCCCGGGCCGGTCGTGCTGGACCTGTCGGGCCTGACCTTCATCGACGCGCGTGGCGCGCGGACCCTCGCCGCGGTGACTCATGCCCTGCCAGGAGGGCGGCGGGTCGCCGTCCGCGGCTGCGTGCCCGAGGTTCGCTTCGTATTCGACCTGCTGGGCCTGCCGATGAATTTCCTGCCCGCCGACTACCTGGCGGCGTGGGAGTGGGCTGGCCCGCCGTCCCGGACACGCGAGCTGGTGCTCCAGGTGCGCGAGGCCCGGATACAGGCCAGCGCGGCCAGGCTGTACGCCGGGAGCGTCCTGGCCAGGGTGACGGACACCAGCATCCGGCTGGCCAGCCTTCGGGAGCGGACCGACCTGGCACGCGAACAGGGGCGCCAGACTTTGGCCAGCACACGGCTCGCCCGTGAGCGAGTCATCAGCTCCCGGCAAGAGGCATGCGATCGGCCGGGGTAGGCCGGCGTGTCAAGGTCGGCTACGGGCTGGGTTCGTTCTGCACAGGCACCTTCTCCACCGTGCCCGGCCTGCTGCTCCTGTACTACCTGACCAACGTGCTCGGTGTCGCGGCGGCGATCGCGGGGCCCGCCGTCTTCGTGCCCAAGGCCTGGGACCTCGTCATCAATCCCGCGGTGGGCAGGTGGTCTGACCGGACCCGGTCCCGGCGCGGCCCGCGCAGGCCGTGGCTGCTGGCCGGCGCGGTCACGCTGCCGCCGTGTTTCGCCCTCGTCTTCGCGGGCCCGCCGCTTGACGGCGCGGCGGCGGGAGTTTTCGTCGGCGTGGCGTTCTTGCTCGCGTCGACGGCGTTCGCGCTGTTCGAGGTGCCGTATAAGACGATGCCCGCCGAGATGACCACCGATTACCACGAGCAGTCCAGGCTGCTGACGTGGCGGATGGTTTTTCTTGGCGTGGCGATCCTGATCTCTGGCGCGATGGCCCCGGTGATCGCCTCGGCCGTCGGCGGCGTGGCCGGCTACCGCGTGATGGGGATCGCCATGGCGGTCCTGCTGGCGGTGGCGATGTTCGCGACCTTCGCCGAGACCGCGGGTGCGCCCGTTGTCGCACGCGCGGGCTCGCCGGCCTCGCCGGCGGGGCTGTCGCCGCGGGTGTGGCTCGCCGTGATCCGCTCGAACGCGGCGTTTCGCTGGCTGCTCGTCTTCAGTTGCGCCCAGATGCTGGCCGTCGGCCTGATGCTGGCCGGAGCGCCGTACTTCGCGACCTACACGCTCGGCGACCCGGGCGCGGTGACGCCGCTGTTCGTCTTCCTGGTCGGGCCGATCATCGTCACGATGCCTGCCTGGATACGCGTGTCGCGGCGAATGGACAAGCGCGGCGCCATGATCGCCGCGACCGTCGTGTTCCTCGTCGGCTGCGTCGGGCTCGCTGCCACCCCGGCGCTCGGCTCGGCGTGGGCCTACGCCTGCGTTCTCGTCATCGGGGTCGCCTACGCCGGGCTGCAGTTGCTGCAGTACTCGATGCTCGCGGACACGATCGTGGCCGAGACGGGCTCGGGCGCGGGTCGCGCCGGGGTCCTCACCGGCATCTGGACCGCCGCCGAGACCGTGGTCTTCGCGCTCGGCGCGCTCGTGCTCGCCGGGCTCCTCGCCGCCGCCGGATTCGTGTCATCTGACCTGAAACATCCCGTCGCGCAGCCCCCCGCCGCGCTGCACATGATCGAGTGGGGCGCGCCGCTGTTCGCGGCCGCCTTCATCGCGGCGAGCATCGCGGGAATCTCCCGCTACCGCCTGACCGAGTCGGTGCTGGCCGAGGCGGTCCTGGCGGGCGATGCCGGAAGCCGATGACGGTCGCCGGCCGCGGCCACCGCGGCCACCGCGGCCACCGCGCGGTCGACGTCTTCGAGCGTGTTGTACACGTAGAAGCTCAGCCGGCAGCTCGCGGGAGGGTCCAGGCGCAGCGCGTGGTGGGCGAGCGTCGCGCAGTGGCAGCCCGCGCGCGATTCCACCCCGGCCGCGTTCAGGGCGTGCGCCACGCCGACCGGGTCGTGGCCCGCGAGGTTGAACGAGACGAGTGAGGTGCGGCGGGACGGGTCTGGCGGACCGTAGATCGTGATCCCCGGGATGGCGCGCAGGCCG